>JACXTT010007227.1_pt1 | contig 15699 bp, 12 predicted proteins | sample 9270951 | NCBI WGS metagenome assembly JACXTT01 (sample SAMN15532306, study PRJNA645909) | rock metagenome | isolation source: weathered quartz diorite | place: Puerto Rico | collected 2017-06-21 | reverse complement strand
CGGAGCCGTGCTCGCGGTCGTTCTGCGCCAGGCGCGCGTCGGGCTCGGCGCCGAACAGGCCTTCGGGGCCGTGCGCGCCGCTCTCGAGCTTCTTCTCTTCGCCGGCTTCGTGGCCCTCGCCGTGCGAAAGTTCGCGCTTCTCGACCGCCATGAAGCGGGGTCGGAAATCCGGCAGGTACTCGCCGTTCGCCTGCGAGTCGTCGGGCGACGAGCCCGCGGGGGCGCCGTCGATCCACGCGCCGCCGAGGCCCCAGAAGAGCAGCGCCATGCCGCAGACGAAGCCCCAGTCGCCGATGCGGTTGACGACGAACGCCTTCATGCCGGCGCTCGCCTTCTTGTAGTCCTTGTACCAGAAGCCGATGAGCAGGTAGCTGCACAGGCCTACGCCTTCCCAGCCGAAGAACATCACGATGAAGTTGTCGCCGAGCACGAGCAACAACATCGAAAAGACGAACAGGTTCAGGTAGGTGAAGAAGCGCCAGTAGGCCGGCTCCTTCTCCATGTAGCTGGTGGCGTAGACGTGGATCAGCGAGCCGACGCCCGTGATGATGAGGGTCATCATCGCGGACAGCGGATCCATCGCGAAGGAGAAGTTCACGTCGAGCGAGCCGACGCGCACCATCTTCCAGGCGTGGGTGTAGATGTACCGGTGCCCGGCCGGCAGCTGGTAGAGCTGCCAGACGCTGGCGGCGGCGAGCAGGAAAGCGGCGGCCATCGCGCCGACCGCGACGGCGCTCACCGCCGGGCTGCCGATGTGCCATTTCTTCCGCAGATCCTTGCGCCAGCCGCCGGCCTGCAATTTTCGCCCGAAAATCGCGTTGGTAGCGGCGCCGAGGAACGGCAGGGCCGCGATGTACCAGAGCGGGATGTTGGCCAGCTCGACGTGCGTCAACTCTCCGGAAAACTCGGACATTTCGGCGGGGTGGACGCTAGGAGACCACGCCGTCGGGGTCAAGCTCGGATGCGTCCCGGCGGGTCGTGGGTGTATCGTCGAGGGGGATGCGGCTCGGTTCGTGGTGCGGATTGACGCTCGTCGTGGGCTGCGCGCAGCTCCTCGGGGCCGACCAGTTCGACGCCCGCGGCGGGAGCGGGCAGCTCGGCGGCGGTGGCGCGACGGTGGCGAGCGCGGGGGGCTCCGGCGGCGGCGTGCCGAGCAGCTGCGGCAACGGCTTGAAGGACGCGGGCGAGGCGTGCGACGGCGCCGATCTCGGCGGGGCCGGCTGCGACCCCGCGGTCGCGCCCGGCTGGCAGGGAACGGTGGCGTGCCGCGCCGACTGCCAGCTGTCGACCGACGGCTGCGGCACCCCGGCGACGACGTTCAATGCGCTCGGCAAGGGCCAGTTCTCGAGCTTCGACGTGGGGTCGCTGAACGGCGCCGCGCGCGGCTTCGACGCCGCCGCGTTCGACGGCCGCTACGCGTATTTCGCGCCGTTCCTCCAAGGCACGGTGGCGCGGCTCGACGCCAAGCAAGGGTTCATGTCCGCGGCCGGCTGGACCTTCTTCGACACCACCAAGCTGAAGACCCCGACGAAGGGCTTCAACGGCGCGGCGTTCGACGGGCGCTACGTGTACCTCGTGCCCTCCTCCGACGGCACCATCATCCACGGCAAGATCGCCCGCTACGACACCCAGGGGAAGTTCGGCGACGACGCGTCGTGGAACGTGTTCGACATCGCCGGCGTGTTCGCCGGCGCGAAGGGGTTCGCCGGCGCGGTGTTCGACGGGCGCTACCTCTACCTCGTGCCCTACCGCCGCAGCAGCAGCGAGTACGACGCGCTGGTGGTGCGCTACGACACGACGCTGCCGTTCGACGCGCCGGGCTCGTGGCTCGCCTTCGACTTCGCGCTGATGAGCCCCGGCGCCGGCGGCTATTTCGGCGGCGCGTTCGACGGGCGCTACGTCTACTTCGTGCCGTGGCACGACGGCGTCGGCACGCTGCTCGTGCGCTACGACACCCACGCGGGCTTCAAGAGCGACGGGGCGTGGAGCGCGGTCGACCTCGGCAAGATGAGCCCCGGGGCGCGCGGCTACGCCGGCGCGACCTTCGACGGGAAGTTCGTCTACCTGGTGCCGCTGGCGACGACGACGCCGGCGCTGCGCTTCGACGCCGGCGGCACGCTCACCGATCCCGGCGCGTGGACGAGCTACCTCACGAGCGGCATCTGCCCCGCGTGCAGCGGCTACGCCGGCGCGACCTTCGACGGCCGCTACGTCTACTACGCGCCGTATTACAACGTGAGCTACCACGGCAACCTGATCCGCTACGACACGCAGAAGCCGTTCGCCGCGGGCTCGTGGGACACGTTCAACGTCGCGTTGCTCGCGCCGAGCTCGAGCGGCTTCGTCGGCGCGACCTTCACCGGCACGCACGTGCTGCTCGTGCCGCGCGAGACGCCGGGGCCGAACGGCACGGTGGTGCGCTTCGAGGCCAAGTCGCCGTTCTGGCTGCCCGCCGGCTGGAACGCCTCGTTCCTCTAGCCGAGCGCGCGGCGGATCGCGCGCCACAGCTCGGGGATGCCCTCGCCGTCGAGCGCCGACACGCCGAGGATGCGGCCGCCGCGGGCGATCTTGGCGAAGGCCGCCTTGCGCTTGCTCTTCGGCAGCTTGTCGATCTTGGTGGCGACGAGGATGGCCGCCGGGCGCGGCTCGGGGCGCGAGGCGAGGAAGTCCACCAGCTGCTCCTCCTCTTCCTCCATGCCGCGGCGCGCGTCGCACAGCACCACCACGGCGCGGAGCGCGGCGCGCTCGAGCAGGTAGCGCTCGATGAGCTCGGCCCAGGCGTCGCGCTCGCCCTTGCTGCGCTTGGCGTAGCCGTAACCGGGCAGATCGACCAGCCGGAACACCGCCTCGTCGCGCGCGCGGGCGACGAAGATGGAGATCTGCCGAGTGCAGCCGGGGGTCGAGCTCGTGCGCGCGAGGTTGCGCCGGCGCATGAGCGCGTTCATCAGGCTGCTCTTGCCGACGTTGGAGCGGCCGGCGAACGCGACCTCCGGGCCGATCTCCGCCGGCAGCTGCTCGAAGCGCGAGGCGCCGGTCTCGAACGACGCGTCGAGGATGTCGTGGGGCGAGGTCACGGCCGGACGCAGCTGACCTCGGGCTTGTCGCACAGCGCGCGCAGGTACTCGTAGGTGTAGATACCGGTGTCGTGGCCGTCGCCCCACACGAGCTTGAGCGCGTAGTGGCCGACCTGCTCGAGGTCGCGCAGCTCGCTGTTGCCGCCGGGCACGAACTCGATCGTGCCGCCGTGGCCCTGGCAGTGCGCGCACGGGCAATAGCCGCGGAGGATCGCGTTCGGGTAGACGCAGCGCGCGCCGTCGCCCCAGGTGATCTCGGTGCTGGTCGCGCCGTGCGGCGCCTTGACGTGCGTGGGCGTGACCGACGGTTTCACGCGGCGACAGTTCGCGGTTTCCGCTCGGCTCGTCAAGGCTCTCCGTAGGGCATGTACCGTTTCGAGTCATGCGCCTGTTGCGCGATCGAACACGTCTGGCTTATTTCTTTCTGTTGTTTCCATAGTTTACGTCCCTGCCGCACACCTGGCGCGCGCGCGGCGCTGCTCGGCCGCGCCATGCCTCTCGAGGCGGCCCGCTCGCTGCTGTTCAGCGATCGACGCCGTAGCTCTTGAGCTTGCGGTACAAAGTGGCGCGGGTGACGCCGAGGGCGAGGGCGGTGGCGCGGATGTTTCCGTTCTTGGCGTCGAAGGCGCGGAGGATGTGCTCGCGCTCCACTTCGGCGAGCGGTCTGATGGCGAAGTCGGCGCGGGCGGGCTCGGGGGCGGGGGCGGGCGCGGAGGGGCCGGCGCTCGGCTCGAACGGGGGCAGGTGCTCGACGTCGATGGTGCCGCGCGCGGCGATGGCGGCGCGAATGACGACGTTCTCGAGCTCGCGCACGTTGCCGGGCCAGCCGTGGCGGCGGAGGGCCGCGTACGCCGCGGGCGTCACCTGCGGCAGGGTGGAGAGGCCGATCCGCTCGGCGTTCTCGCGCAGCAGATCCTCGACCAGGTACTGCAGGTCGTCGAACCGCTCGCGCAGGGACGGGATGCGGATCGGGAACACGTTGATGCGATAGAACAGGTCCTCGCGGTAGACGCCGCCGGCGATCATCGCGCCGAGATCGCGGTGGGTGGCGGCGACGAGGCGGAAGTCGCTCGAGCGCATGGTGGTCTCGCCGAGGCGGCGGAAGGTGCCCTCCTGCAACACGCGCAGGAGCTTCACCTGGTTCTGCGGCTCGAGATCGCCGACCTCGTCGAGGAACAGCGTGCCGCCGTGGCAGCGCTCGACCAGGCCGATCTGATCCTTCACCGCGCCGGTGAACGAGCCGCGGGCGTGGCCGAACATCTGCGACTCGAACAGCGTGCTCGGCAGCGTGGAGCAGTTCACCGCGGCGAACACGCCGGCGCGGCGGCCGCCGAGCTCGTGCACCGCGCGCGCCACCAGCTCCTTGCCGGTGCCGGTCTCGCCGGTGATGAGCACCGGCACGTCGATGCGGCACACCTGGCGGATCGCCTCGAACACCAGCTGCATCTTGGGATCGACGCCGATCATCCCGCGCAGCACGCGCTCGCGGACGTGGCGCTCGCGGCCGAGCTGATCGGCGCGTTGGGCGACGCCGCGGTGGAGCGCGTCGGTGATGTCGGCCGGGAGATCGTCGCGGAGCTCGAACAGGTCCGCGCTCGGTTGGCGCAAGAGCCCCCAGCGCACCATCGGGCCGAGGCACGCGGCGACGTCTTGGCGATGGCGGCCGCTCGCCAGCACCGCCTCCTCGAGCGACACGGCGCGGCGCTGCAACAACTCGGCGACGAGCCGCAAGCGAAGCGGGGAATCGAGGGCGGGACCGAGCTCGTTCGGCGAGATCAAGTATCGAAATGATACATCAGCGCGCGAGATTTTGGACTACTTCGCGACATGAGCGCGGGCGGCGCGGACGGCGTCGGCCGGGCGGGCGGGGTCGGCGAGGAGGGTGCCGACCACGATCGCGCCGCGCGGCACGCCGGCGTCGCGCATCACCCGTTCGTCGCGGGCGAACGGTTTGGCGAAGCGGTGATCGCCGAGCGCCGCGTCGAGCTCGCCGACGTCGAGGGCTGCGTCGCGCGCGTAACGGTCGAGATCGCGCATCGACAGCGCATCGTGATGGGCGCAGAGCGTGCGGTGCATCTGCCACAACGCCGCGGCGCCCTTCTGGCGATGCGCCTCGGCCTGGAGGATGGCCCAACCGGCGAGCTCGTCGCTGCCGTCGTCGCTCGGCGCGAAGCGCCAGACGAAGCGCACCTCGCCGGGGAAGTCGCGCTCGATCGCGTCCACCGCCGCGAGCGCGTCCGAGCAGCGCGGATCGCTGGGATCGAGAAAGAGCTGCGCGACGAGCGGCGCCGACGGATTGGCGATGACAGGGGCGTCGGCCGGGGGCGCGGGGAGGAGCAGGGACTTCGGCGAGGTGCCCCCTCCTCCACCCTCCTTCGCAGGAGTCGATGTCCCCCCTCCCCCACCCTCCCCCGCAGGCGGGGGAGGGAGCTCAGCGGGCGGGGTTGGGGTCGAGGGCGGGGTTGGGGGGTGGGTGCAGCTCAGCAGGACGGCGGCTAGGGCGGCTGACCTCATTCGGCTTGGGCCTGGTCGACCTTTTTGCCGTCGGGGGTCAGGCCGGCGCGGCGCCAGCGTTCGGCGGTGCTGAGGCCGTCGGGCGGGCGCGGGGTCTCGTCCCGCACCACGACCTCGACCTTGCCTTGGCCGACGTTCGACACCTCGACGCTCACCACCCGCGAGGGGTCGCGCTTCACCTTGGCATGCTGGAACACCGTCTTGGCCGGGCCGGTGTCGACGCGCTCGGCCTCGACGCGCTCGCGCACGTAGTTGGCGATCGCCTCGAGCTGCATCGAGCCGGTGCCGAACACCGCGTCGGGGAAGCTGACCTTCACCGCGATGTCGCGCGGCAGGAGCAGCCCGAAGGCCTCGCGCGGGCCCTCAGCGAGCTCGTTCTCCGGGGCGGTGTCGACCGAGAAGCTGGCGATCGGCGCCGGCAGGATGCGGTGAGGCTCCTCCTTTTTGCCCGGGCAGCCGCTGAGCGAGATCACGGCGGCCGCGGCCCAGAGCGCGCGGGACGAGCGGTTCATCGCGTCGATTGTTCGCCAGGTTTCCCGGCGGAGCAACTCACTCCGCCACGGCCGCCCACGAGTCGAACCGCAGCGTGTTGCGCGGCGTGGGCAGCTTCATCGTGTTCGCCTTGGTCCGCGCGTTCGGGCCGCCGTAGGCCTTGCCGACCCCACCGGTGTGGTAGAGCAAGCTGAACGTCGGGGCGGTGGCGTTGGTGATGGCGGTGTGCGCGCCGATGTAATTGTCGGTCACCGTCGAGGTGTCGAAGCACGGCGGCTCCATCTGCACGGCCGTGCCGTAGATGACCGAGCCCGGGTCCTGCTTCAGCTCGTCGGTGTAGACGATCGGCTTGGCCGCCGGATCCTTCGGCAGGCGGCCGAGCGGATGCGGCCCGCTGCCGGTGTCGAGACCGTCCTTGTAATGCACGCCCCACAGCGAGCCATAGCCGGCGGTGCACACGTCGGGCGCATTCGGCGGCGCCGGAGTGTAGGTGGCGAAGTACGACACGCCGTCGAACACCGCGATCGGGCCGGTGACGCGCTTGCCGTCGTCGAAGTTGAGGAACCAGTTGGTGTCGATGGTGTAGTTGTACGAGCCCGAGGGCGTGGGTTTTTCGACGATCGACCAGATGCGGGCCTTCATACCGCTCGCCCCCTGCAGCAAGTTCTGATCGCCGGTCGAGTAGATGATCACCACGTTGCCGACGTCGTCGACCGACAGGATCGGGACGCCCTGCACCGGCTCGCCGCTCGTATCCGTGTCGCCGGTGACCGAGTAGGCGTCGAAGATCAGATCGACCTTCCATTTCGTCGGATCCGGATTCGACAGATCGACGCGGTAGAGCCCGCCGTCGGCGTCGCCGAGGTAGATTCGGTTCGACACGGTGCCGACCTGGCTCGGGTAGCCGACCGGAATCCCGGTGAGCGGCGCGTCGAACGGCGCGACCGACACGAGCGTCGGGTCGAGCCCCGCGGGCACGTCGGACAAGTTCGCGGTGAACAGGTGCAGGATCTTGCCGTCGCTGATGCGCACGACCGCCAAGTTCTGATCCGGGCCGTCGAGCCAGCAGTGGCCCTGATTGCGCGGCTTGTACTTGGACTTGTTGTTGCTCATGTCCTTCTGTTGGCGGTTCTTGCAGCCCTTGCTGTTCTTGAGCTTGCCGGCGCCGCCGGGGATGATCGCCACGGCCGTCTCGCTGATGACGCCGGCCGAGCTCAGCGCGATGGTGGCGATGCCGGGCGAGGTGCCCTCCGCGCCGAACAGCAGCGCGCCGGTGTTCTTCGAGCGCGACAGCTGCCAGAGGAACTTCGGGCTGGTCGGATCGGTCACGTCGAGCGCCTCGTAGTAGCTGCCCGCCGAGCCTCCGCCCGCCAGCAGCACCGTCTTCCACGACGCGCCGGTGTTGGTGCCGGCGGACTTCGCCTGGGTGAGCGAACGATCGAGCACCACGTCGCGCACGACCACCGAGCCGTCGATGAGCGGGTTCTGCACGTTCGGGTACACGCCGAGCACGCCCGGCAGCGCGTACGGCGGGACGAACGACCACAGCTCGTTGTTGGCCAAGGTGTCCACCAGCACCGGATCCTTGGGATCGGTCGTCGCGACCTTGTGAGCGTGGATCTGGCCGTCGGTCGTCGCGGTATAGAGCATGATTGGCCGCGTGGCGTACTTCAGCGCGAACTGCTCGTAGTCGGCGTCGCGGAGGTGAGCCACCGGAGGCGTCGAGATCGCCGGCGTCGAGTGATAGATCGCGCCGTACTCGTTACCGCTGCGGGTGGGGCACGCCGCGTTGGTGCAGCCGCCGTTGGTGCCGCCGAGCAGCCAGTTCGCCAGCCGGTTGGCGCAGTCGGCATCAGAGCTCGCCGCGAGCGAGGCATCCTTGCAGGCCGCCGGCATCGGCGTCAGGTTCATCGACGACGGCGAAGCCTTCACCGCGGCGGTGATGGTGCTGATCGGCCCGTCGTATACGGTGCCGCTGTACTTGCCGAGGCCTTCGTCGGTCACGATGTTCGGGCGAATCGAGGTGAGCGAGTCGGTGCCGAGGACGTTGCCGCCGCTGCCGCTGTTCTGGCCCTGGCAGTTGCCGGTCTGATTGCTGCCGGCGCAGGGATCGCTGGTGATGACCGTCTGGTCGCCGACGACGGTGATGAAGCGCCGCGCCTTCGCCGTCTTGCCGGAGTTGACGTCCTTGACGAAGTCGTCGCCCTTGGTGTCGTCGACGTCCTGGAGCTCGGGCGTAAGCACGCCGTTGACGGTCTTGCACTGCCAGCGGTGGCGCTCGAGGTTACCGGTCCAGAGCTCTTTCGACTGGGTGTTGAACGACGACGTGAACTGCCAACCGACCGCGTTGGCGTTGCTGTTCTGCACGTTGATGCCCATCGCCATGCCGAAGACGGGCGTGGTGCGGCTGGTCTCGCCGGTGGCGATCGACGAGAGCACCGCCGCGAGCGCCGCGCGCAGGCTGGTCACGTCATCCGCGTAATAGGCGTTCGTGGTGCCGCCCTCGTAGGCGAGGCGCGCGAGGTTGCAGCACGCCGCGAGCGCGCCGGTGGCGCTGTAGCACTTGCCGCCCGGGTCGTAGTCGGTCGGCATCTGCAGTTTGGTGCAGTCGGTGCCGGAGACCTTCGAGATGCCGAAGCCCACCGCGTAGACCTTCACCGAGTTCTTCGGATCGGGCGGGTTGGCGAGGTCGTGGGCGATCTCGTACGGTTTCTTGAACGGGCACTTGCCGCCGGCCTGCTCGCAGTAGGGCCGCAGGTCGACGTTGGGGCTGCCGTCGGAGAGGACGACGATGTAGCCCTTGCGGCAGCCGCCGTTGAAGTAGTTGTCGCCCGCGGGAGCCCACTTCTTGGTGCTGTCGAGCGGATCGGTCGACTGGTCGTCGTGGAGGAAGGTGTAGGCGTCGGCGAGCTGGCCGGCGAGCGGGGTCGCGCCGTAGGGCCGCATCGCCATGATCGCCTGCTGGATGTGATCGTTGGTCGTCTGGATCTGCGCCAGCGTCGCGTCGGGCGCGCCGGGGGCGATGAGCCGGCCTTCCCACGGCGGAGCCGCGGAGTTGCGCGCGCCGACTTCCTGGATGGTGCTCACGCAGCTCGGCAGGGCGCCGGTCGCGGGCGCGCCGCCGCCGTTCCAGTTGAGGAAGTAGCTGTAGGTACCGCTGTTGCCGCTGCTGGCGTCGAATGTGCCGCCGTTCTGGCCGGTGCCCTTGTCGATGTCCGTGTCGTAGGTCATCAGCGAGAAGCGGATGTTGCTGCGGTAGCTGTCGAGCAAACCGTCGCTCTGCTGCGTGTAGCTGCCGCTGCACGAGCTGGTGGAGTCGTACTGATGGTATTTGAGCGAGTTGCTGTCCCAGTCGTAGATGTTGGTCGTGATGCCGCCCGGGCCGAGGACGCATTTGTCGGAGACGATGCGGTGGTGCGGCAGGTGGTAGCCGTAGTCGTACGGATCGACGTTGTTGATCGCGAACTCGTTGCGCCACGCGGCGCCGTTGCGGTCGATCTTGTAGCAGCCGCGGTTGTTGATCGTACCGGTGAGGACCGACACCAGCGTGGTCCACTTGTTCATGTCGGAGTTCGGGTTCGTCGGATCGCAGGTGACCGGCATGCTGCCGTCGGGCATCTGCTCCATCGAGCCCGAGGTGTCGACCAGCAGGATCACGTCCGGTAGCGGCGGGTTGGTGTCGAGCTGCGCCGCGGCCGGGCCGGCCAGGAGCAGGGTGCCGAGCGCGGCGGCCGCTCCGCCCATGGTCCGGAGACGCAGACTCTTGATGGTGAGTCGTGCTCTACCCAAGCGTCGTTGCGACATAGTCGGCTCCTCTTCCCTTCTGGCAGTCATCATTGCGGCACCGGTCCCATGATGACGTTGGCGCGCGAAACCTCGATCCCCGCGGCGGTCGCGGAAGCGGTGTCCCAGGTGCCGTTCACGGCCTGCGCCGGGCGGACCATGCCCTCGGCCGAGACGGTCACCATCACGTAGCCGAGCATCGCCCCGCCGCCGTTCTGGTTGAGCTGGTTGCCCTGCACCGCCGGCCACGCCGGGTGCTTGTCGGTGAGCTCCACCTTGAAATCGCCCTCGAGCGCGGTAACGCCGAGGCTGCCGATGGTGGTCGGCTTGAGCGTCGCCACGTCGACCACCGTCTTGTCGAGCAGCTTGGTCATCTTGTTCTGGTTGGTGACCGGCAGCTCGAGGTCGGCGTAGGAGTACTGCGCGCAGGTCGGCCGCGCCTGCTTGGCGTAACCGACGCAGTTCTTGCCCTTCTCCATGTTCGCCGAGTGCTTGTTCGGGTCGTTGGCGAGATCGCCGGCGAGCGTCGACACGGCGTAGTCGGCGACGTAGTGCGTCTGGGTCAGCTGGCGGTTGTAGCCGCTGGCGAGGTCGGTGAGGCTCGCCGAGCGCACGGCGAACAGGCCGAGCGCGCTGAGCAGGGCCATGACCAGCATGACCACGAAGATCGCGGCGCCGCGCTGGCGGATGCGGGGGAGCTTGCTCGTCATCACCAGGTAACTCCGGCTTGGTTGGCGAGGTAAACGTCGGCGATCAGCGTGCGGGTGCGGGCGAACGAATCGGTGCCGATCTTGAAGCGGTAGAGCCCGCCGTCGGCGGCCTTCGCCAGGCCGATGCGGCGATCGGGCCAGGGCGTGCGCGTGGAGAGCCGCACCTGGATCTCCGACACGTGCTCGGGGTGGCCGATGCCCTGGATCGAGCCGGCCTTGTCGTAGACCTTCTTGTCGCCGATGGGCCGGCGCGTGACGATCGGGGTGAAGTTCGGCGCGGCGCCCGGATCGGTCTCGGTCAGGCCGAACTTGAAGTCGACGGCGTACTCCGCGACCACCTCGAGCGAGTCGGCGATCTCCTTGTCGTCCTGATCGAGCTCGACGCGCACGAGCTCGGTGCGCGCCGGCTCGACCTCGCCCTTGAATTCGGCCGGCTTGTTGCCGTTGACGTTCGCCTTGGGGAACATGCCGACGTAGCGGGTGTAGACCGTCGGGTCGACCCGGCGCAGGTCGTAGCGCACGCGCGAGACCGGGTTCACCATGCTGCCGGTGCAGATGCCGGTGCAGCCGCACACGTTCTGCGTCTCGCGCTTGGGCATCGCCGGGGTGCCGGAGAGCGACACGCGCGGCTTGGTGCCGCCCTCGTCGAGGCCGGTGATGACGCCGAAGGCCATCTTGCCCTCTTGATCGATCAAGCGCAGGTAGCGGCCGGGCGTGAAGATGCGATCGAAGGCCGCGCCGCCGGCCTGCGCCGCGAGCTTGGTGCGCCAGTACGCGCCGTCGGTCTCGATGTAGACGTCGTAGCCGCCGCCGCCGGTCGACTGCACCGCCGCGACGCTGAAGTGCTCGGTCGAGGTCATCATGCCGCCGAGCACCAGCGAGTCGGGGTTGAGCGCGTTCAGGGTGGTGAGGGTGTGATCGGCCGGGTGATCGGTGACCGAGCCGCCCTCGATGATCTTGAAGCCGGCGAGCTCCTTCATGCCGGCCGGCCACGCGGCCGAATAGCCGCACACGTTCGGGTCGACCTTGGCGTTCGGCGTCGACTGCATGCCCGCGCGACGGATGTCGTTCTGCAGCCGGGTCATGCCGACCATGCTGGCGAACTGCGCGCCGGTGAGCCGGGCCTCGTTCTGGAAGAACGCCGACGAGTTGCGCGCCATGAGGAACGCGCCCATCGCCACGATGAGCCCGGCCGACATGGCGATGGTCAGCTCGATCAGCGTGAAACCGCGCTGGCGGATGGCTCGCCTCACAGATTTGCTCCGTTCACCATCACGGCCGCGCTCATGTAGACGAAGTGGTAGCGGCTGGTCTCGGCGCCGATCGCCGAGATGTAGCCGGGGTTGGTCGAGCACAGCGGCTCGCCATTGAGCGTGCCGGCGAACTTGTTGCTCACGTCGGTGCCGTGCATGCGCAGCCAGAAGGTGCGCACCTCGGCGCGGATCACGTTCGGCATCAGCTGGCGGATTCGCAGGTGGGTGCAGTACGAGGTGTCGCCGAACTTCGCCGGGTCGGTGATGTCGTAGCCGCGCACGTCGGCGTTGGGCGAGAAGCCGGCGATGGCGTCGACCGTCGGGAGGATCCACACGCCCTCGTTGCCGCTGACGTTGGGGAAGTCCTGGCCGACGACGTTGATCCAGCGGGTGGTGGCGATGCTGTCGCCGCCGGTGGCGAGCTTCTTCCAGCCGAGCGCGTCGAGCTTGAGGCGATCGAGCCAGGTGCCGGCGATGGTCGTGGCGGTGTTGAGGTTGCGCGCCCGGGTGTTGCCGATGAGCGTCGCCTTCTGCATGGCGATGATGCCGGTGGCGCCCGCGGACAGCACCGCCAGCGCCATCATCACCTCGACGACCGTGTAACCGGCGCGATGAGCCGTCAGGCGAAGAGCCGAAAAACCGCCGCGACGAGCCGTCAGGCGAAGAGCCGAAAACCGATTGAGTTTCATTGGAGTTGTGCCACCACGCGGGCCGAGCCGTGGGGCGGCAGCGGCACGAAACGGTTGAAGTTGGTGACGGTGTTGGCGACCTGCACCCGCGGCACGCCGGTCATCACCGAGAAGGCGCCGTTGTTGGCGTAGCGCACGTAGGTGCGGCCGCGCGGGGTGAAGCAGATCTGCGAGAAGTTCTGGGTGGTGCCGGTGTCGTCGAGGAAGGTCGCGGCGGCGGGCTCGTAGCGCTTGGCGCGCTCGTCGAAGGCGACGACGTACTTGCTGGTGGTGCTGGCGTCGCTCCAGTCGGGCGTGAAGCAGCTGGCGGTCGGCAGGTTGCTCGAGATGCCCGTCGGGCCGGCGATCGCCTCGCGCATGGTGAAGTGGCCCTGCGGCTGCGCGACGGTCGGCGTCGGCGCGTTCGCGTCCCAGCGCACCACCACCGCGGCGCCGCGGCCCATCGCGCGGGCGCGGCCGGTGCGGTAGATGTCGGCGATGGCGAGGGCGGCGGCGTCGACGCGGCGATCGCGGGTGACCTCGACGTAGGTCGGCGCGGCCGCGGCGGCGACGAAGCCGATGAAGGCGATCACGGCGAGCATCTCGATCATCGAGAAGCCGCGCCGGGTCGACCGGTCCAGGCGGTGGCGAATGGACACAGGCATGGGCATCGTGGGGTTAGCAATCGCTATGCCTCGAAGTCCAACTGTGATTTCAATAGCTTGCGTTGGCACGGCAACGCTCCTGGAGGGCCCGAGCACTAAGGATTTGCGGGGGTATGAAAATAGTTCTAACCCCGCGACCATGCGCGTTTTCGCACCTCGGGACATCCCTCTCATGATCGCGCTCCTCGCGGCGGCTTGCAACAAGGACGGCGGGCAGCCCGAGCGCGCGGTGTCGGCGGAGCGGCGTGGGGCTCCCCCGCCGGAGGCGGCGAAGCCGGCGGCATCGGCCTGCAGCGCGGCGCGGCGTCCGAACGATCCGTCGAACCTCACCGAGCTGCCGGCGAAGGCGGGCGCGTTCTGCCTCGATCCGGAGGGCAACGACCATGGTTTTGGCGAAGGGGCGAAAGGGCCGCTCGAGGGGATCTGCGATCTGTTCGACGGCGAGTGCGGGCTGTACCAGAAGCTCGGCGTCAAGCGCGTGGTGGAGGCGCGCTACGTCGACGGCGGCGGCTCGAAGGCGACCATCGACGTGAGGCTGTCGCGCTTCGGCAGCCCGGAGCAAGCGCTGGCGATGTTCACCAAGCGCGCGGTCGGCGGGGGCGACCCGGCGCACCCCGACGCGCCGAAGCCGCTGGCGGCGGGCGGCATGGCGGCGCTCGGGATCGGCAACGCCTATTTGTGGCGCGGGGCCGAGCTGGCGGAGATCACCTACAACGACGCCGACGCGTCGGCCGCGCAGATCGCCGCGAAGACCGGCGAGCTCTTGCCCGGGCTCGCCAAGGAGATGGGAGGCATGATGCCGGGGGCGCTGGAGCTGCCGACGGCGGTCAAGCTGCTGCCGTCCGAGGGACGGCTGCCGATCGGCGTGAGCTACGAAGCGGCCGATGCGCTGGTGCCGGGCGTCGGCGGCGGCGCGTTCGGCTACTACAAGGACGGCGACAAGCGCTGGCGCGTGCTGGCGCTCGCCGCCAAGGACGAGCCGCAAGCGAAGGACCGGTGGAAGACGCTGTCCAGCGGCGGCCACGAGGACAAGAAGGCGGGCGGCGTTTTGTTGCTCCTCGGCCAGCCGAAAGCGGAGTGGCTGGTGGCGCGAGCCGGCGCGACGATCGTGGGGATCGGCGACGAAGTGCTGGTGCTTCGCGAGGGGATGACCCCCGACGAGCACGGCAAGGTTTGTCTCTCCATCGACGACAAGCGCGCCCGGCTCAAGGAGCTGGTGGCGAAATGAAGAAGAAGAAAATGTGGGACAGGGAATGGGAACAGGCGACCGGGAACTCCAGAAGGGTACTCACGAGTCGGTGCACCTCTGACGTTCCCGGTCGCCTGTTCCCATTCTCTGTTCCACGTTCGATCGACTCCTTCCCGACAAATCAGTTACGCTCTATCCGTGGCTGAGGAGCGTTCTCCTTTCCCGCCGGGTACGCTTGTCGCGGGGAAATACCGCGTGGAGCGGCTGCTCGCGACGGGGGGGATGGGCGCGGTGATGGTGGCCAAGCACGAGGTGCTGGGGCAGCGCGTGGCGCTGAAGGTGCTGCTGCCGGAGATGGGCGGGCACAACCAGGCGGCGGAGCGGTTCCTGCGCGAGGCGCGCGCGGCGGCGCGGCTGTCGTCGGACTACGTCGCGCGGGTGTACGACGTCGGCGAGCTGCCGACGGGCCAGGCGTACCTGGTGATGGAGTACCTCGAGGGCACCGATCTGGCGACCATGATGGAGCGAGGCGCGCTGCCGCTCGAGCGGGCGGTCGACTTCATGCTGCAGGCGCTCGACGGGCTGGCGGAGGCGCACGCGGCGGGCATCATCCACCGCGATCTGAAGCCGTCGAACCTGGTGGTGGTGAAGCGGCCCGACGGCAGCGATCGCGTCAAGCTCATCGACTTCGGCATCTCCAAGCTCGAGAGCGGCTCCGACGTGCCGACCGATCGCGCGTCGACCAACACCTTCGTGGTGCTCGGCTCGCCGGGCTACATGTCGCCGGAGCAGATCGAGAGCTCGAAGGACGTCGACGCGCGCTCGGACCTGTGGGCGATCGGCGTGATCCTCTACGAGCTCGTGTCGGGCGAGTTCCTGTTCGACGGCAAGAGCACGCTGGAGATCTGGAACAACGTGAACAAGATGCCGATCCCGGCGCTGAGCAAGCGCGCCGGCGCTCCCGCCGAGCTCGACCGGGTGATGGCGCGCTGCCTCGACCGCGACCCGAAGGAGCGTTACCCCAACGCGCGGGCGCTGATGCGCGCGCTGGCGCCGTTCGCCTCGGAGAAGGTGCGTTCGATCGTGACCACGCGGGCGATCGCCGCCGAGAGCGTGGTGATCGATCCCGCCGCCGAGGGCGGCGCGATCACCGAGCCGCCGGCGGTGTCGCCGGCCGATCCTGGGCTGCGCGAGGTGACGGTCGACGTGGACTCGAGCGATCCGGCACCCGGCGCGGAGCGCGCGAGCACGCCGCGGGGCGCCGCGCGCGAGCTCGACAAGACCGAGAAGAGCGAGCCGGACCACGACGTTCGCGCCGACACCGCGTCGAGCTGGAGCGAGGCGGCCGACC
>JACXTT010007226.1_pt1 | contig 15700 bp, 11 predicted proteins | sample 9270951 | NCBI WGS metagenome assembly JACXTT01 (sample SAMN15532306, study PRJNA645909) | rock metagenome | isolation source: weathered quartz diorite | place: Puerto Rico | collected 2017-06-21 | reverse complement strand
CCGTGGCCGGGGTAATAGCCCGTAGCGGTGAGATGCGGATCGAGCAGCGGGGCCGGGTCCTTTACCACGATGGCTGTCTGGAGTGGCGCCAACCGCAGAGTCACCGGGTAATCGAGCGGCACCTCGGAACGGATTTCAACCAGCGCGGAAAAGGAGCCGAAGCCCGGCCGTTCGATATTCAGCCGGTACACGCCGAATGGCAGGTGGCGCGCGATGAAGCGGCCCTGGTCATCCGTCGAAAAAGTTTGTTTGAGTTGGATCGCCTGGCTCAACAATGAGCCGGAGGCCTCGATGGCCGAACCGGTGTCATCCAACACCGAGAGGCGTAACTCTCCCGTGCCCCTCTGCCCGTAGAGAGCGGCTGCAACCAGCGCCAGGCCCCACCAAATCCTCCTCGTAAGGTCTCCTCTTTCGATCTTAGCGAAAAGGAAAGCCCGCTCTGGTTATTCAATCCGGGCCGTCAACGCTGCGAAATGGAGATATGCGCGGTGTTACTCGCCGCGCCGCCGATGGTGACCGTGACCGGATACGTGCCGGCGGCGAGCGCCGGAACTTGCAGGTCGATGCGGGCCAGGCCGGCGGCGTAAGGCGCGAGGCCAGCGAACACAACGGTGGCGGGAACGGTATTAATGCTAAGCGCGACAGGTAGCGTGGCGTGCGCGACCGTGCCGTCGGGCGGTGCGGCCCCATCGTCTATTGCCACGTCCACCGGACCCACGCCAGTCAAGAAGAGCGAGACCGTGGTTCCGGCCGCGCCGGGGTTCTGGGGTGAATTCGCCGAGCCATCGGCATTCAACACCACGGCTTGCCCGTGGGAATCGGTGAAGATGCCAGGGCCTGCTCGCCGGACAGGAATGCTGACGGGCTGCGATGCTACTCCGCCTGTGCGCACCACAACTGTGGCTTGGCCGGGCGAGATCCCGGCCGGCACTTGCGCGTTAATCTGAGTTGGCGAAACGTACAGCAGCGGAGCCGCCAGCCCATTGATCGTGACGGAGACATCCGCCAGCGAAAGCGGCAGCGGCACAGGCGCCGGACCGGCCGTGATAAGTGCCAGGCTGGTACCGAACAGCGTGATGAGCGACCCCGGTGCGACGGGATCGTTCCGGAAGCTGGCGGCGTTGGTAACCGCCGTGACGACCGGAGGGTCCGCGACAAGCTCTCCATAAACCTCCAGCTCGAGCGAGCCTCCAATATAAACCCTGCCGCCGGCGATGGTGGGCGCTGTGAACTCGGCGTACCCTCCGAAAATGTCCGCCGGCTGTGCCTGGCTGTCGTAGAGTTGTGTCAGCCTGGTGGCGTCGTATGCCTGCAGCCGGCCGAAGTTTTCACTCGAGATCACCCAAACGATGCCGTCCTGATCGCCGTTGGCTGAGATGCTCGGCACGGCTCCTAAGAAGCCGAGCGGCCTCGCGGCCTGCACGGGCGGCGTGACGAGCGATCCGTTGTTTACTGTGAATGCACTGAGCGGCGCTCTCTCCGGGCCGACGTAGACGGAGCCATTGAAATACGCCGCCGCGCCGAACACGGGATGAGGGAAAAGGAGCGGGGAAGCCAGCGCGCTGCTGTCGCTGCCGGATTGCGCGCGGCCGAGGTGGTCGCGGTCCAGCAGGTAGATGCGGCCCTCCTTCCCCGCCGTGAACAGCAGATGCGGATGTTCCGGGCTGCCGGCCTCGTCCGGTAAAACCAGGGCGCCGAAAGACCCGAGATCATAGTCGTTGTCGTTGAGGAATACCTGGTTGAATGGAGTGAAGAAATCGGCGACTGAAAGACCGGGAGCGGGTCCAAGCTTCAGCACGGAATCGCCGTAACTGCTTCCTCCGGAATCCGCATTGAAATCGCCGTTGGCGGACACCACGTAAATGTCGCCGGCCGCATCCGCCGCCGGACCTGCCCCGCCATTCCAGAACGAACCGGACCGCCCGTCCGGAGTGACGTTGAACACCCCAAGCAGCTTCAGCGTACTTGGATCGTGGGCCATGATCCAGCCGTGATATGTGCCCAGATCGCAGTTCCCGGACCACGGTGAATACAACACTCCATTCGACAGCAGCAGCGCGCCCCGCTGTTTATGAGCAAACGGGACAAACCCGGGCGGCTGGATCACCACCGGGCTGCCGGGCCGCTCGGCCCCGCTCGTGACATCGATAGCATGCAGCCGGAAGAAATACTGGCTGCCGTGCTCTTTGGTCTCGGCGATCAGGTAAATTGTGCCCGCCACGGGGTCGATCACCGGTGTGCCGATGACGCCCAGTTCCGGTTGCACCACAAAGCACCCAATATCGGCGGCCGGCACCGCGGTCACGCCGTGAGCGGGATCGATAAAACTGATCTGCCACAGAGGCGCTGCGTTGCCGCCGGAGTTATCGTCGGCGTCGAACGCGTAAAGGCTGTTGTGGCCGGTGGCGACGAAGATGACGTTGTGGAGTCCCTTGCCGGCGATCTTTACGCGCGGAAGATAGAGCGGCTGCCCGTAAATCGTTCCGTCCACCAGCCGCAGATAGCGTTTGCCGAATGTCCCAGCCTTCACGTTCACCGGCTTCAGAAGGATCTCGCCCAAGTACTGGCCGGTGCGCGCGTTGTCGTTGTGATAGGTGAGGACGGGCGTCTGGGCGGCGGCGAGGTTCGCCAGAAGCAGCGCCAGAATGGGGGTTCGTCGAGGGTTCAGACTTGCAAATATAGCAGAGCACCGCGCCGGAGCGAGCGTTCACATACGTAAATCTCCCAGCCGCTCGCGCACGAATGAGAGCACTACGCCGGGGGCCGTCAGTCCGTCGAGCGGCACTTGCAGTACGCCGGCCGGGGTGAACTGTGCGCCGCGCGTGCGGCTCACCAGGTTCATAAGCTTCACCGGATCCACTCGCGTCTGCTCGTGGAATTTGATCTGCAGCGCGCCGTGGCGGCGGTCGATGCGCTCGATACCAAGCTCTTCTGCGGCGGACTTGAGTGCGGCATACTCGAGCAGGTTCTGCACGGCTTCGGGTACCGGGCCATAGCGATCTTCAAGTTCCTTGGCGATGAGCTCGCGCTCGTCGGCGTCGTGCGTGGCGGCGATGCGGCGATAGGCGCGTAGCCGCTGATTTTCGTCGGCGATGTAATCGGTCGGGATGCGGATATCGAGCGATAGGTTGAGTGTCGCGTGAATCTCGGGCGGCACATCCTCGCCCTTAAGCTCGCGCACGGTCTCCTCGAGCATGCGCACGTACATGTCGAAGCCCACGGCGTTGATGTGGCCATGCTGCTCGCCGCCCAGCAGGTTGCCTGCGCCGCGCAGTTCCAGGTCGAGCGCCGCAATCTTGAAACCCGCCCCCAGGTCGCTGAACTCTTTGAGCGCCGCCAGCCGCTTGCGGGCGACTTCCGATAGCTCGGTGTCGGGTTTCACCAGCAAATACGCATACGCGCGGCGGTTCGAGCGGCCCACGCGCCCGCGAAGCTGGTAGAGCTCCGAGAGGCCGTACTTATCCGCATTCTCGATGATCATGGTATTGGCCAGTGGAATATCGAGGCCGTTTTCGACGATCGTGGTCGAGACCAGAATGTCGTACTCGTGGCGCATGAAGCGCAGCATCGTCTGTTCCAGCTCCGCTTCGCCCATCTGTCCGTGGCCCACGCCGATGCGCGCCTGCGGCACGAGTTGCTGGATCATGGCGGCGCGCGTCCAGATGGAATCGATGCGGTTGTGCACGAAGTACACTTGGCCGCCGCGGTTCAATTCCAGCTCCAGCGCCGAGCGGATCAACTCCGGCTGCATGGGCGCCACCACAGTCTGAATGGCGAGGCGGTCTTTAGGCGGCGTCTCGATCACCGACATATCGCGCAAGCCCAGTAGCGACATGTGCAAGGTTCGCGGGATGGGCGTGGCGCTCATTGCGATCACGTCCACCGTCTTCTTGAGCTGCTTCAGCCGCTCTTTGTGCTTCACTCCGAAACGCTGCTCTTCATCCACGATCACCAGGCCCAGGTCCTTGAACTCAACATCTTTCGACAGCAGGCGGTGCGTGCCGATCGCGATATCAACTTTCCCTTCGGCCACGTCGGCGACCGCCTGCTTCAGTTCCTTCGCCGGAACAAAGCGGCTGAGCATCGCGACGCGCACCGGGAACGGTTGGAAGCGCCGCTTGAACGTCTCGAAATGCTGGAACGCGAGCACGGTTGTGGGCGCGAGGATGGCGACCTGCTTGCCGTCGCCCAGAGCCTTGAACGCCGCCCGCATCACCACTTCGGTCTTGCCGAACCCTACGTCACCGCACAGCAGCCGGTCCATCGGCTCGGCGTTTTCCATATCGCGCTTGATGTCCACAATGGCCGATCGTTGGTCACGCGTTTCCGTGAATTCGAACGCGTCTTCAAATTCGCGCTGCCAGTTGCTGTCGGCGGAAAACGCGAAACCCTTGGCCAGCTTGCGTCCGGCGTAGAGCTTGAGGAGTTCCTCGGCCATGTCGCGCATTTTGGCCTTGACGCGCGTCTTGGTGCGGCTCCAAGTCGCGCCGCCCATGCGGTCGAGCTGCGGCGCAGCCTCTCCCGCGCCGCGGAAGCGCTGCACCAGATCCATATGCGTGAGCGGCACATACAACTTGCTTGCGCCCGCGTATTCGAGCAGCATGTAATCGCCCTTGGCCTCGCCCTGCTCGATCGAGCGCAGCTCCAGGAAGCGGCCGACGCCGTGTTCCGCATGCACCACGTAGTCGCCCGGCTTGAGATCGAACGTCTCGGCGGAGAAAGTCGCGAGGTGTGATTTCGCGCCTGCGGATCGCGCCACCAGTTCCGGCGTTTCGAACAGGTCTTCGGAGCCAAACACAGCCAGCTGGGAATCGGGGAAGATGGTGCCGCGCTCGATGCCGCCGCGGATGAGATAGATGCTCGCCACCGATCCGGCCAGGTACGCGCGCTCGGCCAGATACTGCGGCGTGCCATCGGACTCCGTGCCCAGCTGGTAGGGGATGGCGTATTCGTTGAAGATGTCGGCCAGCCGCTCGATCTCGCCCGCGGACGCCGCGAAAAACGCCACGCGTGAACCGGCTTCCACCAGGCTGCGTGCCTCCGCAATCGCCACCTGCATGTTGCCGTGAAACGCCATCGAAGGGCGCGTCGGAATGTGCAAACCCGTGGCCGCCAGTTCCAGCTCACGCAATTCCACTTGCGCCTGGCCGGGCCGCGCGGCCGCCATTTCCTCCCAACGGTAAAATACTTTTTCCGGAGGACAGAGCGAGGGCCGCTCGGGATCTTCCAACCGGTTCCAGAAGCGGTCCGCCGCCGCGCGGATCTCCTCCGGCTCGTCCAGGATGACGAGCGGCTTCTCCACAAGGTCGAGCAGCGAAGCATGGCGCGGGCGCACCAGCGCCGCCAGCAATTCCCAGCCCGGAAGCGTCTCGCCGGGCAGCGGCAGGTCGCGGGACGGCACGCCGGCTTCGCGCAACTGCTCCGTCAGCTCGCTCAGCAGCGCGCGCGATTTTTGAAATTCGGTGAGCGGCAGCAGCGTGCATTCGGGGATCTTCAGCACCGAGCGCTGCGACTCCACCTCGAAGCGGCGAATCGAGTCGATCTGATCGCCGAATAGTTCGATGCGCACCGGGTTCGGCGATTCCGGAGAATATACGTCGAGGATGCCGCCGCGCACCGAGTACTCGCCCACCATCTCGACCGGATCGCGTTTCTCATAACCGATGCTCTCCAGGTGCGCGACGAGGTCGTCAAGCGGAATCTCGTCGCCCGAGCGCAGCGTGAGCGTGAGCTGGCGATAATAATCGGGCGGCTCGATGCGCATGAGCGCCGAGGCCACGGGCACAATCGTGACGGGCGCGGACCCCGTCGCCAGCCGCCACAACCCGACGGCGCGCTCTTCCAGAATTTCGGCGTGCGGCGACATGCGTTGTGCGGGCAGCACGTCGAGCGCCGGCAGAATCTGCGGCTCCTGGCGGTCGCGGCCCGATACCAGCAGATGAAAAAACGTCTGCATGGCCTCGCCCAGCGTCTCGGCTTGCTTGTTTCCGGCGGCGATCACCACCAGCCGCCGCTCAGTCAACTGCCACAGCAGCACCGAGTACAGCGCTTTCGCCGTGCTCGTCAGGCCGGATAGCCCGAGCGGCTGCTTGTTCAGCGCCAGCCGCTGCACCAACTCCTGAAACGCCGGATGGCGGCCCAGCCCCGAGAACAGGTCACGAATTGCAGGATGGATCAAGGGATTAGCGCGCGAGAATGGTTTCGACGATTCCGGTTGTGGAGTAGCCGGGTTCGAGACTCAGGGCCATTACCTTGCCGCCCGCCGCTTCCACTTCTTCGCGTCCGGCGATCCAGTGCGCCCAGTCCGCGCCTTTCACCAGAACGTCGGGCAGAACGTCCGCGATCAGCTCGCGCGGCGTGTCCTCATCGAACAGCGTGACGGCATCCACCGCCGCAAGTTCCAGGGCAACTTCTGCGCGCTCGCGCTCCGGAATGAGCGGCCGCGACGGGCCCTTCAGCCGGCGCACGCTGTCGTCGGAGTTCAGCGCCAGAATCAGAATGTCGCCCAGCGACCGCGCTTTTTCCAGCAGCCGGATGTGGCCGGGATGAAGCAGATCGTAACAACCGTTGGTGAAAATCACTGTCTTGCCGGCAGCCTTCCACCCGGCCCGCGCGCGCACCAGCTCTTCCCGGCTGTAAAAAGTTCCCACACTTTCAATGTAGGACAGGCGGTCCTGCCTGTCCATTCGTTACAGGTGCCTATCGGACGCGGTAAACGACGAGGAAGAGGACGGCGGATTTCAGCGCGTGCCCGGCAATTCGAGCAGTTCGTCCACGGCCGGCTGGCTCGCGGGAAGGTTGGCTTCCAGATAATCGATGCCTGTCGGAGTGATTACGAAATCGCTGTTATCCGCGGTGCTCAGGTAGGTTTTACTCTGCAGGTACCAGGTGGTGAAGGTCACCGATTCGGATGGACACTTGATCAACTGCTCCAGTTCGAGCAGCGATAATCCCTGCCTGGCCGGGTTCGTCTGCCGTTGCTGGTAGAGCAAGGACAAAATCGCAACCCTGCGGCCGAGTTCCGCATCTACACCCTTCGCAAATTTTCCTGGATCGATGGGAGGAGGCAGAGCCGCCGGTTCATGCGACGAGCGCTCCGCGTCGTACGCGGCCCGCTGTTGCGGGTCGGACAAAATCTCAAATGCCCGTCTGATCAGCAGGAACTTTTCCGCATCCCCGGTCTCGGCGTTGTCAGGATGCAGCCGGCTGACCCACAGCTTATAAATGCGCTTGATGGCCTCCAGTTCAGCCTTGGGGCTAATCTGCATCAGGTCGTAGTAATCGATGAAGTCTGTCTTGGACATTTCAGGGTTTGTCCGCTATAAATCCAATCTAATCCCAGGCTCAGCATGGTGTACAGTTGCCAAACCGGGGCAGCGATTTGCTAACTAAAGTATCTTCTCAGCTCGCTTGATCGCCGAACGTCCAGATTGGACAGGAGCAGATGCCTGTCCTACCATGCTCGTTTATGCCCGCAGCGAAACCGCCCGAAAAATCTCCGCCCGAAATGACCGTCAAGGCCGTCCTGGTCGGCCTGCTGCTGTCGCTGATCTTCGGCGCGGCCAATGCCTATCTCGGCATGAAGGCTGGCCAGACCATCGCCGCTACCATTCCCGCGGCGGTGATCGCCGTTGCGCTGTTTCGCCTGCCGCACTTTCGCGGCACCATCCTCGAGCAGAACATTGCGCGCACCGCCGCATCGGTGGGCGAAGCGCTGGTCGCCGCCGCCATCTTTACCATCCCCGCATTCATGATGGTTGAGATGGAAGGCGTCCATCTCTGGGCCGATCTGCGGCAGCATTACTGGCAGGCCACCATGATTCTGCTGGTCGGCGGGCTCATCGGCATTCTGTTCATCGTCGTGCTGCGCCGCCCGCTGTGCGTAGAATCCGATTTGCCGTTTCCCGAAAGCGTGGCCAGCGCTGAGATCGTCAAAGCCGGCGAGCAGGGCAGCCACGCCCCCAAGTACGTTTTCGGCGCCATGGGTTTCGCCGGTCTCATCCAGATTCTCAAGAGCGACAAGGGCCTCCAGATTTTCCGCGAATACAGCGAAGGCTTCCTCGCCTTTCCGCGCTCCGTGGTCCATCACTTTAATTTCGCCAAAGAGCCGATCGGCGACGTCACGCATTACGGCGGCGTGTGGTGGACCACGCCCAACCTTTCGCCCGCCCTGATGGGCATCGGCTACATCATCGGGCCGGAGCTAGCCTCCATCACCGCTGCCGGCGGGCTGATCGCCTGGTGGATCCTCATCCCGCTTCTTCTGTTCTTCGATCCCGACCTGCCGCGCCGCCTCGGCTCGGCCCAGAATCCGCAATGGGACGTGGCCGCCTACACGCTCTGGTTCAATATCGTGCGTCCTATCGCCGTCGGTACCATGCTAGTGGGCGCGTGCTACACGCTGTTTTCGATGCGCGAATCGATCACGCAGTCGGTGAGAGGCGCGCTAGGCGCTTCGCGCGCGGCGGCTCATGAAGGCCATCTCATCGACCGCACCGAGCGCGACATTCCCTTCAACTGGCTGGTCCTCGGGACCGCCGTTCTCACCGTCGCCATCACCGGCATCTATTACTACTTCACGCAAAGCTGGAAGGCCGCGATCATTGCGGCCGCCATCATGAGTGTCTCGGGATTTTTCCTTTCGGCAGTGGGCGGATACCTCACCGGTCTGGTCGGCAGCTCCAATCAGCCCCTCTCCGGGCTGACGCTTTCCGCGCTGGTGCTCTCGGCGCTGGTGATGCTCGCCATCGGCGCCAAGGGCATGCCGGGCGTGGCCGCGGTATTAGGTGTGGCGTCAGTCGTGGCCTGCGCGGTTTCGGTTTCCGGCTCCCTCATCCAGGATTTGAAGGCCGGTTATCTATTGGGCGGCACGCCGTGGAAAATGCAGGTGGTCGAAATCCTCTCCGTGATTCTGCTCTCGCTGTTCCTGATGCTCCCCATCATCGCGCTCCACCAGGCCAACCTCGCAACTGGCGGCATCGGCGGCCGCGCCCTTCCCGCGCCGCAAGCGGGTCTCATGGCACAGCTCGCCAAGGGCATCGTCGGCGGCCAGATGGCCTGGGGTTGATCGGGATCGGCGCCGCTTTCGGTATTGCACTTATTCTCTGCGGTGCCCGTTCGCCCATGCTCATCGCCGTCGGCATGTATCTGCCGTTCGACACGTCAGCCGCCATCTTCACCGGCGGCGTCATCAAGTGGCTTGCCAACCGCGTCACCGCTCGCTACAGCACGGAAGAAAAGCTTCGCGTAGAAGAGAAAGGTACGCTGCTCGCTTCCGGATTGATCGCCGGTGAAGCCATCGTGGGCATTTTGCAAGCCGTGCTTTTTGTCGCCGGCATCAGCTCCCTGACGCACTTGCTCACCGGCCGCGACGAACTGAGCTTCTATCCCGCCTGGGGCGGCTGGCTGTCGCTGCTCGGCTTCGCCGCCGTCGCATACGTGCTGGTGCGCATACCAGCAAAGCGGATAGAATAGCGTTACGTTTTTGCACTTGATTCGTCAGGAAACCATGAGAACGCTTTGGCTCGCCATCGTCCTGTGTGCCGCGGCATTGCACGCTCAACCGCAATATGAGGGTCTCTGGCAAGGGTATGACGGAGAGTGGGGCCATGTCTCCCGGCAATTGATCGCCCTCGCCGACGCCACGCCCGCCGAAAAATTCGCCTGGCGGCCAGCCCAGGGAGTCCGGTCCATGAGCGAAGTCTACATGCACATCGCTCTCGCGAATTTCTATCTGCTGAGCGTTACCGGCCCAAAATTGCCCGCCGATATGAAGTCGTCCGACTTGGAAAAGACCGTCACGGCAAAGCCGGACGTGATCGACTGGCTGAAGCGTTCGCTTGAGGCCGTCAAAACCGCTCGCCTCTCGCTAAAACCCGGCGACCTCCAGCGAAAAGTCAAGATTAACGGGAGGGACGCCAACGTCGATGGCATGTACCTGCGCATTATCGTTCACGCCAACGAGCACATGGGACAACTAGTGGCCTATTGTCGAATGAACGGCATCGTGCCGCCCTGGTCGGAAGCGGCTAAGTCAGAAAAATAATAATCCCCGGCGTCCCCACCGGCGTGTATTGCCCCGTGAACGTGAGCCCGCCTGTTTTCCGGTTGATGCGAAACGTGGCGATTGCGTCCGCCCTCTGGTTGCACGAGTAGAGGAAATTCCCCGTGGGATCGATATTAAAGCTGCGCGGATAATCGCCGCGCGTCCATTCCTCGCCTGCCAACGTCAGCGTGCCGTTCCCGCCGATCGCAAAGTGCGCGATGCTGTCGTGCAGCCGGTCGGCCGCATATACGAATCTCCCATCCGCCGACACCATCACCTCCGACGTAAAATTCGTCCCGGCGAAGCCCTTAGGCAGGCTGGAAATGGTTTGCTTCGCGGCCAGCCGTCCATTCGCTGCGTCGTAGTCGTACGTCACCAGCGTGGATCCCTCTTCCTGCAGCGAATACAACCAGCGGCCGTTCGGATGAAAGGCGAAGTGCCGCGGCCCGTCTCCCGGCGGAAGCGCCACCGATGCCGGATCGTTGGCCGCGAGCGTTCCCTTTTCGACATCGAATTTCCAGATGAAGATGCGGTCCAGCGCAAGGTCCGTGGCCAGTACGAATTTGCCCGACGGGTCCGCCTGAATCATGTGAGCATGGGGACGGTCGTGGCCGCTGATCGCAAAACTCCCCGGCGGGGCGCTCGCCGCGTGCTCCGGACCGAGAGCGCCCTCATCGCGCTTGACGTCGGTGGCCTTACCGAGCTCGCCGCCCGACCGGATAAATAACACTGCCACCGTGCCGCCCGCATAGTTGGCGACGAGCACGTATTTGCCCGAAGGATGCACGCTCAAGTGAGCCGGGCCGGCCCCTTCCGAGCTAACGGTGTTGAGCAGCGTCAGATGCCCGGTGGACCGGTCGATCGCGAACGCGCTCACCGATCCCGAGCTGGCGCCTTGATAGGTAGGGGTCTCGTTCGCCGAATACAAGTGTGTCCGTGAAGGGTCGAACGCCAGCCACGCCGGATTCGACGGATGCGCAAACACTTCGCGAGGCGTCAGCGCCCCAGTTTCACGGTCCATTTCAAACAGGTAAATGCCCTGTCCATTTCCCTTGCTGCCCTCCGGACCCTGCGGCGAGCTATAGGTGCCGACGTAAGCCAGGATCGGCCTCTTCTGCGCCTGCGCGTTCATTGCGAGAGCCGCCGCGCATTTAACGAACCCGCGCCGCGTGGGCCTGCCGAAATGATTGTCTTGACACATCGACAATTTCATTTTAGTGGCGCACGATTCATCGTGCCGCTGCCGGCTTCAGCCGGCAGTCAAGCGTACCCGAATCACTGGCCCGCCGGGACCCAGCGCAGCGTACTCGTACCCTTTGCTTCGAACACCAGGTTGTCCCCATCCGCGCCAAGCAGGTCTCCACCGGGCGAACCAGCAACCCGTCGCCAAGCCTTCGTGGCGCGGTCGAATACCAAAACTGCATCGCCGTTTTGAGTATAAAGCGCCCCGCTTTGCGTAAATGCCCGCGGGAGCCATTCCGCCCCCACTTCCCAGCGTCCCAGCACCTTGCCCTTTAGATCGGCCTCGATCCATTGCATCGGCCGCCGGCTCTGGCAGGGTTCCAGAGTTGACGAAGCATAGAAAACGGCGCCAATGCGGTCGTTTGTGATTCGAAGCTCCCACATGCCGATCATCGGACCTATCGGGTCCGGCTCGGGTTCAAATGACGATCGTGGCAGAAAGGCCCCAATCTCCTGTCCATCCTGGGAATAGTTCCGCAGGATGAAGTAATCATCGGTCTCGCGGCTGGCTTTATCTCCCCGCCACCCCAAAGTCCAGATCGTGTGGTCCGGAGCGAAACCGACTTGTGTCGGCCAATACCGGCCTGTGTCGAAGAATCTTGTTTGCTTGCCAGAGCGGTCGAACAGCGCGATGCCTCCGCCCATCGTTCTACTCGTCCCATCCCTGGAATACTCGACGGCCGCAACTGTCGTTCCATCCGTGTCCGCAGCCGCGTTCTGGATGTTGACAATCTTGGCGTTCGGTACTTGAGTGGAGATGCTGTACATAGGCGAGCCATCCGGTGCGTACGCGTCGATCCTGTCAAAGTTGTAGACGAACAGGTAGCCCTTATCAAACGTCGGCGTGATGCTCTGAGGCGCGAGCAGACCCTGGTAGTACACCTCGCGAGGCTCCGCGCTGAATGCCATGTGGCACAACATTGCAGCCAAGAACAGACATGCCGGACGCATCGCTATCCCCTCACTCTATTCTGACGCCAATGCCGGCTGAAACTCACCGCACTACTGCACCGTCGCGGTGGCCGCGCTCGACGTTCCCTGTGGGTTGGTTAGCGTGACGCTTACTCCGGCTATCCCGCTCATATTGCCGCTCAGTGTGAACGGCTGCGCGAACGTAAACTGGCTGCCATACGTCGTCGAGGTTGGATCGCTGTACCACGTCGCGAAGAGCTGATCGGCCGTGACCGTCACTTGCGAGTTGGTCAGCGTCGTCCCCGTCGCTGCCTGGAACGTAAACGTGGCGCTCGTCATGTCGCGCGTGTTCGAGAATCCCGTAATATCTACTTCGATACCGCTGCCCGTGTGGCTGGCCGTCACCTTCGTGATCACCGGAGCCTGCGCGGGGATTGTAATGACGCGGTTTGGCGCCGGATTCGGAGTCACATCTTGTCCGTCGGCCTGGAACGCGAGCGTCAAGGTGATAGTTCCCGCCACCGTTCCAGTCCCGAGCGACAGCGACGCGTCGGGAAATACTGCGTTGAGCTGGCCAGCCGGAATGGTGAAGTTCACCGTGGTCTGGCCGTTCGAAAACTTAATCGCCGGATCGACGACATTCCCCGCCGCCGGAGTGAAATTCAGAGTCATCGTCCCGTCCAGCGGCACCGGATACACGTCGCCTAACTGCACCGAGAGCGTCGGCTGCTGGGCCGGCGGCTCGGTGTCAGTGACGCCCGTGATGGTAGGAGAGATAGGCGGTGCCGTCGCCACTTTGAGCTGATACGCGATAGTCCCGGTCAATCCAGTGGAGTCGGTGGCGCGCGCGGTGAACGAAAACTGGCCCGCGGCTGTGGGCGTGCCCGTCAGGCTCCCGGTTGACGCGAGCGTGATGCCGCCGGGCAGCGATCCGGAATCAACAGTGAATGTGTAGGGCGCAGTCCCGCCCGCTGCTGTAAGGCTCTGTGTATACGCCGTGCCCAGCGTGGCATCCGGCAGCGTTGCGGGCGTGATGACTAACGAATGCGCTATCGTGACGTCGAACACGCCAGTCACGCTGCTCGTTGCCGCGTCGGCTACCTGGATGGTGAACCTGAAACTGCCTGCCGCGGTGGGCGTGCCCGTCAGGTTCCCCGCCGAGTCCAGCGTCAGGCCGCCAGGCAGCGTGCCTCCGGCCACACTCCATGTGTAAGGTGGCGTGCCCGCCGTAGCTTGGAACGTTGCGCTGTAGGGGGTTCCTGTCGAGCCTGGAGGCAGCGGCGACGTTGTCGTAATCGCCAGCCCGGTCGTGATGGCCAGCGTGAACGTCGTGCTTCCTGGGACGCCATAGAAGTCGGTCACCGTCACCGTGAAGGTATAAACTCCCGCCAGCGTTGGAATACCTGTCAGCCCTCCGTCGGGGCTTAAGGCAATTCCCGGTGGCAGCTTGCCGCTCGTCATCGAAAACGTGTACGGAGAAACTCCGGCCACCGCGCGTAGCGGGATCGAGTATCGCGTTCCTACTACACCGCTCGGAAGCGGCGTGGGCGTCGTAATCGACGGGGGCGGGTTGACATTCAACGTGAACGTTTGCGTAGCGGACTGTGGAAAGGACGAGTCGCTGTCGTTCACCGAAATCTGAAAACTGTATGCGCCGGGCGCTGATGTAACGCCTGAGATCACTCCCGAACTGCTCAGCGTGAAGCCCGGCGGCAGCCCGCCGAGTCCGGATGACGCTACGGCGGTTCTCCGGAAGGAGGCCTTCCCGATGGAACCGAAAGAAGACTTCCCGATGGAACCGGGGATAAACGGCGGGCCCAGGTACCACGTGTACGGCGGAAGGCCGCCTGTTGCGGCCAGGGATACCGAATAGCTGGCCCCGGCCGTGGTAGCGCGTAGAGTTGGCGGCGTGGTGACCGTGAGTACTGCCAGGACAAGGATGCTATAACCCTGCGTCGCCGTCGCACCGACAGAGTCCGTCACTTGCACGACGAAGTTATAGGTTCCAGCCGCCGTCGTAGTGCCCGTGATGTCGGCGGTCGTAGTTGCCCCAACTACAGCCGCTATTGTGAGGCCCGGCGGCAACGCACCGGATGAAATTTTGTACGAAATTGGCGGGGCGCCGCCGGTCGTCGACACCGAGGCGAAGTACGACTGGCCGACTAGTCCGTCCGGGAGCGTGCCAGGGATCAGCGCCAGCGGTAGCGACTGCGGATAGACGGCTCCCGCGAGTGCGCACAGCACCCCGGCAAGCCAAAGCAGGCGCCGACGCCCCCGCTCACACATCACTTTTGGCTGCTCCCAGCAAGGTCTTCTGGAATGAAAAGCACTCGCGGCACACGGGCGCTGGCGTCGAGCATCCACAGAGGACGCTTAGAGGGCTCAGTCAGCCGGAAAACTTCATTGCCTACCAGTCGGTCCAGGCCGGTGGGCGCGCAGCCGCAGGCGATCTTCGTCACTGGCGCGTGCCCGTGCAAATCGATGATCGAAACCGTCCGCGATTTGCTGTTCACTACAAAAGCCCGTCCCCCATCTTGCGAAACGGCGAGCGCCACGGGCGCGCCAATTCCTTGTTTGGGACCGGCCAGGATGTCGGTCTCGAGATTGCCTCCGAGGCCGCGCAAACGGTAGATCTGGTTCCGTCCGCTGTCGGCAACATAAGCTGTGCCATGCGCGGGAACAGTTATGGCTGTGATCTTCAACAACCCCGGCAGCACTGGCACTTCACCGCTCTGGGTTACCATAAAGACGGTGCTTCCGATGCCCGCGAGCACCGTCCGGCCGTCATCTCCCACCGCCAGTGCCGAAGGGCGCGCGCCCCCCGAGATGTACAGCTCTTCGGAGACTTTAGGAGCCCCCGGCAGCCCGCTGACGATCAGGAGAATGTTTCGGGTCTTGTAGTAGAGAGCCGCGGCGTGGCCGGCGGGGCTCAACAGAATCTGATCCGGATCCTGCTCTACGCCCGGAACCTGTGCCGCCGCCTTGCGCCCCACGGTCACGACGACCACCTGGTTGTGGTCCCCCTCGGTAGCCAGCGCATAATCCTGACGGGGCGAAATGCTGGTCTTATGTAACTCGATTCCCGTGTCCAGCGGCTGGCCCAGGATCGCCGCCCCGGGAATCCCGAAAATGGGACGCAGCGCCTTCTGGCTCGCGTCGAACACCAGCCCCAGTTGTGGCCCCTGGATCGAGGCGGCTGACAGGGTCATAGCGATGGCGAAACAGCAGCTCCGGACGTTCATGTGCTCTTCTCCTAGTGGGGCGCCCCTACCGTGCCCGTGCCCGGGCTAATTGTGGTCGTCTGAGGGGTAGTGCTGTGACCGCCACCCCGCGTTGCAGCTACGGCGCCGCCGGCGGCCGCAGCGCCCGCAATGGCGATGATTGCAATCAACTTAGCCGAGATTCCAGCCCCCGCTGCACCGGCCGCCGCCGCGCCTGCCATATTCGTCTGGGAAATGGTGGCATTGGCGGTTTTGCCCTGGTAGGACGCGGTCACACGCA
>JACXTT010007224.1_pt1 | contig 15700 bp, 15 predicted proteins | sample 9270951 | NCBI WGS metagenome assembly JACXTT01 (sample SAMN15532306, study PRJNA645909) | rock metagenome | isolation source: weathered quartz diorite | place: Puerto Rico | collected 2017-06-21 | reverse complement strand
GGCCTCAAGCTGCAAATACCCCAGCACGCTGGCTCCGCCACGCACCCGGTCTCCCACTTTGATTTGCGTGATGGCCGAGGCGCTCAGGACAACGTCGACGCGCGATCCAAACTTGATCAAGCCCACTCGTTCTCCCCGTTCGACCCGATCGCCCACTTTCTTATTGAACACGATGCGGCCCGCCAGGAGCCCGGCCATCTGCTTGAACATCCCGGTTTGTCCATTCCCTTCGACCCCCCCGTGGTTGGGGAGGGTCTTTATTACGCGCTGGGTTTTGCCCGGGTTGGCCTTCTGATGGGGTGGGTGGGTTGGGCCGCCCTGGGCTTTCCTTGCCTTTCTCCCGGCATTTTTCTTTTTGTGGTTTTTTCGCGACCCGGAGCGTGTCATTCCGAACCATGGCGGGGCGGTGGTTTCACCCGCCGACGGCAAAGTGACGGATGTGTCCTCGGTTCTGATCGACGGCGTCCCACATACCCGTATCAGCATTTTCCTGAATGTGTTCGATGTTCACGTCAATCGCTCACCGCTGACGGGTGTGATCCGTGATGTTCGCTATCAAAAAGGAAAGTATCTCAACGCCATGAATCCGGCGTCAGCCGAACTTAACGAGCAGAACGCGGTCACCGTCGAAGGCGATGGACAAACCGTGATGTTCAAGCAGATCGCCGGGCTCCTGGCGCGCCGCATCGTGTTCAATAAGAAAGTGGGCGATCGGGTCGAACGGGGAGAACGAGTGGGCCTGATCAAGTTTGGATCGCGCGTCGACGTTGTCCTGAGCGCCTCGGCCATCACGCAAATCAAAGTGGGAGACCGGGTGCGTGGCGGAGCCAGCGTGCTGGGGTATTTGCAGCTTGAAGCCATTCCAAGCTAAGCGGTGGAAGCGGGAGCGACTCATCAAGGAGCTCTTTAATGGTGGGGGGATCGCCAGAAGTCCAAGCGCGTCGCAGCGACGGCCATCCTGCGCGACGCCTCAACAAGGGCATGTACATTCTGCCTTCCTTGTTCACGACCGCCAACATTGCCTTCGGGTACTACGCCATTCTGCAGATTACGCACGGCACCTCGGCCGACGCCTGGCGCCTTGACAATGCCGCCAAGGCCATCGGGTTTGCCGTGTTGTTTGACGGATTGGACGGTCGGATTGCGCGGATGACCGGGACCAGCAGCGACTTTGGCAAGGAACTCGATTCTTTGGCCGACGTCATCACTTTTGGCGTCGCGCCCGCCTTGCTAGCATGGGTATGGGGTTTTCAGCAGTTGCCGACGAATCTGGGTGAACTCTACAGCAAGTTGCTGCAGTTCGGTGCAATTGCCAGCTTCCTGTTCCTGATGGCAGGAGCCAGCCGCCTGGCGCGCTTCAACATTACCAGCAACCCGCAGCCGTCCAACCCGGGCCGCCCCGGCAAGAAATATTTTGTCGGCATGCCCATCCCGGCCGGCGCCGGTGTGATCGCCGCCGTGGTCCATTTTTCCGAGGGTGATCCCATTACTTCCTGGTGGACTTCGATTACCTGGATGCTCATGGTGGTAGCCGTGGGATACCTCATGGTGAGTACCTGGCGTTTTTACAGCTTCAAGGACATCGATTTTCGTTCCCGGCAGCCATTTCAGCTGGTGATCCTTTTTGGCCTGCTGTTTGCCGCGATTCGCTTTTATTCCAAGTGGGTACTGTTTCTGATCGCCTTGCTCTATGTGTTCTCGGGGGTATTCTGGCGCTTGAAGTGGATCTTCCGGCGCAAGGGAAACCCGCCGCCACCTCCGGCCTATACAGAGATATCGCAGACCTCATGAGTTCCAATTTCAAAGCGGCCCCGCTCACCCACCCGGATCAGGCGCGCGCCGGCGACCTCTATCGTCTCGCCATCGTGGGTGCGGCAACGCTCAAGGGGAAAGAGATTGCCGAGGTGCTGGGCGATCGCAATTTTCCGTCCGCCGACATCAAGCTGCTCGACGACAACGAATCGTTGGGCCAGTTGGAGTCGGTCGGGGACGAGGTTTCGTTTATCCAGAGCGTGCGCGCCGAGCAGTTCGATAAAGTGGATTTCACTTTCTTTGCCTCCGACCAGGAATGTACCCGCCAGAATTGGAAAAAGGCACAAAAAGCGGGCAGCTCGATCGTGGATCTTTCCTACGCTTTAGAAGACGAGCCCGAAGCGGAAGTCAAGTCGCCGTGGATTCAGCGGCAGCTCGGCCAGACGCTAACCCCCGAGTTGCAGCCGAGACCCGCAGTGGTGGCGCATCCCGCGGCGGTGGTCTTGGCGCTGCTCCTGCTCAGGGTTCGGCGAGCGGCTCCGGTAAAGCGGGCGGTAGCTACCGTGTTTGAGCCGGCGTCAGAACACGGCCAAAAGGGGATGGACGAACTGCACGAACAGACCGTGAACCTGCTTTCCTTCCAGCCCTTGCCCAAAAAGATCTTCGATGCGCAGGTGGCATTCAACATGGTGGCGCGCTATGGAGAGCATTCTGCTCCGGCGCTGGTCACGGTCGAGCGCCGTGTGCTTAAGCACTACCAGAGGATCGCCGGGAAGGAAGTGTCCCCGCCCTCTCTTCTCTTGCTGCAGGCTCCGATCTTTCATGGTCACGCGATCGCTCTGCATGTTGAGATGGAAACGCGGGTAGAAATAGAGAGCATCTCCAAAGCATTGATGGGGGAGCACGTCAGCATCTGCGGCCTGGCGGAAGAATCGCCCAGCAATGTAAACGCGGCCGGACAAGGCGATGTTCTGGTTTCGATTCGGCCAGATCCGAATCTTGGCAGTGGCCTGTGGCTCTGGGCCTCGGCGGATAACCTGCGCATTGCCGCCGCGACCGCAGTCGAGTGCGCGGAGAATATGGCTGCCTCCCGTCCCAAGGGGAAGATTCAATGACGGCTTGGAGTTCGATGATCCGCGAGGTTGGTGCGGTGCAACTGGAGCAGGGGCCTTCGCCCCCCCAAAAAGGGAGGACGTGCGGTCTATTTTCAGGTTCAATCGGGAAGCGGAGTTCTCCTGGGTTGCTGTTACTGACCTGGATTCTGCTGTTCAGCCCTTCCTGCGGCTACCATACGGCCGGGCATTCCACTACGGTGCCAACCAGTGTCCAGACGATTGCGATTCCCGCCTTTGTCAATCAGACTCAGACCTATAAGATCGAGCAGAAGCTGACGGCGGCCGTGGTCCGCGAGATGGTCACGCGCACTCGTTATCACATCCTTAACGAACCGAGCGAATCCGCCGATGCCACTCTGCGGGGCACGGTGGTGAGCACTTCGACGTCGCCGTTGACCTATGATTCCCAGAACGGGCGTGCTTCGAGCGCACTGGTGGTGGTCACCGCGCGAGTGACCTTGACCGACCGTCAGGGGAAAGTCCTCTACGAAAATCCTTCATACCTGTTCCGCGAGGAGTACCAGGTATCACAGGAACTCTCCAGCTTTTTCGAAGAAGACTCTCCCGCTCTGGAGCGCCTGTCCCGCGAATTCGCCCGCACTCTGGTGAGCAATGTGCTGGAGGGTTTCTAGGCGATGGAGGTTTTCCTAACGATGCTGGGTGGTGCGAACCGGGAGACCTTCTGATGCGGGCTTTCGCGCAGGCTGACCGCTTTGTCTCCGAAGTACAGGCCCGCAAGCTGCGGCCGGTTTATGTCTTTGTGGGGGATGAAGTTTTTTTCCGCAAACGCTGCCGTGAGGCGATTCTCCAGCATCTGGTGCCGGCCGACCTGCGCGATTTCAGTCTCTTTGAGTTCGATCTGGCGGAGACCGATCTTCCGGAAATTCTCGATCGTGCCCGTACTCCCTCGCTGATGGCGCCGTTTCAAGTGTTCTTCATCCGCGGCGTGAGGAATCTTTTTGGCCGCGGATCGAACGAAGAGAAGCTGGCCGCCATCGAGGCCTACAGCAAAGACCCCAATCCTGACGCGGTCCTGATTTTTGTCGCCGATCATATCAGCATTCCTGCCGACGCCCGTCGCATGGATATGACCGACAAGGAGCGCTACGAACGCATCCGCGAGACCCTGGGCCAATACTGCGCCATTATCGAACTGGCCCGGGTGGAAGAAAGCGAGGCCGTCCGCTGGATCGGCGAATACGGAAGCACTCGGGAGGTGAGGATCGACGCTGATGCCGCGCGCGAACTGGTTGACGCGCTGGGCGGCGACATGATGATGGTCTCCAATGAACTGGAGAAGCTGATCCTCTATGTGGGGGAGAAGAAACGGGTCACGCTGGGCGACGTGGAGACGATGGTGCTTGCGGCCAAGCAGAGATCCTTGTACGAACTTACGGATGCGATCTCCGCCAAAGACCGCGTCCGGGCGCTACAAATGCTGGACGCCATGCTGAGCACCGGCGATGGCGACGAAGCTGCCATCGGGCACATTTACATGCTGGCAAAAACATTCCGCCAGATGCTAGTCATCCTGGAACGGAACGTTCGCGATCAGCGCATGCTGTGGGCTGCGCTCTGGCAGGGATTCCGCGTTCCTCCCTTCGCCGCGGACGATCTCATCCGCCAGGCCCGGCGCTACAAATCGAAACGCGAGCTTACCCGAGCCATCCGGCTGGTGGCGAAAACCGATCTCGCATTGCGGTCGAACCCGCCCACCAAGCGATTTGTCCTGGAAAAACTAATCATTGACCTTACCGCTGAAGACAAATCTGAGGTGCCCGGTTGGTCGCAGGAAGAACTTCCGGTTTAGGAAGTAAGAGATGACGTCGAAGGATGTCTTTCGCGCCCTGATCGAGGTCCCTTGGGGGGTATTTGTCGTCTACTGGATCATCGGTGGGTTAAAGACCCTTAACACACGCGAAAAAGAGTCATTTGTTTCCCGGTTCGCGGTCCTGCTGGTTGAGTTTGTCGGTTATGTGCTGATATTTAGCGGGGCCATGGGAATCGGCTTCCTCGGTACCCGATTCATTCCGCGCACCACAGCCAGCGCGACTCTGGGCGTGGTACTGGTTTGGTCCGGAGTGGGCCTGGCCATCTGGGCGCGCTATCACCTGGCGGAGTATTGGAGCGCCCGAGTCACGATCAAGGAAGGCCACCGGCTGATTCGCTCCGGGCCCTACAAACACTTGCGCCACCCTATCTACTCCGGCCTGGTTCTAGCGACCATCGGTTCGACCGTGGTGATCGACGAATGGCGGTGCATTCTGGGAACTGGTCTGGTGCTGGTGGGGTATTGTTTTAAGGCGAGCAAGGAAGAAGCGATGCTCAGTCAACAGTTTGGCGAAGCATTCCGCGAACATCAGAAGCATACAGGTTTCCTGATCCCACGCTTCTACTGAGGTTGGACGTGGCTGTCCGTCAGGAAGGTGACTTGCGCTCTCGCCCGCAAACCTGGTCGTGAAAGAATGCGGCCAGGGCGTTGCGACCGGATTTTCATCGTGATCTCTTATTTGAGTCGCTATCTGGATCGCATCGGTTACGCCGGCTCTCGCGAACCAACCGCTGAGGTGCTACGCCAGATTCATCGCGTCCATCTGTTCACCGTTCCCTTTGAGAACCTCGACATCGCCCTTGGCCGAGAAATTGTTTGCGACGAAGAATCCTTCCTCCGCAAGATCGTTGATCGGCGGCGGGGCGGCTTTTGTTACGAGTTGAACGGTGCTTTTGCGACCTTGTTACGCGAGTTGGGATTTGCCGTGACTCTGCTTTCCGGGCGTGTGCCCCGCCAGGATGGAAGTCTCTCCCCAGAGTTCGATCACCTTGCCCTGCGCGTCGATCTCGAGGAGCCCTGGTTGGCCGATGTGGGCTTTGGCGATTCCTTCCTTGATCCCTTACGCCTCGCCACCGGGGCTGAGCAACAACAGGGTGGAGGTCGATTTCGCATCACCACCGAATCGGATGGGCAGCGCGTGGAACGGGCAGAGGCGGGCGACGGTTGGAGACAGCAGTATTGCTTGACCCAGACACCCCGGCGCTTGCACGAATTCGCGGCGATGTGCCACTACCACCAGACCTCACCAGACTCGCACTTTACCCGCAAGGACCTATGCAGCAGAGCCACGACCAGCGGCCGGATCACGCTCTCGGGTCGCACCCTGATTGTCACCCGGAATGGTGAACGTAATGAGCGCTTGCTTGCTTCAGAGGCGGAGCGGCAAGTTGTTTTGCGGGAATACTTTAACGTTGTTCTCTGAAAGGTTCACTTCAGAAAACCACGCGCGGCAACGCCAGCTTCAGCCCGGAGGCCGACAGCGAACTACTTCAACGCGCTGACGCGGGCACTCAGGCGAGACTTGTACCGGGAGGCGGTATTTTCGTGAATCACACCCTTCTGAATCGCCTTGTCGAGTGCGGAAACCGTCTGTCTGAAAACCAGATCGGCGCCGCTCTTGTCGCCCTTCGCCAAGGCCTCGCGCAATTGACGCAGGGCGCTGCGCAACCGGGAGGTGTTGGCGCGGTTGCGGACGCTTCGTTTCTCAGTCTGACGGGCGCGCTTCAGCGCCGAAAAATGGTTTGCCATGTCTGCTTCGTTACCTTCGTTTCTCTGGTGAGATGTTCCGACTGCCGCCGAATACGTTATTTTACGGGAGTAAGTCCTAGATGGTCAAACTCTTATGGCGGATGCCCTCGAGCGCCTGAAAATCCTGCTCGATTCCTCCACTCCCATCGTGGTGATGGAAACCGTGGAAGAGATGCGCGCCGTGCGTCTGGTGCGCGTGGCCTGTTCGTCGCTGCACCTGGCCACCTTCGAGTGGAGTATTGCCAGTGGACTGACGCGTTGCGGCAGCGAGGTGGGGGAGTTGATTCCAGAGATGGATCCTTTTGCCACTGCCGCTACCGGGAACCAAACCCACAGCATCGGTGGCCAAGCGCTCTACAACAGCAAGGAACCGTCCCAGGCTCTCAGCAACCTGGAAGCCATGTCGCTCGAAGCCGCCTTCGTCCTAAAAGACTTTCATCGCCACATGGATGACCCGGTCGTAGTGCGGCGTTTGCGCGATGTGGGGCAAAAATTCTCATCCAACCGGCGCACTGTCATCATCACGGCGCCTTCGATCACGATCCCGCCAGAACTGAGCAGCCTGGTCGAGTTCCTGGAACTTCCCTTGCCAGACAAGCATCGTCTGCGCCAGATCATCGACGAAACCTGCGTAAGGGTAGGGAAAACCCGAACTTTGAAACGCACCCTGGATCCAGCCGGCTTCGACGCCATGGCGAACAACCTGCGCGGCCTGACCGAAGAAGAAGCCGAGCGGGCAGCTTCACAGGCGATCGTGACCCGGTATGGGGTGACGCCCGAAACTGTCACTGACGTGCTCGAGGCCAAAAAAGAACTGCTGCGCCACTCCGGAATGCTCGAGTTCATTGCCCCCGCGGATCGTGGAGCGGCGGAAAACCTGGCTAGTGTCGGAGGCCTCGACAACCTCAAGCGCTGGCTGGCACAACGGCGTGGCACCTGGGAAGATTCTGCACGAGAGTTTGGTTTGGAGCCGCCGCGAGGCGTCATCATCCTGGGCGTGCAGGGTTGCGGTAAGAGCATGTGCGCTCGCGCGATCGCAGGTGAGTGGAAACTGCCGCTGGTCAAATTCGATACCGCTGCGGTCTTCGACAAGTACATCGGCGAGACCGAGAAGCGCATCCAGAGGGTGTTCCGGGTTGCCGAAGGGTTAGCCCCCTGTGTGTTCTGGATTGACGAACTGGAAAAGGTCTTTGCCGGAAGCGGGCCCGATTCGGCCTCGGTGGACGCGGGGGTCTCGTCGCGCATCCTGGCCGCTTTCCTTTCCTGGATGCAGGACCGCAAAGCGCCGGTGTTCGTGGCTGCCACTTGCAACAACGTCACCGTTCTGCCACCAGAATTGATCCGTAAGGGACGTTTTGACGAATTGTTTTTCGTCGATCTGCCAAATCAGATCGAACGCAAACAGATTTTCGCGATTCACCTGGCGCGGCGGAAGCGCAATCCGGCGGATTTCGATCTGGATCGGGTGGTCCGAAGCGCAAGGGGATATTCTGGTGCGGAGATTGAAGCCGCAGTGCAGACTGCGCTGTATGCAGCCTTCGCCAGTAAGCAAGCCGTGAATACGCAAGCTCTACTCGACGCGCTCAAGTCTACAGTGCCGCTTTCGACCACGCGGTCGGAGGAAATCCAGGCCTTGCGGGGATGGGCCGAGCTGCGGGCGGTGCCGGCGTCAGCCCCTGACTCGCACGGAGAGGGCGCCTAGAATCTGGGCGGACCGGTGGTTCGAAGGCTTCAGTCTCGATTGAAACACGGCGTGCCCGGCGAGGAGCTACCTGACAATGAAACTCACCAGGGCAGACAAACAGTGTCCGCCCCGCCCAGCCATTAGTTCAGCAGATTACGCAGCAGAGCGACTTCGGCGGCCACTCCCGTGCGCAGAGCGGGGTCCGCATCGGGAGCGAAAAGGGCAGAATGATTGGACGGCAAGTTTACGCCGCTCGCCTTTGCCTCCGCGTACTTGGCCGGGTCTGCCCCGCCCAGACTGAAATAGAACGAAGGCACTGCCTGGGCCGTGAAGTACGAAAAGTCTTCTGATGCCATGCCCGGCTCTTCGACCACGACGTTGTCTTTGCCGAGGGATGCCTCCAGAACGCCTTGCATTCGTTGCGCCAGCGCAGGGTCGTTATACACGGCGTCGGTGGCTTCGGGGTGCTCGATCTTGGGTTCACGGAGCGCACCCGCGGCGCTCGCTTCGGCCTTGGTCATTCGCTCAATCGCCGCCAGCACTTGTTTGCGAACCTCCGGTTTATAGCTGCGGACGGTCAACCCCAGTTCAGCCTGGTCTGGAATGATGTTGTTCTTCGTGCCTGCCTGAATGTATCCGACGGTGACGACAGCCACCTCCCCGGGCTTGACTTCGCGAGAGACAATTGTCTGCAACGCCACTACCGTTCGGGCGGCGATCACGATCGGGTCGACCGTGGTGTTGGGCATGGAGCCATGTCCGCCTTTCCCGTAAATCGTGATGCGCAGCGAGTCGGCGTTGGAAAGGCGGTAACCCGGACCGATTCCGACTTTGCCCGCTGGAAGCTGGTTGCCGACATGTAATGCCAGGGCGATATCCGGCTTGGGAAATCGCGTCAGGAGGCCGTCCTCGATCATCCGCTTTGCGCCGATGATGGTTTCTTCCGCGGGTTGGCCAATCAATATCAAAGTTCCATGCCACCCCTCCCTGCTGCGGGCCATGATGGCCGCCGTTCCAAACAGGGATGCCATGTGTACATCATGGCCGCAAGCATGCATGACACCCACGTCCCGCCCGGCATCGTCCTTGGCCCGGACTTTGCTGGCGTAAGCGAGGCCGGTTTTTTCCTCCACCGGCAATGCGTCGAGTTCGGTGCGCAGCATCACGGTCGGGCCCGCTCCGTTCTTCAGGATCGCGACTACGCCGGTTCCACCCACATGCTCCGTGACCTGGTAGCCGACCTCGCGCAAGCGCCCCGCCAGCTTGCCTGCGGTTTGCGTTTCATGCGAAGACAATTCCGGGTTCTGGTGTAAATCGAGATAGAGCGCCCGGACTTCTGGATAGATCGCCTCAAGCTGGGGGGAAGGGGAGGGAGCCTGGGCAAGGGCAAGCGCAGTCAATACAACCGGCAGGAATGCGCATGTCAATCGCATGGTGGCGTGAATGATATCTGGGTTGAAGAGGGTGTGCAATCAAGCAGTTGGCCTACTCCAAGGTATCGGCCCCGTTACTCCGGTTTTCGATCCGGTTTTGCGCCATTGACTCCCGTCAGGGAGCAGGGGTACCCTTTATCGCAATGGCAGTTGCCTGTACCTCGGGGCGCGCGCACACTCGGCTGGTTCCACCTCCAGACATGACAAAGGCAGGTTTGTTCGCATGAGGCCGGAGTGTGTGTATTCCGGAACTATCGATCCGGCAACCACGGCTAGGAGTCGCAAGCTTGGAACCGGAGCACGTGTTCTGACGGTTTGCATCTAAGAGGCGCGAGGCGATGGCAGACACCGAATGAAGAAGAGTATCGAGATCAGCCCGAATATCGAAACCCTGTTCGGCACGCGCGATGAGAACTTGCGCCTGCTAGAAGACGGCCTGAACATCAACATTGACCTGCGATCCGATTCCATTGACCTCGAAGGGGCGGCACGCGATGTGGCTCGAGCCGAGCAGGTCTTCGCCGATTACGGGCACCTGCATCGCTCCGGACACGTTTTCAACAACGGGGATCTGGGCAGCATGCTGCGTGTTCTGTTGGCCGACCCCAGAGCCACCCTGCGCGGTCTGGCGGAGGCTGGACGTCAGCGTTCCTTCGGACGCCGGACGGTGCAGCCCAAAAGTGTGAATCAGCGGCGCTATCTGGAAGCCATCGAGAGCCACGACATGGTCTTCGGTATCGGCCCGGCCGGAACCGGAAAGACCTATTTGGCAGTGGCCATGGCGATCTCTGCGCTGTTGGCCAAGCGGGTGAACCGGATCATTCTGGCCCGTCCCGCCGTCGAAGCCGGCGAGCGCCTGGGGTTTCTGCCAGGAACCTTGCAGGACAAGATCGACCCCTATCTGCGCCCCCTGTACGACGCCCTTTACGACATGCTCGAACCGGAGAAAGTGGACCGCTATCTGGAGAAGAGCGTGATCGAGATCGCGCCCATCGCATTCATGCGCGGGCGCACTTTGAACGACTCATTCGTGATCCTCGATGAAGCCCAGAACACAACCTCCGAGCAGATGAAAATGTTTGTTACCCGCCTGGGTTTCAACTCCAAAGCGGTCATCACTGGAGACGTCACCCAGATCGATTTGCCCAATGCCAAGCGCAGTGGCTTGCTCGAGGCCGCCGACGTGTTGAAGAACGTGGAGGGCTTGACCTTCGCTTATTTTGACGATAGCGACGTCGTGCGCCACCAGTTGGTACAGCGCATCATCCGCGCCTACGATGAGCACAAGACGAAGACGGCAGAGGCGGAGCCACCCGTGCTTGACTCCCCCGGCAATGGCAAGACGAATGGTACGGAGGCGGCTCTGCTGCGCAAGAATGGGGGCGATCGGGCTGCCGAGCCGTCTCCCCATGTAGAAACCGGGGAGTAGAGCAGGTAAGATCGAGCGGGAGGGTGCCTGGACTTGGCCCTCCCTGTTTGTCTTTTTGACCAACTACACCACGAGAGATGACAAGAATAGCGTGGTCATTTTGCGAACACCTGTGGCGGGGTTGAGCGATACCGGCTTGGCGAGGTTCGTGGCGCGAGCCAGTCGCACGGTCAAACTGCGTGGTGCCGTCAACGTGCTGGTGACGACCAGCCGGGAATTGCGCGCGCTAAACCGGCGTTTTCGAGGCAAGGCCCAAGCCACGGATGTACTCTCATTTGCGCCTGAGCCGGGGTTTACGGATGGGCTGGCGGGCGACATCGCCATTTCCGCTGAGATCGCGAAGCAGAACGCGCGCCACCTTGGCCATTCGGCGGTACGCGAAATCGAGATTCTGGTATTGCACGGGATGTTGCATCTTGCCGGGTACGATCACGAATGCGACCAGGGAGCGATGGCGAGCAGAGAGGCGACGCTGCGAAAAACATTAGGATTGCCCATGGGGTTGATTGAGCGAACCGGCCAGGTGAGGCAGAACGGGCGAAAGGGAAAAATCTTCTCCTCGAGCGCAGTTCGGAAGTCCGCGGGCCGGGCCCGCGGTGCCATGGCTGCCGTGCGGGGTCAGGCGCGATGAACTACGCCATTGGTGCGGCGCTGCTCGTGATGCTTTGCCTGTTGACTCTGGTTTCCTACCTGGATCGCGTCTACACCGAAATCGGCAGATTTCTTTCGCGGGAATTTCAGGACAACATCGCCACCTTCGAGCAGAAAATTGAACCGAAGCTGGGAATTGGCCGGGCACGTGCCGCGCTCTCCATGGCCCTGCTGACGCAGATGATCACGGCGGCCATTGCCATGCTGGTCGGCTTTGCCGTGTTTCGTGACCTGGTCTGGAGCGTGTATGAAATCCTGCAGGCCACGCTCAGTCTGGTGCTGATCATCATTCTATTTAACCGCTTTCTGCCCTTTCTTTTCTTTTCGCGGACGAACGGCGAATGGTTGGCGCGCTGGGTGTTGCTGATCAAGATATTGATTTACAGCGTCCTGCCCGTCACCCTCGTGCTGGGATTTTTGAAGTCGGTAACCGCGTTGACCAAGGAACACTCCGACGAGGCGCCGGAGACTCAAGCCGAAGCAGTGGACGCCCTCATCGAAGCCGGCCAAGAGGAGGGCATTCTGCATGAAAGCAATCGCGACCTGATCCAGTCGGTAGTCGAGTTTGGCGAGAAGACGGTTCGCGAGGCCATGAAGCCGCGTCCGGAAATTGTGGCGGTTCCCACCAAAACCACCGTCGAGCAGTTCATCGAGTTGCTGAAGAATAAGCCATTCTCCCGAGTGCCGGTGTTTGAGGGGACGATCCATAACATCGTGGGCATCGTGTATGCGCAGGATGTCCTGCAGGTGCCCGACACCGAAGCCCGCGGCCGCACTGTGGATTCGCTGATGCGCCGCGATGTTTACTTTGTGCCGGAGAGCAAATTGGGCAGCGATCTGCTCCGTGAAATGCAGGAAAACAGTGTCCGCATGGCGGTGGTGGTCGACGAATACGGAGGTGTGGCCGGACTGGTTACCATCGAAGACTTGGTGGAAGAAATTGTGGGCGAGATCCGCGATGAACACGAAAAGATGGAAGTGGTTCGCGAAGCCGCCAACTCCTACATCGTGCCCGGCAACATGGACGTCGACCGGCTGGGCGAAATGTTCGGCATCCGCCCGGAAGGGAAGGAGTCAGCGACGGTGGCTGGACTGGTGAGCGAACTTGCTGGACGGATTCCCCATCGTGGCGAAGTGGTGGAAGAAGAAGGTCTTCGCTTTGAAGTACTGGATGCCACCGAGCGTAGAGTCGAACGGGTACGAATCTCGCCGGCCAAGCCCGCGCAGATGAAGCTGATATAGTCATGTTTGGGTGGCTCGGGGCACCCTGGTTCGCACCCTCTTCGCAAGCCACACGGGCTTGGTTGGTCCCGGGCGGGGCGGTCGTCCCCAGCTGTCCATTTCATTATGTCGTTTCACTCCGGATTCGTCTGCATCCTCGGTCGGCCTAACGCCGGCAAATCCACTCTGCTCAATGCACTGGTAGGCGAGAAGGTCGCCATCATCAGCCCGAAACCGCAGACCACTCGCAACCGCATTCTGGGAGTCCTACATGTGTCCAAGCAGAAAGGCAGGCCGGCGGCGCAAGTGGTGCTGCTCGATACGCCGGGAGTTCACCGGCCTGACACTTCGCTGGGGCGGAAGATGATGGCGGAAGTGCGGGAAGCCCTGGACGGCTGTGAACTGGTCCTGCTGATTGTTGACGTCACACGAAAATTCGCTCAGGCCGACCATTTCGTGCTGGATATGGCGAAGAAATCCCACACCCCGGTGTTCCTTCTGCTTAACAAGATCGATCTTCTTCGCGGTACCAAGGACAAGTTGCTGCCGATCATCGATGAGTACCGAAAACTTCATGACTTCCGGGAAATCATTCCTCTCTCGGCCCGTAAACGCGAGGGTCTCGATGTGCTCCTGGAAAAATTGATTCGCTTCTTGCCGGAAGGTCCACGCTATTTTCCCGAGGACCAGGTCACCGACCAACCGGTCCGCTTTATGGTGGCAGAAATCATTCGGGAACAGGTTTTGGTGGAGACCAGCGAAGAGGTCCCTTATGCGACCACGGTAGTGATCGAGCAGTTTGAAGAGAAGCCCAAACTGACGCGGATTGCCGCCGCGATTTTCTGCGAACGGGACGGGCAGAAGGGAATTCTGGTGGGCAAAGGCGGGCGGATGTTAAAGAAGATCGGCACAGCGGCCCGCCTGCAAATCGAAACCATGTTGCTGAAGCGGGTTTTCCTGGAGCTGTTCGTGAAGGTTCGCGAAAATTGGCGCGAGTCTCACGAATTCGTCGAGGAACTGGATTGGCGCCGCCAGTTGGAGAGTTTGACCGGTAACGTAAAACTGTAACCTATGTTACTTTGCTCGAAGGCGGCGATCCCTGTAGAATCCCGGAGCGGATCAAGACCGAACAAGAAAGCAGGCCATGACCGACGATTCCAAGATCCACAACTTTGAAAACGGAAAATCGAGCTTGAAGCTGAAGGTAACGCTGGCAGCCGACCGGGAAGCGGTGGATCCGGTGGTGCAAAGCGTGATGAAACTGGTGCGCCAGATTCACTGCGATTCCGACAAGCACGACGCCATCGAGCTGGCGTTGACCGAGGCCCTGGCCAACGCCGTCGTGCATGGAGCAAAAGGCGATCCCTCAAAAACCGTCGAATGCGACGTGGTTTCCAACGAAGATCAGAGCATTCTGATCGTGGTGCGCGACCCGGGCAAGGGATTCGACCCGGGGGAAGTGCCCAACCCGCTGCGCGGCGAAAGCGTTTATTCCGATCATGGCCGCGGTATCTTTCTGATCAACCAGTTGATGGATGAAGTAAAGTTCCTCAAGAACGGCACGGAAATTCACATGATCAAGCGCTAAGGCTCCAGCTTCCCTGCAGCTGTTGCTTCATTCCTTCACCGCAATTCCCAGCGTCTTCATCTTCCGGTACAAATGACTGCGCTCCAAACCCAACACCTCGGCGGTGCGGGTGATGTTGCCATGGTTGTCGTCGAGTTTCTTCAAAATGTAGTCGCGCTCGTAGGCGGCACGCGCCTGGTGTAGGGTGGAAAATTCGCTGCCAATGGAACGCCGGGTGCCATCGCGGTGGACCAGTGGTGGCAGGTGCTTCCGGTCGAAACGGGTGGTAGTGGGATTCATGATCACAATCCGCTCGATCACGTTACGCAATTCGCGCACGTTGCCCGGCCAGGAATAGCGCATTAGGGTTTCGATGGCGTCGTCGGAGATCTCGCGCGGGCGGCGGCCATAGGTGGCGGACAGATCCTTGAGAAAGTGTCTGGCCAACAGGGGAACATCCTCCTGGCGCTCGCGCAGCGGCGGCACGGAGAAGGGAATTACGTTGAGGCGGTAGAACAAATCCTCGCGAAAGTTGCCGCGCGAGATTTCTTCGTCCAGATCCTTGTTGGTGGAAGCAATCAGGCGGGCGTCGACGGTAACCGGTTCGTCGCTTCCCACGGGCGTGAATCGCTGCTCGTCAAGAGTCCGCAAAACCTTGGACTGGGTCTTCAAGCTCATATCCCCGATTTCGTCAAGAAACAGAGTTCCCCCATTCGCCCGGTGGAATGTTCCTTCCTTGTCGGCGGTGGCGCTGGGGAACGATCCTTTGTAGTGGCCGAACAGTTCGCTTTCAATCAGGTCTTCGGGGATGGCGGCGCAGTTCAGCTCCACAAACATCTCGTTCTTGCGCAGGCTTTGCACATGGATGGCGTGGGCTACTAGTTCCTTGCCGGTCCCCGACTCCCCATAAATGAGAACCCTCCCGTTGGTCGGCGCCATCAACTGGATCTGCTGGCGCAACGCTTTCATGGGAATGCTTTCGCCGACGATCACGCTGCGGGGGGCAAGTTGCTTCTTGAGATCCCGGTTTTCCTGGCGCATCTGCTTGGCATCGCGGGCATGCTTCACCAAGATGAGTGTCTTGTCGATGGACAGCGGTTTCTCCAGAAAGTCGTAGGCTCCTAACTTGGTTGCGCGCACCGCGGTTTCAATGGTGCCGTGGCCGGAGATCATGATGACCTCGGGAGCATTTTCCATTTCCCTGATTTTCTGTAGGGTTTCGAGCCCGTCCATTCCGGGGAGCCAGATATCGAGCAGAACAACATCAA
>JACXTT010007223.1_pt1 | contig 15702 bp, 12 predicted proteins | sample 9270951 | NCBI WGS metagenome assembly JACXTT01 (sample SAMN15532306, study PRJNA645909) | rock metagenome | isolation source: weathered quartz diorite | place: Puerto Rico | collected 2017-06-21 | reverse complement strand
GGATACCACGAAAAACGCCGGACGGCAAGAAAACACCCATTCCCCGGATGAGCCAGAAATGATTCGCAAAGAGAAAGAAGCTCAAGGAAGGGGCGCGCGCAAGGGGGCGAAGACGAGCGGGAAAGGACGATGCCTGTATGCTCCCTTGATTCTCGTATCCCCTTTCGCCTTTATGCTCTTGCGCCTTTACGTGAGGCAGGTTTGTGCGCACAAGCGGCTTGACAGCGACGCGATTTCGGAACAAGATAGTACCTGTCTCATTCCCACCTGGAGAGGATTCCACCCATGTTCGTTCACTTCAATCGTCAATGCTTCGTCAGCCGCGGACTGTTTCTGCTGGCCATCGCCTGCCTGAGCGTCAACGCCAGCGCCGAAGCGCAAGAGCACAAGGACACGGCGCCGAAACCCGCCGGCCTGATTCGCTCCGCCAAGAGCGGCGCCTGGTCCGCTCCGGCCACCTGGGAGGGGGGCAAGCTTCCCGCCGCCGGCGCACGCGTGCAAGTCCGCGAGGGGCATATCGTCATTTACGACCTCAAGTCGGAGCAGGTCCTACGCTTCATTCACGTTGCCGGCACCCTTTCGTTCGCCCCGAACATGGACACGCAGCTGAACGCCGGCCTCATCAAGATTCAAGCCGGCAATGACGCCAGCGAGAACGGCTTCGATTGCGATGCGCATGTCGAAAAGGCGGAGGGGAAACACGCGCGTCCGGCTCTCGAAGTCGGCACGCCGGCGAACCCCATCGACGCCAAGCATTCCGCGCTCATTCGCCTCCACTACATCGACGGCGCCGACAAGAACTCCTGGCCCGCCATCGTCTGCTGCGGCGGACGCATGGACCTGCACGGCACGCCGATGAACCGCACCTGGGTCCGCCTCGCCGCTTCCGTCAAGACGAGCGATACGGAAATCAATCTCGACGAAGCAGTCACCGGCTGGAAAATCGGCGATCGTATCATCGTCACGGTGACCAGCCATTCTTACGCCAAGGATCGGCCGACGACCGAGGAGCGAACCATCAAGCAGATCGACGGCGTCAAGATCGTTCTCGACAAGGCTCTCGCTTACGATCACCTTGGCGGCGGCGATTTCCGCGCCGAGGTCGCCAACCTGAGCCGAAATGTCACCATCGAATCAGCCGACCCCAAAGGCATCCGTGGGCATACGATGTATCACGTCGGTTCCGCCGGTTCGATCAGCTATGCCGAATTCCGCCATCTCGGCAAAGCGGGCACGCTGGGCCGCTACAGTTTGCACTTCCACCTGTGCGGCGACACCATGCGCGGCAGCTCGGTCGTGGGCGCTTCGATCTGGGATAGCCACAATCGCTGGTTGACCATCCACGGGACCAACTACCTCGTGGTGCGGGATTGCGTCGGCTACAAGAGCCTTGGGCATGGCTTCTTCCTCGAAGACGGCACCGAAGTCTTCAACGTCCTCGACCGCAATCTCGCCGTCGGCGCCGTCCGCACCAAGCGTTTGCCGAAACAGGTGTTGCCGTTCGACGCCAACGACGGCGCTGGGTTCTGGTGGGCCAACAGCCTGAACACTTTTACCCGCAACGTCGCCGCCGAGAACGACAACTACGGCTTCCGCTTCGAGGCGTCGCAGTCGAGCGCCCTCAAGCTGACGATGAAGGTGCAGCAGCCCGACGGCTCCAAGAAGGTCGTCGATATCCGCACGCTCCCTTTTGTCCGCTTTGACGACAACGAGGTCCATTCCAGCACCGGCCTGTACGGCTTCAATCTCGGCGAAGGGGTCAACAAGGTTGGTCCGGACACCAAGCATCCCTTCATCGTGCGCAACATGAAGATCTGGGACACCCACTATGGCTTCCGCCCGCAGTCTCCGAGCCTGCGTGTCGAGAACATGATGATCCACAAGGTTGCCTACGGCGTCTATCATCCCAATTACGACAATCACGAATACAAGAACCTCACCATCAGCCAGACACACACTGAGCCGTTCAATCGCGGTCACGACGACATCAGCATCCAATACGGCGCGCTGACCGTGGACGGCCTGACCTTCGACGGCTGCCGTTCCGGCGGCATGCCGCTGATTCAGATCTCCGACGACAATCCGAACGGCACGGCCGTGACGCACATGCGCAACGTCAAGACGATCAACTGGAAGGATAATAGCAAGTCGCGGGCGCTCGTGAACCTGGGCGGCGGCCCGCGCCCGACACCCAGCACCGAGAAGGGTGTACCGATCTTCCTGCACGATTGGTACGGCCCCGGCAAACATGCTCAGGTATCGAGCATCCGTTCCAGCGAGTTCAAGGCCGACCCGACGAAGTTCAAACAGGATTTCCCACTTACCGGCGACGAGTCGCGTGTCGCAGAGGTCAAGGGGATCACGTTCCCGAAGCTGCTCGACCCGGTCGATGACCTGGCCCCGACCACGGTCATCACGTCCGTCGTGGCCAAGGAAGGACACTACACCGTTCGCGGCGTCACCGCCGACAATGGCGCCGTGGCCAAGGTCATCGTCAACGGCGCGGAAGCGAAAGCGACCCGCCCCAACTTCGCGGAATGGGAGGTCACGCTCATCTCGCCGCGCCGCTTCGATGGTACCATCTCGGCGCACGCCATCGATGCGGCGGGGAATGTCGAGAAGAACGCGCATGTGGTGAGGGAGTGGTAACTAAAGCCGCGCAGCGGCGGAAGTCCGTAGCCGGGGCGCATTGAATTCGGGTAAGGCAATTGGCATCGAAAAATCCGGTAGTGTCTCAGTTTCGATCGTAGACCTCACGCTCGGCGTGAGGAATCCTCACGCGGAGCATGAGGTCTACGGTAGCGAGGTCAAACTGCGACACTACCAAAAATCCTCTGCTGGAGACCTGCTATGAAACGGATCGCCTTGTCCGGCTGGCTCGTCGTTCTGGGCGTTGTCTTTTCTCAGTGTCGTGCTGAAGTTGGTCCCCAGGTAAGCAGAAAGTCCGTCAAGATCGTCATCATGCCGAATGGCGGCGGCGACCCGAAGATCACCCCTGTTCTGCTCAGGAACCTGTTAAGCGAAAAGAGATTCACGGCAGACGTGACTGACAAAAAAGTCAAGCCGGAGGACTGGTTCCAGGACCACAAAGATACCCACCATGTTATCGAAATAATTGGGCAACATCTTTCTGTTTATACGGCAGGCAAATCGAGCGTCGAGATACATGGAATCGACCATACGGGCAATAATGCCGAATTGGTTCGCAGCATCGATCGTTATTTGACCCTGCCGCGCATGATCGAGGCGCGCTTGGAGCGAATGCCTGAGCAATCGCATTTTCTGGAGGGTTATCGGCTATTGAGCGCGAAAAAATACACGGAGGCGCGAGATAAATTCCTCGACGAAAAAAAGCGGGATGCCACCAACCCAGATCTCATCTACAATCTCGCGCTTTGCTATCGACGCCTGGGTGATCCCAGGCAGCAACAGGAGGTGGAGAAGGGGCTTTACTATGACGGCGATCATACAGCGTTGTGGAATCTCAAGGCGCTTCTCAAGTTGGACAATGACGAAGCAGATGAGGCGATTGCTATCCTCGAAAAAATTACGAAGCAGGAGCAAGAAGAACCCATCTTCTTGTGGAACCTGGCGCTTGCTTACGCGAACAATGGAGAGTTAAAGAAGGCGCAAGAATGTTATGCCAAGATTCAGAGTACCCACACTGAGTGGGCGACGGAGGCTAAAAGGGAAGCGGAGGAATTGCGCAAGCGTATCGAGATCAAAGAGGCGACTATCAAGAGCCAAAAGGAAATCATCAGCAGCAACGAAACCAAGCTCCAGGTCACCAACGCGACAATCAACGACCAGAACAAACAGCTTGCCCAAGTTGGCACTAGTTTCAATATCATCTGGTGGATTCTTATTGGTACGGCGTTGGTTACCCTTGGGTATTTGACTTTCTCGGGAAAACTTGGCAAATTGTTTTCCTCCGCCACGAGCACGCCGGAAAGAGTCGGCTATCTGGTCCAATTCTCCCTGGCTCTTCTGGGAATTCTCGGAACTGCGCTAATTGAATTGATAAAGTCGGGAAAGTAGCCTCCGGATTCTTACGAGGAACTCGCATGAAACGCCTTGCCATCGCACTGGGATTCACGGCCTTTCTCGTTGGCGGTACATCGAAGAGCACGCTTGGCTTTGGGATCAGGGAATTGTTCTCCCTCCCATCCGCACCCGCCGGTGAAAAGGCCATCATGCCGAAAACCTACACCTACAAGACCGTTGGCGACTTGCCGATCAAGGCCGACGTCTATCGGTTGCCCGGCGACGAGGTGCGGCCCGTTCTCGTATGGATTCACGGCGGCGCCTTGATTACCGGTACGCGCAATGGGCCAAGCGCGGAACAGCGCAAACGCTATCTCAACGCCGGCTACGTCATCGTGTCGATCGACTATCGCCTCGCGCCGGCAACGAAGCTCAAGGGGATAATCGAGGACGTGCAGGACGCCTTCAAGTGGCTGCGCGCCGAAGGCCCCAAGTTGTACAAGATCGATCCCAAGCGCGTCGCTGTCGCCGGCCATTCCGCGGGGGGCTACCTCACGCTCATGACCGGGTTCGCCGTCGAGCCGCGGCCGCAAGCGCTCATTGCCTTCTACGGCTACGGCGACGTCGACGGCGACTGGTACGCCAAGCCCGACGCGTTTTATCTCAAGACGCGGCCACTCGTCACCAAGGAGCAAGCGTACCAAGCAGTCGGAAACAAAGAGATTGCCGAAGGGAACGTGAAAGGGCGCGGCGACTTCTACATGTACTGCCGGCAGCACGGACTATGGCCTCAGCTGGTTGCCGGCCACGATCCGGCCAAGGAGCCCAAGGCGTTCGACCGCTTCTGCCCGGTGCGCAACGTGACCAAGGATTACCCGCCAACCTTGCTCCTGCACGGCGACAACGACACCGATGTGCCGCACCAGCAGTCGGTCGATATGGCCAAGGAGCTGAAGCGCGTCGGCGTCGTCCACGAGTTCATCTCGATCAAAGGTGGCGGCCACGGCTTCGACGGCAAGGGGATGAAGGACGCCGACGTTGCGAGGTCATTCGAACGGATCGAGGCGTTCATGCAGAAGCACGTCGCCAAGTAGCCGGGAGAACGATCATGAGTCACGCAGCCGATTCGCCTGTTGACAAGGCAGCAAAGCCGCCGGCCTCTCAGCCCATCGAGTTGCGCAAGCTCGCGCTCGCGGTCGCGGCGTGTTTCGGGCTCTTACTCTGGCTGACCGCCGCCATTCAGACTTTCCTTATCGTCCCGCCCTTGGAGAAACAATTTCTCGATTTCAAAACGAAGCTGCCGTGGCTCACCGAGCAAGTCCTGATGTTCAGCCGATTCAGTTGGTTGCTGCTGCCGATGTGCCTGATCGCGGCGGTGCTGGTTTGCATCGCCGTCTCCTGGCGGTCGCGCTCAGCCGGCGTCATCCTGTTTGTCGCGCTGCCGCTCGTCATCAATCTGCTGGTCATCGCAAGCATCTATTTCCCTTATGTGGAATTGCTCGACGGTCTGAGTGGAGGTCCCAAGAAATGATGAACTTTCAATGCCGTTCGCTGATTGTTCTCGCGCAGCTGCTGTCAAGCTCATTAGCGCCGATCGACGCCGGCGGCAAGCCCCCGAATCTCCCCAAGGGCATCACGCTCGAAGAGCAGCCCAAGGACGACAAGCTCGCCAAGATCGTCTTCATCGCCGGCTCCAACTTCTACAAGCCCGGCGCGCACGAGTATATCGGCGGTTGCTCACTGCTCATGGACCTCGTCAAGCAAACGCCCGGCGTCTTTCCGGTGCTCGCCCTCGATTGGCCCAAGAACCCCGAGACTTTCAAGAACGCCAGGGCGGTCGTCTTCTTCCTCGACGGCGGCGACAAGCATCCCGTCCTCAAGGGAGGCAAGCTGGTACAGACGATCAAGCTGGCGGAGGATGGCGTCGGCCTGGTCATGCTCCATCAGGGGGTCGATATTCCCGTCGATTTCGGCGACCGCATGAAAGATTGGATGGGCGCCGCCTGGGAGAAGGGCTATTCGCAGCGTGCACACTGGGTGGCCGAGCACAAGGACCTGCCGAATCATCCGATCACGCGCGGCGTCAAGCCGTTCAAGATCGACGACGGGTATCTTTACAAGTTGCGCTTCGTTGCGGACATGACGGGGGTCGCGCCGCTCTTGCGCACGGTTTCCCCGAAAGCCAAGGAAGCCAAGCTCGACGATGCCGCCATTGTCTCCTGGGCATTCGAGCGTGACGGGGGCGGCCGGTCGTTCGCGTTCACCGGCGGGCATCTGCACGCCAGCTTTGCCGAGGAGGGCTATCGCCGTTTCCTGACGAACGGCATCCTGTGGAGCGCGAAGGTTGAGATTCCCGCTGCGGGAGCGCCGGTCAGTCTGACGCCTGTGGAGTTGCATCGCTACCTCGAAAGCCGCTCGAACATCAAGGAGAAGGACAAATGAGGTTTGCTTCAAGCTGCCTTGCCCTTTCGATTCTGTGCGCGGCCGGCGCCTGGTGTCAGGATGCCGCGACGGACCAGAAGTTGCTCGAAGGTAAATGGTCCACGGTCTCTGCCGAGCTTGCCGGCGCCAAGCTGACGGACCTGCAACTGAGCGCCATCTCGTTGACGATCGCCGATGGCAAGTACACCGTGCAAGCCGGCAAGTCCATCGACAAGGGCACGATCAGGGTCGATGCGGCCGCGAAACCCAAGGCCATGGACATTGTCGGTGTCGATGGCCCGAATAAGGGCAAGACCCTGCTCGCCATCTATGATGTCAAGGGCGATACGTTGCGCATTTGCTACGACCTTTCCGGCAAGAATCGGCCTACCGAGTTCACGTCGTCCAAGGAGCAGCCGTTCTTTCTCGTCGTTTATCAACGCGCAAAACCGTGAGGTCGTCGATGCCAAGTACTCGCCGTGGCAGGATTGCGACTTCCTGGGCCGCCTGCTCGATCGCCCGGAAGCGGTCAAGCACGCCTGGACAAAGGAAGTATTCCATATAACAGACCACATCGTGGAAGACGACCCCGTGGTCAAGTCTTACCTGGACGGCGAGAACTGAAAAACCTCATGATATAGGGATGGGTTCGTATGGACGTTGATTGTCGGATCGCGCTGATCACCGGTGCCGGCCGGGGCCTGGGACGGGAACTGGCGCTCGCTCTGGCCCGCAGCGGCGTCGCTATCGCGGCGCTCGATCGCGATGCCACGGGACTCGTCTCGCTCGAAGAGGAGATGCGACGCGAGAGCCGCGCCTTTGCCTGGGAACTGGCCGACGTCACCGACGCGCCGAGCGTGGCGGCCAAGGTCGTGCTCCTGGAAGAAGCACTCGGCCCGATCGATCTGGTGATCGCCAATGCAGGCATCGGCAAGGAAACGCCGGCCCATGCGTTCCAGGCGGAGGACATCGCGAATCTGGTCCATGTCAACCTGCTTGGCGTTGCCAACACCATCGCTGCGGTCTTGCCCGGCATGATCGAGCGCCGCCGCGGCCATGTCGTCGGCATCTCCAGTCTCGCGTCGCTGTACGGTTTGCCGCGCATGATGGGCTATTGTGCGAGCAAGGCCGGCGTCAACGCCTTGCTGGAGAGCCTGCGCATGGAGGTGCAGCGGCATGGCATCGCCGTCACCACCGTCTTCCCCGGCTTCATGAATACGCCGATGAATGCGGAGATGGGCGATACGGCCGCCTTGATGGATGTCGGTGTCGCAGTCGGCCACATCTTGACCGCGATTCGCCGTCGGCGTCGGCACTGCGCGTTCCCGCGTTCGCAGGCGTGGGGCCTCTGGCTCGTGCGTTTCCTGCCAGGCTGGCTCGGCGATTGGTTCGTTCGCCGCAGCGTTCCGCACCTCGATAAGCCGCAGAGCGAAGCGATCGCGCCGGCGCCGACGCCTGTGGTTGCGGTGGACAAGCTCCCCGTTTGACCGCTTGCGGCATAGCATCATTGCTGCACGCCTGCCCACTATTTCGATTTTTCGTTAGTTTTTTTCCGCGCAACAGTTTATTCTTAGGGGTAGACATCTTGCGCGCATGCCCACGGAGTTCTTGACATGAACCGTCTTCGCTTGATCGGCGTTGTCTTCGGCTGGCTCGTCGTCACTTGCGTCCAGGCGCAGACGCCGCTCGAGTTGGATGAGCAAACCTTGCGCACTCACGAGGTGCCGACCGATGCGAAGGGCCTGCTCAATTTCTTCGAGAAGCGTTCGCTCAAGGACGGCGACGCCAAGGAGTTGGAGGCGATGGTCCGCAGGCTCGGCAGCGAAGTCTACAGCATCCGCGAGCCGGCCAAGAAGGAACTCATCGCGCGCGGGCCCGCCGCCCTACCGTTTCTGCGTGCGGCCTTGACCAATAGCCAGCTGGAGATGAAGCGCCGGGCCGAGTTGTGCATCAAGGAAATCGAAGCGACGATGCAGACCGACACGATCGCCGCCGCGGCGCGGGTGCTGGCGTCGCGCAAGGAGGCGAAAGCGGCCGAGGCGCTTTTCAACTTTCTGCCGTCGATCAGCAGTGATCCATTCCTGGAAGAGGAAGTGCTGGCGTGCGTCGGCCGGTTGACCATCACTCTGGACAAGGTCGATCCGCTCGTTCTCAACGCCCTCAAGGATTCGATGTCGTTCCGCCGGCACGCAGCGGCGTATCTGGTCGGCCGGCGCGGCGGCGCCGAGCATCGCGACCAGCTGCGCAAGATGCTCGCCGACGCCGACCCGAGCGTGCCGCAGCGCGTTGCCGACGGCCTCTTCGGCAAACGGCCGGCCCAGATGTTGCAGGAAGCGCTGAGCGCCGACGAGAATCTGCTCAAGGCCCAGAAGATGGAGTTAACCGAAGCCGCTTTGCTCGAATTCTTCCGCAAGCGCACCCCCGGCGAGGACGATCAGAAAAAGCTGCGTGCCCTGGTGAAGGCGATGGGGCACAGCGCCCATGCGATCCGTGAGCAGGCATCGCAGAAGTTGCTCAAGGAAGGCGTCCCCGCGATCCCATTCCTCAAGGAAGCCGAGTATGATCCCGACGTGGAGCGCTCGCGCCGCGCTCAGGACTTGCTCACCAAGATTCGCGACAAGAACAATACCGGCGTGCCGATCGCTGCGGCCCATCTGCTGGCGCGTCCCGCGTCGAAGAAGGACGCTTCGCCAGGGGAATCGATTCGCACGCTGCTGGCGTACGTTCCATTCGCCGATGACGAAGCGGTCGAGGAGGACGTCCTGACGTGCCTGACGGTGCTGAGCCTGCGCGAGCCAGCCGTCGAGGCCGAACTGGTGAAAGCGTTGAACGACGCCAGCCCGATACGCCGCGCCGCCGCCGCCTTCGTCCTGGGTCATGTCGGCGTCAAGGAGCACCTCGCCAAGGTGCAGCCGCTGCTCGACGATACGCAGCCCCTGGTCCGTTTGCGCGCCGCCCAGGGACTGCTGGCCGCGCGCAACAAAATGGCGCTCCCCAGCTTCGTCAAGCTGCTCGATACCCTCCCGGCCTCTTACTTGCCGAAGGTCGAGGAAATCCTCCACCGCGTCGCCGAAGACAAAGGCCCGACCGAAATGATCGCCGGCAACTCCGCCGATTCCAAGCAGAAGGCGATCAAGGCCTGGAGCAAATGGCTTGACGACAACAAGGACAAGATCGACCTGTCCTCCATCGGCGACCGCGAGTCCTATCTCGGGCTCGTCACCGTGTGCGAGTACGACAACCAAATGGGCAACATCTTCGGCAAAGTCTCCGAGGGCCCGCGCGGCGCCGCCGAAAAACGTTGGACCTTCGGAGGCCAGGGGATGGTGCAGGGAGCCATGGATGCCCACACCCTTCCCAATGGCCGCGTGCTCGTCGCCGAGAACAACGCCAGCCGCGTTACCGAACGCGACACCAAGGGCGAAATCAAGTGGCAGCACAATGTCCCCAACCCGATTTGCTGTCAGCGCCTGCCCAACGGCAATACCTTCATCGCCTCTTATAACATGGTCATGGAGGTCACCCCCGCCAAGACCGAGGTTTATCGCCATACCCCCGGTCCGCAGTTCTACATCTTCAGCGCCCACAAGGCCAAGAACGGCAACATCGTCGCCATCACCGCCCAGGGCCAGATCATCGAAATGGACTCCAAGACTGGACAGACCAAGAACACCGTCCAGACCAACACCCTCGGCAATTGGTGCAGCGTCGAAATGCAGCCCAATGGCAACTACCTCGTCGCCGCCATGAGCACCAACACCGTCAAGGAAATCGACCGCAAGGGAACCGAGGTCTGGAGCAAACCTTTCCCCGGCGTCTTCCGCGCCTCCCGCCTGCCGAACGGCAACGTTCTGGTCGCCAGCATGAACACGCGCGAAGTCGCCGAGATGGACCGCGCTGGCACCATTCGCTGGCGCATGAATACCACGGGCCGGCCCTGGAGCGTGCACTACCGATAGGAATTTGCCATGTCTTTCCGGAACATACGATCGGCAGCAATGGGATTTCGCACTCCTTGAATTGCGCGAGGACGGTCCATGTTTGGTAACTCGTCTGGAGTCGGTCGCGTCATCCTGATCGGCTGCGTTGTCGGCATCGTCGCTTCGCTGGCCATTGGGATGTTCCTTCCTTCCCGTCCTGCGTCCAAGGAGCCCGACAAGATCACCTATCTGCCACGCCAGGATTTCGAAACGAGCGGGGTTCGCGCCGTCTTCGCCGCCATCGAGCCGTGGGGGCGCGACTCCTCGCTGGAAGAAAACGCTGCCAAGTACCAGCAAGCCGCCCAGCGCGGCCTGCTGTCCATGGACCAATATCTAAAGAAAGGATTTCATCCTCTACCGCTCCTGCAAAAAACGAGTCTGTTTCACTCGCAAGGAGACACGGCCTCCGCGTACCGAACGCTGGAAACGCTGGAGGTGGACATCAAAGGCACCGAGTGGGAAGGCGACTGGCTCTACACCATCATTTACTACAAGGGCATGACCGCCCTGCGCATGGCGGAGAACGACAATTGCGTCATGTGCCGCGGTGAGAGCGCGTGCATTTTCCCCATTTCTCCAGCGGCCATCCATACGGACCCCACGGGCTCGCGCCTGGCGATCAAGCATTTTACCGAGTATCTTCAGCAGTTTCCTGACGATCTCGAAGTGAAATGGCTGCTCAACCTGGCGCACATGACGCTGGGCGAGCATCCTGTCAAGGTCGATCCACGCTATCGGCTGCTGTTCGACGCCTACAATAAGTCGGAGTTCGATATCGGCCAGTTCCGCGACGTCGGCCATCTCCTCGGCGTGAGCCGGCTCAACCAGTCCGGCGGCGCCATCATGGACGACTTCGACAACGACGGCTTGTTCGATATCGTTGTCTCCAGCTGGGCTCCCTCCGAACCGATGGCCTACTATCGCAACAAAGGGGACGGAACCTTCGAGGACCGGACCAAGGCGGCGGGCCTCGACAAACAGATGGGCGGGCTGTATTGCGTCCAGGGCGATTACAACAACGATGGCCACCTCGATATCTTCGTTCCCCGCGGCTCCTGGCTGCCGGCTCACCTGACCCAGCGGCCGAGCTTGCTGCGCAACAACGGCGACGGCACCTTCACCGATGTCACGCACGAGGCAGGGTTGCTGGCCCCCACCAACTCGACCAGTGCCGCCTGGGCTGATTACGACAACGACGGCTTTCTCGACCTGTTCGTCTGCTGCCAGCACCAACCCTGCCTGCTCTACCGCAACAAGGGGGACGGAACCTTCGAGGAGGTGTCCGTCCGCGCCGGTCTGGCCAACTTGACCAACGTTCTGGGCGCTGCGTGGATCGACATCGACAACGACGGCTACCCCGATCTGTTCGTGAACATCTCGTCGGGGATCCAGGGAAACTCAGGGACAGGAACCGCCCGCCTGTTTCGCAATAACCGCAACGGCACCTTTACCGACGTTACCAAGGATATGGGCATCGATGGCCCCATCTCCGGCTTCTCGTGCTGGGCGTTCGACTTCGACAACGATGGCTGGCTCGATATCTTTGCCACCTCCAGCAGCCACACTCTGGAGGAAGTCGTGCAAGGAATGCTGGACCTGCCGTGCCAACAGACGTCCACCGCGAAACTCTACCGCAACCTCGGCGGGAAGGGATTCAAGGACGTGACCAAGGAAATGGGCCTCGACAAGGTCTACTCCCCGATGGGAAGCAACTTCGGCGACTTCGACAATGACGGCTTTCTCGATTTCTACCTCGGCACCGGCGACCCCAATCTGTCCACCCTCGTTCCCAACCGCATGTTCAAGAACGTCGCCGGCAAACGCTTCGCGGAAATCACCGCCTCGTCGCGCACCGGGCATCTGCAAAAAGGACACAGCGTCGCCTGCGGCGATTGGGACCGCAACGGCTCCCTGGATGTCTTCATTCAGCTCGGCGGCGCCGTCCATGGCGACCGCTATCATAATGTCCTCTTCCAGAACCCGGGCCAAGGGAACAATTGGCTGTCCGTAAAACTCATCGGCAAGAAAACCAACCGCTCGGCGATCGGCGCGCGCATCAAGGTCGTGGCCGCGCCCGTTCCCCCCGCGCCGACTGGGAGAGGGGTCGGAGGTGAGGGCGCCCCTCTCACGGTCCATCGCCACGTCTCCTCCGGCAGCAGCTTCGGCGCCAACCCGCTCGAACAGCACATCGGCTTGGGCAAGGCCGACCGCGTGGCCCGGCTCGAGATCTATTGGCCGACCAGCGGCACCACCCAGGTCTTCCACGATATCGCCGTCAATCAGGGCCTCGTCATCACCGAGTTCGCCGACGACTTTCAGAAACGCTCCTGGAAACCTATTTCGCTGCCGAAATGACGACATTGTAACCGTTTTTCGGCTTCCAATTCTCGATGGTTCAGGCACAATAACGAAGCGAAAAGGCACGACTCGGCCAATCTCCTTCCTGACGTACATCGCCCCGCCGTCAAAGGGCGGAAGCGGTTCCAGGCCATTTCTCGCGAGGCTCTCATGAACAAGCCAAGTGCGCAAACCTGGGGCAAGGGCATTGTCGTAGTCCTGGGTCTGGTCGTGATCGGTTGGCTGCTTTACCTTTCACCCTGGTTTCGTGAGATGGCGGTGATCGGAGTGGGCAAGATCGGTACGCCAGCAGTGCCGATCTTGCTCAGAGCCGCTCAGGACGAGGACCATAGAGTTCGGAATGCGGCCGTTCAGGCCTTGCACGACCTCGGTCCCGATGCGGTTCCCGTCTTGATCGCAGCGCTGAAGCACGCCGACGCGCCCATCCGGACCGAAGCGGCGCGCGCCCTTCCTTACCTGGGCGAAGCAGCCAAGGCGGCGGTGCCCAGTCTGCTTGAGGTGGTCAAGGATGATCCGGAGACATTGGTTCGCCAGGAGGCGGTCATGGCGCTGGGCATCATGGCCCGGGAGATAACCGAGGCAATTCCCGCGCTGCTCGTGGCGCTGAAGGAACCGGACGGGGAGGCGCGGAGATTGGCCTGCGCTGCTCTGGGACCTATCGCCGTTCAGCGCCATTTGGCCGAGATCCTGCCGGCGCTAATCGAGGCCTTGCAAGACCCGGAAGCCGAGGTTCGCAGGGAGGCCTGCGAGGGCTTGGAGCAGATCGGTCCGCGGGCGAAAGCCGCCATCCCGGTCCTGACCAAGCTGTTGCAAGACCCGGACCCAGGCGTGCGCCGGGAGGCCGCGGAAGCCCTGGCGTCCGTCAGCCGGGACGCGCCGCCACCGGCGCCGAAAAAGCAAGGAGCATGACGCTCGTCCGGCAAAGGCATGCGCCGATTACCTTACGACACCGGCCTCCATGCACGCCCTACGCGCCGCCGGGAGGCCGCTTTGTTGATGCCCAAAAGTGCAAGGTGACGTTCGCCGCGATCTGCCGATTACGACAGGGAATAACTCACCCGGCCGTCGCCGTGGAAGGGCCGTCACTCATCTCGGAGGGGTCAGATAGCGGTTCGCCCGCGAATCGTCTCACGGCAATGAGACGTTGACCTCACGCGAAACCCGATTATCTGGAATCTTGACGCGTTTGCAAACCCGCGTGCCATCCTGCAAATCAGCAACGACTACTAAAAACGGATACTGGTATCGATACAGATCTCGGCCGCTCTGCGAACTACGTCCCCCGCAAGGAACAGTCACAATTAGAGGTTGACCATGGAATTCATGCTCTGGGGGAGGCACATTAGCTACCAAGTGGTCAGCCTCAGCACTGCCAGCAACAAGCCAGCTCACCGTCTTTACTGGGGCCGCATTGCTCTCCAGTTTCACAGTAAGTTCAAAGGCACCGTCCCAGACATATACTTGAATGGCAAGAAACTCCCACGCCAGCCAAGCAAACGTCGCAAGCGCAACAAGTATGATCAACGCACGTCGCATGGTGTGCCAAACCGCCTAACGCCACCGTTCACCTGCCGCGGCGGCTGGTGGGACGTTGAACCCTGAAGAACCGGCATGCCGCCGCGGTCAGGTGGAACGCGCTGGTTCCCTATTTCCCGTACACCTTCGCGAGTTCCGCCTGCTGCTCCTTGGTCAACTGAAGGTCGTAGAACTTGAGCACGCCGTCATTGGGGCCAGTGCTCCCCCACGCCAGTTTCTGGCCCTTGCCGATAAAGGTCAGAACGACTGGCCCGCCATCGCGCGGGGTGGCGATCTTCTGGAGCGTCGCATAGGACTTGGCGTTGACGACAACCCCTTCCTTGCTCGTGCACCCGAACATCAGCGGCAGGACTGGGTGGACCGCCATGCCGGACGGATAGGCGCCGGTCTCAATTTCGCCGAGCTGCGACTGCATGTCCGCGGTGCTGTAGAGCGGGACGCCGTAGTGGCGTTTCCGATCCTGGTCCTGCCAGCCTCCTCCAGCAATGACGCCAACCGCCTTGCCATCCCCGCTGACTCCCATCCCCTGAACGTTGATCAGGCTCGCTTTGAGGCTGCGATAGAATTTATCCGTCTTTGTGAGTTTCGTACCGTCCAGCTTGTATTGATAAACATCCGTGGTGGCCTTGCCTTCGACGGTGGTGTAGACATAATCGCCTTTGGGATCCGCAGCGACGAAGGTTCCCTGTGCCTCCGTCTTGGTCGTTGTCCCCTTGGCGTCGATGGCCGACACCTGGCGCGTGTTGGTGCTGGCGAAGCAAATGCCCTTGGCCACGATGAGATTGCGGACCGCGCCGCCGGCGTTGCCCGTAGCCAGTTCTTTGCCGCTGTCGGCATCGAGGATGTGAACGATGCCCGAGGATTTTTGCCCCACGAACAGGACCTTGTCGCTCCAAGCCACCTGGGTCGGTTGAAACTCGACTGAGACCCGCTTGGTCTCCTTGCCGGCGACCGTGTCGAAGAAAACCAGTTCCGCTTTCGCCGTCAGCGAGACGACCAGCGTCGAGTTGTCTGGGGAAACAGCGCCTCCGCCCAGAGCGGGCAGTTTGAACGTGTTCTCTTGGCCGTGGCCGGTGCCCGCGAACGCGACGGCGACGAGCGCGACCAAGCTGACCCGCATCCAATTCTTGCTCATGAATAACGCTCCTGTTGAAACGGCGATTGGGCGAGGAGGAACACCCCCTGCTTCATTGACCCCAATATCGCCGAAGAATGCCTGCGTCCCGAGTTGACCTTGTTGCGCTACCGGCCCAAAGCGTCAATGTCTAGCACCGATTTTCCATCTGTACTCCGCGCTGTGAAGCTTGACACATCTTACGGCGAGCCGAGTTCCGTAAGGAACCGGGTTGCGGCACGCGGTTGCCCGGCGCTTCAACCCGGCCGCTCACGCGGCTCGGCTCGCCGAAAAGTGTCATTTCTGGTC
>JACXTT010007222.1_pt1 | contig 15703 bp, 17 predicted proteins | sample 9270951 | NCBI WGS metagenome assembly JACXTT01 (sample SAMN15532306, study PRJNA645909) | rock metagenome | isolation source: weathered quartz diorite | place: Puerto Rico | collected 2017-06-21 | reverse complement strand
GGACGAAGGGGGCCAGCTCGGTTTGGGCGGGCCGGTCCAGACCGCGGTGGATGGGGCGGCCATCTTGATCGAGTCGCTGATTACTGAAGTCGGCAGCGGCCTGCCGGTGGACCGAGTACTGCACGCACGTCAAGAAAGAAAGGAAACTTACTTCAATGGAACTTTCTGAACACGCCAATGGTCAGGAATCGAATGAGAGCAGGGACACGCTTTTCCTGCTAGGAGGCGCGGCGATGGTTCTCTTCGGCGCCGGGCTCATTTTGTCGACACCGATGGTGCGCCGCTACCTCGGCGGCGTGGGCGTCGGGAACCTGGTAGGGGCCGCGATTCCCGATCTGGAAAGGTACATGAAGCTGAGGGCCATGTGACGGTGGCTCAACCCGGAACTGCCGTGGCGCACTACGTTCTTGACAGGAGCGCGAGCCGGTTCACCGTGCGTGCGTTTGCAGGCGGAATGCTCTCGGCCCTGGGTCACAGTCCGACTCTTGCAATCCGGGATTTTTCGGGCGAGGTCGAGTTCGACCCGGCCGATCTGTCTAAAGCGTCGCTGCGGCTTCGCATACGGGCCGACTCTCTGGAGGTGATGGACGAAATAAAGAACTCCGATCGTAAGGAGCTGGAGAGCACGATGAACCAGAAGGTTCTGGAAAGCTCAAAGTATCCGGATATCGTCTACGAGAGCACCCAGGTCAGCGTCGAGCAGTTGAGTGAGGGTCGCTTCAAGGCGGTTATCCAGGGAAATCTGTCGTTGCACGGCGTTACCCGCCGGCAGCCGGTAAGCGCGCAGGTAACTTTCGCCGGCGACAAACTGCGGGCCAGCGGAGAATTCACACTTCTGCAAACCGCTCACGGCATCGGCCTGGTGAACGTGGCCGGCGGCGCTCTGAAAGTGAAAGATGAACTGAAATTCAATTTTGACATCGTCGCGCGAAGGCCGGAATAAACCCGAAAGCAGGGATAAAAAAGATGTGTCTCGCCATTCCCGGAAAAATCGTGGAGCTGATAACCGAGGACCGGAGCCTGGCCGTAGTCGACGTTCTGGGAGTGCGCCGGAAAGTGGATCTCGGGCTGTTGCAGGAAGACCCGGCTGTCATGGGCGATTGGGTGCTGATCCACGTCGGGTTCGCCATGAGCAAGATCGGCGAAGAGGACGCCTTGCAGCAGTTGCGCATGCTCACCGAGCTGGGCGAGACCGAAGCCGCCATGGAAGAGGTCCGGGGGTACGGCCTGGGCGATGCCGGGGAGACTGAGGACCGGGCCGGTCCCTGACGGCTGGAGAGACCGTAAAACCATGAAATTTGTCGACGAGTTTCGCGAACCCGAATTGATCCTCAGGACCGCTGACGAGATCCGCCGCCTGGCGGATCCGAAGCGGCACTACCGCTTCATGGAAGTCTGCGGCGGCCATACGCACTCCATCTACCGGTTTGGCCTGAAGGATCTGCTGCCGCCCAACATCGAGCTGGTTCACGGCCCTGGCTGCCCGGTGTGCGTGCTTCCCATGGGGCGAATCGACGACGGGCTCTCCATGGCGGAGCAGCCCGGCGTCATATTTACCGCCTTCGGCGACATGATGCGCGTTCCCGGCACTCGCGGCAGTCCGCTGGAATACAAGGCGCGCGGCATGGACGTCCGTATCATCTATTCGCCGTCGGACGCGCTGAAGCTCGCGTGGAACAACCCCGGCAAGCACGTCATGTTCTTCGCCATCGGCTTTGAAACCACGGCCCCTTCCACGGCGCTGACGCTGATGCGGGCTAAGGCGCAAGGCATCCGCAACTTTTCGGTTTTCTGCAATCACGTGACCATCATTCCGGCCATCCGCGCCATCCTGGATTCTCCGGATATGCGCATCGACGCGTTCATCGGCCCCGGCCACGTCTCCACCGTGATCGGATGCCGGCCCTACGCCTGGATCGCGGATAAAGAAGCCAAACCCATCGTAGTAGCCGGGTTTGAGCCGCTGGACGTCTTGCAGTCCGTAGTGATGCTGTTGCGGCAGCTCAACGAAAACGAAAGCAAGGTGGAGAACCAGTACAAGCGCGCCGTTCCCTGGGAAGGAAACCGCGCCGCCCTCAAAGCCATGGCGGAGGTCTTCGAACTGCGCCCGTATTTCGAATGGCGGGGACTGGGATTCATATCGCAGTCCGCTCTGCGCATTCGCGACTCGTACGCGGAGTGGGACGCCGAACGCCGATTCTCGGTGCCCGGAATTCGGGTCACCGATCCGATGGCCGCGCAATGCGGGGAAGTGTTGAAGGGCGTGCTGAAACCCGCGCAGTGCAAACTTTTCGGCAAGGAATGCACTCCGGAGCATCCCATCGGAGCGCTAATGGTATCCTCGGAGGGCTCTTGCGCCGCGTATTTCAGCTACGAGCACCGCAAGGTCCCGTTGGTAAGGAATGTGCAACCGGCCCCAACTGCATTGGGGGCCTGAGCGGAGTTAATGTCCTATGGCCGGCGTCGTTTCTAAAATCCGTTTCAGGGATCCGCAAGTAGAGATGGCTCATGGAGCCGGCGGAAAGGCTAGCCGCCGCCTCATCGACGGCTTGTTCGCGCCCATTCTGTTTGGATCGGCTCCCGCGCCCCTCGGCGACGCGGCGCACGTGAGCGTCAACGGAACCTGCGTGGCATTCACCACCGACAGCTTCGTGGTCCGGCCGCTGCGCTTTTCCGGCGGTTCCATCGGAGAGCTGGCAGTGAACGGTACCGTGAATGACCTCGCCGTCTCCGGGGCCCGGGCGCAGGCTCTGGTCGTAAGCTTCGTCCTTGAAGAAGGGCTGCCGACGGAGATCCTGGAAGCGGAAGTCCGCGCCATGGCCGCCGCCGCGAACGCGGCGGGCGTGGTCATCGCCGGGGGCGACACCAAAGTGGTGGAGCACGGCAAAGCCGACAAGATGTACATCACGACCTCCGGCATCGGACACCCGATTTCCCGTTTGAGCATCTCGCCGGCCGCCGTGCGCGTGGGCGACAAAATCCTGCTTTCGGGCCCCATCGGCGACCACGGCATCACCATTCTCCTCGCCCGCGGCGAGTTGGATCTGGGCGCGGATCTCCGCTCCGATACCCGCTCCGTGCTCCCGCTGGTGGAGGCGCTGGCGGAAATCGTGGGTCCGGCGATTCACTGGATGCGCGATCCCACGCGAGGCGGCGTGGCGACGTCGCTCAACGAGCTGGCTCACGATTGCGGCCTGGGCATCCTGCTCTCCGAAGACATGATTCCCGTCCGTGACGAAGTGCGCGGCGCCTGTGAGTTACTGGGCCTGGACCCTCTGCACATCGCTAATGAAGGCCAATTTCTCGCCGTGGTTGCCGGGGAGCAAGCCGAAACCGCTCTCCAGACCTTGCGCCAGGCGCCCGGCGGCCGCGAGGCTGCGATCATCGGCGAGGTCCGCGACCAGCCGGCGGGCTCCGTCCTGGTGACGACGCTTTACGGCGGCAGCCGGATCGTGGACATGCTGGTGGGCGATCCGCTCCCCAGAATCTGCTAGGAGCCCCGGGATGGTCAAGGCATGCGATCTTGCCAGCGGCGTGCAAGACCGGCTTCTTGAGCGAAACCGCATCTTTGAGGATTTCTTTGCTCAACAGGCGCGCCCGCTCGCCGTGGCTTGCCACGAGATGTCGGATCGTTTTCTGCGCGGGGGCCGGCTGCTGGCCTTTGGCCGCGGCCCGTACGCCACCGACGCACAGCATGTGTCGGTGGAGTTCGTCCATCCGATCATCGTCGGCAAACGCGCCCTGCCGGCTCTCGACCTCTCGCTGCTCTTTGGTCCCTGGCTGGACGCCATCCTCCAGCCAGAGGACATCGTCATGGGTTTCGGGCCTCCCGAAGGCGATGCGGACGTGGCGGGCGCACTGGCTGCCGCCCGCCAGCGCGGAGCCATGACGTTCGAGCTGCCCGGCCGCGGCGGTTCGTACGCGTTGACACCGCCCACGCAGGATCCGTTCGTCCATCAGGAGTTGATGGAGATTCTGTATCACACGCTGTGGGAAACCGTGCATGTCTACTTCGAGCATCGCGAGCTGGGCTATGACGTCGGCGATTCCGGATTCCTCTATCCTTTTCTTGGCGAGGAGAAGCAGGCCACCGGCGACATGGCCGAAGAAGTAGCCGCCTCGATCCGCCTGAAAGCCCAGGACGACGCGGTCCTGCGGGTTCAGTTGGCCCGGGAACAATCCGAACAGATCGCCGCCGCCGCGCGCGCCATTCACCAGCGAGTCAGCCGGGGCGGAAAGCTGATCCTGTTCGGCAATGGAGGATCGGCCACCGACGCCAACGACTTCGCCATCGACTGCGTGCTCCCGCCCGCCGGTTACCGGCCAGTCCCGGCCATCTCGCTTTCCATGGAGTCCGCCAACATCACCGCAATTGCCAACGACGTGGGGCTCGATGTGATCTTTCTGCGCCAGATGATCGCGCAGGCGCGGACCGGAGACGTCGCCGTCGGGATCTCCACCAGCGGAGGGTCGCGCAACATCATGGCCGCTCTCGAAGAGGCGCGAAAACGCGGATTGCTCACCGTGGCGCTGCTGGGATACGACGGCGGAGAGATCCTCCGCCGCGGCCTCGCGGATTTTCCGCTGGTCGTGCGGTCGGATTACATTCCGCGCATTCAGGAGGTGCAAGCGTCCACCTATCACGTCATTCGCGAAATGCTGGAGGCGCTGGCCCGTGCCTAAATTCGAACTCTTCGGAACCAGAAGCTGCCCATACACCGGTGAGTTGCGGGAGTGGCTGGAATGGAAAGGTCACGAATACGTGGAATACGACGTAGAGCTGGACGCTGAAGCGCGCGCCCGCATGATCGCGATCTGCGGCGGGCAGCGCACCGTGCCGGTCCTGGCGGAAGACAGCGGCGTCGTGCAAATCGGCTGGCAGGGCCGGGGCTGTGTGGTCTCGGCATGAACAACGCGGCGACAGTAACGGTTGCCTGTGGAATTCGGGTCCGCGGCGTTGTGCAGGGGGTCGGGTTCCGCCCGTTCGTGTTCCGTTTGGCCCGGGCGAATGCGCTGGCCGGCTGGGTGCTGAACGACGGCGACGGCGTGGAGATTCATGTCGAAGGCGTCGAACCCGCGATCGATGATTTTCTGCGTTCCCTCGCCGCGGAACGTCCCGCGGCCGCCAGCATCCAGGGCATCGACGTTCATACCGAGCCGGCCGAAGGCTTCAAGGAGTTCACCATTCGCGACAGCCGGTCGGGTGGTCGCCCCAGCGCCCGCATCTCGCCCGACCTGCCGGTATGCGAGGCTTGCCTGGAGGAGTTGTTCGACTCGGCGAATCCGCGCTATCGCTATCCGTACATTAACTGCACCCACTGCGGACCCCGCTATTCCGTCATACTCGGCCTGCCTTACGACCGGAGCAACACGACGATGCAGGCCTGGCCGCTGGATGCGTATTGCGAAGGGCAGTACCATGATCCGGCGGACCGCCGCTTCCATGCCCAGCCTGTCGCCTGCCCGGCCTGCGGTCCGCGTTACTTCCTGCGGATGGGAGACGAGACGGCCGCCGGCGAAGCGGCGCTCGCCCGGTCCGTCGACTTGCTGAATGCCGGTGGGATCGTCGCCGTGAAAGGCCTCGGCGGTTATCATCTGGCGTGCGACGCCCGGAGCCGGGTAGCCGTGAATTCCCTCCGCGACCGGAAATTTCGCAAGGAGAAACCCTTCGCGCTGATGGCCGCGAGCCTGGCTGTGGCCCGCGAGTTGGTGGACCTTTCGGCTGAAGCGGAGTCGCTTATGACTTCAGCGGCGCGGCCCATCGTCCTGGCGCAAGCCCGGATTCACCTCGCCGGAGTCTCTCCGAACAACGACGATCTCGGCGTAATGCTGCCCTACACGCCGCTGCACCACCTGCTGTTCGCCGCGGGCGCGCCTGAGGTTCTGGTAATGACCAGCGCCAACCGCTCCAGCGAACCGATTGCGTACCGCGACGAGGAAGCGGCCGGGAGTCTGACCGGAATCGCCGACGCATTCCTGGTTGGCGAGCGGCCAATTGCGCGCCGCGTGGACGATTCCATCGCGCGCGTGGGGGCTTACGGTCCGGTAATCTTGCGCCGCGCCCGCGGCTTTGCGCCGTCCGCGGTCGCGGCGATTCCCGTCCTGAATCCCGTCCTGGCAACTGGCGCCGACCTCAAGAACACCGTGACCCTGGTGGTGAACGGCGAAGCGCTGGTGAGCCAGCACATCGGAGACCTCGATCACTACGAGTCGCTGCAAGCCTTTCGCGAAACGATCGGCGATCTCACCACAATGTACGAGGTCCCGCGGGAAGATCTGATCGTGGCTCGCGACGCCCATCCGCAGTATCTCTCCTCCCTGCACGCCCTCGAACTCGGCGGCGCGGCGGCGTACGCTATCCAGCATCACAGGGCGCATGTGGCCTCCGTTCTCGCCGAACGCGGCGCCTGGGAGAAACGGGTGCTGGGCGTGAGCTTCGACGGTACAGGCTACGGAGACGACGGCGCCATATGGGGAGGCGAATTCTTCGCTGGGAGCATCGCGGAGGGCTTGCACCGCGTCGCGCATTTGCGTCCGGCGGAGCTGGCCGGCGGCGACGCCGCGGCCCGACACCCGGTCCAGGCAGCCGCCGGTTTTCTATCCCAGTTGGACGGCCTGCCCGATCTCCATGCCGAGCCGTTCGTGTTCCCCGACCGCTACCGCCAGGCCGCGCAGGCTATCCGGCGCGGCATACGGACATTCACGACAACTTCGATCGGCCGGCTCTTCGATGCGGCTGCCGCCTTGCTCGGCTTCACGCGCGAAGTCACTTTTGAAGGTCAAGCCGCCATACGGGTCGAGCACCTGGCCCGCACCGCTCCGCTCGTCGAGCCCTATGAGTTTCCGTTTCAAAAAGGAGAGCTGGATTTCCGGCCGCTGCTCGGCTCTCTCGCGCGCGACCGCTACCGCGGCCGCGACCTCGGGCTGTGCGCGCGAGCGTTTCAGCTCGGCGTGGCGAAGGGCCTGTGTAACGCGCTGGCCGTCTTGTGCCAGACGCACGCCGCCGGCGCCGTCGCGCTCTCCGGCGGCGTCTTTCAAAACGAGCTGCTGCTCCACGACGTGAAGTCGCTGCTCGCCGGCGCGAGTATTCAAATCTGGACCAATCGCTCCGTGCCGCCGAACGACGGAGGTATCAGCCTGGGCCAGGCGGCTCTGGCCGCCTTTCTGCATTTGAACCGGGCGCAGTGACCGCATGCATGAACTATCGATCGCGCTGAGCATTGTGGAAATGGCCGAGGAAGAGTCGGACCGGCGAGGCGGCGCTCGCGTGAACGCCGTGCACCTGAAGCTCGGCGCGCTGGCCGGTGTGGTCAAGGACGCGCTGCTCTCGTCTTACGAGTTGGCCTGTGAAGGAACCGGCTTGCAGGGCTCGCGCCTGGTAATCGAAGAAATTCCCGCGGTAGTGTTTTGCCCGAAATGCGTCGCCTGCTGCACACTGGATTCCGTTCAGTGGTTCGTCTGTCCCGAATGCAGGAGCCCCGTATCCGAGGTGATCCACGGTCGCGAACTGCAAGTAGTCGCATTGGAGATACAGGAATGATTGCGCAAACCCGGCTGGTGGAAGTCCGAAAGAACGTTCTCAAGCAGAACGACATGGTCGCCCGCGAATTGCGCCAGCAGTTCCGCGCCGCGGGGGTCTACGTGGTGAGCCTGGTGTCGAGCCCCGGCTCCGGCAAAACGGCGTTCCTCGAGAAGACGCTGACGCTCCTGCGCTCCGGTTACCGCGTCGCGGCGCTGGTGGGCGACCTGGCAACGGACAATGACGCCGCCCGGCTGGCGCGGTCGCAGGTGCCCGTGCGCCAGATCACCACCGGAACTCTGTGCCACCTGGAAGCCGCGATGGTCCGTAAGGCGCTGGAAGGCTGGGAACTGGAACAGCTCGATTTCCTGTTCATCGAAAATGTCGGGAATCTGGTTTGCCCGTCGTCCTACGACGTCGGCGAGGACCTGCGAGTGGTGCTGCTCTCCGTGACCGAAGGCGAAGACAAGCCGCTCAAATATCCCACGATCTTCAATACCGCGGATCTCGCGGTGCTCACCAAAATGGATCTCGCCGAAGCCGTGGAATTCGACCTGGCTGCCGCCGAGCGCAACGTGCAGCGCGTGCGCCCCGGCATGCCGTTGTTGAAAGTCTCCGCGAAGAACGGCGCCGGCATGGCCGAGTGGCTGGAGTTTGTGGCGTCGGCCGCCTGCGCGCGTGGCGCCGCCCGTTGATTGTCAAACGCGGCGAGGCCGTCCCCGCCCGCTATACTTACATGGAATGAAAACAACCATACTGTATCGGCTACCTGCGTCATTCCACTAGCCGCATCACGTTGAGCCCGGGGCCGTTGATAGTGTTCGATCCCGATGATCCGGCGACGTCGTTCGACGATACCGACAGCGCGATCATTCTCCACGTCGATCCCGACCAGGGAACCACCGCGGTTTCCGGAGGCGCCGGCGAAGCGCGACTGGCATGCGGCATCATTGAGCGCGTCAGCGGCTGGGAGGAAGGCCCTCCACCGCCGCGCAACAACGGTGCGCCGGAGCAACGCTAGGCATTTCCCGAAACTCCAGGTCGGCTCCATTACCTGATCATCGATTCGCCCGGCGCGCCGAAAGATTCAGCATGGCGCGCCGTTGGATTCGAAGCGGCTCGCGCGTAAGCGTCCGGTGCAGTCTGCCTTCGCCTCTGGAAGCCGTGAGCATCACCGAACCGCGATCGTCAGGAAGCAACTGCGGGACGCCCGCGCAAACCAGTCACTTCATGCGCTACGTTTCGGATTCCGCTGGCCCCCCCAAACCTCCGCGGATCGCAGTTCAACTTCTATAAGCTCTCCTGTCTTCTCTCGGCCCACAATCGCACCGCCGCCTCGATCTCTCCCATCCGCACCGGCTTGCTGAGGTAAGTATTCATCCCCGCCTCCAGGCACTTCTCGCGGTCGCCCGCCATCGCCCGGGCGGTCAGCGCGACCACCGGCGTCCGGACGCCTCGTCGCCGCAGCGCCGCCGTGGCCTCTAAGCCATCCATCTCTGGCATCTGCACGTCCATGAAGATCAGGTCGAACACCCGGCGCTCCGCCGTCTCCACCGCCTCCCTGCCATTCGACGCGATCGTCACCCGGTGACCTTGCTTCTCCAGCATCCGCGCCACCAGCCTCTGACTCACCAGATTGTCCTCGGCCAGCAGGATGTCGCACGGGGGCATCGGCGCCGGACGGGGCCTGTCCGCCCGGCTATCCCTCCTCTCCGGCTCCGGCTCGTCCGGTGACAGCAGAAAAGGGGCGCTGAACTCGAAAGTACTGCCTTGGCCGGGCTGGCTCTCCACCGTGATCGTCCCGCCCATCATTTCCACCAGTTGCGCGGAAATCGAAAGTCCCAGCCCGCTGCCGCCGTATTTGCGCGTCGTGGACCCGTCGGCTTGCGTGAACGGCTGGAAGATCTGAGTCTGACTCTCGGCTGGGATGCCGATGCCGGTGTCTCGCACTGTGAATCGCAGCACGGCCCGCCGGTTCATTACCGATGACAGCCGCACCCGCACCCGCACGCCGCCCTCGTGGGTGAACTTGATCGCGTTTCCGGCCAGGTTCACCAGCACCTGTCGCAGCCGGTCCGGGTCGCCAATCACGTTCCTCGGGACGCTGGCCCCCACCTCATGATCGAAGCGCAACCCCTTCGCCACCGCACGGAAACGCATCGGCTTCACTACCTCGCCCAAATGCTTCCGCAGATCGAACGGCACCGGATCCAGCGTCATCTTGCCCGCCTCCATCCTCGAGAAATCCAGCAGATCGTTCAGCAGCCCCAACAAAGAATCGGCCGAGCTCTTGATCATCTCGAAGTATTCCAGCTGCTCCGCGTTCAGCGGGCTGGTCAGTACCAGTTCGGTCAGCCCGATAATTCCGTTCATCGGCGTCCGCAACTCGTGGCTGACATTGGCCAGAAATTCCGACTTCAGGCGGGAAGCCTCCAGCGCACGGTCGCGCGTCGCCGCCAGTTCACCCGACTGCTTTTGCAGCGTCTCCCGCGTGGCCTCCAGTTCCTGCATGTAGCGTTTGAGCTTCTGTTCTCCCCGCCGCCGCTCGGTAATGTCTTCCACCGACCCCTCGTAGAACAGCAGGCTTCCGTCGGCGGCACGCACCGCCTTGATGTTCTCGCGGACGCACAGTGCTTCGCCGCTGGCCCGTGTCCACTCCGCTTCCAGTCCGCGAATCTCGCCCGATCCCTCGAACAGTTCCCGGAAGCAGTCCGCCGGAAGGTCTTCGCCGAATCCGTTCCGCTCGATGGCCCGCTTGGCGTCTTCGCACAGCTCGTCGAAACCCAGCATGCGCAGAAGGGCCGGGTTCGCCGCAAGCGCGCGTCCGTCCGGAGAAGTGCGGAAGACGCCCGTCAGGACGTTTTCGAACATCATGCGGTATTGCGCCTCGCTGGCCTCGAGAGCGGCCAGATTCCGGCTCCGCTCCAGGCAGTAGCCGGTGGCGCGGGCGGCCTGTCGTAGCGCCACCTCCTCGCCCACCGTTATTTGCAGGGGCTCCACGCGGCACATCTCCAGTAAACCTGGAGTAGTTCCCCGTCCCGGCAAGGGAAAGAACCATGCGTATTTCAGACCGGCGCGCCCGCATTCCGCCGCCCGGCGTTCCTGGAAGCGCTCCCAGGCCTCGTTCCCCCGCCCTGCGGCCAGAGACATAGTCCTGGTTTCCGCGAGGAAGTCTTCCAGGCGTTCCGTCCCCCATGCCGCTTCGCACCGTATTCGCTCGTCGCCCACCTCGCGCAGCCATACTGCGGCGCTATCCAGGCCCAGCACCTGGGCCAAAGTCTCCACAAACCGCGAGAGGGCCTGCGAGAAAGCCTCGTCCGCCATCAGTAACTGATTGACGGCATTAAGGATTTCGGTTTCCGCGCGGACCGCTGGCCGGCTCGCGGCTGCGCTGTTCTGTAGCGCTGCCAGGTCCTCCTCTGCCGCCGGCTTGGTCAGGCGCACTACGATTTGAGGGGAATACTCCATCCCGAGTTCCTTATCGGACCGATTTGGAGATTCGCGCCCGCCTATGATACTCTAAAGGCTCACGTCAACCGGGCCGGGGTGCGTTCGCGCCGGATGGCTCGCAAGGAATCCAAATGTACGCAATTATTCAAACCGGCGGAAAGCAGTACCGCGTCGCCCCGGGGGAATCGATCCGGGTGGAAAAGCTGCCCTTCGAAAAGGGCTCCACACTGGAGTTTCCCAACGTCCTGGCCGTGGTCAAAGACTCCGGTGAGGTGCTCACCGAAGGCCAACTGGCCGACGCAAAGGTCATCGCCACCATACAGGATCATGACCGCGCTAAGAAAATCATCGTCTTCAAGTTCAAGCGCAAGAAGCAATACAAGAAGACCATCGGCCACCGCCAGCACTTCACCGAGCTCAAGGTGAACGAGATCGTCGTCTGAGGAAAGTACAGCCATGGCGCATAAGAAAGGTTTAGGCAGTTCCAAAAACGGCCGCGATTCCAACGCCCAGCGGCTCGGCGTAAAGGTCTTCGGCGGCCAGTTTGTCCCCGGCGGATCCATCATCGTCCGCCAGCGCGGCACCAAGATCAAACCCGGCGAGAACGTCGGCTGGGGCAAGGACGACACCCTGTTCGCCAAGATCACCGGCACGGTTGAATTCCGGGACCGTGGACGCATGGGCAAATTCGTCAGCGTCAAGCAAGCCGAACAGCCCGCCTGACCCGGTATCGCCGCCCGCCATCGTAGTCTTGTCCCCCTTCGTGGCGCAGACGCTCTTGTCTGCCGCGCCGAGATTCGTCCCGGCGCTCCAATTCACAAACAGATCCGGGCCGCCCAGACCGGACAGCATAGAAATGTTCGTTGACGAAGTCCGCATCTCGATCAAGGCCGGTGACGGCGGAAACGGCTGCCTCGCCTTCCGCCGCGAGAAGTACGTCCCGCGTGGCGGCCCCTCCGGTGGCGACGGCGGACACGGCGGTGACGTCGTCCTGGTCGCGAATCCGCATCACAACACCCTGCTCCACCTGCGCTTCAACCCGGAACACAAAGGTGAACGCGGCCGTCACGGCGAAGGAAGCAACCGCACCGGGCACGACGGCGCGCCCGCCGAGGTGGAGGTCCCTGTTGGCACCGTCGTCTGGGACGCCGACAGCGGCGAAAAACTCCACGACTTCAGCCAGCCCGGCGAGCGCTGGATAGCCGCCCGCGGTGGACGAGGCGGACGCGGCAACGCCCGGTTCGCCACCGCAACTCACCAGGCGCCCACCGAGCACGAAGCCGGATTCCCCGGCCAGGAACGCCGCCTCCGGTTGGAACTCAAGCTTCTCGCCGACGTCGGCCTCGTCGGATTCCCCAACGCCGGCAAATCCACCCTCATCTCGCGGATCTCTGCCGCCCGCCCGAAAATCGCCGACTATCCCTTCACTACCCTCGAGCCCCAACTCGGCGTCGTCCAGCTCGGCGACTTCCGCAGCTTCGTCGTCGCCGACATCCCCGGGCTTATTGAAAACGCGCACTTGGGCGTCGGCCTTGGCGTCCAGTTCCTCCGCCACATTGAGCGCACGCGCCTGCTGGCACACCTGGTGGATGTGTCGGATGCCACCGGCCGCGACCCCGCCCACGATTTCGACGTGGTCATGGGCGAGCTCGAAGCCTTCAGCAAAGAGCTGGCCGCCAAGCCGATGATCGTCGTCGCTACCAAGCTCGACGCCGCGCAAGACCCCAAGCGGGTCGCCAAGCTGCGCCGCCTCGCCAAGAAAAAGGGCCTCGACTTCTTTGCGGTCTCCAGCGTGACCGGCAAAGGCCTGGACGAGCTGAAATGGGCCATGGCCGAGCGCATCCTGCCTCCTGAGCAGCCGCCGAGTCCCGAACCGCATCGCCCCGAACCGGACCGCCGGGACCCTGATACCCACGAACCACCCCGCCGGGACCCGGACACCGGCGAACCCAGTCAGGCCAGAGGCATATCGAAGGGACGATAGCTATCGGAGCTTCTGAAATACCGAGGGCACACTGTGATCATACTCGCACCGCCCGCGTATGCTCAAAACGCCTCACGAACTGGAGTCGATTTTTTTCCTTATGTGCTGCGACGGTGTACGACCAGTGCCTCCGAGATTGGTACCTACTCACAACCAAGTATGAGGGTCTATTTGTGTTGAGGCATGCGGTGGAGTGGAGGTATTCTTGTCGATCGTAAACCAGGCGTGCGGCCTTTCGGCAAGTTAGATCAGAGCAATACATGATAGGCAAAACAGAAACCCGCGTATGTAGGCTGTTGCCGGCGGTCTCGCATCGGACAAGATTCACCAATCCTGGCTCAGGAATTCCTCTGGGCGACTTATAGAGAAGACTTTCGCCCTTGCTGCTCTTAGCAAATCAACCACGTTGAATGATCGCAAGACATCAAATGGAATAGCATATGAAGGCGATGCATTAGTCATTTCCTCAAGACTTGAAGGGGCATCGCGGAGAACAGCCCATGCGAGTTCCCTCTGGTCGGCTATTGCAGCGATGTACGCAGCTGCAAGCCCCATGTTTCTGCCCCTTGCATAGAGTGCAGTCGGATCTCGTGATTGTGCCCCGGCTACACGTCGCAGAACTCGTTGGATATCAGCCGATTGACGCCACGCGAAGCTTTCTTTCAACCAGAGGCTCACCGCGAACACGAAGTGTTCCATATTCGTTCCCATCTCACCGATGCCACGTGGGTCTATCATCCACACGATCCAGCCGCGCCTACTTGCCTCCAATACGATCTCGTCGCTTGCCAGATAGCTCCTACCGCGATCATCGACCGCCACAAGTGTTCCGCGAGATGGACCGCAGCCGTCGGGCCCCGGCCGAAGTACGGTGACTGGTATCTTCAGGCCTGGCTGTGTATAGAAATCCACTTTATGATTGCCACGACAGTTAAGAGAGTAAGTCATTGTTCCTTCAGGGAGTACTCCTCCTAACACGCTGGCCAGTAAGGATTCAGATAGTGATGGTCTTGACACCACCGTTCGCGAGGCGCCCAGATCGAGCTGCACGACTGTGGGTTCAGCCAATTCGGTTGGCTCTCTGACTGCGGTCAAATTCGCTACACTTTGTAACGACTTAGCAAGCCAGGCATAGACCGTGAAGCGCGTGTTCGAACTCCGTTCATTACCAGTGTCGTGATATAACTCCTGGCCTGCACCGCTTGAACGGTAAAGGCTAAGAACATAATCTAGTGGCCGCTGAGCCGGATTCAGGAGCAGGAGAGGGCGGGGCACAACAAGCGCCAGCAGCTCTTCGGTCGCGGCGTATCGGAGCATGCCTGGGATTAACTCACACGTGTCAACAGTCTTCGAGGGGTCGAGGACACGAAGCTCGCTTATCACCGATGAGAAGTCTGGTGCGCCGTTGAAGAGGACAATTGAAGAGAACTCATTATTGATCGCAGCACCAACAGTCGCCACGAGGCTGTCTCCGACCAAGCCGAGCCGGCTGCTGTCAACATCGGGTCGCGCCTTCAAATACTTAATGGCGGCTCGGAGATCCTGTTGGATCAAACGTTGCGGCACAACACCGTCAGGTAGGAGCTCGCGCCTCGAATGATGCAACCGGGTATCGATTTCCAGCACCATGATACCCATTTGAGCGATTGCTGTTGGAAGAATTCTGGCCGAACGATCGCTAAGATTCTGGTGCGGTCGCAGTAAAAGGATGGCTGGTGCGGAACTCCCTGGCGCCTTAGGCGCGTAAAGGAATCCAGCGGCAGGTCCGACCGGATACAACTCGTTTAAGTGTAGCGACTCTTCAATCCTCCATCGGATAAACTGGCGCGATTTGAGAACACGCTCCCAGCTTTCACTGCGTTCGACGCCGTTTCTAGCTGCAATTGCACGCTTCTCCAGGTCATCGGCGACCGCCGATGGCTGGGCCCGGGCAATCCCAATTTGACCGGCGGTGAGCAGCAGACATGTCCGAATCAGCAGAATACAATACGTACTAGAAGCAGGTCCCCTCAACGTAACTGCCCGCGGCCGCTGAGTAACGAAATACGTCGGCATGTAGGCCTCCTGCCGGGAGCCCTAAGTACGCTCTCTACAAAGCCACCTTGGCCGAATCTGCCCGTCGCAAACCCGTTCAACGCATTATGCGCTTTCTAACGGGCCTCGGTATCTTTAAACTTTAGCATACTCAACTGAAGCGGCACGAGGAAGAACTCAAGAAACGTGCAGCTTGCTAACGAGGGAATTGCCGATGGTAGCAGTACACTGGCCTTTGCAGTACTATGGCAAGACTCATCGAATCATTTGCCCCTACCCTGCCGAAGATTCAGCGGCGACGACCGTAGACGCCTGAAGGACTGTCTCATGACCCACGAAATTATCGATAGTAAAAACGCCTACGTCGAACAAATCAAGAATGTCCTTAGTTCGACTGAATCTGCCCGTTTTGCCGTTGAATACTTTTTCCTGTCGGGCTTTACTTCGTTGGCGGACGAACTGGAGCATATTACCTGAGCTATGCACCCCACTCGGCCGGCCGCATGAGGCCGGATACACAGGGAACCATTTGGCGACCCCCGAAACATTGGGGTAAAACAGAGTGTCGGCCGAAGTTGGCGCTTCACCCGACCAACCCCAAGGAGGTCACCCAAATGGTTACAAGCAGGAAAAAGGATAGCGACAAACGCCCCATAAAACAAGGCCCGGAGAAGACTTCTTCAGAACCCAATAAAATCGGGGCTTCCACGCCGTAT
>JACXTT010007221.1_pt1 | contig 15705 bp, 10 predicted proteins | sample 9270951 | NCBI WGS metagenome assembly JACXTT01 (sample SAMN15532306, study PRJNA645909) | rock metagenome | isolation source: weathered quartz diorite | place: Puerto Rico | collected 2017-06-21 | reverse complement strand
CCTTTTTCTCCGGCGGTGGGAATAGTGTAGCGCCGCCACTTGCGCTCTCCGGTTTTGACGTCGTAGGCGTCAATGAAACTGCGGACCCCGTACTCCCCTCCGGCGATGCCGATAATGACGTTACCTTTGATCACAAGAGGAGCAGCGGTAGAACTGTAACCGGCGGTGTAGTCATCCATCTTGGTGTTCCACACGACCGCGCCGGTCTTGCGATCGAGCGCCACCATGCGTGCGTCGAGTGTACCGATGAGCACCTTATCATCCGCGAGAGCGACGCCGCGATTCGTGGGGCCACAACAGATGCGCAAGTCCTCAGGCAGCGGATGATCATATTTCCATAACGGTTCGCCCGTTACCGCGTTGAGTGCGTAGACGTGATTGTACGAAGCGACCAAATACAAGACGCCATCAGCCACGATAGGCGCTGCTTCCAGCTGGCCAGGGATACCGGTCTGAAAGATCCACACGGCCTGCATCTTTTTGACATTCTGACGGTTGATGTCTTTCAACGGACTGAACCGCCAGTTGAGATAATTGCCGCCGTACATCAACCAGTTTGAGGTGTCATCCGTTCCTTTGAGCAATCGCTCTTGCGTGACAGGCTTGAGACCGTCAAGTTTGGCCCCGTTCTGGGCGTCCGCTGCTTGCACGCCCAGTGGGAGCGCTAGCGACAAGGCGATTGCAGCAACAAAAAATCGTTGAGCCCGAGGAATGTACACAGGTGTTCCCTCCTCTATAGCATTGTGAGAGGATCAAATGCGGTCGCAACGTACTTGCTTTTATTTTTAGGGTCAAGGGAAGGGGCACGGAAAGAATCGGGGAAGCGGAGAGCGTGTATAGTGTTTTTCCGTCTTCGTTTCTCTCTGTCTCCGTTTCTCCGATTCTGCCGAATGCAGCTGCTAACGACGAGAGGTCCTACTGCGGTAAAGCAAACACAATCAACGCACTCCCTTTGCTGGCCAGTGGAGGTTCCCCAGTGATTGAAGCGACAATGCCGCCGCCGCCGCTTGGGATCGCGACGTATTGACGCCCGGCAATTTTGTAAGTCGAAGGCTGACCACGTACCGAGGCGCCAGTCTGGAACTTCCACAATAGTTCCCCAGTAGTGTCATTAAACGCCATGGCGAGACCTTCTTGATTGCCGGTGAATACGACGCCACCTGCTGTCGCCAATGTGCCGCCCAAGAGTGGATAGTCCTCGGTGTGTCGCCATTTGATGGCGCCGGTGGTCGGATCAATCGCTGAGAAGTGACCGTATGAAGATTGATCATCAGCTTGGGAGCCGTCCCAGCCTCCGCCCCAATAGGGCACGCCTTGGATGAACATGGCAGTGGATTTTTTCATTTGCATACAGCTTTCGATGACCGGAACGTACATCAGCTTTGTAATTGGACTGTACGCGGCTGTGTACGAGCTGTTTTTCCCACCAGGAGCACCCGGGCAGATCCATTCTTTCGCTTCGCTTTGGGGAACGAATTGGGGATCGACGATGGGCCGTCCTTTTTCATCAAGCCCTTTGGCCCAGTTGAGTTTGTCTACATACTGGGCACCGTGCAGATACTGGCCATTAGCGCGATCGATGACATACATGAAACCATTGCGGTTGGGTTGCGCTAACGCCTTGACGGTTTTACCGCTGCGTTGCACGTTGACCAAGAAGAGGTCGGTATTGCCGTCATAATCCCACACATCATGTGGGGTGAACTGAAAATGCCACTTCACCTCGCCAGTGTCTGGGCTCATAGCGAGCACGGAATCGGTGTACAGGTTATCACCTTCCCGCGCGTCGCCATTCCAGTCTGGCGCAGCATTACCTGCTGCCCAAAACAATGTGTCTTGCTCAGGATCATAAGAGCCGGTAATCCAGGTGGGGCCGCCCCCGTTCTTCCACGAATCGCCCACCCACGTCTCGCTCCCTTTTTCACCTGCTTCAGGCGTAGTGTAGCGTCGCCATTTGCGTTCTCCTGTGCTGACATCGTACGCGTCGATAAAACCGCGTACGCCATACTCTCCACCAGCCATGCCAACGATCACTTTTCCTTTGACCACCAAAGGAGCGACGGTCGAACTGAACCCATTCGCATAGTCTTCCATCTTGGCGTTCCAAGCGACGGCTCCGGTTTTCCGATTGAGCGCCACTAAATGAGCGTCAAGCGTAGCCATAAATACCTTATCTTCGGCGATGGCCACGCCACGGTTCGTGGGACCACAACAGACGCGCATATCATCTGGCAGCGCATGATCGTATTTCCAAATCGGTTCACCAGTCGTCGCGTCAAGCGCATAAAGATGATTGTAGGAAGTAGTCAGGTACAACACGCCATCGGCAATCACAGGAGATGCTTCGAGCTGTCCTGGGATACCGGTTTGAAAGATCCACGCCGGCGTGAGTTTTTTCACGTTTTGGCGATTGATGTCTTTCAAGGGACTGAAGCGCCAGCTCTGATAATTGCCGCCATACATCAGCCATGACGCCGTGTCTTCTGTGCTTTTGAGCAGACGTTCATGGGTGACAGGTTTAAGGTCATACGTTTTCGCACTGTTCTGTGCTGTCGCCTCAAACGGCGCTGTCAGCAATACAGTCGCTGCGAGAGCGTAACCAAGTCGTGTTCGCCAATCCGATTGCATACATCCATCCTCCTTAATTTGCTCTTTGCTGATCATGTCGTTGCGACTATGTCAAAGGGTGTGAGAAAAACCAGCGCTTGCTGGATGCTGGATTTTTCCATGAAGCGCCCTCTGGCGTTTTCCCCTGCACTATGGATAAGATGCGCAGGCATATCACAGCTCAAGAAAAGGAGGCGTACGCTATGGCAAAGACCAGTGGCAATGATCTCGTTGTCAAATCACTCAAAGATGAAGGAGTAGACACCGTCTTTTATTTGACCGGCGGTCCTATGGTGGATGTGGCTTCACGCTGCATCGAAATTGGATTTCGCTCAGTAGATGTTCGTCACGAGCAGGCTGCTGCGATGGCGGCGCATGCGTACAGCCGCGTACTCGGCAAACCGGGAATCTGTTTCGCCGCTTCCGGACCTGGAGCGACCAATCTGATCACCGGTGTGGGCAACGCCTTTCTGGATGCAGTACCGGTTATTGCGCTTGGCGGCGCCAGCGCTCTCTCACAATCGGGCATGGGCGCGTTCCAAGAAATGGACCAGGTGGGCATGTTCAAGCCGATCACCAAATGGTCAGAACGTGTTATGGACGTCCGGCGCATTCCGGAAATCATTAACAAAGCTTTTCGTGTCGCTACTAGCGGAACGCCCGGCCCCGTGTATATTGATCTTCCTGGAGACGTCCTCTACCGCAACATTGATGAAAGTGAAGTCGCGTTCCCCAAAAGCCCTCATAGTGTTCCGCGCATCTCTGGCGACCCGGATCTCGTCAAAAAAGCTATCGCGGTCCTCAAAGACGCGAAGCGTCCCCTCGTGATTACCGGGACCGGCATCCTTTGGTCTGGAGCCATGCAAGAACTGAAAGAGTTTGTCGAACTCTCGGGCATTCCGTTCTACACCACGCCGCAGGGACGCGGTGTCATTGAAGAAGACCACGCCTTGAGTTTCCTCGGTGCGCGTAACCAAGCGTGGAAAGAAGCGGACGCGGTGTTGTTCGTCGGTACGCGGCTGAATTTCATCGTCGGCTTTGGTCTGCCGCCCCGCTTTGCGGAAGATGTCAAAATCGTGCAGATCGACATTAATGACGAGGAAATTGGACGCAATCGTCCAGTTGATGTGGGCGTCATCGGCGACGCCAAAATAGTGTTACAGCAGCTCATCAAAGAAGGGCGCGACGTGTTCCATGGTCGCAAGGAACTCGCCTGGATTGACACGCTCCGTGGGTACGAAAAGCGTTCTCAGGAAAAAGCCCAAGCCTTGCTCAATACTGACCAGACGCCAATTCATCCATTGCGTCTTTGTAAAGAAGTACGCGACTTCATGGATCGCGACGCTATCGTCGTGGTGGACGGGCACGAAACCCTGAACTTTGCGCGGCAAACGATTCCCACCCACGTCGCCGGGCACCGCGTCAACGCCGGCCCTAATGGCTGCATGGGTGTGGCGGTTCCCTTCGGCCTCGGCGCCAAGGTGGCGAAACCGGGCACGCAAGTCATCGTCATGAGCGGCGACGGCTCCTTCGGCATGAACGGTATGGAAATTGACACCATGGTACGCCACAACATTCCCGCCATTATTGTCATTAGCAACAATGGCGGCTGGGCGGGCGCTGGCGTCATGAATGCGGGGCGCGACCTCGGGTTTAGCCGCTATGACAAAATGGCGGAAGTTTTCGGCGGATATGGAGAATATGTCGAGCAACCGCAGGACATCATGCCGGCGCTGAAACGTGCGGCGGCGGCGGCAGCCGCGGGCAAACCTGCGGTTGTCAATGTAGTCACTGACCCAACGGCGCGGTCTTCGACCCAGTCGTTTGCTGCGTATCGGGCAATCTAACGCCAAGGCAGGTAGGATGAGAGCCTAAACCAAACGCCACGAGATTGGCACCCGTGTGTCACCCTGAGTGAAGCGAAGGGTCTCAAAGAGAGATTCTTCGCTCCGCTGCCCGGGAACAAACCTGCTCCGTCCTAGGCTCTGCCTGGGACGGCAGTAAATATGAGGCTCTGCCTCGTATCCGCACCCAGGCAGAGCCTGGGTGCGAGAAAAGTTTCTTCTTCTTAGCGACTAGCCAATGTAGCCTTATGCGCCGCTGCCTCTAACTGCTCTACGCGAGCCGCCAAGGCAGCGTTCTGCTGCAGGAGCGCAGCCTGTAACTGTTTGTTCTGCGCTTTCAGCGCTGTGATCTCTTGCTGCTGACGCGTCAGCTGCTGATGCTGATGTTGGTGCTCGTTAAGCAACATTGGGATCAGCTCATGGTACTGCACCGTCTCTACTGTCCCATCTGCCCGGCGCACCACCAGCTCCGGATACACTTTGGCTACTTCTTCGGCAATCAAGCCATACTGCTGCACCCCTTGCGCGTCTTGATTGTAGCGAAAGGTGACGGGCCGCAATTGCAGCAATTTCCGACTGCTACCCCCCATGTCGCGGATATCGTGTTTGTAACGAGCGGACGAAGCCAAGATGCCCAGCTGTCCATTGCTGCTAATGAGCACCTGGCTGCCGCTCACCGGGACCCCGGCGACGCCGGCCAGGAAGGTCGTACTTTGGACGCTGCCGAGGCGCATGGTGTTGGATTCAGAGGCGGCGCCCGGATTACCCAGGTAAATGTTGTTGTCTCCATTGACAAGAAGGCTGCCGGCTTTCGCGCCGAGCGCCATGTTGTTATCGCCCGTGGTCGTAGAGAAAAGAGCCTCGAAGCCAAGGGCAGTATTATTGTCGCCCAGGGTGTTCAGGTGGAGCGCTTCTACTCCAGTGGCGGTATTCTTGGAGCCGTCAGTGTTGTTTTTGAGTGCGTCTGCACCGATGACCGTGTTACTGATGCCGACGGTATTTTGCCGCAGTGCGGAGGCGCCGACAGCCGTGTTTGAGGAACCCTGGGTGTTGTTCTTGAGGGCGGAGGCGCCGTCAGCCGTGTTGAAGCCGCCATCGACGTTGAACCGGAGCGCATCGACGCCGCTGGCGGTATTGTCGTGGCCGTAGAGGTTACTTCGCAACGCATTAAATCCAGAGGCGGTGTTGTCGTCTCCAGTGATATTTTGTCGCAGCGCATTTGATCCTGATGCCGTGTTTGCGTTGCCGACGGTGTTGTTTTTTAACGCGTTAACGCCAAAAGCAGTATTATCGGCGCCGGTGGTGTTGAAGAAGAGGGCGTTCGTGCCCCCTGCTGTGTTCCCTTGCACATCGCTTGGTGTCGGGTCTGGCGGTTGCCCCCAGCTTGAAGTTCCTCCCAACGTAAAGACGAGGCCAGCGACTATTACAGTAATTTTAGAAATCCGGTGCATGAGCTTCTCCTGTAGAAGTGGTGTATGTGTCAGTGTTCCCGTCTCCTTAGAACTTGTTCTTTGAGAGGGCGAAGCTAGTCCTGTTTATTTCTTCACGCTAACGCGCTGATAACTTCCTCCTTATTTTTAGTGTGAAAGCCACCTAAGCAAATCGACTTGACTTTGCAATTCTTTAGAGCAAGGTCAACAAAAAGGCAAGGGTTTAAAGGCCCCCTCTTATCTGAATACGTCTCCTTTGCGAATATGTTCAATCCACACCCTTTTCGCTCCCATGGCCAGCAAACGCGTATTGTCAACACCTTCAAGCGCCAATACTGGTTTGCCCCAAGCCGCCACTTCGTCACACAGCTGCTCGATTCGTCCTTTAGGAGTCGCATAAGCGATCAACACAACGTCAGCTAAAGCAGCAACCAACGCATTGCGCGTCACTGCGCGTGGCGCCGTCGTATGTGTCTGTTTCTCGTCAAAAGAAGAAAGCAACAGTAGACGCTGTTCTGCGAGCGCTGTCTTCCAATCAGTTGATAGCCGCAACCGTTCAATGCTGCGCGCTGGACAGACAACGACTGGGGCAGTTTCTCGCAAGAAGGTCGCTAAACACTCCTTCTCCATCGGAGAATGAAAACCGCTGATGATAATCGCCCCAGTTTCACACAACGCACGTGCGAGGTCATACGTCTGCAAGATCACCGCTTCAGAACACTGCACCGAACAAAACAAGGCGACCAAAGGCCGACGCTGGAGAAGAGCAAGATTCCCTCGCGTCGTTAGAACAGTCGGAGAGCGCTCGGCAAGATACAAGTACAGAGCTGCTGGGTAAGCAGGATCACCCTTGCTGATGTGCAATAGATCGAACATGCTGTCAGGAAAAGCACAAGAGACTGTCCAGCGTCAAGAAGAACAGCTACTTTTACTAGCATGGCGGCGCTGTGGAATATGCAAAATATAGAGTATAAGCTGGCGCGGTTGCGTGACGCCCAAGTTATTGCCCAGATGTCTCGCGACCTAGTCGAGTTCGGCCTGCCGTGGGCATGGACCGCCCCACGAGTAGCTGCTCACATTCGCGCATCTGATAGTAATGTCCTGACAGCGTGGTCAGGCGAGCATCTCATTGGTTTTGCCATCATGCAGTATTTCGATGAACACGCGCACTTGAATCTGCTCGGCGTCGAGCCAGCATATAGAAGGTTCGGAATCGGACGCCGCTTGGTTGAATGGTTGGAAGAAACCGCTCGCGTTGGGGGCATGTTCAGCGTACGGTTGGAAGTGCGTGCGGGACAAACCGGCTCGCGAGCATTCTATCGACGGTTGGGCTACCAGGAAGACAAATATATCCCTGGCTATTACAGCGGTCGGGAAGCTGCAGTGAGGATGACCCACGATCTAAGGCGCTCTTCATCTTTGTAGATCACATAGAAAAACCTGGAGGATCAGCTACACTCGGCCAAGGAAGCGATTATAGTAAGGGAAGAGTTTCACCTTAGAATTTCCCTCTAGCCATCGCTTGCGTCCTCTTAGGATAGCGGACCTAAAAGCACGACTAATAATAACAACGTATACGAAGAGACTCACTATCATGCGAGTGGCAGTCATTGGAGCTGGAGGCTGGGGCACTGCGCTTGCGCTGTTGCTCACGAGCGGAGGCCATCAGGTTCGGTTATGGATCCGGCGGGCAAGCCTCTGTCAACAGATGCAAAGAGAAAGAGAAAATGCCGTCTATCTGCCTGGCGTACGGCTCCCTGAACAACTAGTTCTCACTTCTTCCCTTGCCCAGGCGACAGCTGACGTTGCACTCATTGTCTTCGCTGTCCCATCTCACGGAATGCGCGCGGTTGCTGCCGAAATTGCTTCTCTTTTGCAAGGCAACCCGCTGTTTGTTAGTGCGACAAAAGGCATCGAAGAAGATTCGTTCGTCACTATGAGCACTGTGCTTTCTGCGATCTTTGGCGCGCAAAGTGAGAGCCGCATCGCAGCCTTATCCGGACCAAGTTTTGCCGCAGAAGTAGCGCGCCGCCGCCCGACCGCAGTGACGCTTGCCGCCCGAGATCCTAGTGTCGCCGCCACACTGCAGAAAGTATTCTCTTCTCCGCGGTTTCGCGTCTACACTAGCAGTGATGTGATCGGCGTAGAAATCGGCGGCGCCGTTAAAAATGTGATCGCGCTTGCGGCCGGAGTAAGTGACGGTCTCGACTATGGCCATAGCGCACGGGCGGCGTTGATTACTCGTGGACTAGCGGAGCTGAAACGTCTAGCGGTTCGCCTTGGGGCCGAAGAACAGACGCTGTCCGGGCTCTCGGGCATGGGTGATCTAATTTTGACTTGTACAAGTAATCTTAGTAGAAACTATCGAGTCGGCGTTCGTCTTGCTCACGGTGAACAGCTCACTGCGATTGTCCAGAGTCTATCGATGGTGGCGGAAGGCGTACGGACGAGTCGCTCAGTTTTTACTTTAGCGCGCCGGGTAGCCGTGGACATGCCGATTGTAGAGCAAGTCCACGCTTTGCTTTATGAAGAGAAGCCCTGCGAAAAAGTGTTAGCCGATCTGCTTGCCCGGGAAATGAAGCCGGAATTCTCTTAAAGGCTGCTATTTGAGAAGATGCTTTTCCCGTACTCTGCCGCAACTTCACCCTTTTCGACTGCTGCCGCGCCCTATAAGATATTTTTTGCATGCAAGGCTTCTTTATCACATTTGAAGGCATAGAAGGTTGTGGGAAGAGCACCCACGTCGCCTTGCTCGCTCAAACGCTTCAGACGCAAGGGTACGAAGTGGTCACGACTCGTGAGCCTGGTGGGACGACGATTGGGCAGACGCTCCGACAAATTTTGCTGTATTCTACCGAGACGCCGCTCGCGCGGGGAACAGAGTTGCTCTTAATGCTGGCAGACCGAGCCCAACATGTACAGGAAGTGATTGCTCCGGGGCTGCGAGACGGCAAAATTGTGATTTCTGACCGTTTTGTTGATTCCACGATTGCCTATCAAGGATATGGACGTGAGAGTGATCTCAGTTTGCTCACTTGTTTGAATGCGTTTGCGTGCGCTGGTTATCTGCCGTCGCTCACGATCGTCCTGGATCTGCCGGTGGTGGACGGACTGAGCCGTGCAAACAAAAGACGAGGGAGCAGTACGGGCATCGATCATTTTGAGGCGGAATCGCTTGCGTTCCACGAGCGCGTGCGAGAAGGATTTTTAGCCGTGGCGCGCGCTGAGCCACAACGAGTGCAGGTGCTGAATGGTCAGCAGTTGATCGAGGAATTGCATCAGGAAATTTTGACGTTGGTGCAACAGCGCTTGGCGGAAAGTCAACAACGTTAATCGGAACACGCAACCCAAAACACGGGACATGCATTCAGCTTGGAAGACTTAAGGAGCAATGTTGTTTCAGAACATCCAAGGCCAAGAGCCGGCAGTCGCGGCCTTACGCCACGCCCTCGAAGGGGATCGTCTGGCGCATGCCTATCTGTTTATTGGTCCTGGGGGAGTAGGCAAAAAGAAAACCGCGTTGATGCTCGCACAAGCCATCTTTTGCCGGGAAAAACCCAAAGAAGGCTGTGGAACCTGTTCGGCTTGTGCGTCCATACGCGCGTTGACGCATCCAGACCTCACGCTGGTCGCGCCGGAGTCGGGAAAACAGTCAATCGTTATTGAGCAGATGCGTGAGCTGCAACACCTCTTTATCCTCAAGCCGGTCTTGGGCGATAGGAAAATCGCAGTGCTCGAGGACGCCCACCTCCTCACGCCACAAGCGCAAAGCGCGCTCCTCAAATTGGTGGAAGAGCCTCCTGGCCAAGCCCTGTTGATTCTGTTGACCGTTAACTCCGCGACTTTGTCTCGCCCGCTGTTGTCTCGCTGTCAGCAAGTACGCTTCTCTGCACTCGCATTAACAGTGGTGGAACGATTACTCGAGCAAGAACATGGAAAAGACGCCGCGACCGCGCGCGCCCTTGCTTTGCATAGTCGCGGCAGTATCGGGAGAGCGCTGTTGCTGGACCCTGAAGTGTTTACCGAAGAGCGTAAATATGTGGAAGCCGCCCTGCCGACATTGAAGAACGCGTCCTTCTCGGATATGTCCCGGCTCGCCGAATGGCTCGTAGCGGACCGTGTGAAAAAGTCCGCGGCTGCTGCAGAAAGTGGAGAAGGGCGCTCAACTGGCGATCGGCTCGAACTGGTTCTCTCCTGGTACGAGGAAGTCATGCGCTGCGCAGTGTTCGGCCAACACAGCGTCGTTCGTCACCAAGAGTGCTTGCCCACCGTGTCGCAAATGGCGACCGAACTTGGCGCGGCTGGAGCCCTGCGGCAACTCACGCTGGTCTATGATACGATACAGGCGCTGGGGCGGAATGCAAACCGGCAATTGGCGGTAGAAGATATGCTGCTCCAGTTAGCCGCTGCGTCTTGATCGAAAATTTTCTAGGAATGAAGTATGCCACGGATTTATATTACTACTCCGATTTATTACGTGAACGGCGACCCCCATTTGGGCAGCGCGTACACCATGCTCATTACCGACACTCTGGCTCGTTACTATCGCGCGCGCGGGTGGGAGACTTTTTTCTTAACCGGCACCGATGAGCATGGAGACAAAATAGAAAAAGCCGCCGCTGAAGCTGAAATGACGCCAAAGGCGTTTACTGACAAAGTGAGCACGACCTTCCGAGCGGTGTGGGATGAGTGTGATGTCCGCTACGATCATTTTATTCGCACGACAGACCGTTACCACATCGACTACGTGCAATCCGTGCTGGTGCAATTGTATGAAGCCGGAGATATCTACTTCGGCGGCTACAAAGGATTGTACTGCTTTGGCTGTGAGCGGTTCTACACCCCAAAAGAGCTGCAGGATGGTAAATGCCCTGACCATCTGACAGCGCCAACCGAGATTGAAGAGGAAGGCTATTTCTTTCGCATGGGCAAATACCAAGAGCGCCTGATCGCGCATCTTGAAGCGCAGCCGGATTTCATCCGCCCGGAAGGGTTTCGCAATGAAGTGACGGCGATGTTGCGCGAGCCGATTGGCGATCTGTCGATTTCCCGACCGAAGACGCGCCTCACGTGGGGCATTGAGTTGCCGTTCGATCAACGTCACGTAACCTATGTGTGGGTCGACGCCTTACTGAATTACATCAGTGGACTAAAATATAAAGGAGAAGATGTCTACCAGAAATTTTGGCCAGTGGCCGAGCACTTCATTGGCAAGGACATCCTCAAACCACACAGCGTGTTCTGGCCGACCATGTTGATGGCGATGGGTCTGCCGCTCTACCGACATCTCAACGTGCATGGCTTTTGGACCGTCGAAGGACAAAAGATGTCCAAGAGTTTGGGAAATGTCATTTCTCCTTTAGCAATGAAAGAGAAAATCGGGCTCGACGCGTTCCGTTATTTTCTGTTGCGCGAAAGCGTATTCGGGCAAGATGCGGACTTTCGCGAAGAGAGCCTGCATGCGCGCTACAATGCAGATTTAGCAAACAACATTGGCAATCTCGTCAGCCGCACCTTGGCAATGCAGGATCGCTACTTCAAAGGCGTCGTGCAACCTCTCACTGAACCGACACCAGAGATTGATCAGAAGTTAGCCGCCGCTTTTGCACAAGCTGCAGCCGACGTTGAACAGCATGTGACAAACCTCTCCTTGAGTCGAGCATTAGAAGCAATCTTTCGCGCCACTGATCAGGCCAATAAATATATCACGGAAACTGCACCCTTCACGCTTGCAAAGGATCAGGCCGCACTGCCGCGCGTCGGGGCCATTCTTCACAATCTGTTAGAAGCCCTGCGTATTTCCGCCCAACTATTGACGCCGTTTTTGCCGGAGACCTGCGAGAAGATCTTCACCCTCCTAACGCTGCCGCCCGAACTGAAGACGGCGTATGATCTCCCGTGGGGGAAAGCATTCGCTCCTGGTCACCAAGTACAAAAACCGCAACCGCTGTTCCCACGCCTCGCATGAAGTTGCAGTATGTTGATTGATTCACATTGTCACCTCACCGACGCGCAGTTTGATGAGGATCGAGACGCCGTCATCGCACGCGCCCGAGCCGCTGGAGTCGGGCGCTTCATCGTGATCGGCGCTAACGGCGATTTTGTCCATAACGAGAGAGCTGTCGCTCTTGCACAGGAATACGCTGAAGTCTTCGCCGTTGTGGGTGTCCATCCGCATGACGCCAAGACCATTACCGCTGACACCTACACACAGCTCCGTACGCTTGCGCAACATGTCAAAGTAGTGGGCTTAGGGGAGACGGGTCTCGATTTCTACTATGACAACTCTCCTCGGGAAGACCAGCGCACCCATTTTCGCAACTTCATCCATCTCGCTCGGGAACTGGCGCTGCCGCTCTCGATGCATGTGCGCGACGCGTATGAGGAAGCAACGAGCACGTTGCGCACCGCAGGAGCAGGGCAAGTGCATGGGGTCATGCATTGCTTTACTGGTACTGCCGCTGAAGCCCGAGCGCTGCTCGATCTTGGCCTGTTTATTTCGTTTAGTGGGATTGTCACCTTCAAAAGCGCAACTGATTTGCGCGCCGTAGCCCAGCTCGTCCCGCTTGAGCGGTTGTTGATCGAAACCGATTGTCCGTTGCTGGCCCCGACGCCCTATCGAGGCAAACGCAATGAACCGGCCTATGTCCTGCAAGTCGCGAAAATGATAGCCGAGGTCAAAGGGGTAGAGTTGGAAACTATCGCAGAAGCAGCCTGGAACAACACAGCAGCACTGTTCCGATTACGGTAGTACAGTGGGAGTAGGAAAAAACGCCTCTCCCTGAAGGCAGGCTTCTTCTCTTTTTTCGTTGTGAAGCTGGACCTTCTGCTGTTCCTCCTAAACCCTTGTAGGCTGGGATGCCAATCCCAGCTGGACAGCCTGGGTTTCGCCTATAGAAACGCTACAGCAAGATGTGGGATGGCAGCTGGACAAGAAAGAACGGCTTGCAGTCCCCTCGCCCCTTGGGGGAGAGGGCCAGGGTGAGGGGGCAAACCCGCCTTCGGCACCCTCTCCTGTCTCCTCTCCCCTCAAGGGAGAGGAGAAAACATCGACATGGTGTATCCACATCTTGGTGTGTTTTCCCTATAGCTCAACCCAGCCTACGGCCCTTTGTGAGTTCTTCAAGCAGTACTTCGGCGTCCTGCAGGTCTTCCGTGTCAAATCCCTCGGCAAACCAGTCGTAAATGTCTGCAAGCATCTGCTGGGCGATTTCTGTTTTGCCCTGGCCCTAAATCCCGTGATGTATTTTCTACATTCGAATAATACTTCTGAAAATGTTGTATCATTCCTTTCTAAATATCTCTATTGCTCTTGACATCCCATTCTAGTTTGTGTCATAAGTCTCTCACCCCGACGTCGCTCCACCGCGGGGCTCTGACAGAGCGACCTTCGGAGTACACGGGCAAGGAACAGTCCACCATATCTTTTTCACTGCTGGGCACAGCCTGGCGAGGGGTTCGCATGCGTATGCGATTGCGCGCTTCGTCAATTTGCCGGTGGCAGCGCTGGCTGCCACTCGTCCTTCGCGTCTGGTTCAATGCAACGGTCTTGGGCATGGGGCTCTTGGTCTCAGGGCTCTCGTGGGATCCCGTCGCGCAGGCTGGATCGGTTAGCTATGTCTATGATGATCTCGGGAGGCTGCTGGCGGTGGTCAATGGGACAACCGGCCAGGCAGCCATCTATCAATACGATGCCGTGGGCAATCTGCTGGGAATCACCACCCAAGCGGCGAGCGCCATCTCCATTCTCAATTTCACGCCCAAAAGCGGCCCAGTCGGGACTGCAGTCACTATTTCTGGCACGGGGTTTAGCGCCACCGCCAATCAAAACACGGTCAAGTTCAACGGCACGACGGCAACCGTCACCTCCGCGACCACCACCCAACTAGTAGTGACCGTCCCGACTGGCGCGACCACCGGCCCAATTTCAATCACCGTAGGCTTGGCTTCCGCCACCAGTACCACCTCGTTCAGTGTGACAACAAGTGCGACACAGGGTGCTCCAACGATCACAAGTTTTACCCCGACGATCGGTATGCTGGGCACCCCCATCACTATCAACGGCGCCAACTTTGAGGCGACGCCGGCGGACAATTGGGTACACTTTAATACTGCTCTCGCCGATGTCGCCTCAGCAACCACCAGTGTGTTAACCACAGCGGTCCCACCGTGGACAGGCTCGGGGCATATCGCCGTGACGACCTCCCGTGGACAAGCGACGGCCAGCAACTACTTTTTCTTCGTCCCGCCACCCTTCACCCCCGCGGATGTGCTCCTCACCGATCAGATGGCGTTTGGCGACACGAAAACTGTGACCATCAATACGGCCAACAAAATCGCCCTCATCCTGTTTGAAGCGGCCTTTCATCAACGGTTCTCCGTGAAGATGACGAACCTGATGGTGAATGGCGCTCCCTCCTCGAATCTGGGCACGATTTACTACGTCGATTCAACCGGCTTCGTGTATACCTCGAGTGCGATCTCGTTTGAGGGGGAGATCTCCGGTCCACGGACCGTGACGGCTGGGGGCACGCAGACGATGGTGGTAGATCCAGCGGGAACGAATGTGGGTTCTGTCACGTTGACGCTCTATGATGTGCCCCCCGACCCTGTTGTACCTATTATCCCCAACGGCCCGCCGGCAACAGTGACCAATACCGCTCCAGGACAAGGATCAAGATTTACGTTTAGCGGCACGGCAGGGCAGCGGGTCAGCTTGATCGAGAATACCACCGTGTCCTGCGGGCCGGGGGGTGTGGCCTTGCTCAATCCTGACGGCACAGTGCTCTCCAGTTTCGGCCTCTGTTCTAACCAATGGATCGAACCGCAAACCTTGCCGCAAACCGGCATATATACGTTTTTCATCGATAACGCGTATTTGACCGGCTCCACGACGTTCACGTTGTACGATGTGCCGCCCGATATCACCGGACCAATCACTCCCGATGGAGCACCGGTGACCTTCACCAACACGGCTCCGGGCCAGAATGGGAAACTGACGTTCACTGGGACCGCAGGCCAACGGGTGGCGGTGCAGATTAGCTCGGTGACCGGCTTTCTGGGGGCTTATCTATGGCTGTACAAACCTGACGGGACGAACCTCGGTAACCCGGTCTGTCTCTGTAACTTTAGCTTCTTTGACACGGTCACGCTCCCCGTGACCGGAACCTACACACTGTTGCTCGATCCTGGGGCAGCAGAGATCGGGCAGGCGACGGTGAAGTTGATTACCGTCCCTCCAGACCTTGCCTCGACGATCACGAGCAACGGCGCATCGGTTCCTCTCAGTCTCGCCGCAGGTCAAAACGCCAATGTCACGTTTAGCGGCACGGCCGGACAGTCAGTGAGTTTAGGCGTCAGCAGTGTCACGATTGGCGACCCCAATACCGGCCTACAGGTTGGCGTCCTGAACCCTGATGGGGTCTCGTTGGTCCTCCCGATGACGTCAATACCTGCAGCAGGGCAGGCCTTTGACCTGCAGCTCCCCGCGACGGGCGTCTACACTATCGTAGTCGACCCGACCGGGCTGGCTCCCGACAGCCTCACGCTAACGTTATCGCCAGATCAAACTGGTACGCTGACTCTGGGCTCCGCCTCGGTGCTCGTGACGCTCAATCGCCCCGGGCAAAATGCACGACGGACGCTTACCACCACGCAGGCAAACCAACAAGGCACCGTCCGGATCACTCATAGCCCAATCCCTGGGATTACCGTGAGTCTCCGTAACGCTAGCGCCGCCGTCTTTACTTCGGCCACCTCCAACACCGCCCTCTGTAATTCGGCGAATCAAACCGTCCACCCGGTGGGCCCGTCCCCCCTATTGC
>JACXTT010007220.1_pt1 | contig 15705 bp, 16 predicted proteins | sample 9270951 | NCBI WGS metagenome assembly JACXTT01 (sample SAMN15532306, study PRJNA645909) | rock metagenome | isolation source: weathered quartz diorite | place: Puerto Rico | collected 2017-06-21 | reverse complement strand
TGGCCTTGCCCATCACGAACGGGGCGCGGCTCATGCTTTCCACGCCGCCGGCGATCATCAGCGTGGCTTCGCCGGCCTTGATGGCGCGCGCGGCAGTACCGGTGGCGTCCATGCCCGAACCGCACAGGCGGTTGAGCGTCGCGCCCGGCACGTCGTGCGGCAGGCCCGCCAGCAGCGCCGACATGCGCGCGACGTTGCGGTTGTCTTCACCGGCCTGGTTGGCGTTGCCGTAGATCACGTCATCAATGGCGGACCAGTCCAGGTTCGGGTTGCGTGCCATCAATGCCTTCAGGGGCACCGCGCCCAGGTCATCCGCACGCACGGCGGACAGGCTGCCGCCGTAGCGGCCGATGGGGGTGCGGATGGCGTCGCAGATAAAGGCTTCGGTCATGTCTCTCTCTCGGTCTTGATGTCAGTGGTCAGCCCTGGATCAGGGTCACGCCGGTCAGGCGCTGCAGCTCTTCGAAGCTCAGCCCTTCCACCAGGTCGCGCGCGACCAGTCCGTCGGCGGTCACGTCGATGGTGGCCAGATCAGTGTAGATGCGCGTCACGCAACCGATGCCGGTCAGCGGATAGGTGCACTGCGGCACGATCTTGCTTTCGCCCTGCTTGGTCAGGTGTTCCATCATCACGAACACCTGCTTGGCGCCGATGGCCAGGTCCATCGCACCGCCCACGGCGGGGATGGCACCCGGTGCGCCGGTGTGCCAGTTGGCCAGGTCACCCTTCTCGGAAACCTGGAACGCGCCCAGCACGCAGAAGTCAAGGTGGCCGCCGCGCATCATGGCGAACGAATCGGCGTGATGGAAATACGAGCCGCCGGCCTTGATCGTCACCGGCTGCTTGCCGGCATTGATCAGGTCGCCGTCTTCCTCGCCCGGTGCGGGCGCGGAGCCCATGCCGAGCAGGCCGTTTTCGCTGTGCAGCAGGATTTCCTTGTCGGCCGGCAGGTGGTTACCCACCAGCGTGGGCAGGCCGATGCCGAGGTTCACCACGGCACCCTCGGGGATGTCCTTGGCCACACGGGCGGCCATCTGGTCGCGGGTCAGTTTTTGCATGTTCGCTCTCCTTCTCGCTCAGATCTTCACCACGCGCTTGACGAACAGGCCCGGCGTCACGATGTGCTCCGGATCCAGTTCGCCCAGCTCCACCACGTGGCTCACCTGCACGATGGGGCACTTGGCAGCCATGGCCATGATCGGGCCGAAGTTGCGGGCAGTCTTGCGGTAGGTGAGGTTGCCCCAGCGGTCGGCCTTGTCGGCCTTGATCAGTGCAAAGTCGGCGTGGATGGGCTTCTCGAATACATAGCCCTGGCCATCGATGACGCGGGTTTCCTTGCCTTCGGCCAGCGGCGTACCGTAGGCCGTGCGCGTGAAGAAACCGCCGATGCCGGCACCGGCGGCGCGGATGCGCTCGGCCAGGTTGCCCTGCGGCACCAGTTCCAGTTCGATCTCGCCGGCGTGATACAGCGAATCGAACACATAGGAGTCCGCCTGGCGCGGGAACGAGCAGATGATCTTGCGTACGCGCTTGGTCTTGAGCAGCGCCGCCAAGCCGGTGTCGCCGTTGCCGGCGTTGTTGTTGACGATGGTGAGATCACGCGCGCCCTGGGCGATCAGCGCGTCGATCAGTTCCGCGGGCATGCCCGCCATGCCGAAGCCGCCAATCAGGATGGTGGCGCCATCGTGGATGCCGGCCACCGCCGCTTCCACCGAGTCGTATAGCTTGTTGATCACTTGCGTTCCAGTCCGGGATGAGGGTCTGGCAGGTCGCCGGGACCGGCCGCAAGGCGCGGCGCGCAAAAACTGTCTCCGGGCAATCCTGCCGGACGGGCGTCTGGCGCAAGCACCGGTGACAGCGCACTAGCCATGACGGGTTCCAACAGAAGCGTTTGAATTTGTTCTTATTACGAACTTGAATTCGCACTATGAACAGAGTACACCCCGTGGCAAACGCGGGTCAAGGCGACGGCAAAGAGCTTGTCCGGTAATCGGCCGCGCATGCCGCAAGCCGTACGCGGCGGGATTCCCTCCGCTGTCCGTGACCTCTCTGTAGGACTGAGCCGACGCCACAATCGGCCCGGCGGCGATACGGCCGCCGCGCGCTCCTGCCTATGCTTCCATCAAGACAAGCCACAAGACGACCGCCACCGGACCACCCGGCACGCCACGGCAAGTCTGCACCAGAACCAGTCCGGCCCACCGCGGCCGGACCAGAACAAAAAGAGGAGTCGGACATCATGGCACGCGCCTTCGCCAGCCCTTCCCGGACCCACAAGGATCATCAGGACGCACTCGACCAGATCCTGCGCACCACGCGGCAAGACTGGTTGCTGGATATTCTGCCTTCCGGGCCGGCCCTGCAAGCGCCCCCCGCACGCCCGCGCGTACGGCTACCGCGCCTGGCAGCCCGGGCCTTCGAGGCGCAGATCATGGCCATCCGCTGCCAGATGGTGTTCGCGGCCTGAACCGGCCCCGATCAGGGCAGCTGCAGCACCGCGCGGCTACCCGCGGTGCCAGGCCGGACTTCCAGCCGAACGTCGATGCGTTCGCGCAGTTCCGCGACATGCGAGATGATCCCCACCAGCCGGCCCGCCTGCTGCAAGTCCAGCAATGTGCGGATGGCAAAGTCCAGGCTTTCCGGATCGAGCGTACCGAAGCCTTCATCGACGAACAGCGTATCGAGCTGGATGCCACCAGCGCGCGACTGCACCACATCGGCCAGCCCCAGCGCCAGCGACAGCGAGGCCAGGAACCCTTCCCCGCCTGACAGCGTATTGGCCGGCCGCGCCGCGCCGGTGTCATAGTCGAACACTTCCAGGTCGAGCCCGCCCGCCGAGCGCTGGTCGGCCTGTTCGCGCACGCGCTGCAGGGTATAGCGGCCGCGGCTCATCGCCAGCAGGCGGACCGAGGCGGCTTCCAGCACCTCGTCGAGCAGCGTGGCGAGCACGAAGCGCTGGAACGTCATGCGGCGCGGATTGTTGCCATTGGCGACTTCCGCGAGCCGTCCGAGCACGGCAAAGCGCGCTTCGATCTCGCTGTTGGCGGCAGCCAGCGCGTCGAGCTGGCGCTGGCATTGCAGCAGGCTGTCACGCATGCGCGCCCGATCGGCCTGCTGCCGGACGAGGTCCTCCACGGCTGCCGCGGCAGTCGACGCGGCCAGGCGCAGGCCATCCAGATCCGGCGCCGACAATCCCTCAGCTGCCGCGAGGGCGCGCGACAGGCCGTGCGCGGCGACCGCGAGTGCTTCATCGTAGGTGCGCACCGCATCGTCCAGGGCATCCATGTCGGCTGCGTCCAGGCGGGCCATTGTGAAGGCCGCCATATCCGCCAAACCCGCCGCGGCCAGCATGGCGTCCGCCGCCTTGCGGGCCTCCTGCAGGTGCTCGCCTGCGCGGGCCAGTACTACCAGGGTCGACTGGCTGGCTGCCTCGGCGCGGGCAAGCGCGGCGGCGGCCTGCTTGTCGGCCGCCTGTGCGGCCTCCAGCGCGCTGACGAACGCGGCGAGCTGTGCGCGGGCCTGTTGCAGCCCCGCATCGATGGCTGCGGGATCGCGCGCGTCGTCGGGCAGTTGAGCGCACGCCGCCCGCCACTCGCCCTGCAATTGCCCCAGTGCCTGTGCCGTGGCTTCGACCATGCCGCCTGCCTGGCGGTGTGCGTCATCCGCGGCGCCAAGCGCTGCCCGCCGCTCGTCAATGGCCGCAGGCATGCGCCCCAGGCTGGCCGCCGATGCCTGCGCCACGGCGAGCTGCCGCTCCAGGTCCGCGGTCTCCGCGGTCAGATCCTGTGCCGTGGTTTCTACTGCCTGCAGCGCGGCGTCGCCGATATCCGCCGCCGCCTCTGCAAGTTGTGCGGCCAGCCGTTCCACGTCCGTCTGCGCTTCGTGCCGGACGTTGGCGGCGCGCAGGGCAACGTCGTCGGCCTCGCGCGAGGCCACACGCGCCTGCTTGAGCGCATGGTCCGATACCAGTTCCCCGGTGTGTTGCGCCAGCGCCGGATGGTCGGTGCCGCCGCAGACCGGACACGCCTCGCCGGTAGCCAGCGCAGCGGCAAGGCGCGCTGCCTGTCCCGCGCGCCAGGCAGACTCCGTCGCGGTCAGCGCCGCGCGCAGCGTGTCACGATGCGCGGCCGCACGAACAGCAGCGGCGTCGCTGCGCGCCAGCGCGTCACGGGCCTTCGCCGCCGCCTGTCCGGTCTGCCGGTACCGGGCGATATGCTTCGCACGCGTCTGTGCCGCCTGCAGCTGCAGGCCGAGGGTCTGCAACTGTGCGGCGAGCCTCTGCGCCTGGCGCTGGTCGGCTTCCGCGGCCGCCAGTTCCGCCTGCCGCTGAGCCAGCGCTAGTGCGGCCCGGTCGCGCGCGGCGACGGCGTCGGCCTGTTGCCGCTGGGCGGCGTCGAGCGACTGGCGCAAACTGCCCAGCTGACGCGCGCGCGGCAGCAGGGCCTCGAATTCGATCACGCGGCGCTGCGCGGTCTCGCGCAGGGCGCCACGGCCAAGCTCGGCCTGCAGCCGCTCGCCTGCCTGCGCGGCTTCGAACTGCTGCTGCCGCAGGGCACCGTGCGCCTGCTCCACCGCCGCCTGCGCGGCCAGCTGGTCGCGCTGGGCCGTCTCCAGCTGCTGGATCGCGGGCCACGCCTGCATGGCCCGCCGCGCCGCCTGCAGGCGCGCGCGCTGTGCATCGACGCCCGCCTTGCGCACCAGCAAGGTGTCATGGGACGCCTGTGCGTCGGCGCGTTCGCGCAGGCGCGCCGCCACCTGTTCGCCACCCTGCAAGGCAGTCTGCGCGGCGGCCAGCGTGGCGCGCGCGGCATGCTCGCGCTGCAGCAGCTGCTGCAGTTCCTGCTGGAGCTGCGCAATGCCCTGTGCCAGCGCATCGGTCGATTCCATGTCGAATTGCCGCAGCAGCGCCTGGCGCTGGTCGACAATGCGTTCGGCCTCGCGCCGGATGCCGGCCGCTTCGCTTTTCAGCAGCTCTTCCACGCGCCGGTACAGCTCGGTGCGGAACAGGCGCTCCAGGATGCCTTGTCGCGCCTGCGAACTGGCGGTCAGCAACTCGCGAAAGCGCCCCTGCGGCAGCACGATGACCTGGCGGAACTGCGCGCTGTCGAAGCCCAGCAGCTCGCGGACAGCCTCCGTGACCTTGGCCGGCTGTCCGGCCTTGCTGACCCAGCCATCGCCGTCCCAGGCGTCGAGTTGTGCCTTGGCAGTCTCGGTGACCATGCCTTCGCCGCGCTGCTTCGGCCGCTCCTGCGCGGGCGACCGCACGACGCGGAAGCGCTGCGCGCCAAGACCGAACTCGAGCACCACTTCCGTACGCAGCCCGGGAGCAGCGCTAGCGCTGCGCATGGCCTGCGCGGTACGCTCGCCGCCCGAGGTATCGCCATACAGCGCAAAGCAGATGGCGTCGAGCAGCGTGGTCTTGCCGGCACCGGTGGGGCCGTGGATCAGGAAGAAGGCCTGCTCGCCCAGTTGCGTGAAATCGATGGCTTCGGTGCCGGAGAATGGCCCGAAGGCCTGCATCGTCAGGTGCAGGGGTCTCATGCCGACTCCCGCTGCGCGGCGGCCATGCCGGCCAGCACCTGCTCCAGCGCGCCGCGCTGGCCGTCATCGAGTTCGGCATCGGCCACTTCGCGGAAGAAGCTCGCGAAGAGTTCGCCGGTGCTCTGTTCGCGCAGCCGCCGCGCGGCGTCGCCGGCCGCACCGGCGCGCGCCAGCACGGTGCGCTCGACCGCGAGCGCATGGGGATAAACCTGGCGCAGCTTCGCCATCGGGTCCAGCAGCGCGCCAGTGTCGGTCAGGCGCGCATAGATATAGTTATCGCGCCGCGCGTCGTCGGCGGCTGCCACGATCAGCGCCGCCAGCTCGCCTTGCACGATGCGCAGGTCGCGCAGCGGCCGCAGTGGCACAGGCGTGATGCGCACGCTGCCGTCGGCGCCAAGATCGATCATCGACACCGACTTCTCGTGCCCGCATTCTGACAGCGAGTACTTCAGCAGCGAGCCAGCGTAGTGCACGCGCCCGTCGAGCGTCTGCGGCCGGTGTAGGTGGCCCAGCGCCACCAGGTCGAAACCCTCGAACGCCTGCGCGGCAACCGCACCGCTGCCGCCCACCGACAAGGGCCGCTCCGATTCGCTGACCGCACCGCCCACGACGAAGGCATGGCCCACCACCACCGAGCGCACGCCCGGCGGATGGCTCGCACGGATGGCGTCGAGCTGTGCGCACAGGGCCGCTTCATGCGTGGGCAGCTCGACGCCGAGCGCGTCGCGCACGACAGCGGGTTCGGCATAGGGCAGCGCGTAGATGCGCACCTCGCCGTGCGCATCGTGCAAGGGCACGCAGGCGGGCATGGCGGACACGCATCCGGCCACATGCAAGCCTTGCGACTGCATCAGCCTCGCCCCGAACTCCAGGCGCTGCGCGCTGTCGTGGTTGCCCGCGATGAGCACCACCGGCACGCCCACGTCCAGGATGATCCGCGCGAGCACATCGTCCAGCAGCGCCACCGCTTCGGGGGGCGGCACGGCGCGGTCATAGACATCGCCGGCGATCAGCACGGCGTCGGGGCGCTCGGTGCGTACCAGTTCGACAAACTGGTCGAGGATGTGGGCCTGGTCTTCAAGCAGGCTGCGGGCGTGGAAGAGCCGCCCGAGATGCCAGTCGGCGGTGTGCAGGAAGCGCAATGTGAATACCTGGTCTGCGGTGTGAGGGTGGCGTGTCCGGCACGGCGGCACGCGGTACAGCCGGCATCATAACCGCGCGGGCCGTGCAGGCGACGGACCTAAGCGTTCAGGCTCCCGGCGGTCCCGTGAACACCGTCAGCACACCGGTGTAGCCGTACAGGTGATCGCGGGCGATCTCGCCGTTGGCAAAGAACCCGGCCAGCGGCATATCGCCCAGCGCGCGGCGCACCAGTTGCAGTTCGGCATTGGGCGCGCCGAAATGCGGCCCGCCCCGGCCGGAGCAGCTGATATAAAGCACACCCAGCGCCCGCCCCGCGGTACCGCTCTCGATCTCGGCGCGGATCTCGGTGGCGATGCGCATCAGGTCGGCACGCGCCGCGAACGGGTTGCGCGTGCAGAACGCGAGCCGCATGCCAGGCTCGGCCACGTCCGCCAGCGCCAGTACACGATGCTGCACGTCCAGGCCGGTCAGATGCCGGACCATGGTCTCGGCGCCGAACATGCCGGGCAGCCTTGGCGCGTCGTCGGCGCCCGCGCTCAGGCCGGCCAGCGTCCCGGACAGCGCCTCGGCCATGTCTTGCGCCGGCGCATCGCGCTTCAGCCCGACGTCCTTCAGGACACAGTCGAGCGCGGGTTCGTTGTCGAGCGTGAACAGCAGGTTGCGGTCCGCGTGCGTCACGGTGCGCGCCGGCCCGATCGGCTGGCAGCCCTGCGTCACGCGTGAAATCAGTCCGACCCGGGGGCCGAACAGTACGCCCGACAAGCCGCCTGTGTAGATGCCATCGGCCATCTGCAGGGTCCGGTTGCGTGCCGACGACAACCCGCCGAAAAGATAGCCGGTGGCGGTGCGTTCGCTCAGTTCGCGCAACAGGTCCTGCAGATCGGGCGTCGTCCCTTCCGCATGCACCAGCGCGGTATGCGGCGTGAAGCCGGAGGCTGCCGGCGGCAAGGGCTGGCGCCCCGAGAACAGCCGGAAGGCGTCACGCGGCAGCGGTGCCGCCATCAGCACCATGGCCGGCTCGTCGATGTACTCGACGCCGCAGGCCGAGACACCGACCGCTGACGTCCCGACCCATGCCACCCCGGGCCACTCCTGCTGCAACGCATCGAGAATAGGCTCGGCCGCCGCTGCGTAGTAATCGCTAAGGTAGCACCAGCCCAGCGTCAGCGCGACGGCGCTGCCCTGTCGCGCCTGCTGCACCGCAAGCTGGGCTTCCAGTTGCTGGCGGCAGTCGGCCAGCGCTTCCTGCCAGCGGGCATTGGCCGCATGGGCGTGTACGAAGGCCGCGTCGTGCATGGTGGATCCTCCATCGGCGCCATTGCAAGTTTGCAAGCGGGCCGGCGACGCAGGTTGGACACTGCCGGGCCGACGGCGTTCTGTGCAGGAGGCCCCGCTAGCTCACTCCGGGTCCTTGCTCGCGAGTTCGCCGCGCAGCAGCTTCTGCATGATCCGTTCGTGCTGCGCCAGCGCCGCTTGCAGGGAACGGGCCCCGTAGCTGCGGTTCTCCGCCGGGTCGGCCATGCCGGCTACGCGCGTGATAAACAGCGGCGTGTCCACGGGCGCGGCTTCGGACACCCCGCGGAAGCGCGTGGTCACGGTGCTCCCCGTGGTCTCCAGCACGGTACGGCGGAACACGGGATCGTTCTCCTCCATCCAGCGCGACCATTCGCGCTGGTCGGTCACTTCGACCGGGTGATTGCGCGCGTCGAGGACGTAGAAGCGGGCCCACGCCTCGCGCGACCTGTCGTGCAATGTCATCGGCGATCCCTCTCCCAGGCGACACCCGCTCCGGCATGTGCGCGACGGTACGGTGCGAAAAATGCAGTCCGTTCAGCAGCGGTTCAGCCATGCCTGCGCATCATCGTATCGGTCGCCCCCAGGATCCCGAACGATACAAGGACAGCACCATGAAACGTCTCCTGACCGCCACCGCATTCGCTGTGGCAGCCGCTACCGCCTACGCCCAGTACACCGGCCCTTCGGCCATTCCGGCCGCTACCGTCAAGTCCCTGCAGCAGGACGGCAAGGACAACCAGCAGGCCGTGCTGCGCGGCAAGATCGTCAGCAACGCCGGGCACGAGCGCTACCTGTTCTCGGACGGCACGGGCCGGATGCAGGTGAAAATCAAGGCCTCGCGCTGGCCCGCGCAAAAGCCTGTCGATGCCAACACGATGGTCGAGCTGGTCGGCGAATACGACAAGGAACTGATCGGCGAATCGCACTTCGACGTGAAGGAAATCCGCCTGCCCTGAACGGTACCACCCGCCGGCGTGACCCGGGCCCGCCGCGGCGCGCTCAGCTCACGCGGAAGCCGATCTTCAGCGTCACCTGGAAATGCGCGACCTTGCCGTCCGCGACATGGCCGCGCGTCTCGACGACTTCGAACCAGTCGATGTGCTTGATGGTCTCGCCGGCCTTGGCAATCGCATTGCGGATGGCGCTGTCGCAGCCGTCGGGCGACGAGCCGACGATCTCGACGAGCTTGTAGGTGTGGTCGCTCATGTCCCCTCTCCTTGGCCGGCTGGCACCCGGCGCGGTTCCATCCATCATAGGCACGCCCACGGCGAAAGCCCAGCACACGCATGCGGTGAAAGGGACTGTTACACACGGGCGGCTTGTCCCGTGTGAAGCCTGCTGCTACGCTGCGGGCCCGCATTGCCGCGCGGCGTGGCGATGCGGCGCCCCCGTCCCCGAACCGAATCGCACCGTGACCCACCGATCCAAGCGCGCGGCCCTGTCCGCCCTGCTGCTCGCCGCATGCGTAACCGGCCTGGCCCAGGCCCGCTCCACCTCGGTACTCGACAGCATTACCGACACCATCAGCAGCACCTTCAACGACGCCATCGCCAAGCACCTGCCGGCCTCGCCGGGCCAGGCCGCGCGGCCGGACGCCTCGGCACGGCCGGTCAACGCCAGGCCCTTCGCCTCGGGCAGCGGCTACACGCTGTGCTTCGTACCGGACGGCGTGAGCTGCCAGGACCTGCTCGTCAACACCATCCGCGGCACGCGCCGGCGGCTGCTGATCCAGGCCTACTCGTTCACCAGCAAGCCGATTGCCGAAGCCGTGGCGCAGGCGCACAAGCGCGGCGTGGACGTGCGCGTGATCCTCGACAAGAGCCAGGTGAGCGAGCGCTACACGAGTGCGACCTTCCTCAAGCACGCAGGCATTCCGGTCGTCATCGATACCAAGCCCGCGATTGCCCACAACAAGGTCATGGTGTTCGACGACCAGGCCGTGTTCACCGGCTCCTTCAACTTCACCAAGTCCGCCCAGGAGCGCAACGCCGAGAACGGCATGCTGATCCGCGGCGACGCGGCCGTGGTCAAGGCCTACACCGACAACTGGAACGCGCGCTACCGCCAGTCGTCGACGTACTAAGAACCCATTTCAGAATGAGGAAGGGGCGCGAAGGCTGTTGCCGGGCATGATTCGGCCAGCGGTGGCAAACTTGCGCTTTGCCACCCTTTCACCTGGAACCAGCCATCATGCCAGCCCTTCCCGACAGCAAATGGATCCGCGTCGACGCCGACGCGGGCAGCTTTGACGCCTACCTGAGCCTGCCGCCCGCGGGCGTGCAACGCGACGGCCCCGCCATCGTGCTGCTGCAGGAGATCTTCGGCGTCAACGAACATATCCGCGCCGTGGCCGACCAGTACGCGGCCGACGGCTACACCGTGCTCGCGCCCGATGTGTTCTGGCGCGACGCCCCGCGCGTCGAACTCGGCTATGCCGGCGCCGACATGGAACGCGCCATGGCGCTGCGCAAGTCCGTCGATGTCGAAGCCGCCGTGCGCGACATCGCCGCGACCGTACGCGCGCTGCGCGCACACACTGGCGCCGGCAGCAAGGTAGCCGCAGTGGGCTATTGCTTCGGCGGCCTGCTCGCCTACCTGAGCGCGGCGCGCGGGCTGGTCAATGCAGCCGTGCCGTACTACGGCGGTGGCATCCAGAACAACCTGCAGGAAGCCAGTGCGCTGAACGTGCCGGTGCAGTTCCACTACGGCGCGCTCGACGCGCATATCCCGCCCGATGCGGTCGCCAACGTGCGCGCCGCGGTGGCCGGCAAGCGTGGCACCGAGGTGTTCGTCTACGAAGGCGCCGACCACGGCTTCAACTGCTGGGCACGCGCAAGCTACAACCAGCGCAGCGCGGCGCTCGCACACGGACGCGCGCTGGCCTTCCTGGCCCAGTCGCTGTAAGCGCCTGGCCCCTCGCCGGAGGGGCCCGCCTTGCCACGGGCGCGCCGCAACCGTATGCTGCGCTGCTGAGCTTCAAGACTTGCTGGATCCAAACCAAAACGATGGAGACCACCATGCAGTCAGAGCAGCGCGCCCTGCGCAACACCATCCCCGATGCCGTGGCCCGTGCCGTGCGGCGCAGCCCCGCCAAGACCGCCATTCGCTTCGGCTCACGCAGCTGGACTTACCAGCAGCTCGACGAGGCCGCCGCGCGCGTGGCAGGCGCACTCGCGCAGTGGGGCCTGCGGCCCGGCGATCGCGTCGCGGCCTTCGGCAAGAACTCCGACGCGTACGTGCTGCTGTGGCTGGCCTGCCTGCGTTCCGGCCTGATCCACGTACCGGTCAATTTCTCGATGACGCGCGCCGAGGCCGAGTACATCGTCACGCAGTCGGGCGCGAGCGCGATCTTCGCCGATCCGTCCCTCGCCGAGCGCGTGCAGGGACTGCCTTGCCGCGTGAGCGGCACGTTGCACGGCGGCGGCGAGCGCGACATCCTGGCAGCGGCCTCGCACGGCCCCATGGCACCGGTGCTGGCCGACCTCGCCGAAGACATGCCGGCGCAGATCCTGTACACCTCGGGCACCACCTCCGCGCCCAAGGGTGCCGTGCTTACGCACCGCGCGCTGCTGGCCGAGTACGTGAGCACCATCACGGCCTGCGACGTGCGGGCCGCCGACTATTCGCTGGCGGTGCTGCCGCTCTATCATTCGGCGCAAATGCACGTGTTCCTGATGCCGCTGCTGCTGTGCGGCGGCACCACGCTGATCGCAGACAGCCCCGAGGCCGGCTTCTGCCTGCGCACGATTCACGAAGAAGGCATCAGCAGCTTCTTTGCGCCGCCCACGGTCTGGATCGCCCTGCTGCGGCACGCCGACTTCGCGCCCGCGCGTCTGGGCACGCTGACCAAGGCCTACTACGGCGCCTCGATCATGCCGGTGCCGGTACTGCTGGAACTGCAGGCGAAGCTGCCCGCGCTGCGCTTCTACAACTGTTATGGGCAAAGCGAGATCGGCCCGCTCGCCACGGTGCTCGGCCCCGACGAACATGCGGCGCGCCCGGCTTCGGCGGGCCGGCCGGTGCTCAACGTGGAAACGCGCATCGTCGACGAAACGATGAACGACGTCGCACCCGGCACGCTTGGCGAGATCGTGCACCGCTCGCCGCAACTGCTGACCGAATACTGGGACAAGCCCGAACAGACCGCCGAGGCCTTCGCCGGCGGCTGGTTCCATTCCGGCGATCTCGGCTATATGGACGAAGCGGGCTATCTGTATGTCGTGGACCGCATCAAGGACGTGATCAACTCGGGCGGCGTGCTGGTCTCCAGCCGCGAAGTCGAGGAGTGCCTGTACACCCACCCCACCGTCGCCGAAGTGGCGGTGTTCGCGCTGTCGCATCCTAAGTGGGTGGAAGCCGTGACCGCGTGCGTGGTGCTCAAGCGCGATGCCACGGCCAGCGAGGAAGCGCTGGTCGCCCATGCGCGCGATGCGCTCGCACCGTTCAAGGTGCCCAAGCGCGTGGTATTCGTGGCGGACCTGCCGCGCAATACGGCAGGGAAGCTGCTCAAGCGGAAGCTGCGGGAGGATTATGCTGGGCTGTTCTGTGACGAGGTCAGCGGCGCGGCAGGCTGAGGGTCCGCGTGGCTCTTCAGCCTTTGTTTGCGTCGGCGTGCAAAACTGCGGCGCCTGCCAGGAACGACATCCCCCGGCATAGCGCCCAATCAATAAGGCACCGCAACCCCATTCTCCACCTTCACCCTATCCCCATTCCGAAGCTGATAAGGATTGGCCTGCGTCACCGTCAGATACCCATTGTCATTGGTTCTGACCCGCACCCGATAGGCAGGCGGCACGGCGCTACCGCGCTTCTCCACTTCATTGCCGGCCAGAGCGCCGACGACCGCGCCGCCGATGGTGGCCACGGTGTTGCCGCGCCCGCCACCGACCTGGTGCCCCAGCAGACCGCCCACGACGCCCCCGACCACCGCGCCGGCGCCGCTCGTAGAAGGCGCTTGCCCCTGCACCACTTCAATGGTCTCCACCCAGCCGTAGCGGACGCCATACTGCTCGGCGCCGCTGTTGCCGTACCCGCTGTCAGCCGGATAACCCTGCTGATAGCCCGATTGCTGATAGCCCTGCTGCTGCGGATAGCTTGCCTGCGGATATCCCTGCTGGGGATAGGAGGCCTGCGGATAGGAGGTCTGCGGGTAAGACGCTTGCGGATAACCGGCCTGCGTGGCGGCGGTGCTGCCACCATAGGCACCATAACCACCCGAATATCCGCCCGAATAGCCACCTGCATACCCGCCATAAGGCGCAGTCACGCAACCGGCCAGCGCGCCGGCACCAAGCACCGCAAGCACAACCGAACGAAAGGGGATGGACATGGAAACGACTCCTGCGAATTCGCGTGTTGGGAATGCGCGCGAGTCTAGGCCCAGCCGAGCCTGGCGGGTGTCACCACGAATTGTGATTGGTAACCAGCTGTAACGGCACAGCCGTCGAACGCCGCGCAACGGCTTCAGTCGCGCTCGGCCTCGTCGTCGTTGAATGCGGTGATGCGCGCCACGCGGAAGGTGCCGCGCAACGATTCCAGTTCGGTCCGGTGCAGCATGGCCAGCCGGTTCAGGCAGCGCTCGCCCTTGGCGAGCAGATGCACCTGGACCACGCGGCGGTCTTCACTGTTGAGCTTGCGCTTGACCAGGCCAGCGGCTTCGCAGCGGTTGACCAGCGCGACCACGCCGTGCTGTTTGGCCTGCAGCCGTTCGGCCAGTTCGCCGATCGACGCCCAGTCCTTGTCGGGGCAGCCGCGAATGTGAAGCATCAGCAGGTACTGCTGCACGGTCACGCCTTCGTTGCGTGCGGCGTCTTCCGAAAAGCGCAGGAATCTCCGGATCTGGTAGCGGAAGTCGGATAGCGCCTCGAAGTCCGGCTTGCTGAGCGGCGACGGTTTCGCGGGGGCGGACTTGCGGGGCATAGGCACGGAAAATGACAGGAAAACCGCGTGTCCGCGCAATCGGCGGGCAGCGGCAGGATTCGGACCGACGCAATTATAGGGGCAAGTCCGAGCCAGTCCGGCCACATCGCGGTATGCGAAGCAGCGCCGTCACCGCGTCCGGCTATGGCAGAATCTGTGCGGTTGCAGACACCTTCCCCACCGCCACGGAACCCTGACCGATGTTCACGGAAATCGCCCTCTTCCTGCTCGATACCGTCTTTACCCTGTTCGGCATGGCCCTGCTGCTGCGCTTGTGGATGCAAATCACCCGCCTGCCCACGCGCAACCCGGTATCGCAGGGTGTATTCCAGGTCACGGACTGGCTCGTGCGGCCTTTGCGCCGCGTGATTCCCGGGCTGGGCGGCATCGACTGGGCCACGGTCGTCGGCGCCTGGCTGACCGCGCTGGCGTTCCTGCTGCTGGTGGCAGCGCTCACCAGCGGCGACCTGCTCGAGTTCCTGCCCATGCTGCTGCTGGCCGCCCTGCTCTATGTGCTCAAGTGGGGTATCAGCCTGGTGATGTGGGTGACGCTGCTGATGGCGATCCTGTCGTGGGTGAACCCGCATTCGCCCGTCACGCCGGCCATCAATGCCCTGACCGCACCGCTGTTGCGGCCGATCCAGCGCGTCGTGCCGCGCCTGGGCGGCTTCGATATCTCGCCGCTGGTGCTGTTCGTGATCGCGCAGATCCTGTTGATGATCATCGCCCGGCTGAGCGTTGGCGTGTTCGGCATGCGCTACTGAGCAAGCGCGCGAAGCACAAATCGCCCGGATGGCATTGTCCAGTTCGCTGGACAGTGTTTCGAGGATTGGCCCTTTTTCCGGGGTCTTCGAAGTCCTACATTACAGGCAAGGTGGCTGACGCCACAAACCCTGACAAAGAAGGACACGATCATGAAGACCCTTGCACAACGCCGCAACCTTGCCACTTCCGTTCTCTGCGCGCTCGGCCTGACGCTGGCCGCCGCTGCCGGCGCGCACGCCGCCACGCCGGTTTCGGACCTGGCCCGCCTGGATGGCAGCATCGCCCGCATCGGCAAGGTCGACCCGTACCTGGACGGTGCCAAGCTCGGCAAGGTCGACCCGTACACCGACGGCGCCAAGCTCGGCAAGGTGGATCCGTTCACCGACGGTGCCAAGCTCGGCAAGGTGGATCCGTACACCGACGGCGCCCGCGGCATCCACGAAGCCCGTGACGCCTTCACCGAAGGCGCCTGAGCCCCTTCGCTGCACTGAAAGTCCCCGCATCTCAGCCCGGTCACCAGGCCGGGCTGGCAGCCTGATCCGAGTCCTGGTCCAGTTCGGGCTCCAGCATCGACTCGATCGCCTCCATGAACGCCCGCACCTTGCGCGGTTGCAGACGCCGATCTGGCAACAGCGCAAACGCCCTCAGCGGCGGCAGCGGGTATTCGGACAGCACGCGCACCAGCCTGCCCTGCGCCATTTCCGCCTCGCAGTAGTTCACCGACAACTTGGCAATGCCCAGGCCCGCCAGCGCCCCCTGCAGCCGCAGTTCCGCGTTGAAGGTCTGCATGCGCGGACGGATCGGCACCGTGATGCACTCTTCGTCGCGCTGAAACTCCCAGACCGTGTCGCCCGGCGTGGTCAGCGTCGGCAAATTGGCCAGGTCTTCGGGGCGCATCAGCGGCGGCAGGCTGGCCGCCAGCGCGGGCGCGGCAAAGAGCCCGCGCTCCACGTGGTAGATACGGCGGGCCACCGTACCGGAATCGGGCAGGTCGGCATCGACGATGACAAAGGCCACGTCAAACCCGTCGCGGATCGGATC
>JACXTT010007219.1_pt1 | contig 15710 bp, 11 predicted proteins | sample 9270951 | NCBI WGS metagenome assembly JACXTT01 (sample SAMN15532306, study PRJNA645909) | rock metagenome | isolation source: weathered quartz diorite | place: Puerto Rico | collected 2017-06-21 | reverse complement strand
CAGCCCGCCTCTAGAACGGCCGCCACGTGCACGTCGTGGCCCCGCCGCACGAGGCCGGCGACTAGGTACTCCACTACCCGCTCCAGTCCCCCGACATCACCCGGTGCAAGGACTTGCAGTATGGAGCTCATTGATGACCCCTGTCGCAGGCCGGCAACAGGGCGGCTGGGGAGACGGCGATTCGCGTCATGCGAGGCTAAAGCAACTCGGGGTGTTGAGATCGGCTGCGAGGGCCGAGCGCTCGTCGCGCATCAACGCATCGGCAAAGAATTTCGTGGCCCAGCTCAGGACCGCGTACCGCCCATAGGCTCCGGACACGGGTGCGGACCCCTTGATTCCCCCCCGCAGCCCTGTGTTCATGCTCGCACGGTTCTGGGTTGCCTTCAGAAACCGCAGCACTCGACGGACAGGCTCGACCCAGCCGCGATCGCCCGTAATCGCCACTAGGCGCAGCCAGTTGTTCGCCATTTGGGCCATTCCGGTCAGGCAACTCCACGGGACGGCCGGGCGCCACTCTTCATCGAAGCGTCCCGACAGCCAACCGTTATCGAGCACTCGGTCCGCCAGGGATTGGGCGGCGAGCGTCGCCCGCGCAATCAGCGCCTCGTCCTCGAGCACGCGCCCTCCCTCCAACAAACCGCGCACCGTGTAGGCGAGCGTGTGGAGCAGCGGCCGCTCGGGATCGCCGAGACAGCAGTTGGGGAACCAGCCATTGGCGCGCTGGAGTCGAACGACGGCGTGAAGCTGCCTGGCCGCAGCCGCACAGAACGAGGGTTCATTCAACCGCCGCCCTGCTTCGCCCAGTGCCCACGCCGCGCGCGCGTTGTACAGCGTAGCGTCGGCACGCGCGTAGCGGGAGTTCGCCTTGTACCAGTGACCGTCGCGATCTTGCGCGGTCACAAGGAACCGCCCGGCACTCCGTACGGCTGAGGCAAACACCGAATCGCCTGTCTCCTCCCACGCAGCGAGCCATCCGAGCATCACCTGTCCGGTATTGAAGACCGCCGGTGTGACGGGCTCTCCAACGGTACCTCCCTGCACGGCGCCGGAAGGGAGTTGAACCCGCACGGTCCAACGCGCGGCACGCTCCGCCCGCACGGCCCACTCGGCGCAACGCAAGTAGTGAGCGGCCGCATACAACGTCGGGATGAGGTAGCCCGTCGTCTCGGGATAGGGGGCCTGCCAACCGCGGCGGCGAAAGTGGGCGTCCCAGGTCAGGCTGTATCCCCACGCGATTCCGCCGTCTGCGCTCGCGTCCTGGGCGCGGCCCAGCCAGTCGAGCGCGGCGATGAGGTGGGGCTGATGCCGCTCGACTGGCTCCTCGCCTCGTCGCTCGCGCGACGCCTCGAGCAGTGCGGCGGGGTTCATCAGGGGATGCGCGCGAGCCGTGCGCGTCCATGCGGTGAGGCGTGCCCACTGCCCGAGCACCCCAGCCTTCATGGGAACGACATCCAGCGCGACATCCGTACGAGCATCCCCGCGACCTTCCGAGCCATGGGGCGAAGCGATTTGCTGCCGCTGGCGCACGCCACCACAGAGCCACCGAACGCCTTCTTGTAGCAATACACGCCATGCTCCGGCGAGTCCGGCTCGAGCGCCTCCAGTTTGCAGCCACCGAGGTTGAAACGTTGCGCACCTTCCATGCGGTACCGCTTGATGCTCTCCCAGTAAAGCAGCGTGGGAGCCTGGGTCTTGAGCCCCCGCTCGTCGTGGCCGGCGAGATGCTGGTAGACGCGGCCGTTGAAGAGCGTGAACAAAGCGGCGCTGACCACCGCCGAGCCGACCCGCGCGCCGATGACTCTCGCAACGCCCGAGTCCAACAAAACCCGAATCGGATCGTCGCTCGCTGCGCCCGCGAGCCCGATGCGAGGCCCGCCACGCCGCTCGATGCGCTCGGAGGACGCGGCTTGGAGCCGTCGCAGTTCGAGTAGCCCTGCTTGCGATGGCAGTTCCTCGATGGTCACACCGTGCTGCGTGGCCCGCTTCACGCTCCAGCGGCGTTTGGGCTCCATCGCCTCCCACAACTCGCCCTCGGGGCGGTCGAGGGACAGCTCGAACTCGAGGCGCTTAGTGAGCGTGAATCCCGTCCCCTGAAGGACCTCAGACCCGTCGGGCGATGCGTAGCTCCCGACGTAGATCTCCGTGGCACCGAGGGAACGTGCACGGCGCTCCAGCACGCGGAGCACGTCGTGAGAAGCCTCCGGGTCGGCAACTGCAACAGCGGGCGCCGCGTCGAGACCCATCCGCCCAGTGAAAGGCCGGAGTGCCACACGCGGCGATTGGCTGAAGACGCCAAGGGCGAGCGCCACAGCTGCTCCCTCTGCGTCGACGAAGCTCATGAACTGGGGGACCACTCCCGGGCGCTCAGCCTGAAGAAAGCGTGCCCACGCAACCGAGTGGAAGACAGTGCCGCCGGTCGCGCACACCCGGGCGTCCCAGCGTTGCGGCGCGATCTGTTCCGAGACTAGGAGTTCCATGGGATCACCGCCGCGGCCTCGCGCATGGCTCGGGCGAATGCGCGCGGCCGCCGCAATGGGGTCTCCAGGGGGATGCACAACACGCGTTGCCACAGGTGTTCGGTCTCAGGAACACGAGCCGGGATGTCGGCGACAGCGTGGTGACAGGGGCGGTAGCCCCCTTGGCACTCAACGCCCGCCTCGGCACCACGCTCTATGAGCTCTGTGACCGACGGTCCACCCGGCGGCAAGACCAGCACGAGCTTGAGCGCGACACCGCTGGGCGACAGGTCCGTGATGCTGTAGCGTCCGAGCGGCCCAAGCGCGTCGAGCAACCGGGCCGCGTTGCGGCCGCGGCTGGCGAACCGAGACTCCAACGTGCGCAGCTGCTGCAGGGCGATCGCGGCCTCGAGATCGGAGACGCTACCCGCCAAGTCCCCCGGTCCGTCCGTCGCATGCTGGCCAACACGCTCGAGAATCACTTGCACCGGTAGGGTGAAGCGCCGGAACCGACGCCACAGCCAAAACGACACGACGCGCCGCGAGATCGCCGCCGCTCGCTCCCGCGCCAAGGCAACACGTTGCGCGCGTTCGAAGAGCGCACTATCACTCGTCACGAGCGCACCGCCTCCGGATCCCGCCAGCGCCTTCCCTGGCCCGCAGCTCACGATGCCACAGGTCCCGAACGTCCCGACCAGCCGCTCACCGCACCGCGCTCCCAGCGATTGAGCCGCATCGTCGATCAGCGCGATGCCCGTGCTGCGGAGTTCCGCTTCGATGCGATCGATCGGGGCGGCGTGACCGAACAGATGCGGGACGATCACTGCCCGCGTCCGCGGCGTGACGGCCGCGAGGATGGTCTCGGAGCGTACGTGGAGATCTGGACCAACGTCCGCAAACACCGGGGTAGCGCCGGCGCGGCGGATCGCCTCCAGCACAGAGCGGCACACATACGACGGGAGCACGACTTCCGCGCCGGGCTCCAGCTGGAGGGCCATCAGGGCGAGCTCGATCGCCGTTCGGCCACGATTTACGAGCAGGACGTACGGCAAGCCGAGGTACCGCTTGATCGCCTCGCCGAAACGCAGGGCGTCGGCTCCACCGTTCACGTGTCCCGTCGCGAGATGTCGGGCCGTGGCGACCGCCTCGGCCCAGCCCCATTGCGGCACGCACCAGGGCACCTGGTAGACGTGCCGCGCCCAGCGCCGCGCCTTCCGAATCATGAATCTCGAAGCTCAGCCATCAGACGGGTCTCCCTAACCGTGCGGGCGCTGTTGCGCAGGACAACAATCGTGCCAGCCCTCGATGGTCTGGGGCACGCCGCAGCAACTCAGACTGTGGCAAAACTGTTACAGGTGGCGAGCACGGGGAGCCCCGGCGAGCGCGTCCCGCGCATTTCACGTGACGGAGATTGGCCCTGCTCTTGCAACGCTGCACTCAGAATGAGCGACGCAGCGATTCCTACCGCAGTGCCCGTCAGCGGATCTCCGACCGCAACTCGAGCCCTCGATAGGTGGTTCGTCCGCGGGCTGGCGTGGACCGCGGTGGCAAAGGGGGCCACACAGTTGCTCAGCTGGGCGTCCACGCTCATCGTCGCCCGCCTGCTGACGCCGGACGACTATGGCCTCGTGGCGATGGCGGGCGTTTACCTGGGGCTCGTCGCCTTGCTCTCCGAGTTCGGGCTCGGCGCCGCCGTGGTGATCTTCCGCGACTTGAGCGGTGAGCAGGTGCGGCAGCTCAACGGGCTCTCGCTGCTCTTTGGACTGAGCAGCTTCCTGCTATCGTGTGCGATGGCGGTGCCGCTGGGACACTTCTTTCGGGCGCCGCAACTTCCAGCGGTCGTGTTGGCGCTGAGCAGCACGTTTATCATCACGGCGTTCAAGATCGTGCCCCACAGCCTGTTGTCACGCGATATGCGATTCAAGACGCTCGCGTTGATCGACATGACCCAGGCGCTCGTGCTCGCGGTGGCCATGGTCGCGTTCGCGGTGGCAGGCCTGCGGTACTGGACTCTGGTGCTCGGTGGGGTGCTGGGGGCGCTGACCTCGACGATCGCTACGCTGAAGGTCAGACCCGCGCCGTTCGGTTGGCCGCGCCTCGCGTCCCTGCGGCCGGCCATTGCCTTGAGCGCGCACGTCATCGCGTCTCGGCTCTCCTGGTACGCCTGCTCCAACGCGGATTTCCTGGTCGCCGGTCGGCTGCTCGGCAAGGCGGCTCTCGGCCTCTACGAGTTCGGCTGGACGCTTGCCAACATCCCCGTCGACAAGGCGACAGCACTGGCCGTGCAGGTGGCGGCCCCGCTCATGTCCGCGGTTCAGGCGGAGCTGGTCGCGCTGCGCCGCTATCTCCTCAGGATCACCGAAGGCATCGCACTAGTCACGTTTCCCGTGACGATCGGCATCGCGCTCGTGGCGCAAGACTTCGTCATGCTCGCGCTCGGCGCGAAGTGGCAGGGAGCCATCGCGCCCCTCAGGCTCCTCGCCGCGTATGCGGCCTTCAGATCGATCGTGCCGCTCCTCCCTCTGGTGCTGGTGAGCATCAAGGATTCCAAGTTCGTGATGTGGAACTCGGTCGCCTCTGCCATCGTGATGCCGATCAGCTTCTACTTCGCCGCCAGTCGCTGGGGGACCGTGGGCCTTGGCATGGCGTGGGTTCTCGTGTATCCGCTGATCGCCGCACCAGTATTCTGGCGGGTCTTCCGGAAGCTCGAGTTGTCGACCAGGGCGTACTTCGAGGCCCTCTGGCCGGCGCTGAGCGGGACGGCCCTCATGGCGGCCGTGGTACTCGTGGTGGCGGCGTTCGCGAGCCCGCACTGGTCGCTGGGCGTGCGCCTGACTGTTCAGGTCGCCTCCGGCGCCGTCACCTACGGCCTGGCATGCTTCCTCTTGCATCGGAAGGCGCTCACCGCGTTCTACCAGGTCGTCATGGCGGCGCGACGCGGGCCCGAAGCGGGAGCGTAAATGCATCACGCCAAGCGCTTATTGCTTCACGGGCTGACTTCGGGGCCCATATCCCGCATGTGGAAGCCGTTCATGCGCGGTCGGGCGGCCATCCTCGTCCTGCACCGTCTGACCGACCGAGAGCTCGGGATATCCGGAACCGATCCGGCGTCGTTGCGGCGAGCGCTGGCATACTTGCGGCGCGAGCGCTACGAGCTGCTCGACCTACGCGAGCTGTTTCGCCGGCTTCGGCAGGGCGTGCCCATTCGTGGGCCGGCCGTGGCCTTTACGATGGATGACGGCTATCTCGAACAGGCGAGCATCGCGGGCGACATCTTCGCGGCATTCGACTGCCCAGTGACCACATTCGTGGCGACGGGCTTCCTGGATGGGGCGCTGTGGTTTTGGTGGGACCAGATAGAGTACATCTTCACCCAGACCCGACGCCCTACCGTCGAACTGGACCTCGCCGGGACGAGCGTACGCTACGTCCGCAAACCCGTGGCCGCCTACCAGGACGCCCAACAGGACTTCATCGCCAGGTGCAAACGCATGCCGGAGCAGGCGAAGCTCGTCGCCATTGAGCAGCTCGCCACGGCACTCGATGTCGAGGTACCGACGCACCCGCCGCTTCGCTACTCGCCGATGTCCTGGGCGCAGCTGCGCGCGCTCGAGTCTCGCGGTATGAGCTTCGCGCCGCACTCAGTCACGCACCCGATTCTATCGCGGACCGGCGACGAACAGAGCGAGCGGGAGATGTGGGAGTCCTGGGAACGCCTGCGCAGCGAGGCACGGAGCCCTGTACCGATCTTCGCCTACCCCAACGGGCTGGCCGACGATTACGGGGCTCGAGAGATCGCCACACTCAAGCGGTTGCGGCTGACCGGAGCCGTCGCAGGCACGGTCGGCTACCCCGGAGGCCAGGACTTCGCGCATGACGCGGATCGCCCATTCCAGGTCCCGCGGCTCGCCTACCCCGACGACCTCCGGCTCTTGACGCAATACGTCAGCGGTCTCGAGCGATTCAAGACAATCTTGCGGGGACAGGGCTGACGCTATGTGCGGCATCGTTGGCTTAGTGCACCGCGACCGCACCCGTCCGGTCATGCGAGAGACCATCCAACGGATGACCGACGCCATCCGCCATCGCGGGCCGGATGACGAGGGGTTCTTCGTGCACGGCGCGACCGGCCTCGGCATGCGGCGCCTGAGCATCATCGATCTCGCCGGCGGCAGCCAACCGATCTTCAACGAGGACCGCTCCAAGGCCATCGTATTCAATGGCGAGATCTACAATTATCGCGAGCTGCGTCCCTGGCTGTCGCAACGCGGTCATCACCTCGTCACCAATAGCGACACGGAGACCATCATCCACCTATTCGAGGAGGAGGGGCCGGAGTGCGTCAACCGGCTGCGCGGCATGTTCGCGTTTGCGATTTGGGATGCCACCACAGAGAGCTTGCTCCTCGCCCGCGACCGATTCGGCATCAAGCCGCTTTATGTCTTGACGGCTGACTGGGGTATCGCGTTCGCCTCGGAGCTGAAGGCCCTGCTGGCCGCAGGGCTGTCGAACCGTGCTCTCGATTGGGAAGCCCTCGACGCGTACCTCCAGCTGGGCTACATCCCCGCTCCCGCGACGCCCTTCCACGATGTGAGAAAGCTCGAGCCCGGACATACGTTGCTCTGGCGGCGAACCGGCGCGGCTACTTCCCGACGGTATTGGGACCTGCCCCGCGCGCCGACGACCGAACCAAAGAACGTCGAGCGGCGCGTGGTCGAATGGCTCGACGAATCTGTCACCGCGCACCTCGTGAGCGACGTCCCGGTCGCGGCGTTCCTGAGCGGCGGGCTCGATTCGTCGGCGGTGGTCGCGAGCATGGCGGTACTTGGCGAGACCCCCCACGCCTTCACCGCCCGCTACCTGGGGTCCGGCGCCGACGCCGCGGACGAGACGCAGCTGGCCCGCCAGCTCGCGGCTCGCTACCACGCGAACCTGACCATCGTGGATATCCGACCAGACGTGCGCGACATCTTCGAGCCCCTCGTGCGAGCGCTGGACGAGCCGCACGCCGATGATTCCGCGATCCCGACGTGGCTCCTGTCCCAGGCCGTCGGCGCCGAGTACAAGGTGGCACTCACCGGCATCGGTGGTGACGAACTGTTCGCTGGCTATCGGCGGCACCTTGGGATGTTGTTGGGTGCGTACTACGGGAAGCTGCCCATCGGGCTGCAACAGGCCGCCAGCACCCTGGGGGGTCAGCTGCGCGAACCGGGCGGCGGCGGGCTCGGTATCGATCGGCTGAAGCGTTTTCTTCGCCCGCACACAGGAGGCACTCCCGATCGTTTCCTCGGCTACTTGAGTCGGGCCAGCAACGGGGCGCGAAACACGCTCTATGTCCCAGGGCTCGGCGGCAGCATAACCGGGACCTGGGCGCAAGACCGGTTCCGCGAGCTGTACCGCGCTGGCGGGGAGCCCACCGGCGTGGCGGCCGGACTGTACCTCGACTATAAGACGTTCCTCCCCGACGACATTCTCGCGCTCAGCGACCGTCTCGCGATGGCGCACGGATTGGAGATCCGCGTCCCCCTCGTCGATCACCTGCTCGTCGAGCACGCGTTCCCGCTCCCCGATCGCGTGAAGGTCGGCTGGTGGCACAACAAGCGGCTGCTCAAGCGGGCGTTGCGACCGCGCCTCCCCACCGCGCACCTCCATGCCCCGAAGCGCGGTTTCGTGGGGCCGACGTCCGCATGGCTCAACAACGAGCTGAAGGACGTGTTGCTCGACGAGCTTTCGCCCGCCCGAATGCGCCGCCTCGGCTACTTCGACCCGACGGTGGTGTCTCGATTACTCGACGACCACGCCTCCCGGCGCCACAACCGCGAAGGGATTCTGTGGGCCCTGCTGTGCTTCTCGGCCTGGCACCGGCTTTATAAGGAGCAGGTGACGCCAACCGTGTGACGATCAGCGCAACATTCCCAACCTCGTCAGCCCCTCCACCAGCGCCGGCCCGGGGTCTCGCAGGCGCCACACCTCCCAGCGATCCCGGCTCGGCCGAAAGCTGAAGAACCGAGCCAGTGCCTGCAGCCGAGACGGCGCGCGCCTGTCGAGATGGAGCTCCACGGCCGAGCGTCGCAAGCGAAGATAGAGATGATCCACGTCTCCCCAGAACCAGCGGCTCCGGATTCCTGTTCGGTACGTGTGCTGCTCCGGGACGTCCTCGCCCAGGGCACACCGTACGAGCAGCGTAGGAAAATCGACGCCGGCATCGATCGCCAGCTGCAACGAGCCCCAGAATCTCCCGTTGATCTCCATCACCACAAGGCGGCCGCTGCGCGCATCACGCTTGCACTCGATCATGACGACCCCGTTCCATTGCAGCGCCTCGAGCAACCGCCACCCCGCTTCGGCCAGCGCGGGATCCAGTCCAACACTCTCGCGGTAGACGCTGACCCCACCCGCGGGAGGCTTTTCGCGCAAACGCCGGTGGGCGAACGACGCAACGCGCCGGCCGTCCCAGCGCAGCGCGAAGAACCCCTCGCCGGCCCCCTCCACACGCTGCTGCACGAGAATCGGGAAGGCGCCCGGGGGAAATCCGCGCAGCGTCTCCGCCAACTCGCCCGGCCGGTCAACAAACGCTACGCCGACTTTGTTGTGGCTCCCGCCATGCGGCACCATGGAGCGATGCGGCTTCAGCACCGCGGGAAACCAGGTGTCGGGAACCGCTGCGAGCGGGTCCCGGGGCGACCGGACAATGACGGAGGGCGGCACCGCGAAGCCCGCAACCTCGGCCATCTGGAGCACCGCGGCCTTGTGCGAAGCGGCGCGATAGATCGCGAGATCGGGAAACGGAATACGCACGTCGGGCGGGAAACTGGACCGGTACTGCAGCACGGCCTCGACGGACTGGTCCGTGATCGGGAGGAGCACGCCCGCCCGAACCCGCTCAGTGAGTTTGCCGACTGCGGCTGCGAATTCCTCGGGATGCTCCAGCGCGCTCGGCGTGACCGCGTGCGAGCGGACCGAGCGGCTCGCGCCGGCCAGCGACCATCGCGAAGGCCCGACGACGTGGACCTCGTAGCCCGCAAACACCAGCGAGCGCGCCGCCGCCAGTGTGGCGCGCTCGTTGGCATCGGTCAGAAGCACTCGCTGGGCCTGCATCGCCACCCTCTCGCCTTGAATGCGACCTGTGGCAGCCGTGCTACAACTTTGTCCCTGGGCCCCTAAGCCCCTGCTTTGATCGGAGATCCATCACCCTCCCGCACCCACGGTAGTGGCCTTCCTCTTGCACGACGAGCCGGCACAACAAACCTCCGACATCGGAAGGGCAAGATTTCGGCCATCCCCATGATACCGAGAGAGGTGCTCGCGTCACCCCGCCCGTTGCGCGTGGCCTTCGTCGGCGCGGGAAGGATGGCCCGCCAACACCTCCAGGCGTTGCGGCGCGTGGCACTGCCGCACCGCGTGCTCGCGGTGTTCGACTCCTCCGAGCGGGTCGCCCGGGAGCTTGCCGCGATCGCTGGTATTGTGACGTATCCGTCTATGACCGATCTGCTCAGGGATGCCGAGCCGGACGTGGTACACGTCTGTACGTCGGCCGGCATGCACTTCGAACCCGCACACCATGCGCTACAGGCGGGAGCGCACGTCTACGTTGAAAAACCCTTCGTCGAGACCCAGCATGAAGCGGACGTGCTGCTGCGACTTGCCGCATCCCGGAGCCGGCTGGTGTGCGCTGGGCACCAGCTGCTGTGGGACCGCGCGTTCCGTGCATGGTTGGCCCGGGCTGCCGAGCTCGCTCCTCTGCATCTGATTGACAGCCACTTCACCTTCCACCCTCCGCGGCTCCGTCTGGATCGAGCGGGGTCAACAGTCTCAGCCGAGCAGCTCCTCGATATCCTCCCGCACCCGCTCTACACGCTGGTAGCGGCGCTCGAACGGTTCGGCGGATCTGACCCCGTCGTCACCTCCTTGCGCGCGAGCCCGACACAGGTCACTGCAGCAGTGTGCGCCGGGTCGGTCACCGGGCGCCTATTCGTGAGTCTTCGGGCGCGTCCGGTCGCTTCTACCATCACGGCGAGCGGAGACGGTGGCTCGGTGACGGCCGATTTCGTCCGGTCGATTGTGTTCGGCGCGGCGAACCCGGGCACGAGCGCCATCGAGAAGATCCTCAACCCCGCGCTCGAAGGGTGGCAGCTGCAGTCGCGGTCGGCCATCAGCCTGTTCAAGCGGCTACTCGTCGGCGGAGGCTATTCGGGCCTGGCCGAGATCCTCGGCGCTTTCTATCGGGCAGTCGGGTCAGGCGGCGCCTCCCCGCTCGCCCCGCAGCATTTGCGCTCCGTAACGTCGCTCTACGAGCACATCGCGGAAGCGGTGCGGCGCCCGACGCGGACCGTCAGGTCAGGCCGCCCGGCAGCCCTCCCCGGCGCGCCCATTGCGGTCGTCACGGGCGCGCGTGGCTACCTGGGGAAGGAGATCGCCCGCCACCTCGTGCGCCGCGGGTTCCGCGTGCGGGGTGTCGGTCGAGCCGCTGACGTAGACGACCCAAACGTACACGAGTGGGTCACGGCCGACCTCGGCGAGGGCGTCCCGGCGCACGCACTCGTGGACGCCGCGGTCGTAATACACGCTGCTGCCGAGACGGCAGGAGGCTACGAGGCCCACCAACGCAACTCGGTCGACGCCACCAGGAACGTCCTTCGAGCTATGAGCGCCGCGAACGTGCGGCGGCTGGTGCACATCAGCAGCCTGTCGGTACTGGAGCCTCCGCGGACGCCGTGGGAGCGGCAAAACGAGCGCACGCCGCTCGCCAGGAATCCAGGCCTGCTCGGCGCGTACAGCTGGGGCAAATGCGTCGCCGAGCAGCTGGTCACGACGGAAGCACCGCGTCTCGAGATCGCGACCCGGGTTATCCGGCCCGCGGCCCTCATCGACGTGCATCACCCAGACCTGCCGGGGCTCGTGGGCCGCCGCCTGTTCGGACAGTGGCATCTGGGCATCGGACGCCCGGGGCTCCCCATCGCCACCTGCGAGGTGGGCGCCGCCGGAGAGGTGATTGCCTGGTGCGCTGCGTGCTTTGAGGACGCCCCGCCCATGCTCAACCTCATCGATGGAACGCGGACGACCCGACGCGAGCTCCTCCGCGCGTTTCGGGAACACGGGTGGCGCGGCCGGGTCGTGTGGATCCCGATCAGCGTGCTCGCAGGGCTGCTGAGCGCCGCCCGAATAGGGCTGGCCCTGGCCAGGTGGCAGCGGCCCAGCCGGCTGGCCGTCTGGGAGATTCTCCGCCCCCGCCGCTATGACGACGCGCTGGCTGCGCATGCGCTCGCCGCGGCGCATCGCTACGACCCCGCCCGGCGTCACGAGGACGCCGGCGTACTCTCTGCCCAACCGAGGTAAGCGTCATGCGGGGAGGGATGGGACGTGCGCTGCCGGCATACGCCGGCGTCGAGCAGCGGGCGTTGGTCCCCGCAACTCCCGGACCCGACGCGAGGTGGGATCCCCTCCTGGCCTGCGCGGCGGCGTACATCCTCACCGCAATCGGCCATTTCCAGCTGGTCTTCCCTTCCCTTCTGCCGTTGCGGCCAACACTCGTGGCGGGAGTCTTGTCGATCGTGTTGTACCTTGCGGCGGCGCGGGGAACCCGGGATATCGCTACCGTGTGGTCCCCCACGACGAAGTACGTGTTGCTGCTGCTGTGTTGGGTGGCCCTCTCCGTGCCGGGCGCGCTCTACCCGGGGCGCAGCTTCCGCCTGCTGACTGACGGACTCATCAAGACCGTCGTCATGTACCTGGTCACCGTCGGGGTGGTCCGGGGAACGCGCGACGTCGAGCGCCTCGTGTACGTGTACTTCGTCGGCGCGGCTGTCTACGCTGCAGTCGCGGTGTCACGATTCGACGTGAGCGGCGGCGATCGGATGGGCGGCTTCACCGACTACGATCCGAACGACCTCGCCACGTACCTCGTCACCGCGCTGCCGTTCGGGCTGTACTTCCTCCTGGGACAGCGCAGGCCCGTCCGGCGCGCGGTTGGCGGTGCCGGGCTCGTCGTGCTCGCGACGGCTTTCGCGCGCACCGGCTCACGCGGCGGCTTTCTCGCGCTCGTGGGCGTGGCGGTGTTCTTCGTGATCGGCTATCGCTCGGTGCGCTTGCCCTGGAGAGTGCTCGGCACGATCGTCTTCGGCCTGCTCTTCCTGCTGGGGTCGAGCGACAGCTTCTGGCAGCGGATGGAGACTATCCTGCACCCGCAGGAGGACTACAACTACACCGCCACAAGCGGTCGCTGGCAGGTCTGGCAGCGGGGCATCGGCTATATGCTGGAGCGTCCGCTTTTCGGAGTAGGCGCGGCGGATTTCGGCACGGCCGAAGGCCAGTTGTCCCCGCTCGCCAAGCTCCAGGAGCGTGGTATTGGCGTGAAGTGGTCGGCTGCCCACAACAGCTTCGTCCAGATCGGGGCGGAGCTCGGGGTGCCCGGATTGGTCTTCTTCCTCGGCGTGTTCGTGACGACGTTCCGTGCGCTCCGAGCGGTGCGCCGGGCTGAGGCCAGGGTCGCGTCGCTCGGGCCGGGGCCCCCCCGTCTCGCACACCCGCTGATGGCGTCGCTCGTCGGCTTCACAGTCGGGGCGGTGTTTCTCAGCCTCGCGTATCAGGGGATGCTGTATGCGTTGGTGGCGTTCGCCGTGGCGCTCCGGAAGGTCACGCCCGCCGTCGCCCCTGCGGCAGCTCGTTCCGCGGCCGGACTGCGGCGCTGGCGCATGTGAGCATGTCCCCCGGCATCGTCCTCCTCGACGCGGCGCTTGCCTTGCTCGCAGGGGCTCTGCTGCTGCCGAGTGTCTCCGATGCCATCAGCCTGGTCCGGGCTCGTCGCGGCCGCACCACCGAGCGACGTCGGGTCACCGGTCGGTCTCCGCAGCTGCTCTTCTTGGTGCCCGCGCACGATGAAGAGCTGCTGATCGCATCCTGTCTGCGCGCGCTGTTGCAGCAGCAGTACCCCGCCGAACGACGCGCCATCACGGTGATCGCGGATAACTGCACCGACCGCACACCAGCCGTCGCGCGGGAGCTCGGCGTGACGTGCCTGGAGCGTCGCGATACGACGCGGCTTGGCAAACCTCATGCCCTGGATTGGGCGCTGCACCGCGTTTCACTAGCGGAGATCGACGCGGTGGTGATCGTGGACGCCGACACGATCTTGGCTCCCGATTTCGCCGCGAACCTGGCCGCCGCTGGGCCCCTTCGCCACAAGGCGATCCAGCCGTTCAACGGTGTCGCGAACGACGCCGACAGCGCGCTCACGCGCATGGCCGCCGTGTTCGCGACGGCGACCCATCGCTTTGCATTCGGGCTCAAGAACCGGGCTGGGCTCAACGTTCCGCTGAGCGCCGGGATGTGCCTCGGTGTTGACGTGCTCGCCGACACCGGGTGGAGCGCGTTCTCGCTGTGCGAGGACTGGGAGATGTACGCCCTCCTGACTGCGCGAGGCACACGCATCGAGAGTCTGCCGCACGCTCGGGTGTTCGCGCAGGAAGCGAAGACCTTGCGCCAGAGCTCAAGCCAGCGGCGGCGCTGGATGGCCGGCAAGATGGCGGTGCTGCTGCACTATGGACCCGGGCTGCTGCGAAGCACCCACATCGGACCCGCGCAGAAGCTCGACGCCCTTGCGGAGCTCGGCGCCTTCGGTCCGGCGGTCCAGCTGGCGATCGTGACTGCCGCGGCTTGCGTCGTGTTCCTGCTGCGGCCGCCCGCGGCCCCCTGGATCGCCCTGGCGCTGGCAGTGCCGCTGATGCGCTGGTTCATCTATGCGACGGCCGCCCTCGTTGTCCATCCTCAACCTGGCCGGGCGTTGCTCGCGTTCGCGTTTCTACCGCTCTATACGATATGGCGTGCGGGTACGGCTCTCACCACGCTCACCTGGCCGGGTGATCAGCGTTGGCTCCGCACCCCGCGACACGCTGACACCCACACTAGCGACGCACCGTGACGGGTCTACGTCTCAACTGTCGCGGCGCGCGTCAACGCCCGCTGAGACGGAGGTGGTTGAACCAGAAGTACTGATTCCGAGTCACCGTTCTGCCTACGCCGCCCCAAGTGGGGCTGACGTTCAACTCTGTGAACCCTGCATCGGGATATCCAATGCCCGTGTAGCTCCCGACCAGGACCCGATCGACCCACCACTTAAGAATCCCACCGTTGTAGTCCTGGTAGACCTCGAGCTGGTGCCACACGCCGAGCGCGAGCGGGCTCGATGAGCGGACGTTCTCATCCAGGTTTCGGGAAAATCCCGCAGGAGGCGACGGCCCCTCCAGAGTGATTGCGGTTCGGTAGGGCGGCCCGCCGCCAAGCAGCTTCAAAATATGGCAGTGCGTCGTCTTCCCCGTGCAGATGAAGACGATCTTGCTTGTCGCCGCCGGCCCGCCTTGCCACGGGCTCGATGGCTTCCACCACAACCCGATATACAGGGCTCGGATCGCAGGAAAGAAGCCGTAAATCGACGCGGGCGCCGCGCCGCCCACGAAGCCGGCCGGATAGAGCACCTGAAACGAGTATGGCAACGACGGCGCACCAGGGTCGGAGATTCGCGTCCCATACGCCTTCGCGTTGTTGTTGATGTGCCACCGTGACGCACCGAGCCTCTGATTGACGACCGCCGGAATCGGCTCCGTGAACCCGTAATCATCGATCAGCGGGAACCCCACCGGCTCATTCGGCCACGACACCTTGCGGCAGGTGTCGACGTTCGCTGTCAAGGAGAAAGGGCCGGCCACTAGCGTCCCAGGCCCGAGCCGCTGGGGAGCGATCACGTTCAGCCCGACCGCGATCCTCATCACGGAGACGACGTGCGACAGACCCGAAGGACGGGGCACGGGTTGGCATGCGAGGGGGGAGCTGCATCTCCGCCCGCACGCGGCGATTGTCACTGGCCGCCGGGGAGCACGTGGTTGTACCAGTACCAGTGGTTCTGCATGATGGTCGCGCCGTTGGCGCGCGGCGAGAGGTCCTAGGGCCCGAGCAGCGTCGTCCCCTCGCGGATCGCCTGTCGCGGGCTACGAACCGTTTGGTACGGTCGCCTCAGGGGTTCCCACTCAAGTGAATGTGGTCCCAGTAGAAATGCTGATCCTGCGGCACCGTCGCACCCGCACCGCCGCCCCAGGTCGGGCTAAACCGAAACACTGAAAATGTCGATCCGCCATAGACGGCATCGGTATAACTCCCGATGAGCGTGCCGTCGAGCCACCACTTGAAGATGTGATTGGGAATGTCGTTGTAGACTTCGATCACGTGCCACTGCGCGAGCGTCACGTTCACGTGGGCTACATT
>JACXTT010007218.1_pt1 | contig 15711 bp, 9 predicted proteins | sample 9270951 | NCBI WGS metagenome assembly JACXTT01 (sample SAMN15532306, study PRJNA645909) | rock metagenome | isolation source: weathered quartz diorite | place: Puerto Rico | collected 2017-06-21 | reverse complement strand
AGCGCTCGGGTCGGTGACGTAGGTGGTGCCGCCGGCAACGACGACCGGCTTCTGGCTGCCGGCACCGGTCACGATCTGGTCGTCACCTGCGTTTGCCTTCGCTGCCGAGACGGTCTCGACGGTGCTGCTGTAGCTGAGCTCCGTGTGCGCGGAGTCGTTCAGCTGGAGGATCTGGTACCACTCCGATCCCCCCGGAGCCGTCTTCGACAAGGTGGCCTTCAGGGTGAAGGTTCCCGTCTTGCCTGGAGCGATCGGTGGGGTGAAGTAGCCGTTAGGGCCTTGGGCCAAGGGAGTGCCGATCACCGAACCGCTGGTGAGGACGAGCGTGGGCGAACCGCCGCAGTTGCCACTCGTGCAATTGAGCAGGAAGTCGGCGACCGTCAGGTTGAACTGGGCCGTGCTTGTGCCGGTGTTCTTGACCTCGAAGGCGAAGCTTGCGGTTCCGCCTGCGGTCGTGGCGATGGAGACGATCGAACCGTTGCCTCCGCCACTGGTGAACGCAGTACCCGGGCCGTGGATGAGCAGCTTGCCGCTCTCACCGCCGTATGCACTCGCCGAGGCAGCGAGTCCGATCACGATCAACGTCGAGGCCGCTGCAACCGCAACGACCTTTCGCATGCGTCGCGGAACATTCATGGTGAAACTCCAGATGTGGGAGGGGATCGAGCACCTGCTACTTCGTGGAGTGTCTACCCGCGACGCTTGATACACCATCCCCTGATTTCCGCGGAATACGGAACCTCAGATTGCCCAAATCTGTTCCGGCGGCGCCTTACTTCCAGATCCGCACGTAGTCGACCTGCGTCGTCGCCGGAAGCGCCGTGGACGTCGAGTACGCGTTGCTCCCGACCCCGAGCGCCGAGGTCAGCGCGAGGAAGAACGGCTGGTCGAACGGTGCCGGCGAGTTCAGGCCCGCGGCCCGGTAGTTGTCGACCACGCACGCCTTGCCGTTCGTGTAGAGCGTGATCGTCCCGGGCTGCCAGACGACGGCGTACGTGTTGAACGTCGTGTTGTCGATCGTGCAGCCGTAGCTGGTCACGATGTTGGTGTTCGTCGACGCGCTCGCCGTGTTCGGGTCGTAGACGTAGTGGATGAACGGGATGTTGTTGCTGGCGTACTGGCTGTACCACTCGGAGAAGTCGATCTCGCCCGATGCCGGGTAGGCGCCGTACTGGGCGGAGTTGACCGGCCACAGCCACAGCGTCGACTGCAGACCGGGCACCTTGGTCTGCGGGTACTTGGCCCGCACCTCGAACCGGCCGTAGGTCTGGCTGAACTTGCTGAACCCGCTGACCGAGCCGGCCGTGTACCGGGTGCTGAAGCTCCCGTTCGGGGTGGCGCAGGTGAACGCCGAGTTCTCCTTGCGGACGGTGAGGTTGAGGACTCCACCTGCTTCGGAGATGTTGTTGGGGCTGTTCACGTAGCAGGTCTGGCTGCCGCTCGGACCGCTCACCGACCCACTGGTCGACGTCAGCTGCGGGACCCACTTCGAGGTGTCCAGGCTGTTGCCGTTGAACTCGTCGTCGAACGTGCACTGCCACGCCGTTCCATCCGCCTTGTAGATGGTGGCGGTGCTGCACGAGCTCGCCGGCGGCTGCGGATTGGGCACGCGCGCGAACGCTGCGGGCGAATTGACGGTGACCGTCACCAGTGCGGCCGCCAGGAGTGCGCCGGCGGTCTTTCTCAGAGCAGAGCGATTCACGATGTTCCCCCACGTCCCCACGTTGCCCCGGCGTCGTGAAGCCGGGGGCCATTGGTCCCATTGTGCGCAATTTGGACAATCAGGTCAAGAGGTTCATTTGCCTCGGGTCGCGCTCAGTCGGGCCGATCAAAGGAGGAGCGAAAAGCAGAAACGGACAAAAAAGGCATTTCGGGCTATGATGGCCTTGGGATTGGGGGTGCTCATGGACGAGCGTCGGCGGGAAAGGACTGAGCGCGGCAATGCTGCCGTGGAGTTCGCGCTCGTCATGGTGCCCTTGATCGTCCTGCTCTTCGGGGTGGTTCAGTACTCCCTGTACTTCTGGGCGCTGCAAGGCGGCAGCGACGTCGCGCGGAGTGCGGCCCGGATGGCCTCGGTCGGGAACCCGCCCGACTGCGCCTCGTTCACCTCGGCGGTGCGGGGCCAGGTCGGCAGCCTGATGGCCAGCGGCAGCGTGGCCACGGTGCAACGCACCTACACCGAGCAGAACCCGGGCACCGTGACGGTCGGTGACATGGTCACCGTCACGGTGTCGTTCTCCACCCCGAACCTGCACTTCCCGTTCATCCCGTTCATCAACAACGGGCTGGTCCGGACGTCGGCGCAGTCCCGGGTCGACTTCGTGCCGAGCCAGCCGCAGGCCTGTCCGTGAGCATCATGGGCAAGCGAGCTCGCGACGAGGGCGCCATCGCGATCATGGTCGCGCTGGTCGCCGTTGCGATGTTCTCGTCAGCGGCGCTCGCCGTCGACCTGGGCAGCGCGTGGGCGCGCAAGCGGGACGTGCAGAAGGAGGTCGACATCGCCGCGCTGAGCATCGGCTACATGCTGCCGATGACGGCCACCAACGAGCAGGCCATCGCCGACAAGGTCGCCTCGTCGCTGAACAACCAGTACAACGACGTCGTCGGCCAGACCCCGGTGACCGGCGCGCAGCTGCTCAACGGCAACCCGGCCGACGGCGAGGTCACTTTCCAGAACGCCGACTTCACCCCGTGCTCGGACCAGTGCCCGCAGATGCACGTCCTCGCACCCCCGAGCAACGTCCAGTTCGGGCTCGCGTCGGTGATGGGGGTGAAGAGCGAGAACGTGCAGGCGGTGGCCACCGTTCGGATGACCTCCGAGCTGCCTCCGTCGACCAAGACGATCCCGTTCTGGCTGCCGAGCGGCTGCGGCTACGGCCCGTCAGAGGCCGACACCACGCAGGGTGGTGGCTCGAACCCGACCCCGACGCCTACCCCGACGCCGACGGCCACACCCACGGCAACGCCCACCGCGACGGCGACGCCGATCTCGCCGACCCCGGTCGGGACGCACCTCCTGGTCGGACCCGCGGTCACGACGATGGCCTACCTCGGCACGACGTCGATCTCGAGCTACAGCATCAGCGGGGTGAGTGCGTCGTACAAGAAGGTGACCCTGCGGGCGTTCGCGCCCGGCTTCACCTCCTTCGTCGACTTCGCTGCCCAGACGTCCGGCAACGGCAACGTCCCGACCTTCACGGTGAGCACCGAGATCAGCGCGACGTCCGGCAACTGGACCGTCTACGCACTCGCGCAGAAGAACAACTCGATGGCCTACTCCGCGACGAGCCTGGTCATCCAGGTCAACAACCCGATCGGGCCCTCGCCGACCCCGACTCCGTCGCCGACACCCACGGCGACTCCCAGCGCGCCCGACGTCACCGTCGGCTGTGTCGGTCAGGATCGCGGCAACTTCGGCCAGCTGGACTCGCCACGCGTCGAGGGTGGCACCAAACAGCAGCGGCTGGCTCTGAACATCGCGCTCGGGCTCGACCACACGCTCGTCCCGTACGTCTTCGCGCCTGGGCAGGCCGTGGTGAAGGACTGCGGCTCCGGGGCCAGCCTGCTGCCCGGTGCTCAGGTCGATGCCACCTCCCAGCCCGGGAACAACTGCATCACCGGGGACACCGGAAACGACGGTCCGAAGATGATGGACGGGTTCGTCCAGGGCATCTCGGGAGGTCCCAAGGGGCGTCTCGACGTCGCCAACGGCCACACGACCTGCCCGGGTCGGACCGACGCTGCGATCACCGGCGTGCTCGTCAACAACGACGTCCTGTCCTGCTACCTGCGCAACGGCGCGACGCTGACCGACATCACCCAGTCGACGGGCGTGACCACCTCGATGCTGGACCAGTCGGTGATCAACTCGCCGCGCTTCGTCTGGATCCCGGTCGTCGTCGCGACCGACCGCGCACAGAAGAACTACCAGCCGATCTCCGAGTTCGTGCCGGGGTTCATCACCGACGAGACCCAGACGACTCCGGCCACGGCGACCAACGGCCTCGACATCAACGGGAACTCCGTCTCGGCGCTGCACGTGTTCACGTTCAACCGCGACGCACTCGCACCGATCGAGCAGTCGAACACGGTCACCTACGACCCGAGCCTCGGCGGCGGCATCGTGCGCCTGGTCCAGTGAGCCGGCAGGACCAAATTGGGGCTCGGAAATTCTCGAATTTCTGACCTTTCTGAGAGTTTCCTGAATTCAGACTGAGCGTCTTTACGCAACGTTCAGGTAGTGGTCCGATGAGCCAAAGGCGCGGCACCCTCCCACTTGGCTGCGTCCCGTGCGGGGGCTCCGATGGCCGCTTCAGTTCGGCTCACGTCGTACGACGTCGCTCGCTCCTGCCCGCTCCTCGATCCCGAGCTGCAGTCGATCTGAAGGAAGCCGCCATGTCCCGTACGCCGTCGCGCAGGCGACCACTCGTCCTCCTGGTCGCGGTCGCTCTTGCGGCCAGTTCCCTGGCGCTCGCGGGCGCAGCCAGTGCGTACGGCGGTGAGAGCGGATACCTCCTCATCCATGGACCGGGCACGGCGTTCGCCGGTCCCGGCTCCTACAACAACGTCACCACGACGGCCGGCGGCACGGCCACCTACACCTTCGAGATCAAGAACACAGGTTCGGACACCGCTCAGTACGACCTGCGCCTGAGCACTGGATATGCGGACAACTGCGGCTCCTGTGCGAACGCGAAGATCGTGCTGACTCCGGGGACGGCCGACTCCGTGGCTGCTGCCCAGGGACAGACCGGTTGGTTCACGCCGCCGATCGCCGCCGGCAAGACGCTGTCGTTCACGATGAAGGTGACGCCGCCGGCTGGTTCGCCGCCCGGCACCGTCTTCGAGGTCGATCCATTCCTCGACGACTCCTCCGGTATCAACCAGATCAGCTTTGCGTTCGCCCAGGTCACGGTGACGGCATCGACGGGCACTGCCGCGGACGACCAGTTCGTGACCGGTGCCGGAAGCCAGAAGCCGGTCGCCCAACGCGGCGGCGCGTTCACGATGGTGAACGATCCGAGTGCCAAGCCGAACGCGACCTCGGTGTTCACCGTCAAGCTGCAGAACGACTCCGCGGTCGCTGGCCGGATCACCTACCAGCTCTACGACTACAGCGGTTGCGGAGCAGCGTTCCCGGCGACGGTGAAGGTCGGCACGACCGACATCACCGCGGCAGCGGTCGCGGGCACGTACCAGACACCGGTTCTGGCCAAGGGCAAGTTCACGACCCTGACCGTCACCGTGACTGCGGTCGGCACGCTGTCCCAGTGCACGAACCTCATCAACTCCGCGCTCTACATCTCGACCAGCAGCACCGGAAGCAGCCCGAGCCAGCAGGTCTACCTCGTGACCAATCCTGTGGCGAGTTGAGCCTCGTCGCCGACCCAAGGACGTACCGATGATTCGAGTAACCAACCGCCGCCTCGTCGCACTCCTCTCGTCGTTGGCGCTCGTGGCCAGCGGTTCGGTCGGGCTCGCAGCCTCGGCAGATGCCATGGGAGGGGAGACCGGCTACCTGCTCATCCACGGCGTCGGCACCGCGTTCGCAGGCACCGACACCTCCAACACGATCGCCACGACGGCCGGCGCCTCGGTGAGCTTCCCGTTCAAGGTGAAGAACACAGGTTCCAGCGCCGCTCAGTTCAACCTGAGCATCGAGAACCAGAAGTTGTTCTGCCCGTCGACCTGTCCGTTCGCGAGCTTGAGCCTGACCAGCGGCTCGCTGGTCGTGACCACGCTGACCCAGGGGCCCAACGGGTACTTCACCCCGCAGATCGCGGCCGGGCAGACCGGGACGTTCACGCTGAAGGTCACGATGCCGGTGGCAAGCCCGTCGACGGGCGTCGCGGCGGGCGACGTGTTCGACCAGGTCATCGTGCTGAGCGACACCGCGCACACCGAGCTCGACCGGGTGGTCGCGGGCGAGGTGATCACCAGCTCCGCCCCTGGAACGCTGGCCGCTGATCAGTTCGTCACGGGTTCCGGGGGCCAGCACGCCGTGGGCGATCCGCTGCTCGTCGGCGGGTACGTGACGGACCCGGCGATCGCGATGGGCGCCAAGGCGACGTACACGGTCAAGCTGCAGAACGACTCGACCGAGTCCCAGCCGATCACCTACCACCTCGACGACGAGTTCTCGTGCGGGTCGAGCTACCCGGCCACGGTCAAGTCCGGCACGACCGATGTGACCGCAGCAGCCGAGGCGGGCACCTACGTGACACCGACGCTCGCCCCCGGCAAGTCGGTGTCGCTCACCGTGACGGTCTCGCACGTCGCTCCGCCCAACTGGTGCGGTGTCTCGTTCCGCGGATCGGATTTCTGGGCCTCGCGATCAACGGTCGGCAGCACGACCGAGACGGTTGAGCTGATCACGAACGCCTCAGCGTCATGATCCGCTCCTCACGTCGTTCGCGACCGCTCGCTGTCCTGTTCGCGATCGCCTTGGCCGCGGTCAGCTCTCTCTCGATCGCAGGCGCGGCAAGTGCGTACGGCGGCGAGCAGGGCTATCTCCTGATCCACGGACCGGGCACGGCCTTCGCTGGCCCCGACTCCTACAACAACGTCACCACGACGGCAGGCGGCACGGGCACCATCACCTTCGCGGTGAAGAACACAGGACCGTCGACGTCTCAGTTCCTACTGGAGGCGTACGACTTCGCCGAGAACTGCTCCAGCTGTGCACCCGCCAAGATGGTCGTCACGCCGGGACCGGCCGGCACGGCGGCCGCGATGCTCGGGTCTGGCTACTTCACGCCGCCGATCGACCCGGGCAAGACGTTGACCTTCACGATGAAGGTGACGCCCCCCACCGGGACTGCGGCCGGCACCGTGTACGACGTCGAGCCGTTCCTCTTCGACACCAGCGGCGTCAACCAGCTCAGCGAGGCCTTTGCCTCCGTCAGCGTGACTGCGTCCACGGGCACGGCACCCGACGACCAGTTCGTGACCGGGGCCGGGAGCCAGAAGCCGGTCGCACAAGTGGGCGGCGTGACCCCGCTGGTGAGCGATCCGAGCGCCAAGCCCAACGCCACCTCGGTGTTCACCGTCAAGCTGCAGAACGACTCTGCGGTCACGGACCGGATCGCCTACCAGCTGACCGACACCAGCGGATGCGGGGCAGCGTTCCCTGCCACGGTGAAGGTGGGCACCACCGACATCACCTCCGCGGCTCTGGGCGGCAGCTATCAGACGCCGCTGCTGGCCAAGGGAAAGTTCACCACCCTGACCGTCACCGTGACGGCGGCCGGCTCGCTGTCGCAGTGCACGCATCTTCAGAACGCCTCGTTCTGGCTCTCGTACAGCCACAGTGGCAACACCGTGGGCCACGGGATCTACCTCGTGACCAACCCCGTGGCGAGCTGAACCTCGTCGCCGACGCAAGGACGTGCCCATGATTCGAGTACCGAACCGCCTCGTCGCACTGCTCTCGTCGTTGGCACTGGTCGCGAGCGGCTCAGTCGCGCTCGCCGCCTCGGCTGACGCCCTGGGAGGAGAGGCGGGCTACCTGCTGATGCACGGCGTCGGCACCGCGTTCGCCGGGTCGCACTCGGTCAACACGATCGCCACGACGGCCGGTGCGTCGGTGAGCTTCCCCTTCAAGGTGAAGAACACCGGCTCGAGCGCTGCGCAGTTCAACCTGACGCTCGCCAACCAGGCGCTGTGGTGCTCGTCGGCGGTGCCGGGTTGTACGGCGCCCGCGGTCAGTCTGACCAGCGGGTCGCTGATCGTGACGCCGCTCTCCCAGGGGCCCAACGGGTACTTCACCCCGCAGATCGCCGCAGGTCAGACGGCTACCTTCACGCTGAAGGTCACGGTTCCGGCAGGGAGGCCGGCCGGGGATCTCTTCGACCAGGCCATCTCCCTGAAGGACACCGCCCACAACGTCCTGGATCAGATCTTTTCCGTGGAGGTGATCACCAGCTCCGCCCCGGGAACTGAGGCTGCCGACGAGTTCGTCACCGGGTCCGGTGGACAGCACGCTGTCAGTGATCCCCAGAATGTCGGAGGCTACGTCACCGATCCGGCGATCGCCGTGGGCGGCAAGGCGACCTACACGGTGAAGCTGCAGAACGATTCGACCGAGACCGTGCCGATCACCTACCAGCTGGCCGACGTGTTCGGGTGCGCCTCGCAGTACTCAGCCACCGTCAAGGCGGGGACGACGGATGTCACGGCAGCGGCGCTGGCCGGGACCTACTCGACAGCCGCCTTGGCGCCAGGCAAGTCGGCGTCCCTCACGGTCACGGTGACCCACGTCGCCCTGCCCAACGCGTGCCCAGGGGGGTACAACGGCTCGGACTACTGGGACTCGGACTCGACGGTCGGCAACGTCACCCAAACGGTCCACCTGATCACCAACGGCTCGGCCTCCTGATCTCAGGCGGGCGGCTGGTACGGGTCGGTCGCGTAGCGGGACATGATGCTCAGCACCTGCTGAGGATCGAGGCGCCCGTCGGTGCCCGGGAGGAGCTCGGAGAGCTCACGGAAGTAGTTGAGGTAGCGCTCCGGCGTGACCGTGCAGACGAGCGACGCGGGACTGTCCGGGTCGGCGTTCGCGAAGGTGTGCGGTGCGCCGATCGGGGCGGTGACCAGCTGGCGGGGCCGGGCGATCAGGCTGTCGTTCCCGCTGGTGAAGCGGATCGAGCCGCTGACCACGAAGAAGGTCTCGTCGTGCTCGCGGTGCACGTGCTGCGGGGGACCACCCCACCCCGGGACCAGGTCGCACAGCACCGCGCCGACGCGCTTGTCAGACGATGTCCCGTCATCGAGCACTGTGAACCCGCAACCGACCGCCTGGAACGTCTCCGGTGTGGCCGGCGTGACAGAGATCGTCATAAGACTGCCTTTCTCATAGTGCGACATGCTGTCTCATTAATAGACTACCTGTAGCATAGGTCCATGGTCGAGCAAGTCAAGCGGTCCTCACCCCGGGAGCGCACCCGCCGGGACCTGCTGGTCGCCGCACGCGAGCTCCTCGCGGAGGGCGAGCCGCTCACGGTCCAGGCGGCTGCCGACCGTGCCGGCGTGTCGCGCGCGACGGCATACCGGTACTTCGCGAGCAACGACGCGGTGGCCCTGAACGCGACCCTGCCACTGGTCGACGACCCGTTCTCGGACCCGGCCTGGCCCTACGCGCGGCCCGAGGCCGACCAGCCTCCGGCGGAGCGGGTCGAGGCGTTGGTCCGGGGGATGGCCGAGTGGGCGTTCGACCACGAACGTGAGCTGCGTACCGTCCTCGCCCTCAGCCTGGAGCCGGACGCCGAGCAGCGCGGGTTCGCGCGCGTCGGCAAGCTTGCCCGGTTCCGGTGGATCGATGCCGCGCTGGCCGGCCTCCCGTCGACGGTGACGCCCACGCAGCGGCGCCGGCTGAAGGCCGCGCTGCTCCCGCTGTTCGGCTCCGACGCCGTCGTCTGGACGGCGGACGTGGCCGGGCTCGAACGCAAGCAGGCGGTCGACCAGCTGGCCTGGACGGCCAGGATGCTGGTGCAGGCCGTCCTCGCCGAGCCGCAACGTCGCGCCTGACCCGTTTCGGACCCACCGGTACCCGTTTCTTCAGCCAGCGTTCATCCAAGCGCTGGGGTTTACGGCAGATCGAGCGGGGTATTTTCGCCGCCGTCCCTGTGAATACGGTCCTCTGCGGCTAAGAAACGGATAAACGATGTCTGCTCGGCGCATCCTGGCGTGCCTCGCCACCTTGGCCCTGGTCCTCATGGGACTCCAGCTCCTCGTCAGCCCGGCCGCGCAGGCCAACACGAGTGGCACCGGGATCGTCATCAACGAGGTGTACGGCGGCGGCGGCAACACCAGCGCGCCGTACAACCAGGACTTCGTCGAGCTCTTCAACCCGACCGGCAGTTCGATCTCGGTCTCGGGCATGTCGGTGCAGTACCGGTCCTCCGGCGGCACCACCAATCCGTCCGGCGTCATCCCGCTGACCGGTTCGATCGCCGCCCACAGCTACTACCTGGTCGGCGGAGCGACCGGAGCGACCGGAGCGGCCCTGCCGACCCCCGACGTCTCCGGCACCACCGTCAACCTGAGCGGCACCGCCGGCACCGTGTTCCTCGCCAACCAGACGACCGCGCTCACTGCGCCGCCGACCGGCTCGATCCTCAACAACAGCGCGATCATCGACCTCGTCGGCTACGGCTCCACGAACACCTTCGAGACCGCTGCGACCGCAGCGCCGTCGAACACGACCTCGGTCTCGCGCAACGGCACCCACGACGACACCGACAAGAACAACGCGGACTTCACCGCAGGTGCGCCGACCCCGGCGAACTCGTCCACCGGAGGCGCCCCGTCGCCGCTCGCGCTCGCCGACATCGCCAACCAGACCGGCTTCCGGAACACCCCGATGAAGGCGATCACGCTCGCCGCGACCGGGGGCGTCTCGCCGTACTCCTACAGCGTCACCGCCGACAACGGGATCACGGTCAACGTCAGCCCGACCGGCGTGATCAGCGCGATCCCGGGGGCTGCAGGCACCTACCACCTGACCGCGAAGGTCACCGACAGCGCGTCCACCCCGGCGTCGGTCTCCAAGAGCTTCACCGTGACGGCCACGAACGGCGACTCCGCGAACCACGTCGTGATCGGCGAGGTCTGGGGCGACGGCGGCTTCGGCAGTGCGGCGTACAAGAACAGCTTCATCGAGCTGTACAACCCGACCGACAACAGCGTCGACCTGAGCGGTGACTCGATCGCCTACCTGGCCTCCAACAACACCGGCAACACCGGGACGCCGGGCGCGACCCAGCAGACGAACCTGACCGGCACCATCCCGGCGCACGGCTACTACCTGGTCGCGGGGACGTCGTCGAACGGCGGCGCCGCCGGTGTCGACCTGCCCTCGCCGGACGACAACTCGACGATCAACTGGAACTTCGCCGACGGCACCCTCGCGCTGGTCAACACCCAGGACCCGTTCACGATGCCGACCGGTGACCTCACCGGGGCACCGCACGTCATCGATGCGCTCGGCTACGGCGTGAGCACCAGCTTCACGCCGTTCGCCTACGAGGGCGCCCTGTCCGGGTTCATCACCGGCACCAACATCGCGGCCGAGCGCACCCCGATCGGCACCGACACCAACAACAACCACACCGACTTCAGCTCGATCGCTCCGATCGCGATCAACTCCAACGGCGACACCCAGCCGGCCCTGTCCCTGGCGGGGGTGACCGACCAGACCGCCCTGCTCAACCAGGCCGCGACGATCACCACGCTGCAGGCCACCGGTGGCGTGGGCGCGCTGACCTACTCGATCACCGGCCAGCCCGCCGGCATCTCGGTCAACTCCTCGACCGGAGTCATCTCCGGTACGCCGACCGCCGCCGGCGTCTTCACGATCAAGGCCACGGTCGCCGACACCCTGAACGACAAGTCGTCGGTCACCTTCAAGCTCACCATCGGCAGCTTCCTGGTCACCAACCCGGGCGACCAGACCCTGGCCGTGGGCAGCCCCGCGGACTTCCAGGTCACGGCGTCACCGGCCAACACCTCCGGCTACGGCTTCGTCGTCAAGTCCGGCAGCACGCTGCCCGCAGGCCTCTCGCTCAACGCCAACACCGGCGAGATCACCGGGACGCCGACCGCGACGCAGGCGGCCACGCCGGTGACGATCACGGTCACCAACAAGGACGACTCGACGACGATCGACGCCACCTTCAACGTCACCGTGACGAACAGCGTGATGTCGATCGCCTCGATCCAGGGCACCGCGCCGCGGTCGGCGTACGCGCCGGCGACCGGGACCGGCGCGGGCCAGACGGTCAGCACCCAGGGTGTCGTCACCGCCGTCTGGAACAAGGGGTACGCCGGCACCGGCACCAGCGCCGCGCTCGGAGCGGCGACCAGCGGCCTCTCGGGCTTCGTCATCCAGACGCCCGACTCTGCAGTCGCGTCCTCGCCCGCCTCCGAGGCGATCTTCGTCTTCTACACGGGCACCAGCTTCACCGGCAAGGACGCCAACGGCGCCCCGATCGCCGTTGGCGACTCGGTCCGGGTCAGCGGCACGGTCAGCGAGTACAAGGCGGCGAGCGCGGTCTCCAGCGAGAGCGCGACCGAGATCACCGCGACGGTCGCGAACACCCACAAGCTCGGCGCCAGCCTCGGCACGGTGACGGTGCAGACCTCGCTGCCGGCGACCTACGCCGACCGCGAGGCGCACGAGTGGGAGGCGTACGCGCCGACCGACACCGTCATCACCGACACCTACCAGTACGAGACCGACGGCGAGCTCGGCGTCGCGAGCGGCAACAAGCCGCTGGTGCAGCCGACCGAGATCTGCGGCGACACCGGCTCGGCGTCCGACAACACCTGCATCCAGAACGCCGAGCAGGACATCGTCAACCGGGGCTACTTCCTGGGTGACGGCACCAACACGTTCTTCACCTCCTCGAGCACGCACTACAACCCGAGCAAGAGCGGCAACAGCGCGATCCCGCTGCCCTACATGGACGCGACCCACTCCGTCCGCGTCGGGGCGCACGTCAGCGCCGCGTCCGGCCAGGACCTGATCCTCGGCTACTGGCCCGACCTGTCCTCGACGAGTGCCTCGCGCGCCGGCAAGTGGTACCTGCAGCCCGACCGCCCCGTTCTCGGAACGCCGGTGTCGAACACCAACCAGGGCACGCCCGACCTCGGCCGCAACGCGGTCTCGTTCGAGGACACCCGCCCGGCGAACGCGGCGCCGAGCCCGTCGAACATCAACGCGAGCGGGACCTCGAACATCCGGGTCGCCACCTTCAACGTGGAGAACTACTTCACCGAGACCGGTCAGGCCTTCGCCGCCGACAACCCGGCGATCGGCAACTCGGCCGCCGGAGTGACCTCCTCGACGACCAAGGGCTGCCAGTACGACTACGACCGCGACGCCAACCCCACGCTGACCTACCAGTGCGTCTCGCCGTTCGGCCAGGCCAGCGCCTGGGACCCGGTCTCGGGTGCCCCGACCGCCTACAAGGCCGGGATCGCGAACGCCCCGCGCGGAGCGGCCCGCCAGGAGGACCTGGACCGGCAGACCTCCAAGATCGTCACCGCGATCAACGGCCTCGGTGGCATCGACCCGAACGCGGTCAACCACGGCTCCGGTGCCGACATCGTCTCCCTGGAGGAGATCGAGAACCCGATCCGGCTCAAGCAGGGCATCACCAACAGCCCGCTGTCGCCCGACCTGAGCAACCTCAAGGACCAGGGCCAGGGGACGCCGATCGCCAACCGCGACGCCGCCCTGAAGTACCTCGTCGACAAGCTCAACGCCGCCGCCGGCTCGACGGTCTGGGGCTACGTGAAGTCGCCCGAGGAGACCACCGACGCCACGGCGATGGTGCACATGTGCTCGATCCTGCGCGGTGACGGCGTCACCCCCATCGACGGCAACGCGGCGTCGTTGGCCAACGCGGCGTGCTCCTACGCGTCGGGACAGGACGTGATCCGGCCGGCGTTCATCTACAAGCTGGCCACGATCGTCCCGGTCGGTCCGGCCGACGTGGACTTCCCGGCCAACCCGCTGAGCCCCGACAACCCGGGCAACAACGCGCAGCCGACGTACAACGGCGCCTCGCCGTTCGACATCGCCCGTGAGCCGCTGGCGCAGTTCTTCAAGCCGGTCGGCTACCCGAACTCCGACGGCTTCGCGGTCATCGTGAACCACTTCAAGTCCAAGGGTGGGACGACCACGTCCGACGACCCGAACATCACCATCACCGGGGACAACAAGTCCGACCCGCTGGTGGGTGCGTACAACCAGGCGCGGATCAAGCAGGGTCAGGAGCTCGTCCGGTTCGCCAACCAGTTCGCGGCGAAGTGGCACACCAACAAGGTGCTGATGGTCGGTGACTTCAACGCCTACACCGACGAGGACCCGATCAACGCGATCCTCAGCGCCTCGCAGACGGACCCGGGCAACGGCCAGGGTGCGCTGAACTTCTCGCTGCTGCAGTCGACCGACCCGAACGACATCACCTACAACTTCACCTCGAACGTGAACGTCGGCACCGACGCGACCGGCGCGGTCAAGGTGGCCACTCCGGACACCAGCGGGACGTCCGGCACGGACGTCGTCGGGTACGGCACGGTTGGCTCGATCGACCACGAGTTCATGTCGGCCGGCTTCAAGTCGGACTTCACCGGCGCGGACGTGTGGGAGATCAACGCGAACGAGACTGACGCCTACGACTACGGCCGCTACAACGACAACGCGACCAACTTCTTCTACGGCACCACCCAGGGCAACGGGATCCCGACGGACACCTCCTACGCGACCGACCTCGCGAACGCGACGCCGTTCCGCAGCTCCGACCACAACCCGATGGTGATCGGCATCGACCTGCCCGCGCTCGACGACGCGAGCACGGCGAAGGTCACCGACGTCCAGATCGTGGGGGTCAACGACTTCCACGGACGCCTCGTCGCCGACTCCTCCGACGGCGGTGCGGCTGCCCTCGGCGGTGCGGTCAACGAGCTTCGCCAGCAGTACGGCGCCGACAAGACGATCTTCGCCTCCGGTGGTGACAACGTGGGCGCCTCGACGTTCGAGTCGTTCACCGCGCACGACAAGCCGTCCCTCGACGCGCTGACCAGCATGGGGCTGGACGTCTCGACCGTGGGCAACCACGAGTTCGACGGCCAGGCCTCGCTCGGCGCGGGCAACGTCGGCTGGAAGGACCTGGTCAACCGGCTGATGAAGCCGTACGACGCCACCACCAACCCGTTCGGCCCGGCGGCCAGCGCCAAGGACCCGAACGGCATCCCGTACCTGGCCGCGAACGTCACCTACGCGACCGACCCGGACGGCTCCGGCCCGCTCCAGGCCGGCGACCCGATCGCGCCGCCGACCAAGGAGATCTCGGTCACCCTCGACTCCGGCCAGACGGTCAAGATCGGCTTCGTCGGCACGGTGACGCCTGACCTGACCTCGCTGGAGAGCCCCGCCAACCTGGCCGGGGTGCACGTCGACAACGAAGCCGACACGATCACCGCGATCAACCACTACGCCGACCAGCTCAAGGCCAACGGCGACAAGATCGTCGTCCTGCTGACCCACGAAGGTGCCGCGTCGACCGACTGCTCCAGCATGCTCGGCAGCGGGTCGTCGTTCGCCCAGGAGCTCAACGGCATCAACGACAACGTCGACGCCGTCCTCTCGGGCCACACCCACCTGGAGTACAGCTGCTCGTTCCCGGTCTCCGGCTGGTCGGGTCGGACGATCACGCAGCGTCCGGTCCTGCAGGCCGGTTCCTACGCGAACGCGCTCGACCAGCTCGTCTACTCGTTCGACACGAGCGGCAACCCGGTCGACGTGACCTCGAACCTGGTCGGCGTCAAGGGCCCGGTCAGCACGCTGTTCAGCGCACCCGACGACCCTGCCGTCGCGCAGATCGTCTCCGACGCGGTGGCGGCCTCGCAGGCCATCGGCGCCCAGACGCTCGGCAAGCTCGGTGGTCCGTTCGACCGGGCGCGCCTGTCCGACGGCACCGAGAACCGCGGCGGCGAGTCCACGCTGGGCAACCAGATCGCGGAGATCCAGCGCTGGGCCACCTCGTGGGACGACCCCACCGGCTACGTGTCCTCGGACAACGGCGCTGCCCAGATCGCGTTCATGAACCCGGGCGGCCTGCGCGCCGACCTCGAGGGTCAGAACGCCGACGGGTCCGGCGACCTGACCTACCGGACCGCGGCCGACGTGCAGCCGTTCGCCAACGA
>JACXTT010007217.1_pt1 | contig 15711 bp, 9 predicted proteins | sample 9270951 | NCBI WGS metagenome assembly JACXTT01 (sample SAMN15532306, study PRJNA645909) | rock metagenome | isolation source: weathered quartz diorite | place: Puerto Rico | collected 2017-06-21 | reverse complement strand
GTGACCAATGTTGGCCTTCACAGAACCAACGATACAAGGTGGATCGCTGGGCTCGGCCTTTCCGAGCACACTCTTGAGCGCATCGATTTCAATGGGATCGCCGATTGAAGTGCCAGTGCCGTGCGCCTCAATATAGGTCAGCTCGCGCGGGGCGACTCCCGCCTGGGTGAGAGCCTCGCAAATCACAGATTGCTGCGCCGTGCCGTTGGGAGCGGCAATTCCCGCGGTGCGGCCATCCTGATTCACCGCGGATCCGCGAATGAGCGCGTGGATGTGGTCGCGGTCGCGCAAGGCGTCGGAAAGGCGCTTGAGCACGACCACACCGCAACCCTCAGCGCGAACGTAGCCGTCCGCTTTGGCGTCAAACGTCTTGCAGCGGCCGTCGGCGGCCATCATGTGCGCGTGCGAAAAAGCGATGGTGGTCTCTGGAGAAAGGATGAGATTGACTCCGCCGGCAAGGGCCATGTCAGCGTGCGCGCCGCGCAGACTTTCGCAGGCCATGTGGATGGCGACCAGCGACGAGGAGCACGCCGTGTCGATCGCCACGCTGGGGCCGCGCAGGTCAAGCAGATAGGAAATCCGGTTCGCGGCGATGCTGTGAGCGTTGCCGGTTCCGAGGTAGGCGTTGATCGTAGAGAGGTGATCCGCGTAGTTCATGATCACATTCGTGTAATCGAACCCGCCAATGCCGATGAATACGCCTGTTCGACCGCCCGCCAGCTTGTCGGGCGGCTGCCCTGCATTCTCCAACGCCTCCCAAGTTACCTCGAGAAGCACACGCTGCTGCGGGTCCATACCCGCCGCTTCACGAGGCGAAATCCCAAAGAAATGAGGATCGAAACGATCAAGGCCGGAAAGAAATCCGCCCCAGCGCGTGCTCATCTTTCCGATTGCGCCGGGGACAGGATCGTAGAGCGCCTCAACGTCCCATCGATCGCTAGGTATTTCGGTAATGGCATCGACGCCATCGCGCAGCAAGCGCCAAAACTCTTCTAGGTTCGATGCTCCAGGAAAGCGGCAGCCGATCCCTACAATGGCAATGGGCTCGGCAGCTCCTGTTTCCCGCTGGCTGCTAGCCCGACGAGGGTGCCCTCCGTTGCGGCGCGCGTTCGCATTGCCAGAGAGCTGATGCGAGGACGACGGCGCGCTCAGGTAGTCCCACACGAGCCCACTGCGACGACGGCCCGCGCCATTTTGCCTGCGGTCGTGGCGGCTCTCGTTCTCGCGCCACTCATGAATCACGTCGAGCGCGCCGGTTAGAAAAGCTTCGCGGCAGGCGTAGCGCTGGATCTTGCCGCTCGACGTCCGGGGAATCGTGCGCGCCTTGATGAGCGCGATCGCGCTGGGCTGGACTTCGTGCGAGTCGGTAAGAGCGCGGCGAATCGCGGCAAGAACGTCCTCGCTAGGTGCGGAAGCCTCGTCACTCAATTCCTGAACGATGACCAGCTGCTCGGCCCCATCTGTTTCCAGCGAGAAAGCTGCGCCGCAATCCGGCCGCAACGCGCGGTGGCTGCGCTCGACCGTGTGTTCCAAATCCTGGGGATAGTGGTTGGAGCCGCGAATAACGATGAGGTCTTTCCGCCGCCCAGTGACGAAGAGTTGGCCATGATCCAGGAATCCAAGGTCGCCCGTTCGCAGGAAGGGACCTTCACCCGTAGCGAGATGTGCGCCGAAGGTCTCCAAGGTTTCTTGCGGCTTCCGCCAATAGCCGTTCGCGACGCTCGGCCCGCAAACCCAGATTTCGCCAACACGGTCAGGGGCGCATGGAGACAGAGTCTCAGGATCGACAATCGCGACGGCCAGCCCAGGAGCGGTGCCCCCGCAACCCACGAACATGCGTGAACCCGGGCCGCCGTCCTGCGCTGGCTTGATACGGTCTTTTTGCAGCTCCTCGGCCGTTAGCGCGCGGGTGGAATGGCCGGCGCCATCCGATCGGCCCGAAACAATCAGCGTTGCTTCGGCGAGGCCATAGGCCGGGCGAAACGCCTGCTGGCGGAAGCCGCACGGACCAAACGTCGCAGCGAATCGCGTCAGCGTATCCGCGCGCACCGGCTCAGCGCCACACAAAGCGACGTTCACCGCCGCGAGGTCGAGTTCCGCGCGATGTTCGCTAGAAATTTTTCGTGCGCAAAGATCGTAGGCGAAGTTGGGCGCGACCAGCGTGGTCGCCCGGTAGCGCGTGGCGGCCACCAGCCAGCGGACGGGCCGTTGCAGAAACGATGATGGCGGCATCACGACCATCTCGCCTCCTGCAAACACGGGCTGCAACAGGCCGCCGACCAGGCCCATGTCGTGGTAGTGCGGCAGCCAGGTGACGCCGACACTCTCCGCGGAAAATTGGAATACTTCCCGCAGGCAGGCGAGGTTGTGCAGCAGATTTCCGTGCGTGACCATTACGCCGCGAGGCGTGGAGGTCGAGCCTGAGGTGTACTGCAGGAGGGCCAGCGTTTCGCGATTCGCAGAGGATCCGCTCCATTCCGCTGCGGCGTTGTCTAAGGCTTCATCCGTTGCAAGCCACTGCAATTTCTTCAGGTCCGGCACGCGCTTGAAGAGTTCCTTCGACTGGCTGCGAATCTTCGAAGTGGTCAGTGCAAACTTTCCTTCGCAATCGGCAGCGATGCCGAGCAACCGCGGAATCTGCCGGTGGAGACGAGCGGGGAAGACGGGGACTGCCACAACGCCTGCGTAAAGGCAACCCCAAAAAGCAGCGATGAACTCCAACCCGGCCGGATAAAAAAGCAGCGCACGTTCTCCGGCGGCGGAATTCGCCTCCAGCGACGCCGCAATGGCTCGGGCTCGGAGTTCCAACCCTTCGCAAGTGAGCTGAGACTCCTCGGTCTCACCGTCGGGCAGGAAGCGGAACACGACCCGCGAGCCAAGCTCCGCCGCTCTCGCGCCGAGCAACTCTACCAGGCTGGCAAAATGCGCGTCCGAATTCGGTGTAAGAGTGCCCAAAATTACCGCCTCCTCAAATCAGGCGCGCCGGACAAGCCACGGGCAACCAGCGGATTTATGCGTCAGGATTCCGCTTGCTGGGCTTCTCCAGAGTCTTCTCCAGCGCTTCCGGGGTGAACTGCGAGTCGTCCAATCCCGTGTTCAAGTGGACTTCATCGACTGTCAGAACCGTCTTCGTGCCCTCGAGCAACGAACTCATTTCTGTCTTGCGCGCGCCCCAAATCCCGGACACCTTCCGCAGCCCGCTGGCGTGCAAAGTTCTTACCTTGCGGCCTTCCTGGTCGTACATCTCCGCGTGAAGGATGCAGGGTACATCTTGTGCCACCCAGTAATAAATAAATTTGTACTGGGAGCGGTCCGGCGCAACCGGCGTGGCCTCAACCTTGAATGTCCGGTGATTCTCGATCACGTCCTCGTCGGGCAAAAGCTGATAGCTGAAGTCGTCGCGGACACGCTCGGCAATATCTTCGTAGGTGAAGTCGCTGCCGGCGAACCGCTCGGAGCGCTCACGCGGCGCCACGCTGCGCGCGCGCTCGGTCGCCGGCGTGTAAATCCATTGGCGGGCGGCCTCGCCTGACTGGTTGATCGAAAGCAACGTGACGCCGCGAATCTCGGCCGGATCGGTGAATCGCACCAGTGTCTTGCCGTTGCCGAACGAACCCAGCCTGCGGAGGGTAAACCGCTTTCGCACCGTGTGACCATCCTTCTCCGTCACATCGAGAGTTGCTCGCAACGTCGCGTCGCGGCTGGTGTCCTGGTCATACACGCCAGCGATGATCGACTTGGCATCAGCAGCGCCGGAAGCGGAAGGCGGGTAACCGGCACAAAGCGCCAGAGACAACAGCGTCATGCATCGGCACGCGCGCTGGCCGCGTCTGTCAGTATTCGCGACGCTATTCATAACCGATGGCCTCGATTACTTGCATAGACGATGCGTTCCGCGCCGGCCACCAGCCGGCCGCAAGAGACACCGCTGACACCACCGGCACGGAAAGCAGGACGAACCTCCACGGAAAATAAAACGGCACGAGGTAACCGGCCAGCAGCCCCGACACAGTGCGCGACATAAATTCGGTAGTTAGGACTCCCGCGATCGATCCGACGATCACACCAACCACAGCCACAGCCACCGCCTCGAGCAGCACCAGCTTGCGAATTTGCGACCGCAGCCCGCCGATCGCGCGGACAATGCCAATCTCGCGCCGCCGATCCGATACTGAAATCAGCAGCGTATTCACGATTCCAAGAATGCCGATGAGTACGGCGACAACCAGCTGCATGTAGTTCAGCGTAAAGAATTGATCGACGAGGCTCGCAATCCATCGCTTGAATTCCGCGTTCGTGTACACGAACGCGTGGAACGACCCAGCGGTGAGCTTTTCGATTTCGCGCTTCATCTGCAGTTGGTCCACGCCTGGATTGAGATCGACGTCGACGAAGTCCACGGCATCATCTCCCCAATGCTCCTTATACAACGCGCGGTCCATAAAGATCGTGCCCTTTTCCGAGCGGTAGTCATCTAGGAAACCCAGGACCGGACGCTCGAGCGCGCCGACCGGCGATTCGAGATGCAGCCGGTCGCCCGCGCGAACCCGCCAGCGCATGGCAAAATTCCGCGATACCAGAACGCCCTCGCCGCGGCTCAAACGATCGCGAACGGCGCCAGCGTCCGCGCCCTGGACGGCGCCTTGCGCGCGAGACAAAAAACCGTCCATCTCGATGGCGATCAACGCCGCCGTGTCGCCTCGAAATGGAATGGCGGTGAAGCGGACGTTTTCAACCCGCTGCACACCGGGGAGGGCGGCAATTTGACGCCCCAAGTCTTCCGTGAAGTGGTAGCTCGTTGAGCGCAGCATAGCGGAGGTCGCCACGAAGAGATCGGAGTTGAGCACCTGATTCATCCAGCGGTCAATCATCTGCCGGTAACTCAGGATGTAAGACTCGGTAGAGAAAACGAACATCAGGCCGACCATCAGCGCGCCGACGGTGGCCGAGCACCGGCGAGGCGACTGAATCATCGCGTCCACGGCCAAAGCGCCTTCCGATCCGCCTGTCAAGCTCATCAGCGGGCGCAATGCGCGCGCGGACCAGAGCACCATTTTCGGCAGCACCATGGTCAAACCCAGAAGAACAACGGAGGCGAATACGAACTGGATTGGCAGGCCGAACCGCGCCGGCGCCAAGAGTACGAGCGCGCTGCCTACGCAGATCAACACCACTCCGGTGCCGATTCGCTTCCATCCGAGGACGTTCTCTCGGTGACGAGCCTCAATGTTGTGAAGCGCGAGCGCCGGATCCAGCGACGCCGCGCCGCGCGACGGAAACCACGCGCCGACCAGCGACGCGGCAACTCCCAGCGCAAAGGCGAGGGCGCACTGATCGAGATGCAATTTCGCGGGTGCCGCTGAAGATACAACTCCGTAGACGGCGGCGACCATGCCGCGCATGACGCGGTTTGCTGCTGACGCAAGAAAGAATCCTCCCGCGATCCCCAAGATCGAGCCGATTGCGCCCATAAGCAGGGCCTCGCAGAGGAACATCCCGGAGACATTTCTCTGCTCGACGCCGACGGCCCGCAGGATGCCAATTTCCTTCCAGCGCTGGCTCACTGCAATCGTGAAAGAATTGAAGATGATATACACGCCCACAAGCAGCGCCACAAAGCTCGTGATCATGATTCCCACGCGCATGGCCGTGACGGCGTTTTCGAGGGCTTGCCCGCGAACCTCCGGGCGCTGTACTTCCAGTCCCGCCGGCAACTCTGTGCGCAACCGTTCTTGCAGGACCTCGACGGGAACGCCTGGCGCGTCCATCAAGTCGATGCGGTCGAACTTGCGCCCGCGATGAAATACCACTTGGGCCGAATAGACATCCATCACAGCAACGTTTCCGCCAAAAACTTCTCCCACGCCAATCGGCTTGAAGGTTCCCTGGACGGTGAACTCTTTTCGGCCGTCGGAAGCGAAAATCGGCAATTTGTCTCCCGTCTTCAATCCGTGGCGGTCGGCGAACGCACGTGAAACGAGAATTGAATTGGGCTGCGCGAGAAAGACCAGCGGGTCCGAGATCACGGTCTGCGTGCGGTCGAACTGGTAGTCGCGAAGCTGCTGATCCCCCGCCGTGTCGATTCCCAGAATCAGCAAGGAACCCTCGTCAGCAGAGGACGTTTGCACCATCGTCTCGATCACTGGCTCAGCGAACTTGACGCCGAGCGTGCCGCGCACCGTGTCCAGGACCTTTTCGGAAAATCCCGCCTCGCCCGCTGTGATTTCGAGGGTCGCCTTGCCTGCCAGTTTCTCGACCGTCGCACGCAGGGAGTCAAGCAAGGTCGCGTTGCCAGTGCGAATCGCGAAAAACACGGCGACGCCAAGAGCGATGCCCAGCGTGGTCAGGGCTACACGCAGACGGTGCACGCGCCATTGCTGGAAGGTAATGTTCCAAAGGGCGCCGAACATCACGATTCTCCAACGCGGCCGTTGCCGGCGCGCCCGGTGCGTCTTTCCTTGACAAACTGTCCGTCGCGCAGCGTGAGCACGCGGTCGCAGAACGCTGCGGCGAGATCGTTGTGCGTGACGAGCAGAATCGTGTTGTTGTACTCACCATGAAGATCGTCGAGAAGACGAAGGATTTCTTCGCCCGTGGCGGAATCGAGGTTGCCGGTCGGTTCGTCACCGAGCAAAATGGGAGGACGAAACACGAGGGCCCGGGCGATGGCCACGCGCTGGCGTTCGCCTCCGGAGAGCTCGTCGGGACGATGGTGCGCCCGGTCTTTGAGTCCCACGCGCTCGAGCATCGCCTGCGCACGCTCGTCGGTTTCGCGCTTGGGTAAGCCCTGCAAGCGAAGGGGCAACGCGGCGTTTTCAAGAGCGGTCAGTGTGGGAAGGAGGTTGAAGGTCTGGAAGATCATTCCAATCTTTTCGCGGCGCAGGCGCGTGCGCTGATCGTCGGTCAGTTCAGCAAGTTCGACGCCTTCGAGGCGAATCGAGCCGGAAGTGGGCTGATCCAGTCCGCAGATGAGGTTGAGGAGCGTCGATTTGCCGGAGCCGGACGGTCCCATCACCGCCACGCGCTCACCTTGTTCGACTGTCAAGCTCAAATTGAGCAGAGCCCGTACAACCCCTGTGTCTCCGTAGCTCTTGGAGACCCTTGTCAGTTGGATCATGATCGCAACCGAGACAGTCCGAGGGTTACAGGCGAATGTCTCAAGCGGGGCCTGATTCTACCTCAGAGCGAAAGAACCGCGTAAGCGAAAATTCGATTTGGGGACGCAAAGTGCGCAAGTTCGTGTCTTGTGGGTGAACGTGATGGCCGAAGTCTTATTTCACTACCAGAATAGATGGACAGCAAGGCGGGATGCGGCTCGGCGATGGTTCGCGGCGCCGTGCCGCGCATATCTCGTCCTTACTGTATTCGCCTTCATCCTCCTTTCCGGCGTCGGCGCAATCGAAATGAACAAGCAAGCGTGGGCGGCCTCAAAACGTCCACCTGAGGAAACTAAGATCCCGCAGGGCAAATCGGCCTTGCCCGCCAAGAGCGCGCCGACATCGGCCGCCGATCGCCTGGGCAGTCATTACCTCATGCTCGTAAACACGGCCACGGCTTCCAAGATCGGCACGCAAGAATTGGCGCAGTTCGATCACTCGCCTTACGACGGATTGGCCGTGGCCTTCCTGGACGCGTACGAAACCTCTCCAGTGCCCACAGCGGCAGCAATGGACGCGCAAATTGCAAGTTGGAGAAAGGCCACGACAAAGGATATCTGGCCGTGGGTCTACCTGAACCGCATGATCGGCGCGAACGCCGCGGAAGGAAATCAAGACGCGAAGGCCCCCTATTTCGAACGGATTCAGGGAGTCGACCTTGACGGCAAAGCTGGCGCGCAAACAGATTTCATGGAGAATTGGCGGAACGCGCTTCGCACCGCGAAGGACGCAAAGGTTCCTGGAATTGTTTGCGACCTCGAGTTCTACAACAATTACAAGGCATACGATGTCAACGAGCTCGCGAGGATGACCGGCATGTCTCCCGAGAGCGCTATGAAGCTGCTTATGCAACTCGGAGCGCGGATGGCTGATGTGGCTGCCGAGGAATATCCGGGCGCGACACTGTGGTTCTTGTTTACCGGCTACACTCGCCCCGGATACAGAGTGGTAGAGAGGCAGTTGTACTATCTGGCCGCAACATACCTCGTCAACGGACTGCTCGATCAAATCGAGCAACGTCGGTTGCCATTACACGTCTTGTCGGGCGGAGAGGTAGGTTTGGGCTATTGCCACAATTCCGTCGAAGATCTTCGACAGGCGATACAAACGCGGGCCACGACCTTTGCGCCGTTGTTGCAAAAGTATTCGGGCAACCTGGAACTCGCCGGAACGATGACGCTATGGAGCGACTCGCAGGCTAAGAAGGCTTGGGTCGCCAAGGGCGCCTGTGGAACGTCATCCGCAGCGACCGTCGAGGATCTCGAACCGTACATGGAGCTTCTCTTTCGGTCCTACCGCTACAACTGGATCTACGGCTCCATAAACGGAGGCTATTACGCGTTCCAGCCGGCGATCGCGCCCCGCTTTGACGCCGCAATCGCGCGCGCAAAGGCCGCGGCGGTCCGGTAGTCTCGCGGACATTGCGGTCCGGGTCGCCCACTTGTATATTGGATAACGTCGGTTCGACAGCAGAAAACCGAGCGTCCCCGCAGGCTCGTCTGGGCCCTTTCCCCACGGGCCATTGATGGCGCGGATCGGGATCCCAGGGGCGGAGGATCAATGCAGAAGGTCAATATCGGAATCATCGGAGCGGGGTGGTGCGGGGGCATCCGCGCGGAAGCATGCGCCGCGAGCCCTTACGTCAGCGAATTGCACATCGCCGAAATCAAAGAGGCGCGCCTCAAGGAAGTGGCCGACAAAACCAAGCCCGCCACCGCCACGACGGACTACCGCGTGCTGTTGAAGAACGACAAAATCAACTCCATCATCGTCTCCGCAACGCCGGAAACCGTGCACTACCCGATGGCCAAGGAGGCCTTGCTCGCAGGTAAACACGTTCTGCTCGAAAAGCCGATCGCGCTAACGCTGGCGGAAGCGGATGAACTGATCGCGCTCGCGCGGTCCAACTCGCTCCTCTTCACAATTGGCTATTCGCAGCGCTTCAACCCCAAATTCGCATACGTGAAGCGCTCGATCACGGACGGCACCATCGGCCAGCCGGTCAGCGCGCTGGTCAGCCGCCATATCACTCGCAACCTCGGCAACAAGATCAGCGGCCGCATCAAGCTTTCGCCCGCCGCGATGGAGGCGACGCACGACATCGACTTTGTGCTCTGGTGCTTCGAGCCGCGGAAACCCGTGCGCGTCTACGCGCAGCTCGTCAACAAGATCATGCAGCCCACTCACGGCGCCCCGGACTGCGTCTGGATCATCGTGACTCTTGACGACGGCTGCGTTTTCACGATCGGCGCCGGGTGGGTGCTTCCGCCAGCGTATCCAAATTTCTCCTCCACATGGATCGAGATGGTCGGCAGCGAAGGCGCGATCATGGTCGACGACACGCACCGCGACGTCAGCCTCAACACCATGAAGCGCGGCATCGAATTTCCAATCTCCACGATGCCCGGCGAAAAGGTCGAGCATGTCTACGCAGGTCCCATGGAGGCCGAAACCATTCATTTCTTGGACTGCGTGGCGAGGGGGAAGCAACCCCTTGTCACGCCCGAACATGCCCGGATGGTGATGCAGGTCTATCAGGCGGCGGACCAGTCGGCTGAAGAAGGGCGCCCCGTTGACATCGCCTGGCCCGCGGCGGACCGTCGGCGCGCCGGGGAATCTGATTTCGTCTCGGCAGGCAGGCCCGCACCTGGCGTGTGAATCGCGCTCATCGCCTCAGATTCATTTACTCTCAGCATTCCAAGCGCAAATAGGGGCTAGAATACCGGACATGAATCGCACGTCCGCCTTGGAAAGCGCTACCATCGCCGAAAATTCTGCACCGAAACGAACCGGCACCCGCTGGGTCGTTCTCATCCTTATCAGTTTCATGTACCTGATCACGTACATGGACCGCAGCAACATCTCGCTTACTGCATCGGCGATGTCGAAGGAGTTTGGGCTGAGCAAGACCGCAATGGGAATTGTCTTTAGCGCATTTACATGGGCTTACGCGCTCGGACAATTTCCAGGTGGATGGTTGGGGGACCGCATCGGCCCGCGGAAAGTTCTGACCGTGATTATGTTTTGGTGGGCCGGTGCGGCTGTCTTGACCGGCGCGGCCGCTGGATTCATTTCACTATTGAGCGCGCGGTTTCTGCTTGGGCTAGGCGAAGCAGGCGCGTTCCCGGTCGCCACGCGCGGCATGCAGCTGTGGTTTCCAAAGGTGGAGCGGGGCCGCATTCAGGGGATTACGCATTGCTTCAGCCGGTTCGCTGTGGCCGTCACGCCGTTTGTCGCCGTGGGCATCATGACGAATCTCGGCTGGCGCTCCGTGTACTATATTTTTGGATCACTGGGTGCGGTCTGGGCGGCCGTCTTTTACTGGATCTATCTGAATCGACCAGAAGATCACAAAGGCGTCAACCGGTCCGAGCTGGCCTACATTCGAGGTTTGAATCCCGATGGCTCGATCAAGCAACTGGACGCCCGGAATCGCCGGAGTGTTCCGTGGAAGACGATCCTCCGCTCGCCGAACATGTGGTACATCGCCGTGGCCTACGGCTGCTTTTTCTACGGGACGTATTTTTTTCTTACCTGGTATCCAACGTACCTGCAGGAGTACCGGCACTTCACGCTGAAATCGCTGGGCGTGGTTGCCTCACTCCCTCTTTTCGCTGGAATGGTGGGAGATTTGACAGGAGGATCGCTGAGCGACCTAGTGTTCCGGCGGAGTGGAAGACTCAAGCTCGCTCGCCGCATCGTAGCGGTGCCAGGTATGCTTGTCTCCGGCGCCATGCTGATCCCCACGGCGATCACTCACAATCCCTGGACAGCCGTCGCCTGTCTAGCGATTTCATTCTTCTCCCTGGAATTGGTAGTCGGCCCCGCATGGGCCGTGCCGATGGACGTTGGCGGCGAATCGAGCGGCACAGTCAGCAGCGTCATGAACACCGCAGGGGCTTTGGGCGCGTCGGTTTCGCCTGCCGTCTTCGGCTTTTTTGCGCAGAGAGGATTCTGGATTACGCCGTTCATCGTGACGGCGGGAGTACTGCTTGCCGGCGCGCTGATTTGGACGTTCTTGATCAACCCGGAACGGTCTGTGGTCGAGGCGGCCTTGCCTGATCTGGCCGGGCAGCAAAAAGTTTAACTGCTAGACAAAGCTGAGCCATTTTGATGGAATCTTGGAACTTCCGAAAAGGAGATTCCGCGCCAAGATTAGGAACGGGAGGACGCAGATGGAAACAAAATCGAAATTCAAGGTGAGCAAGATCGCAGGGGTGACAAGCTGCCTGGCTCTCCTATTCGCCTTCGGCGTTGCGGTGCGGCCGCAGGCGTCTGTGCTCAGCCTCACGCTGGCCGGACAATCGATGATTCGTTCGGACTTACGCGTTAACAACCCCTCAGCCGTTGCGACGATATCGCCTTTGCTGAAGGGTGATGTGATCTTTACGAACTTCGAAGCGACAGTTGTCGAAAAAGAACAATCGATCCGCGATGGCAGGTTCCTCTCGCCGCCGGAAGCGCTTGACGCGCTACAGGCCCTGGGCTTCAATCTGCTGGCTCTGTCGGATAATCATTCCTTTGATCTGAAGGTCCCGGGCATTCAGAACACGCTTCGCGAGGTAAAGAGCCGCAATATAGTTCATGCCGGGATCGGGAACACCATACAGGAAGCCACCGCGCCCGGTTATCTCCACACTCCAAAGGGCACGGTTGCCCTCGTGGCAATGGCCTCGGGCCTAGTTGCAGAGGGAGGATCGGCCACGGCGACTCGGCCGGGCGTGAATGAGCTGCGCGTCGAAGCCGGCGGCAAGCTGAATGAGTCCACAACTTTGCTTCCTCCCGAACCGGGGAACCAACCGAACCCGGAGGACAAGCAGCGCATTCTTCAAAGCATCCGGGAGGCTCGCCAACACGCCGACCTCGTCATCGTCTATGAGCACAATCACGTCTTTCTGAACAGGCCGTTCGGCGATTTGTTCGAGGAGGAGTTGCCGGAACGCTTGGCTCCAGCGGACTGGCTCAAAAAATGGACGCACGAAGAAGTCGATGCCGGCGCGGATATCATCGTGATGCACGGCGCGCCTCTGATCCACGGCGTGGAGATCTATCGCAACCGGCCGATCTTCTACGATCTCGGTAACTTCATTTTCAACGTCCCGCCGACAAATGTGCGCCTGGAAGAACCCATCATCTGGCAAAGCGTGGTCGCGCATGTGGAGTTTCAGGGCAAGAACCTGCAAGCGATAACGTTCCAGCCTATCGTGATGAATAAGATTGGACGAGGGGAGCCCGATCTGCAGGACGAGCACACGAATAATCTTTTCCTGCAAACTCGCGGCATTCCAAAGCTGGCCGAAGGCGATCAAGCACGGTATATCCTGGAGCGGCTGGCCGACACCTCGCGCCCCTTCGGAACCAAAGTGGAAGTGAAAGGCGATACGGCGGCGATCAAGCTGAATAGCGGAAACTAGTATCCGACTGGTCGGCGCGACGAGGGCTGTCAGCAGTGTGGTAAAAGACGTGCATCTCGTGATGGGGTCAGCGAACCTTCGCCCGTTTTTGGATTGCACGTATTAGGGCCTTTGCGCGTTGCTTTTCGGCTGCTTTTTCTTGTCGTTCCATCCCATCCTTTTCTGCGGCCCTAGCGGCTTTCAACCATGCCTTTTCCAGTCGCGGCCGCCAGTCGGGATTGTGTCTTAAAAAGAGCGAGAAGTCCCAACCCCAACTGCCGCTGGCCTCCACTTCTCGTAAGAACACGCGCGCTTTTGCTGAGGCGGGGCTCTGTTCGAGAGCTGTGACCAGGGCCTTGCATCGTTCCGTTATCAATTCGCGGTCCCGACGGTGCCGGCCGTGACGACCCTTCCGATTTTCCTGGTTGTTCTCAACGTATTCTTTTAGGGACTGCAACCCCCACTTCAACAGCTTCTCTCTGGAATCGATTTTCTTCAGTTCCTCAGCAGTAACTTCGATCGTGGAACTTTCAATGGATTCAAAGTCGCCGAGTTTCTCCAGTCGGTGCAGGGTCTGGGCGGCTCGATGACGATGTTTTTGGTTCAACTTCGCCTTTTTCTTCGGCCAGTTCTTCCGAAAGGCGTGACGAGATTCGCCGCCAGAAACATAGTGGTCTCTCTGGTAAGCAAGCCTCTTTTTCTCCGAAGGCGATCGCCGCTTCCTCATGCGGATAGCCTAGCACACCGCATTTCCGGCCTTGCCGCGTAGCCGGCAACCAGCTTCTTGGGCAGCAACAAGACATCGCTAGGCTTACAAGTTCAGTGACTGTAATAACTTTGATGCAATCCCCAAATCTAACTCACGGATTGACTGAAGTTGCCGGCGCACCCATGATCCCAGCGGTGGACACCGCAGAGCCCTCGCCTCGGTCAATCACGGACTGATCGGGATCAATCCAGAACGCCCAAATAGCTGCTCCGATGAACAGCAGGCCTGCGGACACGACAAACGGAGCAACCCAAGACCCTTTGTTGACGTAAATTCCGAAAATTGTGGGCGAAAGTGCGCCCACGATCTGTCCCCCCATGTTCATCATCCCTGAAACGGTCCCCGAGAATTCCCCGCCGATGTCCATCGGCACCGCCCACGCCGGCCCGATGTTCATTTCGAGGAAGAACATCGCAGCCGTAAGGCAATACACCGCTCTATTGGGACTGGCCGACAATGCCGCGAACAACGTAGACGTTCCGCATCCGATCATTGCCGTGATGGCGACCGCCCGGCGCGAGAACTTGAGATTGTTCGTTTTCTCGAGCAGTTTGTCCGTCAGCCAGCCGCCGAACGTATCGCCCACCACGCCCGCGGCGAGTGGCAGCGAAGCAAAAAAACCCATCTTAATCAATGTGAATTTCCTGTACTCGACCAGATAGGACGGCAGCCACGAAAGGAAGAACCACAGCGAGTAAATGTAGGCCGCATACGCACACATCACCGCCCACATATTGGAATGCTTCAGGAGCACACTCCACGGCACCTTGGGCCGTTTCTGAATATTCGCCTTTTTGACCTCCCCTTTGTCGTCCACGCCGCGAATTCGCGCGAGCTCCGCGCGGCTCACGTGGCCGTCCTCTTCGGGCATGTTGTGATACGTCGTCGCGTAGAGAAAACACCACAGCAGACTCAGGACGCCGATCACATAAAAGACGGAGCGCCAGCCGTAGTGAATCATGATCCAAACGGCTAAGGGCGGACCGATCGCCGCGCCCAGCCGGCTCGCGGCGTGGCTGACGCCCTGCACGAAGCCGCGCTCACTGCGCGGGAACCACATCTGCATGCCTCGGGTTGCCGTAGGAAACGCTCCCGCTTCGCCGACGCCGAGCAGGAACCGGATGCCCCAAAAAGAGGACATGCCGAAGGCTCTCGTCGTGAGCACCGCGATCACCGTCCGGTAGCCCATGATCGTGGACAGGACGTTTCGAGGACCGAACCGGTCCCCCAGCCAGCCGCCTGGCACCTGGAACAGCGCATAGGCCCAGATGAACGCGCTGAAAATGACTCCCATCGTGGCTTTGTCGAATCCATATTCCTTGCTGATGAGAGGCGCCGTGTTGGCAAGGCTCACGCGGTCCAGATACGTGATGAGGTACATCAAGCACAAAAGGAAAAGCACGAACCAGCGCACGTAACTTCCTCTGGACTCATTCGAAGGATCCATCTCGGCTTCCCCTTTCAGCCTCAGGCACTGAACCGTGCGCCCGCGTGTTTTGCTGCGGAAGTGTACCGCCAAATCAGAAATTTCGGGATTTCGGCAGTCAGGTTACACCTCGCCTCATCTGTCAGCAACAACCATTGGACGCTTTCGCCCTTCGGCCGATTTCAGAATTCGCTGGGTGAGGTGGGGAATTCCTCAAATCGTTTCCGGCAACGGTTTGCCGCGTGTCTCCGGTAGGAACGGTCCCGCGACCAGGCCCAGAATGTAGATCGTGGCGACAATCATCGCCGCATTGCCATACCCGCCAAAGCTCACGATCAACGTTCCAGCCATCAACGTGCCTCCCGCCGCGAGCAAGCGCGGCGCGTTGAAAATGAAACCAACGGCGGTCGCGCGCATGCGCGTCGGATAGAGCTCAGGGAGCCACGCGGCGAGCCACGTCAGTTGCCCTGAGCCAAAGAACCCCACAATCGCGGCGACAAACAGGAGCAGGCGGAGGCTGTGCGTCCACAGGAACAGGACCGGCGTAAACAAGAATGCAAATCCGAAATAGGCTAACGTCACTGGCCTTCGTCCAAATGCGTCGGCAAGAAATCCCAGCGCGACGTATCCCGCGATCGTCCCGAGGTTATATGCCATGCCCGTGAAACTTGCCCACTGCGGTGAGGAAAGACCGGCATTCGCCGCGACGGAGCCGATGTAGGGAGGGACCCAGGTCGAGATTCCCCAGAACCCCACGGCGGAGGTCGTGGCCATGAGAAACGCGATGATCGTCCGGTTGCGGATCGCGGGTGTAGCGAAAAGGTCAAGAAATGTGAAGCGTGTGAGCGCGCGATCCTCCGCCGTGGCTTCGGAGCCGCTTCGCTTCCGCCGGCTCGCCGCGCGCCGCCGCTCGTTGGCCTTCTCCCAAAGGGATGACTCCGGGATCGCCCGCCGGATCCAAACGGT
>JACXTT010007216.1_pt1 | contig 15713 bp, 15 predicted proteins | sample 9270951 | NCBI WGS metagenome assembly JACXTT01 (sample SAMN15532306, study PRJNA645909) | rock metagenome | isolation source: weathered quartz diorite | place: Puerto Rico | collected 2017-06-21 | reverse complement strand
CTGGTCGAGCGCTTCCGCCTTGTCCCTCAGCGCCTCCGCCAGACGCTTCTCCAGGTCGCGGACCCTCGCTCCATCATTCCTGGTCGACCTGCGGGCAACAGGGGGCTTGGCTTCCTTGGGCTTGGCGGGCTTTGGACCCCGGCGCATCGGCCTCCCCTTGCAGCTTATGAATCGGCCGGGGACAGGCTAGGCGAACGCGCCCACTTCGGCAAGTGAGTCAGACGCTTGTTCCGAGCACTGAAATGCCGCTAGTTCTGCCGTGCCAGGTGCTCTAGATCCACCTCGGCATCCTCTTGGCGTGACCCACCTTTGAAACACCACCCCACACACGGACACGCCACCGTGAGCAGATAGCCATTCCATGCTGGCTCCGTGGCGTCCGCGGTCAAACAGTTGCACTGGCTCCAGCGCACGGCTGATGACCGCCCCACACGTGCAGGTCATCCACACCACGTCGCCCTTTGCACCACCGTCCAGGTCTCCACATCGTCTTCGTTCGCCGGGACGGCGACGAGAGCACCGAGATTCAGCGGAGACCGTGAGGGTTGTGCCCTTGAAGCAGGCCGACGTCGAGGGCGGCTCCGGCTCGTGCGTCAGCGAGGCTGCTTTCCGGAATGCTTGTTGAGTCAGGTCGAGATAACGGTTCGAACTGGACAATCCTCTCACCCTGATAGGCCAGAAACTTACCTCTCCCGTACGGCCCTCGCCTCTAAGTGCCCGAGAAACAGTGTGCGTCGCGACGCGAGTTGCTGGCACCGGGTATGCGACGCCATTAGGCAGCGCTCAAGACGGGAGGAGCCGTGAAATCGAAGCGAGTGCTCATCCTTGATAGTGATCGGGCGCAGATACCGCGGCTGAAGGAATGCTTCGCCCGGTTCCACCACGGGTGTCAATACGATGTAGTCGCCGCAACCTCGGCCGCGGAGATCGTTACCGCGCTTGCCGGGGGGCGACCGGATCTCATCATCCTCGAGCCGGAGACCGAGGAGTTCGATTCTCTTCCAATCCTCAGCAAGCTGCGCCAGCACGACAGCTCGATCCCGATCGTTGCAGCGAGTAACGGCACACAGCGCGAGGCGGTCGAAGCGACCTTCCGGCTCGGGCTCTTCGCTTACATGCCGAAGCCGATTGATTTCGTACCCCTCGAGCACATCGTTGCGATGGCCTGCGGATCGGTCTCAATATGAGATATCGGTTGGTGCAGAGCAGCGTGGCGTGCAGCACGGCACGTGATGAGCCGATGCCGCGACGTAGACTCCAGCCCAAGCACCGCGCGACGACGCGACGCAAGCGCTTGCAGAAGCTCCTCGAGCTGACGCGCGAGCTCTCACAGATCCAGCCGCTGGAGTCGCTCCTGGCAAAGATCGCCGAGGCGTGCGGCCATCTTCTCGATTCGGACTCGGTCGGGATCCGGGTGCGGCAAGAGGATGACCTCGTCCTGGCTGGCGCGTGGGGCGATGCGCGGGACGCGATGCCCACTGCGCGGCTCAAGGTGGGCGAGAGCTTCTCGGGCATCGTCGCGGCGACGGGCCAGCCTCTCGTCGTCGCCGACGCCGCCGGCGACCCCCGGATGACGCCGGCGCATCGGGTGGCCTTTCGCCGCGGCGGCTATAAAGCATTCCTTGGGGTACCCCTGCTGCTGGGCGAGCAGGTGCTTGGCGTCTTAAGCATCCGTGTTCGTCGCGAGTCGGGCTTTTCGACGGAAGACGTCTCGCTCGCCACGGCGTTCGCCGCCCAGGCCGCCATCGCGCTCGAGAACAGCCGGCTCTATCAACAGACGCGCCAAGCCTACGACCAACTCGCGGAGACGCAGGAGCAGCTCACCCAGGCGCGCAAGCTGGAGGCCATCGGCCGGCTCGCGGGAGGAGTGGCGCACGACTTCAACAACCTGCTCACGGTTATGATTGGCCGCAGTCAGCTACTTCTGCAGCGGCTCGACGCGGATAACCCCGTGCGGCCAGAGATCGAACTCATGGAACAGGCCGCGCACCGGGCGGCAGATCTAACCCGCCAACTGCTGGCCTTCAGCCGCAAACAGGTCCTGCAACCCCGCGTGCTGAATCTCAATGCGGTGCTCGCGAATCTCGGCGAAATGCTCAGGCGGCTGATCGGCGAAGATGTTGACCTGGTGACCGCGCTCGATCCCGCACTCGGGCGCGTCAAGGCCGATTCGAGCCAAATCGAGCAGATCGTCATGAACCTGGCTGCTAACGCACGGGACGCCATGCCGCGGGGGGGCCGGCTCACCCTCGAGACCGCCAACATCGAACTCGATGCTGCGTATGCCCGGCACCACGTCGGGGTGACGTCCGGCCCACATGTCATGCTCGCGGTCAGCGACACCGGGATGGGGATGGACGCGGACACTCGGGAACGCATCTTCGAGCCGTTCTTTACGACCAAAGGGCCTGGACAGGGGACGGGCCTGGGCCTCGCGACCGTGTACGGGATCGTCAAGCAGAGTGAGGGCCATATCTGGGTGTACAGCGAGCCCGGACAAGGCACGACGTTCAAGATCTACTTGCCGCGTGTCGATGGCGCCGTGGACATCGTCGCGGCCGGTCCGGACCTCGTGATGGCCGGTCGGGGTTGCGAAACCATCCTCTTGGTTGAAGACGATGTGGCGGTGCGCGACCTCGCCCGCGACCTGCTCCGAGCGCACGGCTATGAAGTCCTCGAAGCTACACGCGGCAGTGAGGCCCTTCTCATCGGCGTTCAGCATGCAGGCGAGATCCATTTGATGCTGACCGACGTGGTGATGCCAGAAATGAGCGGACGTGAATTGGCGGTGCGGCTGGCCCCCATCCGGCCAGCGATGCCGGTCGTCTACATGTCCGGCTATACCGACAACGCCGTCGTGCATCATGGCGTGCTCGACCCCGGGACCATGTTTCTGCAGAAGCCTTTTACCCCGGAGGCACTCATTCGCAAGGTTCGCGAGGCGCTCGATGCCCGACAGGGCAGTAGCTAGCCCGCCGCGCCCCTCTCAACTCGATGACGCGGCACAAGTCTCACAAACTAGTCTGATCGCTTCGTACTGACTGGTAGCCCACTGCACAACACCACCTCACACGCACACGCCACTGTGAGCAGGTAGCCATTCCACGCGGGCGGGGGTGACGTCAGCGGTCAGGGGGCCGTGCGGGTGGGAGTGGATGAACTCGGTGAGGTCGGCGAGGACGGTCACTCGATCTCACTCAGGAATTGCCAGTCGTCACCAGTCCTGGCGCAGCGCACATCAGTCTCTGACCCTGTCATTTTTCAGGGGGTGTGTGCAGTACCCCACCTCTCCCTCCTTCTCTCTCATTCTGGCGCTTTGCTAGGTCAAACGTGACAGGTGCCGCGTACACACACCCCCGGAATTTTGACAGGCGTCACCCCGCGCTCGGCCTTGAAAGCCGTGGGGCCAGGTCGTTGGGATTGCGCCAGGCCTCACGCGTGACGTGTGCCACGAACAGTGGGGCCGAGAGCCTCGGGCGCTGGATCCACACGAGGAACGGCTCATTGATCACGAAGTCCCGCCGCAGCGACGACTGAATGCCTAGCGTAAGGACCATCCTCGTCCGGGCCTCGGCGCTGGCTCCGTGTTCGTTCATTTTGAGGCTCAGTTGTTGCTCGGCGGCCTCGACCCGCACAGACCGACCGCCCACCGCCAGCGTGGTCAGGCCCACGACGACAGGCAAGTCTTGCCGCATTTTGAAGTCCACCATCGGGAAAACCACCCCGGGGAAAGGGTCACCGGCCGCAGAGTCGGCCATCAGCCGCCGGGCGAACGCGACGAGGTCAGAGTCCGGGGACGCCAGCGGCGTGAGGTACACCACGTCGCCAGAGACGGTACCGAGCACCGCGATCGGCGCGGGATGGGACGGCGCCAGCCGGAACGTGACTTGGGTTGCGGGGAGCCGCACGGCCGGGAACTGTTGCTGATCACGCGTGACGACAAGGGTCGGATAACCCGGCGCGGTCCACATGACGAGGAGGTCGAGCACGCTCACCGCGCCGGCCTCATCCGGGCCGAACGGTTTGAAGGACATGGACAGCCCACGCCGGGCGACGAAGGCGTTCAATTCCTCAGAACTCGTTGAGCCGCAGCTCTCGATTTCGGGGATGCGCTTCACCTCGGGGCGGCACCCTGCGTACACATCGCGGAGGAATGTCGCTTGGCTCGCGGTCGTCGCCGTCCACTCCGGCGGCGCACCCAGGTGCCCTTCGATGGCGGCGAGGGCGCCTACGATCGTGTGGACCGCCGCCGCGGCGCTCATTGGGTCACGACGGCTTTCAGCCCCTCGATGGAGTCACGGGAGTTCTGTAGCTCGCATGGGAGGACGATCGCCCAAGGGAGCCAGGAGCGGGCCAGCCACCCGGCCATAGGGGGAACCTAAGGCGGCCAGAGACGAGAGTCAAATGGGCTTGCTTCGATGCGCCACGCTACTTCAGCCCGTGGTCCCGATAGTACTTGAACCAGTCGGTCGCGATGATTTGCTGCGCCTCCTGGTCCGTCGCGGCAGTGAAAGCCACGTGCTCGGTGACGGCTTCAGCGGAGCCAAACTAGCCGAGCCGGTCAGGCTCTAAGAGTAGGCAGGGTTCCGCGGGGACGACAGTCACAAGGGTGGTGCCGGGTATAGCGAGGCTTGGCTTGGGAGGGGACCACTGCGGCCTGGAGGGGTGGGTAGACTCAGTGCTAATCCCGGTGCGACTCAGCCATCATCATCTGGCTTAAGCCGTCGTCTTCCAGCTACGTCTCTCGGACCGCGAATCGCCTGCATTGAGAGAGACATGTGGACGACCGAGCGAGATCGTGTGAGACGGGTTACGACAGGCGAAATGGTGTTCGAACGGCCTTTTAATCAGGGGGTCCCGGGTTCGAGTCCCGGACGGCTCACCAGCTTAAATGCTGGTGGTCGCTTGGATCTTCTCGGTGGGAAGGTCCCGCTCGCGGTCCAGCCTTGCACTTAGTTGCCCTGGGGGCATTTCAGTTGCATCTGTCGGCTCAAGCCCTCAAGAGAAACCGCGTACGTCCCCCCGTCCCGGGTGTACGAAACAGTCTTGTCCCTCCAGTCGGGGCGCTGCCGGTGTCTGCGTAAGTGTTTCTGACGTCAGACAGCTCCTGCGGATACAGGCAGAAGCATTCGCTGGCTGGAACTATGCGGCTAGCGCGGAGCAGGTTGAAATCATCCAGTTAACCAAACCGGAAGACATTCGCCACGCGTCAACAATGGACCGACGCAAACCAGAAAATGAAGAGCAAGGTAATCAAGCTGTCTCCTCACACTGAATTACGCCCAACTGGCGGAGGATCCCACGTAGTGGCGGCGGATGCTCGCAAGTCCAGGCTCGACGCACTCGTAGCCGTGCAAGACCGCATGCTCCGCGTAGAGATCGAAGTACCTCTCCCGATTCCGTCGATCGTTGAAGTGACTGGCGGCTCGATGCAGGATCTCTTCGCTGTCCTGGCCGTCCGGCCGATTCGGGAAGGAACTACAGATACTGCCCGGGCCCGCGCCGCTCCTCTTGCCCTTCCGGCGCGCCCGGCGGAAGACCGCGCCGTCGCATCTCCTCGAGGCCGGCGCGCGCCTGCGCGTGCTGCGCCCAGAGCGCGGCCTGGATGCCGTGGAACAATCCTTCGAGCCAGCCGACCAGCTGGGCTTGCGCGAGGCGGATCTCGGACTCGCTCGACGAGTTGTCGAGCGGCAAGGTGAGCGTCTCGAGCTCCTTCTGCAGATCTTCCGAGAGGCCTTCCTTCAGGGTCGAGAGCGCCTTGGCGTGGATCGCGCTCAGGCGCTTGCGGCCGGCTTCGTCGGGCGACGACTTGCGCACTTCTTCCAGGAGCTCGCGGATCATCGCGGCTATCCGCAAGAGCTTCGCCGGCTGCGAGATGAATTCCCCGGTGGGGCGCCCGTCTGACGGCATCAGGATCTCTGGCTCTTCGTTGGCCATCGATGTTCTCCTCGCGGGACTGCTCGGACCGTTCGGGCTCAGCGTACCACGTCGAGTGAAGGGCGACCTGCGCTATGATGCGACGGGCGCTTTCGCCGCCGGGGGGATTGCTCTCGTAAGATGCTCGGCATCGTGTTCAGCGCTGTGTGGCGCCGCTCCGTGCTCTGCGCGTTCGTCGTCGCCGCCGCCGCGATGCCGGTGGCCGCGCAAACTCCGTCGAGTCTGCGAGTGACTCACACCGTCGACAAAACGGGGCCGGCGTCTGCCGAGCTGTCGGGCCGCGTCTACAACGACGGCTCGGTCGACGTGATCGACTTGTACGTGAACGCCGCGGCGGTCGATCAAGCCGGAAAAGTGCTCGCGCAGGGGATTCCGTACGTGGGCACGGTGCCGGCGCGGGGCAGCACGGCGTTCACGGCGCGCGTCCCGACGGTGCCCGGCACCACGGGCTATCGCGTCGGCATCAACAGCTTCCGCTTCGCCTTCGGGCGCGAGTCGCCCTGAGCCTCCGCGGCCGCCCGGCCGCACTCCGCGCGTCCGCCCCCGCCCACCGTAGACACGCGGCGGTATAATTCACTCATCCGTTCGAACGGGTCGGTTCGACACCCAGAAAGGAGAGGGTGATGACCGTTCAGACCGGCGCGACTACCGAGCGTCCTTCCCACAGTGAGGCGTCTTCCCTCGCATCGCGCGACGTCACGCGGCTCTACCAGGAGGGCCTGATCGGGGGCCTCGTCGGCGCGGCCACGGTGGCCATCTGGTTCCTGATCATCGACTCGCTCCAGGGCCGCCCGCTCTACACGCCGTCGGTGCTCGGCGCCGCGCTCTTCCAGCGCGGGGCGGCGCCGTGGCTCGACGCGGTGCCCAACCTCGAGATGGTGCTGATGTTCACCTGGGTCCACGGCCTGGCCTTCGTGGTCGTCGGCGGCATCGTCGCGCGCCTGCTGGCGCTCGCCGAGCAGCAGCCCAGCACGGGTTTCGGCATCCTGCTGCTCTTCGTGTTCTTCGAGTTCGGGTTCATCGCGGCCGCGATGGTGTTCGCCGCGCCCGTGCTGCAGGCCCTCGCGTGGCCGGCGATCCTCGTGGCCAATTTGCTGGCGGCGACGGCGATGGGCGGCTTCTTCTGGCTGCGCCACCCGAATCTGAGGGTGCAGCCCTAGTCGGGTATACTGGCGGTCGCTGACCCCGTCGTCTAGCCTGGCCCAGGACGCGACCCTTTCAAGGTCGAGATCGCGGGTTCGAATCCCGCCGGGGTCACCAACACCTATGCTCTGGATTCTGCTCGCTGGCTTTCACACCGCCGGTGCGATCCGCTACGCGTCCTTCGTCGTCATGGCGGCGGTGTGGGCCGCCATCTTCGCGGTCGGGGCCGTGCGCGTCGCTGTCGCCGGCGACTGGATCGACGCGACGCTTCTGATCCTGCTCACGGCTGGCTTGCTCTTCTCGGCGTGGCGCTACTACAAGATCGCGAAGAAGGCCGTTCTCGACGCCGCCGGCCGTCAACGCCTGACGTAGCCCCTCGCGGTGAGGCATCGCTCGGCCAGCGCCTGGCGACGCCCGAAGAGGCGCGCCATGTACGACGGCGCGGCTTCCATCGTGTCGCGCTCGCACTCGTACGTGTCCTTCTGCCAGTTGGCCTCCGGCGGAACGACCCAGTCGGTGTAGACCAGGCTCATGCCGCTGAAGCTCACCTCGCTGCCCTTGTCGTAGATCATCAAGCCACAGCCGGCGATCAGCGGGACCAGGAGCCACAGCCCCAGCAGAGTGGTCGTTCGCCAGCGCACGTGCCCTCCCGTGAAGCGCCCTGAGGAAAGTCGCGCGCCGTGCCGTCAGGGTAGCCGGCCGTTCGGGCTGCGGGCCCCGGGCGCGTGAGGCTAACCTATTACTCTCATGCGACTGCTGGTTGGTCCTAGCCAAGCGTTGCGCGCGCCCAGCGCGGCCGCGAAGATCGCCCGGGACGGCGACGTCGTCGAGATCGCGGCCGGGCTCTACGACGGCGACGTCGCCGCCTGGCCCCAGCACGATCTGACCCTCCGGGGCGTCGGCGGGCGCGCGCACATGCGGGCGCGCGAGCGGCTGGCCGAAGGCAAGGGAATCTGGGTGATCAAGGGCCGGCGCGCCACGGTCGAGAACGCGGAGTTCTCGGGCGCGCGCGGGCCGCACCGCAACGGCTCCGGCATTCGCGGCGAGGGCGTCGGTCTCACGGTGCGCGGATGCTCCTTCCACGACAACGAGGCCGGGGTGCTGGCCGGCGGCGGTCCGGAGAGCGAGATCGTCGTCGAGCGCTCCGAATTCGCCGCGAACGGCTTCGGCGACGGGCGGTCGCACAACATCTACATCGTCAGCGCGAAGAGCTTCACCTTGCGGGCGTGCTACGCCCACCACGCCCGGGTCGGCCATCACGTCAAGAGCCGCGCGGCGACCACCTACCTCCTCTACAACCGCCTCATGGACGAGGTCGACGGCGCGTCGAGCTACGGGATCGACCTGTGCACCGGCGGGACGGCGTTCGTGATCGGCAATCTCCTCCAGAAAGGGGCCCGGGCGCAGAGCGGCACCCTGGTCGCGTTCGGCGCCGAAGGCTTCACGGGCTCCGAGAACCACCTCTACCTCGTCAACAACACCCTGGTGAACGACCGGCCGCCCGGAGGCTGGTTTGCCCGCACGATCCGGCCCGCCACGTTCGTGCGGGTGTGGGGGGCGCCGGGGCGCGTGAGGGTCGTCAACAACCTGTTCGTCGGCGCCGGGCGCGTGCTCGGCGGGCCCGGGGAGCTGAGCCACAACCTCCAGTCCGACGAGCCCGGCCTGATCGGCCGGGAGCGCTTCAACTACCGGCTGGGGGATGGGTCACCGGCCGCGGGCGCCGGAACGGATCCGGGCGTCGTCGACGGGCTATCGCTGACCCCGTTGGCGCAGTACCTCCACCCGGCGTCCGAGGAACCGCGGCCTCGGCTCGGGCGGATCGATATCGGCGCTTACGCCAGATTGGAGACGCTTCCTCCCGAAGCTCGGGCATAGAACCCGGCACCGGGCTGGTGAACCGCCCGAAAGTTGACCAGTCGGCTGACCACCTGGACCACTCTCCCGCACGACGCTCGGCCGGCCCGGCCCTGGGCGCCGAATCCCCGAGGATTCGGACTCTGTAGACGGTGGGATGTCGGCGGTTTTGGCAGGTCAATGTCGTAGAGTGGCGGGCAGCTTCATAGACTCGGCGTTTTATTTCATAGATAGAACGACTTCCGGAACGCCGAGGGTCCTCGACCCGCGCGATCCGCTCGTTTTTCTTGGCCGGGAAGGGTCCGCGGAAGCATATTTCGTGATTGACAGATCCGGTTCAAAGGCATAGTTTCAGTGCATTTTCTCGACGGCGGAACCGCCGTGCGGTGGGCCTGGAAACGTGCTGGCCTGGGATCTGCATTGCGAAACGCCTCGGGTCGACATAAACGGCGAAATAAACGGCGAAGCGGTCGAGTCAGAGTGCAGTTGATCTCATTCATTTGGGAGCGCTGATGCTCGACGTCGGGACGGTGCTCGCGGAGACCAGGGAGCTTCCCCCATGCGGCCCCAATCTCGAGCACGATCTGTCGTTCTTCGAGCTCGAGGAAGCCGCGCGCGGTAAGCCGGAGCAGCGCACCGGCGACGCCGTTAGGCCTGCCGAAGACCCGAACTGGGCGAAGGTCATCGATCGGTCCCAGGCGCTCCTCAACCGGAGCAAGGACCTTCGAGTCGCCGTCCACCTGACCCGGGCGCTCACGTGCACCGAGGGCATCCCGGGGCTGGCCACGGGGCTCAGCCTCATCCACGGTCTCCTCGAGCGGTACTGGGAGGGGATCCACCCGGTGCTCGAGGCCGATCGCGGCGATGATCCGACGGAGCGGCTGAACGCGCTCGCGCCGCTCGTCGATCCCGAGGTGGTCGTCAAGGATCTGCGCGAAGCCTACCTCGTGAATTCCCGCGAGCAGGGGCAGCTGCGCGCGCGCGACATCGAGGTGGCGCTGGGGCGGCTGGCCCCGCGCGCCTCCGACACCGGCGCCGCCAAGCCGATCGGCCAGCTCCAGGCGCAGATCGGCGCGGCCTTCACCAGCGATCGCTCGGTGCCGTCGGCGGTGCGCGAGGCGTACGATCGCGCGGTCGCGATCCAGGCGCTCATGAACGAGCGCCTTGGCGCCTCCCGCGCGCTCGACCTCGAGCCGCTCGTGCAGCCGCTCAGCAGCCTCGTCGAGGTGTGCGACGCGGCCCTCGGCGTGAAGGCCGACGCCGCGAAGGACGGCCAGGCCGAATCGGGCGACGCCGCCCGGCCGGCCGCGGCGGGCGAGATCCGTACCCGCGACGACGCGGTGCAGATGCTCGAGCTGGTCTGCCACTTCCTGGAGCGCACCGAGCCCAGCAATCCGGCGCCGCTGTTCATCCGGCGAGCGCAGCGGTTGATCAAGAAGAGCTTCTTGGAAATTGTGCGCGATCTGATGCCCGACAGCCTCTCGCAGCTCGAGAAGCTGGCCGGCGAAGTCGACAAGACGTCGTAGAGGAGGCCCGACATGGCTAAGGCCAGCAGTCAGAAGTTCATCGCCCGCAACCGCGCGCCGCGAGTCCAGATCGAGTACGACGTGGAGCTCTACGGCGCGGAGAAGAAGATCCAGCTTCCATTCGTCATGGGCGTCATGGCCAACCTGTCGGGCAACCCGGCGGAGCCGCTGCCGGACGTCGCCGATCGGAAGTTCCTCGACATCGACATCGACAACTTCGACCAGCGCCTCAAGGCGATGAAGCCGCGCGCGGCATTCCAGGTGCCGAACACGCTGACCGGCGACGGCAACCTGATGGTCGACATCACGTTCGAGAGCATGGACGACTTCTCGCCCGCAGCGGTCGCCCGCAAGGTCGACGCGCTGAGCAAGCTCCTCGAGGCGAGGCAGCAGCTGGCGAGCCTGGTGACCTACATGGACGGCAAGAGCGGCGCCGAGCAGCTGATCAAGAAGCTGCTGCAGGACCCAACATTGCTCAAGGCCGTGGCGGCGTTGCCGAAGCCCGATGACGCCGGCGCGGACGCCCAGCCCAAGTCCTAAACCAATATTGACGAGGACACACTATGGCGACTCAGCAACAGTCCGAGGGGCAGAGCGCAGGGTTCGAGGCTACTGAGCTTCAGACACTTCTCAACAAGGAGTTCAAGCCGCGGTCGGACGCCGCCAAGGAAGCGGTGGAGACGGCGGTTCGGACGCTGGCCGAGCAAGCGCTGTCCGCGTCGACGGTGATCTCGTCGGACACGATCGGCACGATCGAGGCCATGATCGCCGCGCTCGACCGGAAGCTCAGTGAGCAGGTCAACCTGATCATGCACCACAAGGCCTTCCAGGAGGTCGAGAGCGCCTGGCGTGGACTCAACTATCTGGTGACGAACACCGAGACCGACGAGATGTTGAAGATCCGCGTCATGAACATCTCGAAGGCCGACCTGGGCCGGACCCTGAAGCGCTACAAGGGCGTGGCGTGGGACCAGAGCCCGATCTTCAAGAAGCTCTACGAGGCGGAGTACGGGCAATTCGGCGGCGAGCCGTTCGGCGCGCTGGTCGGCGACTACTACTTCGACCACACGCCGCCGGACGTCGAGCTCATCGGCCAGATGGCGCAGGTCGCCGCCTCGGCGCACTGCCCGTTCATCGCGGGCGTCTCGCCCTCGGTGATGCAGATGGAGAGCTGGCAGGAGCTGGCCAATCCGCGCGACCTCACCAAGATCTTCACGACCGCCGAGTACGCGCCCTGGCGGTCGCTGCGCGAGTCGGAAGATTCGCGCTACGTCGGGCTGGCGATGCCGCGGTTCCTGGGCCGGTATCCCTACGGCAAGGCCAACCCGGTGGAGGAGTTCGACTTCCAGGAGGACACGGAAGGCGCCCGGCACGACAAGTTCGCGTGGGTGAATTCGGCGTATGCGATGGGCGTGAACATCACGCGGTCGTTCAAGCTCTACGGCTGGTGCTCGCGTATCCGCGGCGTGGAGTCGGGCGGCTCGCTCGAAGGCCTGCCGGTCCACACGTTCCCGACCGACGACGGCGGGGTGGACATGAAGTGCCCGACCGAGATCGCCATCAGCGATCGGCGCGAGGCCGAGCTGGCCAAGAACGGCTTCATGCCGCTGCTCCACAGAAAGAACACGGACGTCGCAGCGTTCATCGGTGCACAGTCTCTGCAGAAGCCGTTCGAGTACACCGATCCGGACGCCACCGCCAACGCCAACCTCTCGGCCCGGCTGCCGTATCTCTTCGCGGCCTGCCGGTTCGCGCACTATCTGAAGTGCATCGTGCGCGACAAGATCGGCTCCTTCAAGGAGCGCAACGAGATGGAGGCGTGGCTCAACAAGTGGATCTCGCAGTACGTCCTGAGCAACCCGGCGTCGGCCGGCGAGGAGACCAAGGCCAAGTATCCGTTGTCGGCGGCCGAGGTCACCGTCGAGGAGATCGAGGGCAACCCGGGGTATTACAGCTCGAAATTTTATCTCCGCCCGCACTACCAGCTGGAAGGCCTGACGGTGTCGCTGCGTCTGGTGTCCAAGCTGCCGTCGGCCAAGGGCGGGAAGTAAGGCGCTGTTTGACGGAAGGCTGCAGCTACCGATCGCTCACGTAGGCGGAGAGGCGGAGGAGACGAGCCATGGCGATGGACATGTTCCTGAAGATTGGTGCTCTGAAGGGCGAGGCCCAGGACGACAAGCACAAGGAAGAGATCGATGTCCTCGCCTGGAGCTGGGGATTTAGCCAGTCCGGGTCGGCCCACATCGGCGCCGGCGGGGGTGCGGGCAAGGTGAACGTGCAAGATCTGTCGTTCACCAAGCACATCGACAAGTCGTCACCGGATCTGTACCTATCGTGCTGCAACGGCAAGCACCTGGACAAGGCGGTGCTGACGGTGCGCAAGGCCGGTGAGCACCCGCTCGAGTACCTGGTCATCACGATGGAGGACGTTCTCATCAGCTCGATCACGCCTGGCGGATCGGGCGGGGAGGATCGGCTGGCCGAGAACGTCACGCTGAACTTCGCGCGGGTGAAGGTCGACTACACCGAGCAGAACGCGAAGGGCGGCGCCGGCGCCACGCCGAAGATGGGCTGGGACATCGCGAAGAACGTGAAGATCTGATCGGAGAGCGGGGAGCACCCATGCTCGCGGAGGAGAGTCTGCGTGAGGGGCGGGTGGCGGAGGCCCTGGCCGAGCTGCAGGACCGCGTCCGCAAGTCGCCCGACAACGCCGAGTATCGCGTGTTCCTCTTTCAGCTTTTGTGTGTGCTCGGGGATTGGGAGCGCGCCCGCAACCAGCTCAAGGTGCTGGGTGAGCTGAGCGCGGGCGCGCTCCCGCTGGTGCACGTGTACGGCACGGCCATCAGCTGCGAATTGCTGCGCCGCGACGTCTTCGCCGGGAGCCGCACCCCGCTGGTGCTCGGCGAGCCGCTGCCGTGGGTCGCGCTCCTGCTGCAAGCGCTGGCGGTGGCCGGGCAAGGTCGCAGCGCCGAGGCCGTCGCGCTCCGCGCCGAGGCGCTAGAGAAGGCGAGCGCGGTGCCGGGCACGATCGACGGCCACGAGTTCGACTGGATCGCCGACGCGGACTCGCGGCTGGGCCCCGTCTGTGAAGCCATCGTCGACGGGAGCTATTACTGGGTGCCGTTCGAGCGCATCAAGTCGATCCGGCTCGAGCCACCCGCCGATTTGCGTGATGTGGTGTGGATGCCCGCCAGGCTCGGCCTCGCCAACGGCGGTGAGGCCTCGGCGCTGATTCCGGCCCGGTATCCGGGATCGGAAGCAGACGGCAACGCCATGATCCGACTCGGCCGCCAGACCGAGTGGGACGAGGTGGCGCCCGACACCTTCCACGGCCGCGGCCAGCGGATGTTCGCCACTGCCGGGGGCGAGTACGCCCTCTTGAGCGTGCGGCACCTCGAACTCGGAGGCGCGGAGGCGTGAGATGGTCGAGGTCGGCGCGCGGGATGCGCTGCAGCCCGCCCTACTCGACCGCCTGACGGACCACGACCCTACTCGCAAGGTCGAGGGCCGGGACGAGCGCGTCCTCAGCCGCTCGCAGCTCCGGGCATCCGTGCTGCGAGATCTCACGTGGCTGTTCAACTCGACGAATCTGTCGAGCTCCCTTGACCTGTCCGCCCACCAGCTCGCCGCCCAGTCGACGCTGAACTACGGGCTGGCGGCGCTGGCCGGCCACACGGTCGCCGGCCTCGAGTTCACCGAGGTCGAGCGCATCCTGAAGGAAGCCATCCTGCGCTTCGAGCCGCGGATCCTGCCGCACACGCTCTCCGTGCGCAGCATTTCCGCTCAGGACGCGATGGGGCACCATAATGTCGTGTCGCTCGAGATCACGGGCGAGCTCTGGTCGCAGCCGTATCCGATCGAGCTCCTGATCAAGACCGACATGGATCTCGAGAGCGGCGAGATCCGCCTGGCCGAGGGACGCTGATGGACGCGCGGATGCTCCGCTATTACAACCAGGAGCTCGCGTACATGCGCGAGATGGGGGCGGAGTTCGCCGCCGCCTTCCCGAAGATCGCCGCGCGCCTGGCGCTCGACGCCACCGAGGTGGCCGACCCGTACGTCGAGCGGCTGCTGGAGGGGTTCAGCTTCCTCTCGGCCCGCGTGCGCTTGAAGCTCGACTCGGAATTCCCGCGCTTCACCCAGCACCTGCTCGAGTGCGTCTATCCGCACTATCTGGCCCCCACACCCTCGATGGCGATCGTGCAGCTCGCCCCCGCCATGACAGAGGGCTCGCTCGCCACCGGCTTCACGGTGCCGCACGGGACCGTGCTGCGCGGCCAGATCCCGCGCGGCGAGGTGACGGCGTGCCAGTTCCGGACGGCGCACGACCTCACCTTGTGGCCGATCGAGGTCGCCGAGGCGCGCTACGCGCCGTTCGCCCCGGATCTGCCGCTCAACACGCTCGGGCTGACCGAGCCCGTCCAGGCCGTGCTGCGCCTGCGGCTGCGCGCCGCGACGCCGAACGTCTTCTCGCAGATCAGCATGGACCGGCTCAACGTGTTCCTGGCCGGCGGCGACGAGGTCGCGCTGAAGCTCTACGAGTTGATCCTCGGCAGCGGGCTCGGCGTGCTGGTCGGCCCGCCGGCCCGGCCGCTTCCGTGGTTCGAGTGGCTCGGCCGCGACGCGATCCAGCCCGTGGGATTCGCGAGGGAGCAAGCGCTGATCCCGTACTCGACGCGCTCGTTCAGCGGCTATCGGCTGCTCCACGAATACTTCGCGTTCCCCGAGCGGTTCCGGTTCCTGGAGATCGCCGGGCTCAAGACCGCGCTGGCCCGCCACGGAGGCGAGGAGATCGAGCTGGCGATCCCGCTGGCGCGATCGGACGGCACGCTGAGCGCGCTGGTCGACAAGAACGCCTTCGCGCTGCACTGCACGCCGGCCATCAACCTCTTCTCGCGGCGGGCCGATCGCATCCACGTGACCGACCAGCAGGCCGAGCACCACGTGGTCGTCGACCGCACGAAGCCGATGGACTTCGAGGTGTACGGCGTCGAGCGCGTCGTCGGCTACGGCGAGGGGCTCGAGGTCGAGCAGGAGTTCCGGCCCTTCTATGCCTCGGTCGACGCCGACGGCGCGCACGCCGCGCACGGGTACTTCACGGTGCGGCGCGAGCCGCGCGCGCTCTCGGAGCGCCAGCGCCGCGACGGCTCGCGGACGAGCTACATGGGCAGCGAGGTCTCGCTGTCGCTCGTCGACGCGCGCGAGGCGCCCTTTTCGTCGACGATCCGGCAGCTCGCGGTGGACGTGCTGGTG
>JACXTT010007215.1_pt1 | contig 15713 bp, 13 predicted proteins | sample 9270951 | NCBI WGS metagenome assembly JACXTT01 (sample SAMN15532306, study PRJNA645909) | rock metagenome | isolation source: weathered quartz diorite | place: Puerto Rico | collected 2017-06-21 | reverse complement strand
TGGGCCTCGTCCAGAATGACGAAGGCGTCCGCCAGTGTGCGGCCGCGCATGTAGGCGAGCGGCGCGATCTCGATCGTCCGGCTGTCGATGGCCTTCTGGACCCGGTCACGCGGCATCATGTCTTCGAGCGCATCGTAAAGCGGGCGCAAGTACGGATCGACCTTCTCGTGGAGGTCGCCGGGCAGGAAGCCCAAGCTCTCGCCCGCTTCGACCGCCGGGCGGGCGAGCACGATGCGCCGGACGCGCTTGCGCGAGAGCGCGTCGACGGCCGCCGCCACGGCGAGATAGGTCTTCCCGGTGCCCGCGGGGCCGATGCCGATCACGATGTCGTGCCCGGCGATGGCCTTCAGATAGTCCCCCTGCCCCGCCGTCTTCGCCTGGATCACGCGCCGCAGGCCGGGGAGGATAATCCGTGTGTCGCCTTCGGTCGTCTCGCCCGGGGACCGGTGGCCTTCCTCGCTGGCGAGGCGATCGACGTCGCCCACATCGAGCGTCTCCCCCATGCGGGCGAGGTCCACCAATGCCTGTGCGACGGAGGTCGCGCGTTCGACCGCGGCGAGGGACCCCTGCAGCATGAGGGTGTCCCCTCGGAGCGACACGCGCACGCCGAGCCGCTTCGCCAGCTCGACTAAATTGCCGTCGTTCACGCCCGCGAGCATGAGGGGATCCACGCCTTCGGTCGAAAGCCGGTGTGTGACGTCGTCACTCATGGCTTCACCTCGATGTGGAGCGCCGCCAGGTCGGCCGGATTCGCCGGCGCCGGCGCGCCCTCGAACAGCGCGCGGGCTGCCGTCGTCTTCGGAAAGGCGATCACGTCGCGTAGGCTCCCTGCGCCGGCGAGGAGCATGACCACGCGATCGAACCCGATCGCAAATCCCCCGTGGGGCGGCGCGCCCGCCTGGAGACCGTTCAACAGAAACCCGAAGCGCGCATCGATGTCGGCCGGCGACAATCCCAGGTGCGTGAACACCCTGCGCTGCACCGCGGAGTCCGTGATCCGGATGGAGCCCGATCCGAGCTCGTTCCCGTTATAGACCGCGTCATAATGAAGGGCGCGGCACGAGAACGGGTCCGTGTCGAGTCGCGCGACGTCGTCCGGGTGAGGGGACGTGAACGGATGGTGGGCGAACACCGGCTTCCCCGTTTGGGCATCGGGCTCGAACAGCGGGAAGTCCACCACCCAGGTGAACGCGTGGGCGCTCTTCGGCTCCATGCCGAGCCGGTGGATCACTTCCTGGCGCACCCGATCGAGCACGGGAGAGGTCACACGGTCGGGCCCCACGGTCATGAGCCCGGCGTCACCGTCGCCCACGCCGATCGTGCCGAGCGTGTCGGCCGTGAAATGCTTCGCCACCGAGCCCGAGATCTGCTCGCCCTGTCGCTTCACCCACGCGAGCCCGGCGCTACCCAGCTGCTTCGCCCCATCGGCGAGCTGGTCCACGTCCTTGCGCGACAGGGCGCCGCCCCCCTTGACCGCGAGGCCGCGCACGCGGGCGCCGTCCTTCAACGCCGACTGAACGAACGGCACTCCGAGCGGCTCGACCTGCGCGGTCCAGTCGACGATCGGCAAATCGTACCGCAGGTCGGGCTTGTCGGTCCCGTAGCGCTCCATGGCCTCGTGCCAGGTCATCCGCGGGAACGGCCGCGCGATCCGTTGTTCCGCGCCCTCTGCCCAGAGATCGACGAGTACGGCCTCCACATAGCCGAGCACGTCCTCCATCCCGACGAACGAGGCCTCGAGATCGATCTGCGTGAAATCGGGTTGACGGTCGTTGCGCAGATCTTCGTCACGGAAGCAGCGCGCGATCTGGAAGTAGCGATCGAACCCCGCCACCATCAGGAGCTGCTTGTAGATCTGCGGGGACTGCGGGAGCGCGTAGAACTCCCCGGGGTGCACGCGCGACGGCACCAAGTAGTCGCGCGCTCCCTCCGGCGTCGGCTTGGTGAGGATCGGCGTCTCGATCTCGAGAAACCCGAGCTCGGAAAGGGTGCGACGGGCCCGCTGCAGCAAGCGATGACGCAGGATGAGATTCGCCTGCATTTCCGGCCGACGGAGGTCGAGGTGACGATACTTGAGGCGCAGCTCCTCCGCCGGTAGTTCCTCACCCTTGCCGCGCGCGACCGGAATGGCGGGCGTCACCGCGGGGCCGACCAGCACGAGCTTGGTTGCCTGCACCTCGACGTCGCCCGTCGCGAGCTCCGGGTTCTTCATATTCGCGGGGCGCGCCGTGACCTGTCCCTCGACCTCCACCACGCTTTCGCTCGAGAGCCCGCCCGCGCTGCGCCGTACCTCCTCGGGGGCGCCCGGCCCGATCGCGACCTGGACGATCCCTGCCCGGTCCCGCAAATCGACGAAAACGATGCCCCCGAGATCCCGCCGGCGGTGCACCCAGCCGCCCAAGCGGACCCGCTGCCCGACATGCTCCGCGCGCAGCTCACCGCACCGGTGTGTCCGCCGGGACGTTCCACTGACGGTCGTTATGGAGCCTCCGCGTCGCATAGCGCTCGGTAGAATTCTTCGGGCGTGCGGGCGCTCAAGAGCTTCCCCCGGACCGGCTCCCGGCGCACGAGCCGCGAAATGCGGCTCAAGGCCTTCACGTGCGCGCCCGCGGCGGATTCCGGCCCGGCCAGCAGGAAGAAGAGCCGCACCGGTTGGCCGTCGATCGTTTCATAGGGCACCGGTGTGGGCGTCGTGCCGGCCGCGACCATGAGACAGGTCAGAGCCGGCGTTTTGCCGTGCGGAACGGCCACACCGTACCCGATACCGGTGGGAAACTGTCGCTCGCGCTCCAGAATGGCCCCGAGGACCTCGTCCGAAGGCCCCCCGTTTCCGACCGCCACCACGTCCACCAATTCTCGGAGGACCCCCTCTTTGCTGGTCGCACGTAGGGGGACCCGGATGCGGGCGGGAGTCAGCAGCTCGGACAGGCGCACGATGGCCCAAGTGTCGTAAGCGGTTGAAGATAGTTAAGTTACCTGCGACATGCAACGCATTCCCCCGAGGGCACTTACGTGGCAGATCCGCTGAACCTGACGCCCGACCAGGCTCGGCTTACGCTCTCGACATGGCTCGCCGAGCGCGGTGAGCCAGCGTATCGGGCGAAGCAGATCCTGCCTCGCCTCTGGAGGCGGCCCGTCGGGTCCTGGGAGGAGGCGACGGAGCTGCCGGCAGGTCTGAGGCGCGATCTCCGGGCAGCGTTCCCGCTCCACCGCCTGAAGCTCGTCGCCCGCCAGGTCTCGACCGATGGCACCGAGAAGTATCTCTGGGACCTGGGCGACGGCGAAGCGGTCGAGTCCGTCCTCATCCCTGAGGGGAGGCGCCGCACGCTGTGCATCTCGTCTCAGGTCGGCTGCGCGCTGGGCTGTGTATTCTGCGCCACTGGGCGCATGGGCTTCCGGCGCAACCTCAGCACCGCGGAAATCGTCGCGCAAGCTCGCGAGGTCGTGCTGCTCGACCCTGCCCTCACCCCCACCAACGTGGTGTTCATGGGGATGGGCGAGCCGCTCCTCAATTGGGAATCGGTCGACGCCGCGCTCACCATCCTCAACCATCCGGACGGCATCGGCATCGGGGCGCGCCACATCACGGTTTCGACCGTCGGCATCGTCCCGGCGCTCGCGAAGCTCGCCGACCGCCCCGAGCAGTTCCGGCTCGCGCTGTCGCTACACGCGCCCACACCCGATCTGCGGCACGAGCTGATGCCGATCGAGAAGAAGTACGCGCTCCCACAGGTCCTGAGCGCCCTCAAACAATTCCGCCGGCGCGTCACCCTCGAGTACGTGCTTATCGGAGGACGGAACGACGGATTAGAGCAGGCGGACCGACTCGCCGAGCTGGCGCGGCCGCTCGGCGCGCTGGTGAACCTGCTCCCGCTGCACCCCGGCGGTGCCCCGGACCTCTCGCCCAGCCCGCGGACCCAGATGATCGCGTTCGAGCGCCGGCTGAAGCGTCACGGGGTCGAAGCGGTGCTGCGCCGCAGCCGGGGTCTGGATATCAGCGCGGCGTGCGGGCAGCTACGGGTGGAACTCGAGGCGCGTCGGCGCAAAGTCCATCCCAAGGAACACGCTGGCATCGAGTAGCCGTGCGCTGTCGAGCTGCACGAGCACCCGCCCGACCCCCAGGACGCGACGGATCCGCTCGCCGACGCCCGCGTCCCCCCGGCGTACCACCACGCGGGTCGAGTCGAGGGTTCCTCCACGGGTTGAATCCGGCGCGTTCCCGAACGCCACCACGTCGATGCGCGCGCGGCGCAGCAAGCGAGTCCCGATCTTGGCGAGCCCGGGCTTGCCCGTGGCGTTCAACACCTCGACGGTAACGTGTGGGGCGTTCTCGCCCGGGATCGGGAGGCTTGCCGAGGCGTTCCGGTCACCCCGGCACGCCCCCCCGGCCGTCGCACCCGCGAGGATCGCGACGGGGATCAGTACCCGACGAGAGAGCTCCAGAAGTCCGCCGTTTCGGGTGGGAGGGGCCAGCGTTCATCGATGATCCGGGAGATCCGACTCGCCGCCACCTGCTTGAGGACGGCGTCGCGCTCATCCACTACGCGCGCGGCCAGGGCCCGGCGCAGCTCCTGGTTGAACGTGCGCCCTGGCTCCAGGTAGTCCGCCAGGTAGAGCATTTTGCCCACGTCGTCCCACCCGGCGTAGCCGATCGGGTGATAGCGCACCGCATCGAGCACGCCCTGATCGGACTCACCGTCGTGCGCCGCCCGCTCCGCGGCCATGGGGCCGTGCGCGAGCTCGCTCGCCGCGGGAGCGTCGCGAAGCGCATCGTGCAGCCACCCGGCCCGCAACCACCGCGCCCGCTCCCCGTCGGGCGTCCCGCGCGCCATCGCCCACGCCGACAGCAGCGCGGCCACGCGCTCGATGTGGGCGCGGCGCTCCGGGGTCACGATCGCCCAGGGGGGGAGCGCCAGATCAGTCCTTTCCGGCCGGGCGCACCGACACGTCGTTCGCGATTCCCTCTCCCAATATCACGTTGTCGATGAGCCGGGTGCCACCGACCTTGGCGGCCACAGCCACGATCGTTTTGGCGTCGACACGGGCGACGGGATGGAGCTGCGCGTCCACGAGTGCGAAGTATTCGGGCGTCACGCCGGGCGCCAACAGAACGTCCAGGCCCCGGCGCTCGAGGGCACGAGGATCGGCCTCACCCCCGCGCCATGCCTGCTCGACGGCACGGAGCGCGCGCGACAGCCCGAGCGCCGCGCGGCGGTCGTCACCCTTCAGGTACACGTTGCGCGACGAGAGGGCCAGGCCATCGAGCTCGCGTACCGTGGGCGCGATCTCGATGTCGCAGGGGAAATCGAGATCGGCCGCCATGCGTCGCACGAGCATCGCCTGCTGGAAGTCCTTGCGGCCGAAGACCGCGACGTCCGGCTCGACCATGTGCAGCAGCTTGGCGACGACCGTGAGTACTCCCGTGAAATGCCCGGGTCGGGCGGCTCCTTCGAGCGTGTCCGCCATGGGCCCGCCGAGGATGTGCACGACGGGCTCGGTCGGGTACATCGCTTCGCCCGACGGGACGAACAGGCAGTCGACGCCACGCTCCGTCGCGAGCCGCCGGTCTCGTGCCAGGTCGCGCGGATACGAGCCGAAATCTTCGCGTGGCCCGAACTGCAGCGGATTGACGAAGATGCTCATCACCACGCGGTCGGCGAGCTCGCGGGCGCGGTCCACCAGACGCAGGTGCCCCTCGTGCAGGAACCCCATGGTGGGGACGAACCCGATCCGACGGGCCGCCCCGCCCCCGCTACCCCCTCCGCGGGTGCGCTCGGCGCGCGACCAGGCGCGCACGTCGCTTGGCTTGACGAGCTCGAGCGTGACGCGCTACTCCGCCTTCATGACCACGCAGTCGGTCAGATAGGGATCGTTGAAGCGTGCGACCTCGCCTACCTTCCGCCCCGGGACCGGGAACAGCCGGGCGGACAGCGGCTTGCGCAGCTTGGTGGAGAGGGCCGCGACGTCGGCGATCAGGGCGGCCAGCTGATCGGCTCCCACGTCCCCCCGCACCGGGACGACATCGAGTCCCGTGCCGCAGACGCTGGAATAAAGGAGCAGGTCGCGGACGGTGAATCGGCCTTCGGAAGCCCGCTGCGCCAGCACCGGATCCTCGAGAACGGGCAGCATCAGCCCGGAGTACCCGCACGTCTTGATCTTCAAGCTCTTGAGGACGTCCGTAATCGCCGCGCAACCAGCGAGTGTCGAAGCGCTGCCGAACGGGACTCCCGTGAGCGTCTCGATGGCGGCTCCGATGCTCGCGTCCTTCCCGGGCGCCGGCGAGACGTCGATGCCCCCGTAGCCCCGTTCGTCCCGGCGCGCGGCGTCCCGCACCAACTGCTCGATGGGACGCAGCCGTGTCTCGAGCGCTGTCGTCAGCCGCTGTTTCGCCTCCGCGAGCGTGTTCGCGCCGGCGAACGCGCCGGCGAGGATCGGGGGGGACTCGATGCCGACCGCCACGGTCTCCGAGCCGTGGTGATAGGCGACGGGAAAGAACGGTGTCCCGGCCGGGACGTTCGCCGCGGCGGCGAATCGGAAGTTGCCGATCCCGCCGGCCGTCGACCGCGCGATGGCCACCATCGCTTCGCCCGCGGCGGTGACGCCGCGAGGTGACGCGCTGCGCTCGGGCGACGCGACCCGCACGCTGAAACTGACGTTCTTCGTCGAATGAGCGAGCTCCGACGCCCATGACCCGAAATCCGGATCGTTGCCGTCAGGGGCGAGCGCCGGACCGATGCTCAGGAGCACCTCCTCGTCCACGACCGTGCGGTCGAGCGCTTGGATGGCCGGAACTGCGTCGGCTCGCGCGCCCGGTCCCGCCTCCTCCAGAAACGGCTGCGTGGCGATGCGCAGGGTCTGTACCTCATAGCCGGCGTCGGCCACGGCACGCTTCGCCCGCTTGAGAAAGGCCAGCGCGGCTTGGACCGGCTCCTGCTCCCTCGCGCTGCGAAGGTTGATCCCGGCGGTGATGGCGCGAATCCGGAACCCCGGGGCTGCGCCGTCGCTCGACGACGCGTACGCGCCGGTGGAGGTGAGGGGAGCCAATGCCACGGCGCTCAACATCTCGATCACTTCTCGTCGGGAGAGGTCGGTCATTTGGGAAACGAGTGTTCGGGTCCGGGATAGCGGCCCTCGCGTACCTCGGCCGCATAGAGAGTGACCGCTTCGCGAACATCTTCCGCGAGGGCGGCATATCGCTTCACGAACTTCGCGGTGAACTGCTCGTTCAACCCGAGCATGTCCGGGAGCACCAGGACCTGACCGTCGCACGCGGGGCCGGCGCCGATGCCGATCGTGGGAATCGCCAACGCCCTGGTGATCTGGGACGCGAGTGGGGCGGGCACGAGCTCGAGCACGATCGCGAATGCGCCGGCCTGCTCGAGCGCCGCCGCGTCCGCCTTCAGCCGCTCGGCCGACTGCTCGTCCCGACCTTGCACGCGGTAGCCGCCGAGCGCGTGGACCGACTGCGGGGTGAGGCCGAGGTGCCCCATGACCGGAATCCCGATCTCGACGAGGGCGCGCGTCGTCTCAGCGACGTGGGCGCCACCCTCGAGCTTCACCGCATGGCACCCGGTCTGCTGCATCACCCGGCCCGCGTTTCGCAGCGCGTCGTCGCGGGACACCTGATATGTAAGGAAGGGCATGTCACACACCACCAGAGCGCGCGTGGCGCCGCGCCGCACGATCCGGGTGTGATAAATCATTTGGTCCAGCGTCGCGGAGAGCGTGCTCTCCGCGCCCGCGAGCACCTGATTCACCGAATCTCCGACGAGCAGGATGTCCACACCCGCGGCGTCCAGCAGCCGGGCGAAGAGGGCATCGTAGCAGGTCAGCACGACGATGCGCTCGCCTCGCCGCTTCATGCTCAGCAGCTCGTGTACCGTGACGAGCTTTCGTTCGTCAGCCACGGGCGGGCTCCGTCCGGGAAGGAGAGGGGGCGGCGGCGTCGAGCTCGGCCAATTCCCGTTGCCAGAAGTCGCGCTCCGGGATGCCCGGATGAGGAATGGTCAGATCCAGTTGCCGCACGACGCGGTCGCCATACAGGACGATGTCCAAGTCGAGCGTACGCGGACCCCACCGCACACGCCGCTCCCGCCCGCGCTCGGCTTCGATGGCATGGAGGTGATCGAGCAGCGTTGCCGGCTCGAGGGTCGTCTCGAGCAGGACCATCTGGTTCAGGTACGGGCCTTGCGGCACCGGCCCAAGTGGGGCGGTCTCCTCGACGCGGGATGCTTTGAGCAGGTGACTGTCCGGGAGGCTCGCGAGCCGGTCGCGCGCGTACGCCAGATGCGCCGCGCGATCGCCCATGTTCGACCCGAGCGCCACGTACACCCGTTCCCGCTTGGCCACGGGAGAATGGTAAGCGGGCTAGGCGATGCTGGCAAAGCCGCGCGTCAGCTCCCGCAGCATTGCGGCGACGTCCTCGAGCTCCCGGGTGGCGCGCTCCAGGTCGGTGAGCCCGCGCGCGGCCTCGTCCGCGCGCGTCGCCACGTCGTCCGCCTCGGCGCGATTCTTCCCGGCGATCTGCGCGACGGCGTGGATCCGCTCGCGGAGCCGGCCGAACGCCTTGTCCTGCTCACCCGCCGCCGCGGCGATGCGTTGGGCATGCGACGTGGCCTCGGCCGTCGCCGCCACGATCGCATCCAGGGCCTGCAAGGCCGCCGACGACAGCTCCTCGACCCCCCCGACGTTCACCTGCCCGCGCCGCATCTGCTCGACGACCTCACCGACCTGGCGGTGGATGTCTTGCACCAGATCGCCCGCCTCGACGGCGGCGCTCGCGCTCTGCTCCGCCAGCCGGCGCACCTCTTCCGCGACGACCGCGAATCCCTTGCCGTGCTTCCCCGCCCGGGCGGCCTCGATCGCAGCGTTCAGCGCCAGCAGGTTCGTCATGTCGGCGAGCTCACGGATCGAAGCGATGAAGCCCGTGATGCGCCGGCTGACTTGCCCGAGCTGCTGGACCTTCGTCGAGGCTTCCCCCACGAACGTCTTCAACGCCACCAGCCGGGCGATGGCGTCCTGGATCTGATGGCGGTTCTGACTCGCGACCTCGCTGGCGGTGCTCGACGCTTGCGCCGCCTCGGTGCCGTCTTCGGACACGCGGCGGGAGACCTGAGCCAGGCTCTCGGTGGCCTCGAGGCCTCCCGACACCTCGCCCTCCTCCGCCAGGACGCCTTGCCGGATGGTGCCGGTCGATTGTGCGACTGCCCCCGCGGCCTCGCGGAGGGACTCCGCGGCGCGCACCAACGTGCCCAGCTGCTGGGTGAGCGTTTCGACGGTCTCCACCAGCGGCCGCCGCAGCTCGGTGATGTGGATCGCCGTGGCGAGCTGGTTCGCGAAAGTATTGATGGTCACGACGTCCTTGCCGCGATACACCTTCCGCTTGTGGTGCTCGAGCTCCAGCGTGCCGATCACCTGATCCCCGAACTTGAGCGGTACCATGACGAGGCTCTGGACCACGATCGGCGCGTCGGCAATGCGCTTATCGCGCGTGACGTCGTCGATCACCACGGACTCCCCCGTTACGGCGACCGTCTCGCGCAGGGTGGCGGTGTCGGAGCTGGGCGCGCCCCGGTCCGCCCGTCCGATCTGGCCGCGATAGGCGAGCTGCAGCGTGCCCTCTTGTCGGCGATAGATGCGGAAGTCTCCCCAATCGACCAGCCGGTGGGCGAGGCGTTCGATCCGCGCGAACGAATCCTGGAGGCTGATGTTGCTCGTGATCACGGCTTCCATCGCGTGGATCTTGTTGAGCTCCTCGGCCGCGATCGCCTCCTCGAGCGTGTGCTTGAAGAGGAGGCCCAGCGCCGCGAGCGCGACGGCAACGAAGAGCCAGGCGAGCGGGGCCCAGTAGGTCACCGTGCCGATCACGAGGGCGACGGCGATGATCGTCGCGCCGTAGCCGATGCACTCGTATCGCAGAATCAAGAGGCGTTCGTCCTGCTCGAGCTTACCTCGGATGATCAGGGCGAAGTAGAACAGCAGCCGGCTGATGACGAAGTACGCGAGACAGTAGAAGAACAGCGCCGGGACGAGCTCCACGCGCAGACCCGGCGCCGTGACGTCGGAGAGTCGGAGGATGCCGGCGTACACGCCGTACGCGCCCATGAGCGCGATCACTTCGCGCCCGAGGTTCACGAGTGCCGCACGGAACATTTTCTTTTGCCACAGCCAGTCCGCCAAGAGCACGCCGCCAGCCACCGCAACGGCCGTCGCGGGCACGCCCACTAGGAGGCTCCCCGCCAGGGCCACGAGGCTGGTTTGCGTGAGGTAGGAGTACTTGCTCAACGGCACCTGCGCCCCGCGAAGCAGCAGCGCGGCCACGAGCATTCCGGCCGTGTCGAACAGCTGGCCGGTCCAGCGCTGGTCCACGACCAGCGCGGCGACGAGCACCAGCGGCCCGCCGATGGCGAGGGCCTGACTGTAGATAGTGACGAGCCGGTTCGCGGTCATGCGGACCCCTTCCCCATGGCTCTGGAGAGCTCCCGGACCAGGCGACCGGCGGCGTCCGGCCCGCCCGAGCCCAGCGCGTCGACCACGGCGCTCCCGACGACCACGCCGTCCGCGAGCGCGGCTGCGGCGCGTGCCTGCGCGGGCGTGCTGATGCCGAACCCGACGGCCAGCGGCAGCGGACTCGCTGCACGCACGCGTGTGACGTGCTCGCCCAAATCGGGCGGCACGCTGTCGCGAACGCCCGTGACGCCGAGCCGGGAGATGAGATAGAGGAACCCGCTCGCGCCCGTGACCGCCTGGGCCAAGCGATCAGTGGTCGTCGTCGGCGCGATGAGCCGAATGAGCGCGAGCGGGCTCGCCGCCACCGTCGCCTCGAGCACGGGATCCGCCCCGGCGGGAAAGTCGGTGAGCAACAGGCCTGCGACGCCCGCGGCCGCCGCCTCGCGGAGGAAGCGCTCGAGTCCGAAGGCCAGGACGGGGTTCAGGTACGTCATGACGATCACGGGCACGGGAAGCGCCGCCCGCTGGATCTGCTCGAGCACGCCGGCGACCGTCATGCCCTGCTCGAGCGCGCTCTGGGTGGAGCGCTGGATCGTGGGGCCGTCGGCGAGGGGGTCGGAGAACGGCACTCCGACTTCGATGAAGTCCGCGCCGGCTGCCGCGACCACCCGGAGGGCTTCGAGCGACGACGCCGGCGTGGGAAACCCCGCTGTCAGGTAGGGAATCAGTGCGGCGCGCCGCGAGCTCCCCCCCCTCTCCCTGCCGCCTCCCGCGCCCTTTCCCAACACCCGCCAGCGCGCGGCGATGGGATGCTCAGACAAAGTAGTCGGCGACGTTGATGCCGTACTTGAGGGGGTCGGTGACCTTCACGATCGACCTCGGGAAGTGCCCGTCGGCGTCGCGTTGGGCGAGGTCCGCCAGGAAGCCCGGGTGTTGGACGCCCCCGTCCGGCGTGGTGACGATGCGGACCACCGGGCGATGCAGGTGCGCGACGTCCGGGTTGGCGCTGTGGACCAGGGCGACCTCGTAGGTGTCGAGGATGATGCACGTCCCGACGGGATAGATCCCGATCAGGTTGATGAACGCCTTGACCACGATCTGATCGTAGCCGCGGCGCGGGTTCTCCCACATCTCCTTGAGCACCTGGTCCGGCTGGATCGGTACGGTTTGATACACGCGCCGGCTGGTGGCGGCGTCGAACCCATCGGCGACAGCGACGATCTTGGAGTAGATGGACAGCTCCCGGCCCCGGAGCGACTTCGGGTACCCCGTGAGGTCGGTCTTCATGTGGTGCTCGTACGCGACGATCATCCCGCGGTACGGGATCTCGCCGTACCCGCGCAGCCCGAACAGCGTGAGCACGCCGAGCCAGGGGTGCGCCTGCATGATGCGCCACTCTTCGTCGCTCAAGCCGCCCTGCTTGTTCAGGACTTCGAGGGGGACGCGCGATTTCCCGACGTCGTGAAACAGCGCCGCCATGCCAAGATCGTAGAGCTGCAGCTTCGTGAGCCCGAGCTTGCGACCCAGCGCGACCGAAAAAATGCAGACGTTCACCGAGTGGGTGAACGTGTATTCATCGTAATCACGAAGCGTCGTGAGGCCCATCAGTGAGGCCTCGTTATTCAAGACCTGGTCGACGATCGCCTGCACGGCGCGCTTCACCTTCTTCACGTTGGCGGTGCGTCCCATGCGGATCGAGTTGATCACTTCCTTCGTCACCGCGACCGATCGCGCGTACGTCCGCTTGGCGGCTTCTTTCTGGCGCTCTTCGTCCTCGGCGTCCTCGTCGGTTTCGAGCGGCGGCTCGACGCCGATGTGGGTCACCCCGCCGTCCGCGAGCTTCTGGCCGATCTCGAAGACCTTGTTCGGGCTCGCTTCCCTTGCGGCGTAGGACAAGAGGAGCGATACGAAGACTTGCAACTGCTTGCGCTCTACGCGCTCGTCGATGCGGACCGCGCCGATCCCACACTGCGTGAGCACACCGAGGATGTGGGAGAACGAGGCGTAGTTGTCGAGGTCGAGCCGGAGGCGCGTGGAATTGACGAAGATGAATTCACCCTGCAGGCGGACCTCGAGCTCTTTCTCGACGTCGAGGAGGTGTTGCGTGGTCTGGGTGAGGTCGTCGAGCGCCTTCTGCACCTGCGCGTTCTCGAGCGGGTAGAGCTTCAGGGACCGGAAGGCCGTATACAGCACGACGAGAAAGTCCCGCCCGGCGTGGCGCAGGAAGCCGTCGGTGGTCTGGACCGTCTCGGCGATGGACGCGCGCGCGGCGGGCCGCTTCTCGGTCACGCGCTCCCCCCCACTTCACGCAACGCCCGGCTCACGGCGTTCTTCACGAGAGGCTCCTTGTCCTGGGCCGCGCGCTCGAGGACGGCGCGCGCTTCGGGCGTGCGGATCTTGCCCAATGCCATCGCGGCGCACGCGCGCGTCTCCGGATCCTCCTTCTTGCCGAGCAGGCTCTTGGCCGAGAGCATCTTTTCGAGCGCCGGGATGCCCTTGGTGCCCACGAGCGCGCCGTACGCCTCGAAGAACGCCATCTTCTCGGTTAGGTCGGCGTTCTTGAGCTTCGCGCCAGACACCATAGATTCGACCCGCGCCGCGGCGTTGCGATAGCCGCGGGAGGCGAGGAAGCGGACGGCCGCGATGCGCACGTCGCGGTCGGAATCCTCCACGGCCTTCTCGAGCAGACGCATCGCCGACGGACTCGCGATCGCCGTCAACGCCTCGACCACCGCCAGCTTCAAGGTGCGGTCCTCCGATGCGAGCAGAGGCTCCATGCCCTCGGGCGCGCCCGGCAGCCGCAGTCGGCCGGAGAGCTTTACCATCTCGAGCTGGGCGGCGGCGTCCTGGCTGGCCAGCGCTTTGAGAACCTCGGCCGCGTTTGCCTGCGCCAATCGGGCTGCCGCGCCCTGCACCAGGTCCCGGACGTACGGCTCGTGGAGCTTGCCGATCCACACCATGAGCGTGGAGAGCGCCTCGGGCTTGAGCTCTTGGAACAGCTCCGACAACTCCTCTTCGGTCGGGTGGACGGTCGCCTCGTCGAGCGCCTGGAGGAGCTGCGACAGGGCTTCGCTCTGCGACAATCGGGAGGGCAGAACCTCGAGCGGCTGGCGGTGCTCGGGGATCAGCTCGCGGGCCCGCTGCAGTACGGCACGGGTCTCGCGCAAGATGAACGCCACGGAGCGAAAATCGCCCGCGCCGAGCAGGTATGGAATGAAGTTCTCGACGATCGAGATGAGCTCCGCGCGGACGGTGCCGTACGTTTGGAGCTCGAGCAGGTCGAACAGCATCGACAGCACGTTGCGCCGGAGATCCTGCGAGTATTCCCGCTCGACGTCCTTCTTGAGGTAGTCGATCTCGCTGTCCTCGAGGAAGTAGAGCGTAGTGTCGAAGTCGTCCATCGACACCAGGCCTTCGCGCTTGGGCGGGGCCTCCTCCTCGACCTGGTGCCGGAGCTGCGTCGGCGGCGCGGACGTGGGGACAGTCTCGGTGGCCTCGATTGGCACCGCGTTTTCCGTGGCGAGCTCGCGGAACGTGTAGGCGATGAGCTGGAAGTCCTCGGACCAGAGCAGCGTCAGCAGGTCGTCGGGGGCGTCCGCCTGGAGGTTGCGCGCCTGCTGGAGCACGCCCAGGAAGCGCACGATCTCCGTTTCCTCGACGCCCGGCTTGAACGCGAGCGAGCGTACGCCGTCCTTGTACAGCGTCCAGGCGATGCTCTCGTTCCGCTGATCCTGGCTGTACACCACGTTGTCTTCCCAGCGCAGCTCCGTCTCGCCGACGTCGAACACGAGGTCATCGGTGGCCTGCCAAATCTGACGGAACGCCGTGCGAATGTTGTCGACCGCGCGCTGGTAGACCGGATTGTTCGGGAGATACAGCTGAGTGGCCCGGATGCCCTTGGAGACGACCTGCATCAGGTCCTCGACCTGTTGCGGCGGCAGCGCCAGCTCGGGTACGGGCCCGTTGGTCAGAGGGTGGCTCCCGTCAGTTCGGCGACCATGGCGACATCCTTGTCGCCGCGTCCGCTCAGGTTCACCATGACGATGTCGCCGGCCTGCCACCGGCCGCGGCGGGCCAACACCCAGGCGACGGCGTGCGCGCTCTCCAGCGCCGGCAGGATACCCTCGAGCCGGGACAGGGCCGCGAATGCCTCCAGGGCCTGCCGGTCGGTCACCGCCTCATACAATACGCGACCGCTGTCCTTGAGAAAAGCATGCTCGGGTCCCACTCCCGGGTAATCGAGACCCGCGGACACGCTGTGCGCTGGCTGGACCTGCCCGTCGGCATCCTGCAGCAGGTAGCTCAAGCTGCCGTGGAAGACGCCGGGTCGGCCCCGACCGAGCGAGGCGGCGTGGCGTCCGCTGTCGAGTCCCTCCCCGGCCGCTTCGACCCCCACGAGTGCCACCGTCGGGTCATCGAGGAACGCCGTGAAGATACCCATGGCGTTCGAGCCGCCACCCACGCACGCCACGACGGTCCCCGGGAGCCGGCCCCACCGCTCGACCGCCTGAGCCCGCGCTTCGCGCCCGATCACCGCCTGGAAGTCCCGGACGATGCGCGGGAAGGGGTCCGGGCCGACGACGGATCCGATGATGTAGTGCGTGCTGGTGACGTTGGTGACCCAATCGCGCAGCGCCTCGTTCGTCGCATCCTTGAGCGTCCGCGTCCCCGAGGTCACCGGCACCACGCGGGCGCCCATCAGCTCCATGCGATACACGTTCAATCGCTGGCGCCGCATGTCCTCTTCACCCATGTAGACGACGCACTCCAGGCCGAAGCGGGCGCAGACGGTCGCCGTGGCTACCCCGTGCTGGCCCGCGCCCGTCTCGGCGATGATCCGCGACTTCCCCATGCGGCGCGCCAACAGGACCTGACCCAGCGTGTTGTTGATTTTGTGCGCGCCGGTGTGGTTCAGGTCCTCGCGCTTCAAGGCCACCACCACGCCCGTCCCGAGCTGGGCGGCGAGCCGCGGTGCCTCGGATAGGGGCGTGGGTCTGCCCACGTAGTCCTTGAGGAGTCCATCGAGCTCTCCCCAGAACCCCCGATCCTGTCGCGCAGCGACGTACACGCGATCGAGCTCCTCGAGTGCCGCCATCAACGTCTCCGGGACGTAGCGACCACCGTACGGGCCGAAACGCCCCATCGTCAATGTGCTCACGGACTCCTCCCCCTCCCCCCCACCCCCCCCCCCCCCCCCTCCAGAAACCCCCTCCGGGCTCCGGCCGCCTGCCGGGGTTTGGCGGTGGCGGGGCACCGACGGCCGC
>JACXTT010007214.1_pt1 | contig 15714 bp, 15 predicted proteins | sample 9270951 | NCBI WGS metagenome assembly JACXTT01 (sample SAMN15532306, study PRJNA645909) | rock metagenome | isolation source: weathered quartz diorite | place: Puerto Rico | collected 2017-06-21 | reverse complement strand
AGAATAATGTGTGAGTAGTTTCATGAGGTGTTATGGCAGTTCAAGTTGCAGACGACCTCCAAGGGAAAATATGTTCCGGCTTTTCAGGTGGCGCGCGCTTATGCTGGAATGGGCGAGACCGATCTGATGTTCGAGTGGCTGGAGTAGGCTTACGTGCAGAGGTATGGGTTTCTGGCTTATTTGAATGTGGAGCCTCTCTTCGACGACGTCAGATCGGATCCGTGGTTCGTCGAGCTGGTTCACCGCGTTGGGCTCAATTAAGCCAGCCATGTCGACCAAACAAGTTATGTTGGCCCCACCGATTTGGGAAATAATGGTGCCGGACACTGCTTTTCTGCTATTCCTGCTATTTGACTCAAGAGAGAATCGCAGATAGCAGTATCCGGCACGGATCCGGAGAAATAATTCTATCAAGATTTTGGAGTGCGCCGCCCTCTACCGGGAAGATTCGCCTGCGTATTATCGGCGGCGCTTTGGATTCTTCGGAACTATCACCGACGACCTTTCGCGAGGTTAAATCGGTCCTAGTGATATCAATCTAGTGTAGGGTGCCACAAATAACGCAAACAGTAAAATTCACTCGTAACGGTTTACATCGATGGCATATCGCACTTTGCGGTATGTAACGAGCTGTTAGACGCTACACTGGCAACCTTCTCGCGGCTCTTCGCAAGAAATTAACGAACTCCAACCTCTTACAAAGTAGAATCAACAACTTACCGTTGGCCCTCAGCTTGCCCTCCTCTCTGTTGAGTTCGCGATGATGAGACTCAGACCACTGAGAAGCGGGAGGGGACAATGATTCTTAACAACAGTCTCAATTCAATATCGCAAGCGATCAATGCACCCGGCATGATCGCAAACGTGAACAGGAAGAGGTTGGTTCCTCTTGACCCCGACCGCAAGAGCATCCAGGCAATCGACTTTGAGACGGAGCTTCGCCGCCGGGTAGTGGGACAAGAGCGAGCCGTTCGAAACCTCGCTTCGATCTACCAAGTATTTCAAGCAGGGATGACCGGCCCAAACAGACCAATCGGGACGATGCTATTTCTCGGTCCTACCGGATCGGGCAAGACTCACGTCGTCGAAACTGCCGCGGAGGTGCTGTTCGGAGACCGCAACGCCGTCATCAAGATCGATTGCGCGGAATTCCAGCACTCTCACGAGATCGCCAAGCTGATCGGCTCGCCTCCAGGCTACCTCGGGCATCGCGAAACCCAGCCGCTGTTGACTCAGGAGAATCTCAACAAGTATTGGACCAGCGAAAACCCATTCAGTCTGGTGCTCTTCGATGAGATCGAGAAGGCCAGTGACGCGCTGTGGCAGCTGTTGCTCGGGGTTCTCGACAAAGCAAAGCTTACACTCGGCGACAATCGGAGTGTGGATTTCTCTCAAACCGTCATCTTCATGACCTCAAACCTGGGGGCACGTGAAATGACCAGGTTGGTCGAAGGTTCAATTGGCTTTGCGCCGACCGAAAGCGACCAGCTACTGCCCGATGAACTGGATCAGAAGATTTATCGCACTGCTACCGATGCTGCCCGGCGCAAGTTCTCGCCGGAGTTTATAAACCGCGTTGACAAGGTGGTGGTGTTCCGTGGGCTCAGAGAAGCGGAGTTGCGCCGGATCGTTGAGCTGGAGCTCGCCACAGTACAACAGCGGATCGACGAAGGCGCGACGGAGAGATTCACCGTCACAACAACGCCTGCGGCGAGGGAATTTCTGCTCGCTGAAGGAACTGACTATCGTTACGGCGCTCGTCACTTGAAGCGAGCGATCGAACGGTTTGTCGTTCATCCGCTGGCGAACCTATCCGCAACCAGGCAGCTGCGTCTTGGAGACGTTGTAGTCCTGGACCTCGATCCGAGCAGGAAGAAGCTGGCTTGTTTCCGCGATGACGGCGAGACGAGCCTCGCCGCCGCCGCGCTACACGGGGCTCATTTGAAAGTCAACTCAAGCGATCGTATCGCGGCTTAGGACACTCGCTTGAAGGGTAAGCCGTCAGAAGCGAAGCCGTAGGCCTGAGGACTCAAGATCATGACAAAAAATCAATTGCCAAACGTGGTGATAGTGGGGGGCGGTTTCGGAGGACTGGCTGCCGCCCGCGCATTACGCAAGTCGCGAGTTCGAGTGACACTAATTGACCGGTCGAATCACCACCTCTTTCAGCCGCTGCTCTATCAGGTCGCGACTGCAATGCTGGGTTCCGGCGACATCGCTGCGCCGATTCGTCATCTGCTTCGGAAACAGCGGAACGTGACCGTCGCTTTGGCTGAGGTTACCGGAGTCAATGCCGCAAACCATCGAGTGCTGGTTGATTATCTCGGAAAACCAGACACACCTTACGACTATGACTATTTGATCCTTGCCACCGGCGCTTCGCATAGTTACTTCGGTCATAACGAATTTGCCGAATTCGCTCCGGGAATGAAATCGCTTGCCGACGCAGAATCGGTTCGTGCCAAAGTGCTCAAAGCCTTTGAGACGGCCGAGATTGAAGAGGACCCATCGAAGCATCAGGACCTGCTCACGTTTGTACTGATAGGCGGCGGGCCAACTGGCGTCGAGATGGCGGGCGCATTGGCAGAGCTTCGGAAGTTCACATTGAAGTCGGACTTCCGTCGCATCGATCCACAGCGGGCACGAATTATCCTTGCAGAAGCGTCGCCTCGGCTTCTGGCAAATTTCCCGGAAGAATTATCGCGCAAGGCACGAGCACGCCTCGAGAGCGTCGGCGTTGAAGTGCGCACCGGCAAGCCAGTCACCGCGATCGACGAATCGTGCGTTGTCATTGGCGATGAGCGCATACCTTGCCGCACCGCGATATGGACTGCCGGTGTTACGCCATCGCCTGCGGGAAAATGGCTGAATGCACCGACTGACAAAGCCGGGCGAGTTCGAGTCGAGAAGGATTGCAGCCTGCCGGGCCATCCGGAAGTCTTTGTCGTCGGCGACACGGCGTCGCTTGATCAGGACGGTAAGCCGCTGCCGGGCGTTGCGCAGGTTGCGATGCAGCAGGGTCGTTACGTCGGTAAGGTTATCTCCAATCGTGTGTCAGGGGGGCCCGTGCTACGGCCGTTCCGTTATTTCGACAAAGGCAACATGGCGGTGATTGGGCGCGGCTTTGCCATTCTCGATTCAGGCCCGGTCAAGATGAGCGGGCTCTTTGCCTGGCTCGCCTGGGCTACCATACACCTACTCTATTTGCCTGCTTTTGGTAACCGGCTGCGCGTATGGACGGTCGCGATGTGGTCGTACTTCACCCGTCAACGCAGTTCGCAGCTTATCGTGGAGCCGTGCCGCCAACCCGACGCGGCTCCGCATAAGAGTCCGCTCTCAGAAGAACCAGGCAAGATATATGAACGAGTAACTGCGTCGAATTAGAGCGAAGACACTGCAGCCAGTTTACGAATCAGAACGAGGAAGATGGCATGACGGCCAACATATCAAAATGTCCAGGTCCATTCGCGATTCGTCCCACGCGCCGGTTGATAACAAGAGCGTTGTTTACGCTTTTCGCGCTTGGTCTGTCGGCGGGTTACGTCATCGCCGATGGCGCGAGCCCGGTGACCAACATTTTCAAGCCGGACGGTGCACCAGCACGGGCGATCGTCGACTACACGATGCTGGTGCTTGCGGTATGCGCGGTGATCTTTGTCATCGTTGTCGGTCTGCTTGTCTACACGGTCGTTCGCTTCCGACATCGCCGCGGAGACGAGGGTCACGAACCGCCGCAGATCTACGGCAGCAATCAAATCGAGCTTGCGTGGACGGTCATTCCTATTCTGATCGTGTTTGTGTTGGGCCTGGTGACTGCCCGAAGTATCGCCGAAATTCAGAACGCGGTCCCGCCTCCAACGGCGTTACACGTCACAGTCGTAGGTCACCAGTGGTGGTGGGAGATTCGGTATCCAGATCAGGGATTCGTGACAGCTAACGAACTGCATGTGCCAGTAAGCGACACAGCTCACCGCAACCCGACGTTTTTGAAGCTTGAATCCGCCGATGTCGCGCACAGTTTCTGGGTTCCCCAGCTTGCAGGAAAGATGGATGTCATTCCGAACCGTGACAATAGCATGTGGATAGAACCGACGACTCCCGGGACATACCTCGGCAATTGCGCGGAGTATTGCGGCACGCAGCACGCTCGAATGCTGATCCGGGTGATCGTGCATCCACACGGCGAGTTTGAAAACTGGGTTGCCTCGCAACAATCGAACGCAGCAAACGAAACCCAGGTAAAAGCAGGGCGTGACATTTTCTTTGCAACTTCCTGTGTCAACTGTCACACGATCAACGGTACGGAAGCCAAAGGCAAGTTTGGGCCCGACCTCACTCATTTGATGAGGCGCGAAACCCTGGGCTCCGGCGCGGCACCGAACACGCCCGAAAAGCTGCATGCCTGGGTGCGCAATCCACAGAACCTAAAGCAAGGTTGTTATATGCCTGATATGCAGCTCACTGACGAGCAAATGGATGAGCTCGTCCGCTACCTTCTGACGCTCAACTAGAACGGGAGAACATCTAATGGTCGCCGCCAATCCTGAAATTCCATTGACCCGCCCGTTGGCCTCGCCATCCATAGTAACTCGGCTACATGGGTTGGTAGTCACTGTCGATCATAAGAAGCTTGGCCTGATGTACATCGCCAGCGCTTTGTTTTTTCTCGTCGTCGCGGGCTTGATGGCCGCGGTTATCCGGTTGCAGCTGGCCTTTCCCAATAGCGACGTAGTGGCTCCCGATACTTTTAACCGTCTCTTTACCGTGCATGGCACAGCGATGGTGTTCTTTGTCGGGATGCCGATCGTCGCAGGCCTGGCGAACTATCTTGTGCCGCTGATGATCGGCGCGCGAGATATGGCGTTCCCCCGGCTGAACGCATTCGGCTACTGGATGTTTTTATTCGGAGGCATCCTGCTCTTCTTCAGTTACATTGGCGCGCCTGGATTGTCTGGTCATGGTTCGGCGCCGGACGTCGGCTGGTTTGCTTACGCGCCGTTGACGGGCCGAGCGTTTTCGCGCGGGAACAGCACGGACTACTGGACACTGAGCCTGCTGGTGAGCGGCATCGGCAGCCTGGCTTCATCCGTGAATGTTATTGCCACCGCGTTCGGCATGCGAAGCCCTGGCATGACGCTGATGCGGATGCCGTTATTCGTATGGATGCTGGTCGTCGTCTCAGCAATGATGTTTATCGCGATTCCGCCGCTCACCGCCGCGCAGGTCATGCTGCTGATCGATCGTTTTCTGGGCGGCAACTTCTTCAACACCCAGTCCGGAGGATCGGCGGTCTTATGGCAGCACTTCTTCTGGATCTTCGGTCACCCGGAGGTCTATGTCCTTATGATTCCCGGCTTCGCGTGCGCTTCTGAAATCATCCCGGTCTTTTCCCGCAAGCCGATTTTCGGCTACTCGGCGATGGTGGCGGCGACGGTGATGATCGCCTTCGTCAGCATGGGCGTCTGGGCACATCACATGTTCAGTGTCATGTCGAGTGTCGGTAATACCTTCTTTATGATCTCGACAATGGCCATCTCGGTGCCAACCGGGATCAAGATCTTCAACTGGCTGGCCACGCTGTATGGAGGCAAGATCCGCTTTGAACTGCCGATGCTCTGCTGCCTCGCATTCTTGTTTCAATTTCTGATTGCCGGACTGACAGGCATTATGCTGGCCGCCGTGCCGTTCGATTGGCATCTGACCGATTCCTATTTCGTCGTAGCGCATTTTCACTACGTGCTGATCGGCGGCATGTTGTTCTGTATCTTTGGCGCGATCTATTACTGGTATCCGAAGGCCACCGGGCGAATGTTGAACAAGAAGCTCGGCCTCTGGCATGTTGGCCTGTTCTTCATCGGCTTCCATCTCACCTTTGACACGATGCACATACCTGGTCTGTTGGGCATGCCTCGGCGCATCTACACATACGATCCGGGCCGCGGGTGGGAGTTGCTCAATCTAATCACCTCGATCGGGGTTGTCTTTCAAATCATCGGCGTTGCATGCCTGGCATTGAACATTCTCATTTCGTTGCGAAAAGGCGAAAAGGCGGGAGATGACCCCTGGGATGCGTGGACGCTCGAGTGGGCCACGACTTCTCCGCCGCCGGAATACAACTTCGAAACGGTGCCCGCCGTGCGCAGCGCTCGTCCACTGTGGGACTTGAAACACCCTGAGGATCCGGACTGGAAGTACGAATGAATTGGAGAATGAGACGATGATCAGTGCTGAACGGTTGAATTTGCCTTCCACATCCGCTGAGTGGACTTTGCCTTCGAGCCGCAAGCTGGCAATTGCCTGCCTCATAGTGACCGAAACGGCGATGTTCACGATCTTCGTGGTGGCCTATGTGTTTTATATCGGCAAGAGTCTTAGCGGGCCTTATCCGTCCGACGTTCTTGAAACACCGATTCTTTCTACGATCTGTCTGCTTGGCAGCAGCCTGACCATGGTTATGGCCGAGCGCGCCTTCAAACGAGAAAGCGTCCGCGGCTTCCGACTCTGGTGGTCGACAACGATCCTGCTCGCGGCAATTTTCATTGGCTCAACCGCCGCGGAGTGGAAACGACTCATTGTTGATCATCACCTGACGATCAGCACCAATCTGTTCGGCACGACCTTTTATTCGCTGGTCGGATTGCATGCAAGCCATGTGATCGTCGGGCTTACATTGCTCACGCTGGTACTAGTTTTGAGCCTGAAGAACAGCATCAGGCGAGCAGACGGCGAGCGGATCGAAATGCTCTCCTGGTACTGGCATTTCGTGGACGCGGTGTGGGTCGTTGTTTTTACCGTCGTCTATGTCATTGGTCGCTAATCAGCAAGAAATTAAAGTGCTCGCGGTTACAAAACCCATGCTTCAGAGGCTACAAGTTGTCGCTCAAATGATCGCGTCAGCCGGATTGTTGATCACGCTTCTGATCAACTATCGGCAAGTCAGGATTATGAGTGAGCAGATGCAGGAAATGCGCCGCAGCACTGCAGTGCAGCATATTCTCTCGCTTTTGGGCTTTATCGAATCGGACGAACTACGCACTGCGATGAACCTGGTGTATACAACGCTGCACAAAAAACATTTCTCCCAATGGACAGAACCTGAGCGGCAAGCGGTCTCCAAGCTGTGCGCAAGTTTTTCAACCGCAGGAACAATCCTGCAATCCGGGTTGGTTCCAATAGGGCCGCTGCTCGAGGGCTGGGAACCCGGCATCCGGCGTTGTTATCAGGTACTCGGACCGTACATCCGGGAAATGCAGAAACCTGAAAACGCGGGACCGCAATATTGGTCCGGCTTCGACTGGCTGTACAGTCAGATTCAGAGCACCGATAAAGAAGGCCGTCACAAGACCGACCGCAAGTTTCGCACTGAAACTACCCATCTCACCGGCTGGATTGCGAAGCATCACGGAGGAACTCATGTCATCTGAAGAAGAAAGAAACTCATCTGGCGAGATGATCGAGGTTCCGGCCCCAACCGCCTGGCCGATGATCACGGCGCTCGGCATCGCCCTACTCGCCGCGGGACTTGTAACTCACCTGATCGTGAGCGCGTTGGGGATTATTATGGCTCTGCGAGGCGCCGTCGGTTGGTTTCGCGAAGACCTGCCGGTCCAGAATTCCGAGTTTATTCCAATGCGAGCTGTAATCGAGCGAGCCCAACCAGTCAAGGCATCTGCTCGCAGTGTAGTTCACCTCACTGCAGGGCAAGCCAGTCATCGCGTCCGCATCCCGGCGGAGATTCACCCTTATTCTTCGGGATTGAAGGGAGGCATCGTCGGCGGAGTTGCAATGGCAGCTGTGGCGCTGGCTTATGGACTGATCATTCACGGCAGCATTTGGTATCCCATCAATCTGCTCGCCGCTGCGGCACTTCCGTCGTTGGCTCAGGGAGACACCTCTCAACTGGAAGCTTTCAACGGCGTCGCTTTCTTCTTTGGATTATTCATCCACGGCGCGATTTCCCTGCTTGTCGGGCTTCTGTTTGCGGTGTTGCTCCCAATGCTGCCGTCTAAACGCGCGGCCTTCTGGGGAAGCTTGATGGCCCCGGTAATGTGGACTGCGCTCGTATGGGCAACGCTTAGGCTAGTCAATCCGTTGCTCGACGCTCGCATTGATTGGGTCTGGTTCATCGCCTCGCAGATCGTCTTCGGCATGACCACCGGTTACATCGTCCATCGCTCCGGGACTGTTGAAACCATGCAGACCTGGCCGCTTGCCGCAAGGGCAGGCCTCGAGGCACCTGGGTTCATCGAGGAAAAGGAAGAAGAGTAATGACTACAAAACACTTCGTCCTGGTCATCCTAATTTTGGTTTTCGGCTTGGCGTCCGGCTGCAGTCGTTTTCCTGGGAAGCCTTCGGAAGCAGACAAGTGGATAGCGTCTTCTGAGGTGCTCAACTTTGATCAGATTTACGGTCAGAATTGCGCGGGCTGTCACGGTGCTGCCGGGCGATTCGGCGCCGCGCGTTCGCTGAATGATGCGCTCTTTTTGAATTTGATCGCCCCTGGCGATTTGGGTCAGGTAATTCGCGAAGGTGTGCCCTCTACGAGTATGCCCGCATTCGCCCAAAAGTTCGGCGGCCAGCTCACAGACGCGCAGATAGACCTACTGGTGGAACAGATGAAATCACGGTGGGGAAATCCCGAGGGATTCAACCCAGTGTCTCTGCCGCCTTACAGACAGCGGGATGCTATCGGCGATTCACGGCGCGGGTCGAGCGTGTACAACAGCTACTGCAGTGAGTGTCACGGCACCGATGGACGAGGCGGCAAAACGGCTGGATCGATCGTCGATCCAGATTTTCTGAAACTGGTAAGCGATCAGTCGTTGCGTACGACCGTTATCGTTGGCAGACGATACGTCGCAGATGTCGACTGTCGCGCGACCACCAACGGTCAGCCAATGTCGGCACAGGAGGTTTCCGATATAGTGGCCTGGCTTGCGGCGCAACGTCCGACGCCGCTCGCATCTGACCGGCCGCAAACCATTAATCCACCCTCCGCCGAAATCAAAAAGACGCTAGCACGTTGATTGGTGAAACACAGGAGAAACACATGTGCGCTAACGAACAACAAAATCAGCCGGTCTCGACTACCGGGAGTTCTCGCCGAAGCTTTTTGCTCAAGATTGGGGCGGCGCTCAACGTGGTTGCCGCGTCATTTATAGGCATCCCGATCATTGGCTATGTCTTTTCAAGCTTCAGTCGCCGCGGTTCTTACCAATCGTGGGTCTCGCTCGGCGCGCTGGAAAGCTTTCCTGCCGGTCAAACAAGGCTCGCGACGTACCGCAATCCTTACACGCGGCCCTGGGATGGTCCGACCGGTGATATTCCTTGTTGGGTGCGACGAATCGAAGGGGAGAGATTTCAGGTGTTCGCCATAAACTGCACGCATCTCGGCTGCCCGGTACGCTGGTTCCAGGAGTCGCATCTATTTATGTGCCCTTGCCATGGTGGCGCCTTTTACGAAGATGGGTCGCATGCGTCAGGCCCGCCGCCGCGGGGACTCTATGAGTATCAGTACAAAATCGAGAACAACCAGCTACTGGTTAAAGGCGGACAGCTGCCGACTCTGGCGCAGCCCGTGTGAACGTGATGAAGAGAATGCTTTGCGTCTTCGCGCCTTTGCGCGAAACAGGTCTTCGAAATTCCAAGGAATGGTTCTCGCAAAGACGCAAAGAACCGCAACGACCGCAAAGCAGATTGAAACTGGATGGAACTTCATATGCTTAGAAAGATCGCATTATGGATTGATGACCGCGTGCATCTGAGCAAACTGTACACTTCCACCGCAGGGCATTCCGTGCCCCGAAACGCAGAGAGTTGGTTTTATGTCTTCGGCAGCGGCACGTTGCTCTGTTTCATTCTTCAGGTGGTTACCGGGACCTGTCTGGCCTTTGTTTACGCTCCCTCGGCGAGCGAGGCCTACTCGAGTCTCGAGTACCTGAACTATCACCAACAGCTTGGTTGGCTCCTGCGCGCGATGCACAACTGGGGTTCGAATTTCATGCTCGCGATCATGATTTTGCACCTCGCGCAGGTTTTTCTTTTCGGCGCTTTCAAGTACCCGCGCGAGATGACGTGGATCTCCGGCGTTGTGTTGCTGCTTTGCACACTCGGCATGGCCTTCACTGGCCAGGTCCTGCGGTTCGACCAGGACGCTTACTGGGGGCTTGGCATCGGCGCGGCGATGATGGGACGAGTTCCGATCATAGGTGCGGAGCTTGTTCGCTTTGTGCTTGCCGGCCCGATCATCGCGGGCGAGACCCTATCTCGGTTCTTCACTCTTCATGTCTTTATCATCCAAGGCACGATCATCGCGCTTGTCAGTCTTCAACTGCGTCTGGTGCTAACAAAAGGTATTAATTAATACCCGGTTCCTGGGAAGGCGGTAGTCAAAGAAACGTATCAACAAGAGTATGAAACCTTAATAGAGAAAGACGGCGTACCTTTCTTCCCAAAGGCGATCAGCAAAGATCTGATCTTCAGCGCCGTGGTGATGCTGGGGATCCTTGGCTGCGCACTCTATTTTGGTCCCGAGGGACCGCACGGCGTCCCCGATCCAACGCAGATCAATAGCGTCCCGAAGCCGGATTTCTTCTTCCTTTGGCTATATGCAGTGCTCGCTCTGTTGCCGGACTATCTGGAAACGATCCTGATTCTTACCGTGCCGGTGATCGCTATAGGACTTCTCTTTGCGCTCCCCTTCATATCCGGCACCGGTGAGAAAAGCGCTCGACGAAGGCCGGTGGCAGTCCTAGCGGTCCTTATCATTTTTCTGAGTCTCGGGACTTTGAACTATCTGGGCACCTTTGCACCGTGGTCCCCGCAGATGTCTGCGTGGAGCGCTGAACGAACACCTATCAAATATATCGAAGGGCGAACGCCGCTCGAGCGACAAGGCGCGCTCGTGTTGCAGAACAAGCAATGTCGGAATTGTCATAGCATCGGCGGCAGCGGCGGACTGCGCGGGCCCGCCCTCGACGGAGTCGCAACGCGACTGACCGGCGATCAGCTGACCAGGCAAGTGATCCAGGGAGGAGGCAACATGCCGGCTTATGGCAAGAACCTGAGCCCCGCCGAAGTCGACGCGCTGGTCGCGTTCATGAAGACCCTGCGCGAACCGAACCAACTGCCGGCGCTGGACTCGACTTCACCTGAGCAGCCTGGGCAAGAGCATAAGAAAGTCGCGCAAGCCGTGCGCTAGCCGACCTGTTTGTTTGAACGAATGGAGCTGCGGAAGGTGTGGTTATGAGCATAAGGAATGATCGGATTGAGTTGAGAAATAGTTTCCCGGGCAAGGTGACTTCTCCTTTGGGTTTGGTGAGGCGTGATGGCCAGCGGTTCGGGACCCAAACAAACAGGCTCGACGCTCCACGTTCCCACCCGCCTGCCCGGCTGATGGACTTCGTCAGCCTCACCAAACCCGAAGTCTTACTTCTGGTCCTGATTACTACGGGCGCAGGCTGCTTGATGGCTTCAGCTACTCTAGACCCGTTGACTCTCTTCAACGCCCTCCTGGGCACTTCACTTGTCGCAGGAGGGACTGCGGCTCTCAATCACTATGCGGAGCGGGCGCACGATGGCAGGATGCGCCGCACAGCTAGAAGACCGTTGCCGGCTGGACGGTTGACACCGAAAGCGGTCCTGCGTTTTGGCATCCTGTTGTCAGTCACAGGAACCATCTATCTCGCCGTGAACTGCAACCTGCTGACTAGCGCGATCGGGTTAGCAGCGCTCCTCAGCTACCTGTTGCTTTACACGCCGCTCAAGCGGCGGTCCGATCTGTGCACATTCGTCGGGGCCTTTCCCGGAGCCGCGCCTATTCTGATGGGTTGGACGGCTGTTCACGGCGATATTTCGCTCGGTGGTTGGATACTGTATGCCATTCTCTTCTTCTGGCAGTTCCCTCATTTTCTGGCAATCGGCTGGATGTACCGAGAAGACTACGCTCGCGCTCGAATGTTGATGACCCCACAGGACGATCACGATGGAACCATCGCTTTTCGTCAGGTCTGGATCATGTCCTCAGCATTGATAGTGATGAGCTTGTTCCCGGCGGCGCTGGGGATGGCAGGAAGCGTTTATATCTTGTCGGCTCTTCTTCTCGGGATAGGACTCCTTATTGCAGTCCATCGGGCGGCATCGCGTCGCACAAATGTCTCGGCAGGAGAGTTGCTTCACGCAACGGTCATTTATCTCCCTGCGCTTCTGGTGATGATGGTCCTGGATAAAGTTGCACTAATCTACGCGTAGTTGAGACAGAAGGTGATAAGGACTTATCGATGAATTCAGTCGCCGAGGCAGCGCTAAGATCCTGGATGCTGGATCCCACGCTCGCCTGCCTGATGGCACTGACTGGGTTGATCTACGTCCGCGGCTGGCGCGTGCTGCGCGAACAGATGCCGGAACGGTTCGGCACAAGGCGCCCGTTGGCATTTTTCGCTGGCTTCACAAGCATCTTCCTGGCTGTCTCTTCGCCCCTTGATGCTTTCGCCAATCTTTTGCTGACGGCGCACATGGTTCAGCACTTGCTGCTGATGATGGTTGCGCCGCCGCTCCTTTTGTTCAGTGATCCGTTCTTGCCGCTGCTGCGTGGATTGCCGACGAAGGTCTCAAAGCATGGGTTCGGTCCCTTTCTCGCCTGGAAGACGCTGTCGAGTTTTGGCGGCAGGCTGACACATCCAATCGTCTGCTGGATGGGGTTTGTGTGCACAACCGTCGCATGGCATTTGCCGCCGATGTATGAGCTGGCTTTACGGTCACAGACATTGCATGCGGTTGAGCACGCCTGCTTTCTCGCAACCGGCGTTTTGTTCTGGTGGCCGGTGATTCAACCCTGGCCTAGCCGCGCCCAATGGCCGCGCTGGACGATGATCCCGTACTTGTTTCTCGCCGATTTTCAGAACACAGCTCTATCGGCATACCTTATCTTTTGCGAGAGAGTTGTTTATCCGACCTATGCCACAGCTCCGCGACTTCCGGGGATGTCGGCCCTCGAAGACCAGGCGGCGGCGGGCGCAATTATGTGGGTGCCCGGCTCGATTGTGTTTCTCATCGCCGTCGGCGTGATTACCATCAACGTGCTGAGCTCACGCAGTGGGGCTGTGCGACCTTCAAGCGTTCAGATTTCGCTGCCGGTATTGAATCATTCGATCAAGCCCGAATCACCATCGACTTTGAAGATTACTGTGTCACGACGGACGGGCCGTGATCTTTTGTCCATTCCATTCGTCGGAGGAGTAATTAGGTGGCGATACTTTCGCCGAGCCGCGCAGGCCGCGATGCTCGTGTTGGCGTTGATCACTATCGCCGATGGTCTGTTCGGACACCAGATGAGTTCGATGAACCTGGCAGGCGTTCTGCCGTGGACGCATTGGCGTGGCTTATCAATCATCGCGCTATTGATCGCCGGCAACTTTTTTTGCATGGCTTGTCCTTTTACGCTGACTCGAGACCTGGGGCGTCGCTTCTTGCCCGCGCGATTTCGCTGGCCCAGGCGGCTACGGTCGAAATGGCTCGCGGTGGGATTGCTCGCAGTTTATCTATGGGCCTATGAGGCGTTCAGCCTCTGGGATAGCCCCTGGCTAACTGCGTGGCTCGTGATCGGCTACTTCGTCGCTTCGTTTGTTGTGGACGGCTTATTCAAGGGGGCTATCTTCTGCAAGTACATCTGCCCAATCGGTCAATTCAATTTTGTACAGTCGCTTGTTTCTCCAGTGGAGGTTAAAGCCCGAAACCTGGATGTATGTCTGTCATGCACGACACACGAATGCCTTCGCGGAAGCAGCACGCAGCGAGGATGCGAGCTGCAACTGTTCGTGCCGAGAAAGTCGAGCAACCTTGATTGCACTCTATGCCTTGACTGCATTCACGCGTGCCCTCATCAAAACGTCGGCCTCATCTCTAGTTCCCCGGCGAGCCCGCTAATACCAAATCGCTCACGCAAATCATTTGGGAGACTTGCCCGGCGGCCGGATGTAGCGGCGCTGGCGCTGTTGCTGGTCTTTGGGGCATTCGTTAACGCAGCCGGGATGATTGCTCCCGTGATTGAATTGGAGCAACGTGTGCAGAATCAGTTTGGCCTTAGCTCCCCGCTGCTTGTCATCACGGTCTTACTTGCGGTCGGTTTGTTGATCGCGCCGGCCACTATTGCGGTTTCCTGCGGCACCCTCTCCAAATCCCTCGGCCGCTCTCCCGTTCAGTGGAAGAACATTGCTAGCAGCTTCGTGATGGCGTTGGTGCCGCTGGGATTCAGTATGTGGGTATCTCATTTTGTGTACCACCTGCTGACTGGAGCGAGCGCCATCGTGCCGGTGGTGAAGCGCGCCGCAACTGACGTCGGGATTCACTTTCTGGGCAGCCCCGATTGGGCATCCGCGACAACGATGGTTCCGGTCGATTGGCTGAGTTCAATTCAAGTATTGCTGCTGGGCGCGGGCCTGCTGTCGACGCTCTACGTCTGCTGGCGCACCGCTTTCAGTTTCACTAAAGATGCCAGAAGCGCGTTCGGCCTGCTCTCGCCTTGGGCGATCTTAGCCGTGGTTCTCTACGTCGCGGGGATATGGATTGTGTTTCAACCCATGCAAATGCGCGGAATGATGATGTGATGGCCGGAGTGTCCTTTGATGCGGCAACACCGAGAGACAATCACCGCTAACATAACGGCTAAGGGGGCGATAGCTCTCTTGTCGGGAGCTATTGCATGTGTTCTTGGGATTAACGGGGCGCAAGCTGATGGGGGAACCGTGCAATTCACAAAGTTGGCGGGTCCGTTCTCCATCACCGTATTTACCACGCCCTGCCCGCTGCGAGCCGGCCCGGTTGACATTAGCTTGATGATTCAAAGCAGCGACAATCAACAACCTTTGCTCGACTGTATTGCTGCCGTTCAACTGCGCAAGGAAGGTGAGGTGAGTATAACCTCCGAGGCAACACATGAAGCTGCGCAGAACAAATTGTTTTATGCGGCGCAAGTGAGAATTTCGGAATCCGGTGTCTGGGACCTTGAAGCAACCATCAGACGTGGGGAGGACTCTGCAAAGGTTTCGGGAGCGATCGCTCTGGGACCGTCAAGTCCTGTTCTGCTCGTGTACTGGCGGAGCCTCGCGATACCGCCGCTCTTCATCTCGCTATTTGCATTGAATCAATGGTTGAAGCGACGAGAACAGCACGTCAGAAGCGGGGCTGCGGGATAGCCCGCACAGCGGGCGACAGAGTGTAGCCCAGGGCGAGTCCGCGAGCCCTGGGTACCGCATAGGCGGAACGCCAAGCCCGCACAGCGGGCGACAGAGTGTAGCCCAGGGCGAGTCCGCGAGCCCTGCGGTACCGCGTAGACAGAACGCCAAGCCCGCACAGCGGGCGACAGAGTGTAGCCCAGGGCGAGTCCGCGAGCCCTGGGGTACCGCGTAGTCAGAACGCCAAGCCCGCACAGCGGGCGACAGAGACCATATTGAGCAGCAGAAAACAATGATTGTGATCGACGTAACTCGTGGGAAACATTCGCTGCCGCCCGCTGCGCGGGCTAGGACTTCTTCGCGCGGTACCCAGGGCTCGCGGACTCGCCCTGGGCTACACTCTGTCGCCCGCTGTCGCGGGCTAGGACTTCTTCGCGCGGTACCCAGGGCTCGCGGACTCGCCCTGGGCTACACTCTGTCGCCCGCTGCGCGGGCTAAGACTTCTTCGCGCGGTACCCAGGGCTCGCGGACTCGCCCTGGGCTA
>JACXTT010007213.1_pt1 | contig 15715 bp, 12 predicted proteins | sample 9270951 | NCBI WGS metagenome assembly JACXTT01 (sample SAMN15532306, study PRJNA645909) | rock metagenome | isolation source: weathered quartz diorite | place: Puerto Rico | collected 2017-06-21 | reverse complement strand
TCCCCAGAAACTGATGGCGATCGCCGCGGTGCCGGCCACCAGCCGTACGTAATAAGTGCTGCGCCGACGCACGGCCATGCGCAGCTCGCAGGACACCAGCGGAAGCAGATTCACAGTGGCCGCTCAGACAGCCCTTTGCCCGTCGTTTTCTTTAGCGCCATCCCAACAAACGATTCAACCCTTTACGCCAACAACGCCGCCGCTGCAACGGGTCCTCTTCCCGACCGCAGCTCGGACCGAATCACTCTCTTATTCAAAGACACCGTGACCGGTGGAATTCGTCTGAATAAATTTGAACTGAAGCGCAATGTTGTCAGTCCAACGTGGCGGTCGGTAGTTTGGCAAGGCTTGAAACTCGGAGTGATCGCACCGTGAACAGAAGGTGATTTATGTCCTGGTCAACAGAACAGACGCATCGAATCGTGGATCAATTCTGGCAGAACGCCGTGGTCAGATGTCCCCACGACAACGGGAGGCTCAAGTTCAAACTGCATAAGCTGCTCGGCGGCGATTACGAGTTGCACGCCGAGTGCCGCGTCTGTGGCAGGCGCAAGGAATTCCGGCGCGGCGATGATCCGCAGCGGCATTTGTTTCGACTTTGGACGACGGACGAAATCCACCGGCTGAATCGGTCCACCAGCGAGCACGGCGAGTCCCCCTGTCCGGTGTGCCGCGCGCCCGTGCAAAGACAGTCGATGTCCCATTCATCAATCATTCGTTGTTTTCGATGCGGCAACTCCGATCAGTGGCAGCACGTTTGCTTGCGGGACTAGACTAGAACTCGATCGCGCACGGTTCGCGGTTTCGCTCAGAAACGGAAGGCAACCGCTGCGGATGCCGGTCATTCGGCTGCATGGGATGAATTCGGCATGCCGCTTCGGAAAGCGGCGATCGGGATCGAAATCGAATGGCGGTCTCCTATGGAAAACGATCAGCCCATGCGAAACCCAAAGGCCTTGGCCGCCGCATTGTGCTTCTGGCTCCTTTGCCCGGCCGAGCTCGGTTCAGCGACCTCCATTCCAGACGTCAAAATCGACATCCCTTACAAGCGGTTTGTCTTGACGAACGGTCTAAAGTAATACCATGCCGAAATTAAAATGCAGGTGCTCAAACTTGATCGATTTGACCCCGATCCCATGCGAGCAGAAGTACTGGCTTGTCCACGACAAGGGAACACATGACCTCTACGGAACGGAGAAAACTACAGGAGATGACCTGTTGAGAGAACTTCTCAATGACGCGGCTCAACTGTTCAAGTGTGAGCAGTGTGGAAGACTATTGGTCTTTTGGACATCTGACCAAAACAAGGCAAGTGTGTTCAAGTTGGACGATGGTCATTAGCAAGCGCTAACAATAGCTCGGCTGCCGCCGAAAGAATGGTGGAATATCTGCTAGAATTGGCCTGGAGGAAGCCACCGTGCGTCAACCGCCGCGAGCAAGCGCTGGATTGCGGTCTTCACCGGCGTGGAACCTGGCAAGCAGACCTGGCGCAGCACCGGCATGACCAACCGAGCTGCCGCCCTAGCGCTGGCCAGAGAGTGGGAGGCGGATGCGCGCAGACGGCGGGCTCAGTCCGGGCGCTTGGCGCGGAAACCGACAATGCGCGTCCGGCGGGGAAGTCCTGAAGCTACCATTGGCCTCCTTACCCCAGGCAGAAGCCGAGAAACCGCGCCGCCATCCGGCAGTGATTTTCACTCACGAAATGACACGACGGGCACTCCTTGAATTTTAGTTCAGCTGCTCGATGCCGATGGCAACGCCACGAGATAAGGCGCGGGCCATTCACGGCATCACTCCAGAGACGCACGGTTTATTTTTTCGGCTGCGTCGACGGCGGCAAGGGCAGCGTGTCTCCGGACTGCTTTTCGGCGGGTTGATAAATTCCGGGGCCAAGCGTGGCCAGGGGGTCTTTCGACCGGTGCGCGCGCCAGGCGCGATAACCCAAGATTGCCAGCAGCAAAGCCAGGGCCACACCCAGCGAAGGCAACGCCACGCGCCAGTCCACTTTGGCCAGTTGCAGCACGACGACGTCGAGAAACCCGCGCGGCTCGTGAGCAAACGGGGAGAGTTCTTGAAACTTGTCGGTCTTGCTGAGCTCCCCTTCGAGCAGGGTCATGAGGCCCGGCACGTCCAGCTTCAGCAACGTGGCATAGGTCCGGACGAACCCGCGAACATAGACCGGTGCGGCGAACGCCTCGTACTTCCCGTCTTCCAGCGCGCGGACGTGGTCGGTCCGGATCTTGGTGATCTCGGCCACCTGGTAAACCGTGAGACCTTGCGCCTCGCGCGACGTGCGCAATTGTTCGGCCACCGTGGGCATAAGCATCGTTTCTAGCAAGTTTATTGGGCGTTTGGCAATCCGGGAAGACCGGCCACGGCGCTTCGTGATGCGCGGCGGGGCGCCTGCCGTCACGGAGCTTTTGCGGGCTATGGCCCGATCAGGCGAAAGTAACGAGTTCCGCTCGAGGCGTCGTTCGTCACGACGTATCGCATATTGATTATGACCGGAACGTTGGTGACGGGCAGCCAAGTACTGAACATCGAAAGAGAATCCAACGCTTGAAGCGTGAACGGCACGACCGAGGCCGGCCAGGAAACCACCACCTGCCGGCGGCCAAGGACCGGGCCGATTCCAAGTGTGCGGGAGGCATCCAATATCACCGTGGAGGTGACCGAAGCGGTGTTGTTGTCCGGATTCAAATCCGATTCAACCGAGGAAATCGCGGCCGTGTTGTTCAGAACAGCTTCCACCGGCGGGATGACGACAAGCGACACCGTGAAGCCGGTATTATTGGTCACGACACCCAAGTTACAGGTCAGCACGCCGTTGGCCAGCGTGCAGGCACCATTCGTGGAATTGACAGACACAACATTCACTCCTGCGGGCAATGTGTCGGTCAACGTCACACCGCTGACGATGGAGGGGCCTTTGTTGGTAACGACCAACCAATAGGTCAAAGGCTCGCCGGGTTTCGCCAATGTCGCCGAAACGCTCTTGGCCAGGGCGAGATCGCTCGAAGTGGTGACAAGAAAGTTGGTCGCGCTGACCGCGGTGCCGTCCGGCGTCGCAACTCGGATCTGGCCGGTCGTGGCCAGGGACGGGACGGTCGCCCGGATTTCCGTCGTGGAGACGACGGTGAAATCCGTGGAGGCAACTGTGTTGAACGACACGCTGGAGACGTTGAAAAAGCTCGTCCCAAGAATCGTAACGCGTGTTCCCGTCGGACCAAGCGTCGGTGAAAATCGGCTAATGCTCGGCAGTACGCGGTACGCGTTCGGGCTGATGACGACTCCGCCGGGCGTGAAGACGGTCAGCGGACCGGTCGTTGCGTTGGTCGGCACGACCGTCGTGAGCCGGTTGGATGCATTGACCGCGAAGTTTGCGAACGCCGTGTCGAACAACACGGCCGTCACTCCGGTGAAGTTCGCGCCGGTGATCACGACGCTGCTGCCCACCACACCGTTGGTCGGTGCGAAGCCGGTCATGCGCGGCGGCACATAGAAGATATTCAGGTTCGTGCTGGTGCCGGCGCTGGTCGTCACCGTAATGGGCCCGGTGGTCGCGTTGGCGGGGACTATCGCGCGGATTTGACTCGGGGCCGGGGCAGTCGTCGTCGTCACGTCCACGGCTCCGTTGAATGCGATGGTAACGGGGCCGATGAAGTTTTTGCCGTTGATGGTGACCGGTGTTCCGCGAGCGCCCGAGCTGGGTGAAAAATCCGTTATCACAGGCAGGTTGCCGATGACTGTGAATTCCTCGCTGCCGGCGCCGGCGCCGAAGGTGTTGGTGACGGTGATCGGTCCCGTGGTGGCGCCGTTCGGCACATAGGCAAAAATCTGCGTGTCCGCTGTGACAACGTTCGACTTCGAGTTGAGCCCGTTAAACTTCACCCCTCCCGGACTGGGCACGCCGGTGAAGTTGATCCCATCGATCCGGATCGGATCACCCGGAGCCGCGAAGGCAGGATCGAACCCGGTCACGATCGGCGCGCGGGTGACGATGAAATCGTTTGAACTGACGCCGGTGTTGAAAGTGTTGGCGACTCGGATCGGACCGCTGGTCGCTCCGGGGGGCACCGTGACGCTGATCTGATTTCCCGCGGGAAAGCCCCAGCCGGTCACCGAAGCGCCGGCAAATGAAATCCCGGTGACGTTATTGGTTGGTCCGAGGTTCAAGCCTTCGATGATCACCTGGGTCTGGCCCGCTTTCCCGATGGCGGGGAAAAAGTTGGTGACTACCGGCCCCCGGGTGAAGACGAAATCATTCGCGGACGCGGCTGTGCCGGCTGGAGTCGTGACGGAGATCTTCCCGGTCGTCGCCGTTGTGGGAACCTGGGCGATGATCTGCGACGCCGCGGTGGCGGCGAATGAGGCGTTCACGCCGTTGAATTTTACCGAGGTTACATTGGTGAAGTTCGCCCCGGTAATCTGAACGAACGCGCCCGGGCCTCCGATGCGCGGCGCGAACTCATCAATAATCGGTGCCGGGCCGATGACCAGGAAATCATTGGGCGTCAAGGCCACGCCCGCCGGGGTCATTACGGTGACCGGTCCGTTCGTTGCGCCGAACGGCACGACGGCCTGGATCTGGGTTGCCGCTGTGACGCCAAATGCCGCCCGCTGGCCATTGAACAGCACGTTCGTCGTGCCCCCGAAATTGAAGCCCTGGATCGTGACCGTCGTGTTGGTCGCCCCGCGCGCCGGGTCCAGGGCGGTAATGCGGGGCGCGACGGTGAAGTTGGCGCCGCTGTTGCCAGGACCGGTCGGATTGGTTACGCGAATGGGTCCCGTCGTGGCATCGACCGGCACAATGGCGATGAGTTGGTTGTCCGAGAGCGCGTTGAAATCAGCGATCGCGGTGTCGAACTCCACTTCTGTTGCGGTCGAAAAGCCGGAACCATTGATGACCACCTGTATGCCCGGCCGTCCCAGGACCGGAGTAAAACTCGTCACAGTGGGTGCTGCCTCAGCCACTAGCAAGCTGAACAGAAAAACCAAATTCGCCATCCCAGGCGCGCGAAGGCTCCTCTGACGCATAGGCCTTTTCTATTTTCAAAGTGGTGTTCTTTGCTCCCGAGCCTTTTCTCGAATCGAGCAATGGTCACCAGACCAAAAATCGCAGGGGAAGTCAAATCCAGAGGCTACGGCCCGAAGCGCGCGGACACAAAATCGCGAATGAGGCCCAACTCTGTCTCGCCAGCGATCGTATGGGACTTCTTCAACTCATGCCACTCGATGTGGATCCCTTCGGCTTTAAGCAGGTGGATCTCCTCGCGCACGGCTGCAAACGGAATCAGCGGATCCTCGGTTCCATGCGTAATCAGAAACCGCTGCTGCCGCGCCACCGGTGACAGTTCCCGAATCAACCGCTCCGGTTCGTGGACGTAACCGCTGATGCCCACCAATCCGGCGAACCGGTGCCCATAGCGCAGCCCCAATTCGATCGTCATCAGACAACCCTGCGAAAAACCAAACAGAAGCGTTTGCTCGGTCGGCCAACCCCGGTTGCGTTGATGGTCCAGTAACTCAATCAACAATGCCCGACTCCGTTCCACACCGGTTCCTGCGTCGCCGGAAAAATCGTACCAGGCAAACCCGCCGAAGTAAGGATCGGGCCCGTTCACCAGAAGAAAATTCAGCCACGGCAGATTCAGGTCGTGTGGCATCCAGCGATAGCCCTCGATGCTGTCACCCAGACCGTGCAGCACCACCATTAAGCGACGGGACCTTGTCTCCGCCGCAGGAACCAGTTCCGTGTCGAGCATAGGCTGTTGCAGCGTCGCCGAAAGCCCACTTCAGGGGAACAAAATTCGGGGAACATCGGGGCGATTGCCAGGCGATTGCCCACGGCCGATTCAAGATGGGGCGGGGATGGCTCATCCCCAATGCCTTGCTGACAAATAAGACTGGTGGGGGACGAGGCCGTTCCCGTTCCTTGTTTGTCGCTTGAATCAGCCTGGGACGACCTGCGCGATTGCCCATTTGACGTTGCATGCCCCGCGCCTGTAGATTGAGGCAGATTTATGAGCCACGCGACGCATTTCGTTCTGTACGATGACCAATGCCCCATGTGCACGTTCCAAATGCGCCTGGTGACCTGGCTCGATTGGTTCAACGTCACGACGCTCGTGCCCATGTCCGATCCGCGCGCGCATGAAGTGGCGCCCGGCCTGAAACCTGAGGACTTGTCGGCCGCGATCCACTGCGTGACTCACTCCGGCAAAATCTATCGCGGGGCGCGCTGCATCCGTTATCTGGGCATGCGGATGCCGCTGTTCGTCCCGCTCGCGCTCGTCCTCTGGATTCCCGGAGTTATCTGGATCGCCGAGCGGGTTTACAGCTGGGTGAGCCGAAATCGCTACATTCTCAGCCGTGTCTTTGGCTGCAAGGAGGCGTGCGCTATCCTCCCGTCGCGGGATCGGCGCAACGAAAAGGAAATTCAAGCCGCGAGCGGCAAGCCGTGAGTGGATTGCCCGATCTTGGACTTCTCCCATCGACTTCGTCACACGCTGGCAGTGGCCCGAAAAGAACTGCTCGCGGCTCGCGCCCCCGGCGGCCATTGGATCGGCGAACTGTCTAGTAGTGCCCTCTCGACCGCCACGGCTGTTTGTGCCCTCAGCGTCGTGGCGCGGGAATCCCAAATCCAGAATCCCCAAATCGCAACCCTCGTCGACCGCGGTTTGGCGTGGCTGGCACGCCATGCCAATGCCGACGGAGGTTGGGGTGACACGGTTCTCAGCCTCAGCAATATCAGCACGACGACGCTCTGCTGGGCGGCGTTTGGCATCGTGCCCTCTGGCGCTGAACGCCATCAAGTTGTCGTGGAAGGAGCCGAGCGATGGCTGACGCGACAAGCGGGTGGGATCGAAGCGGGCAACCTCGTGCCGGCGATCATCCAGCGGTACGACAAAGACCGGACCTTTTCAGTCCCGATCCTGACAACGTGCGTCCTGTCTGGACGACTCGGCGGGGGCGCCTCGACGTGGAAATGGGTGTTGCCATTGCCGTTCGAATTGGCGGCGTTGCCGCATCAATTCTTTGCCGCCCTGCGATTGCCGGTGGTCAGTTACGCCCTCCCCGCACTCATCGCGATTGGCCAGGCCCGCCATCATCATCTTCCCGCGCGCAACCCCCTGGTTCGTTTCGCGCGTCAACGGACCCGGCGCGCGACGCTGAACGTTTTGACAGAAATTCAGCCTTCGAGCGGTGGCTTCCTCGAAGCCACGCCGCTGACCAGTTTCGTCACCATGAGTCTGGCAGGCAGCGGACAAGTGGACCATCCCGTCACTCAAAGGGGCGTCGACTTTCTTCTTGCCGCGGCGCGCGATGATGGCAGTTGGCCCATCGACACAAACCTCTCGACTTGGGTGACAACGTTGTCGGTGAATGCGCTGGCTGCCCGAAGCGGAACCACCTCGTCCGCAATTTTTGACGGCCCTTCACAAACCTCTCTGGACGCGACCGACTGCGCGCGCATTCGTGATTGGCTTCTCGCGCAGCAATACCATGAAGTGCACCGTTACACCCGCGCCGCCCCCGGCGGCTGGGCTTGGACCGATTTGCCAGGTGGCGTGCCCGACGCCGACGATACCGCCGGCGCTTTGCTCGCCTTGCGCAATCTGTCGCGGCGTCCACATGCCGCCGACGGACCGGCTGCAGATCCGGCCGAGGCCGGGGAGAAATCCGTTCTGTTTGACGGACGCACGAGCGCCGCGGCGGCCGCCGGCATTCGTTGGTTATTGAACCTTCAGAACGCCGACGGCGGCATGCCGACGTTCTGTCGAGGTTGGACGAATCTACCCTTCGACCGCAGCGCTCCAGACTTGACCGCCCACGCCTTGCGCGCCTGGCATTCCTGGGCGGTGGATGTACCGACGGATTTGCGCCGCCGCGTCCATCGAGCGATGGAAGCCTCCCTGCGATACCTTGCGCGGACTCAGCGACATGAGGGGGAGTGGCTTCCCCTTTGGTTCGGAAATCAACATGCCCCCAACGATGTCAATCCCGTCTACGGCACCGCCCGCGTGTTGCTCGCGCTTGAGCAGTTGGAATCAAAAACCTACCCCGCCCTTCACTGGATGCTGTTTCGTGGGGGGCGTTTTCTGGCGCGGGCGCAGCGTGAAGATGGAGGCTGGAACGCTGGGTCGAACGAAGCCTCTTCCATCGAAGAGACCGGTCTGGCGCTCGAAGCGCTGGCGGGACTGCTCTGCAAGCAGGATGCAGCAAAACTCGTCAAAGCAGTGCGGCGACACGTTGTGAAAGGTGCCAACTGGCTGATGGACCGGGTTGAAAGCGGCGACTGGCTCAAGGCCTCGCCGATCGGTTTCTACTTCGCCCGGCTTTGGTATTACGAAAAGACCTATCCACAGATCTTTGCCGTCGCGGCCCTGTCACGAGTGGCGGACGCGTTCAATTCGAGAGGGGCTGGGGCTGTCGAGTAATCCTGCCGGCATTGCAAGCGTGCCGGAAAAAGAGGAGGGTCGCCCTAAGCGTGTTCTGAAAAATTTCCGGCCTTTGGCGAGTTACTGGAAGGCTCGGTCCCGGACGCCGTGCGATCGCAAGCGCCCTTTCAACTGGCTCAGGGGCTCACGGTGAGCTTTGGCCAGTTCAATTGGTGCCGACCCGCGTATCCGGTGAGGACTTTTTCGTTTTCGATCAACACGGCGCGCACAACGGCGGATTCATCGGCATGGCCGAACTCGGGCACAAAATCGGGAATCAGATCTTTCTGGCGGTGGGCGTAGATCAGCGCAAAAGCCGCCCCGGCAACCGTGACATAGGGCAGATCGTCCTCCGCCCCTTCGGCGAAGTCTTCGACGACATTCGCCAGGAATTCCAGTTGCTCGACCAGGTGCGGGTAATTGGGCGCTTGAATCTGCGTGAAGGACATTTTCAAAAACGGCATCTTCTTGTGCACACCTCGAACGATCCGAGGTGTGATCTGCGCCGCGCCGCGGTGAACGAATTGAACGATCTCTGGCACGCGGCGATTGTGGCCCAAGCGCTCGAACAAGACAAGCGGTTTGGTGGGAGCGAGGAAAAATGCGATGCAGGTTGACGCGCCGAACCGGACTGCACTCTGGCGCCCGCCACCGTTCCCCTCTGCGCGTCAGACCACTTCGACTGGACATTTCGGCACGGCGTCGAGGAATGCCTGACCGTAGCGCTTGGTAAGGATCCGGTTGTCAAGCACGACTACAATGCCGCGGTCGGTCTTGGCGCGCAGCAAACGTCCCACCCCCTGACGGAATTTGAGGATGGCTTCCGGGAGGGAGAATTCGTTGAACGAATTGCCACCGCGCGCTTCGATGGCTTCGATCCGGGCTTCGATCAACGGATGGTCCGGCACGGCAAACGGCAGCCGGGTGAGAATGACATTGCTCAACGACTCCCCCGGCACGTCGACTCCCTGCCAAAAACTGTCCGTGCCGAAGAGCACCGAGTCCACGTCCGCCTTGAATTTTTCCAGCATCGTTGAGCGCGGCGTGCCGGTGCCTTGAACGAAACACTCGATCCCGAGCCGGTCGAAAAACGCCTCCATTCGGCTGCCGATGTCCCGCATCAACCTGAAGTTGGTGAACAAAACAAACGCTTTGCCGTGGGTCATCTCCACAAAGTGCTCGATCCAGTGAACCAGCGCGTCCGCGTGACCGGCCTCACGCGGATCGGGCATTTTGTTCACGACAAAGATTTTCATTTGCCGCTCGTAATCGAACGGCGATCCCACCTGCAACGGCAGCGCCCGCTCGGCGCCGACGCGACGCGCGAAGTAACCCAACGCCGACTGCGGGTTGCGGACTGCGGCTTCACCGCCGTGTTCGGATTCGTTTGGGGTTTCTTCATTCCGCGTTCCGCGTTCCGCGTTCCGCATGCCCAAGGTTGCGCTGGTCAGGATGACCGAGGTAGCGGACTCGAACAGGCGGCGGCGCATGAACTCGGCCACATCGACCGGCGCGGCGTTCAGCGTGATCATTTTCTGTGTTTTGCCTCCGCGCTCGACCCAGTAAACGTGTTCCGCCGCGGTCTGGCCCAAAAACGTCGCGATGCCCTCCCGCAGCTCCGCCAGCCGCCGGTTGCATTCGATCAGCTCCTGGCCGGTGTCCTTGTCGTCGCTCAATTTGATCAACTCACCGACGGCCTCTCGCAAGCGCTGAATCGGCAGCGTGAGATTGTCGCTGGTGATGGCCGGGCGGCGGATGCGCAACTCGGTCCAGTTTCTCGACTCGGCCTGGGCGGCGGAGCGACCGCGCCCGTTTGGATCCCGTGCAGGCTGTTGATTCCGGTTCAATTCCTCGCACGCCGCTTCAAGCCCCGCGAAAAACTTGTCCGTCTCGTGCAGCACATCGTTCACCCGCCTCGCCGCGGCGCCCTGGCGCATCGTGGCCAGAAGACCCTTCTCCGTCCGCGGGTTCCAGAGCCGTTGCAAGGCGAAGCGCATCTGTCCGCTCGAGACGCTCACGCCGATGTGTCGCGACACGACTCGCTCGACGCAGTGGGCTTCGTCGAAGATGACGAAATCATTCCTGAACAAGATGCCGTCTTGCAGCGCGTCGTCCAGGGTACCCAACAACGTAAAGAACAGCGTGTGGTTCAACACCAACACGTCCGCCGAGAGGATGCGGCTGCGCGCGCGTTGAAAGAAACAGATGCCGTGCTCTTTGCCGAATTCGGAGGAGTAACCGCAGATCCTGGGCGAACAAATCCCGCGCTCGGAACAGACGTGAGACCAAACTTTCGCATCCGGCTCCCGGTCGAAATCGGACAGGCTCCCGTCGCCGGTTTTCTTTGACCACTCGTGGATGCGCCGCAGTTCCTCCGTTTCCGGCGAAGTGAACAGGCCATCGGCTTGCTGCATGGCTTTGCGCAAACGACGGGTGCAGAGATAATTGCCCCGGCCCTTCAGCATCGTGAATTTGAACTTGGCGGGCAGCACGGTCTCCAGCATCGGCAGATCTTTTTCCGTCAGTTGCTCCTGCAAGTTGATGGTGTGAGTCGAGACGACCGCCTTCTTGTTGTTGGCCGTGGCAAACAGGATGGCCGGGATCAGGTAAGCCAGGCTCTTGCCAACACCGGTGCCGGCTTCGACGACCAAATGCTCGCGAGCCTGGAGCGCCCGTGCCACGGCGACCGCCATCTGCTGTTGCTGCGGGCGATACTCAAAATTCTTCGCGCGCGACAACAGGCCCGTCGGCGAAAAGATTTCCTCAACCTGCTTGACCAGGTCGACGCCGGAACCGGAGGGTTGGGTTTCGACGGCGGAGATCATGTCCTCGATCTGTTGCAAGATCCTGGGTAGCCATGCGTCTGCTTCGGTCCGCGACCTGCCGACGGAAACGCCCGCAGGCGATATCCAGGAAAGGCCGTCCTTACTGGCTGGATCCGCTCCTTCCATTGCGTCCGGCGAGTCGCCGAACGGGACAGGGCGGTCTCCTGTGCTACCCAAAACGATCTTTCAAACACGCTCCAAACTTTAGAATGACCGAATTCATTTTTCATTCCGCCTTTTTACCACCACCTCCACGCCCGCCTTGTTCTTGGCGATCATGTTCGCGGGCAAAATGCCGCGCCAGTTGACATTCGGGTAGAGGATCGCGCCGCGACCGATGATGCTTCCGGGATTCAGCACGGCGTTGCAGCCGATTTCCGAGCCGTCCCCCAAGAGCGCGCCGAACTTCCGCAAACCGGTGTCGAACGCTTTGCCGTCCAATTCGACCATCACATTCGTGCGATCGAGCTTTACGTTCGACACCTTGACGCCGGCGCCGAGGTGGGCTTTGTGGCCCAGGACCGAGTCGCCAACATAATTAAAATGGGGCACCTGGCAGTGGTTAAACATGAAAACGTTTTTGAGTTCGCAGGAGTTGCCCACCACGCAGTCGTCTCCCACGATGACGTCCTCGCGCAGGTAGGCATTGTGGCGGATTTGGCAGTTGCGCCCGATGATGGCCGGGCCTTTGATCATGGCGCCGTCTTCCACGACAGTGCCTTCGCCAATGCTCACCTGGCCGCCGATCCAGGCCGTCCCTTCACACTTGTTGAGCAAACCCGGGCGCACCGATTCCTTCAAATAGTCCTTCAGTTTGCGGAGCGCCTCCCAGGCATATTCGCAACCGTCGAACAACGCGGCGTGCGCAGTCTGGGAAAGGTCGAACAGGTCGTTCGGTTTGAACATGGCGCGCAGCTTAGGACCGCATTTGCCAAATACAACCCCCTTTCGCCAGGAGAATTTTACACAGGCCGATGCGCAGATGCGCGCCCGCAACGGGGGCGCATCGTGCTACTACCACCATCCAGGAAGAGAACGTCTACTCCCTCGCCTCCCCCACGGGAGGAGAGGGCCGGGGAGAGGAGGCCGACTTTATGGGATACCGCCTCCCCTGACCCTCTCCCCGCTCGTTCCTCGCGGGGTGAGGGAGAGGATTTCGGGTGGTTGTATCAAGATGCGCGCCCGCAACGGCCTTCGCCCAAAAACGAACGTTGCATCGGTCCGCGTTCCTGCGGTTTACTGGGAGACTGATTTATGGACCTGACACGCACGGCCTACGGAACCTGGAGCGGCGGACGTTACATGCACTTCGGCGAGCCGCTCGCGGAAGAACGCTTTCTGAACCTCATTCAGCACGCGTACCGGCGCGGAATCCGCACGTTCCTGACGGCGGACGTTTACGGCAACGGCGCCGCGGACGAAATGCTGGGACGCGCTCTCGCCGGTTTTCCCCGCGATACCTGTTGTCTCGTCGGCGCGGTCGGCCATGACTTTTACAAAGGCGAACGACAGGGCGCGAAAGGCTATCCGCGCTTCACCGCGACCCACAAACCGAAGGAATATGCCGATTACCTCCGCATGGCAACCGAGCGCTCGCTGCAACGCTGCCGGGCGGACAAGTTCGACCTGGTGATGCTGCACAATCCCGATTCCATCGGGTACAGCAGCGACGCAGTCTGGCACGCGATGGACAAGCTCAAGGACGCGAAGCTGACCGACCGCCTCGGTGTCGCGCCGGGACCGGCCAACGGCTTCACGCTGGACCTGATTCTCTGTTTCGAACGCTTCGGGCCCCTGCTCGATTGGGCGATGATTATTTTGAATCCCCTCGAACCGTGGCCGGGCAGCCTTGCGTTGCCCGCTGCGGTTAAACACGACGTGAGCCTCATCACACGTGTCGTCGATTACGGCGGCCTGTTCCATGACGACGTGAAGCCGGGACACAAGTTCGGCCCGCAGGACCATCGCACGTTCCGGCCTGCGGGCTGGGTCGAGGCCGGCTGCGGGAAGCTGGACCAGATGCGCGACGTCGCTGCGAAACACCAAGTCACGGTGCTGCAACTGGCCTGTTTGTGGAACCTGTCGCAACTGGGCGTGAAGAGCGTCATCCCGACCCTGATCCAGGAGAGCGGCGAAAACGCCAGGCCCATCGAAACAAAAGTGGACGAACTCGCCTCACTGCCTGATGTCAAGTTGAGCGACGAAGAAAGCGAATTCATCCGAGATATAGGAAACAATCAAGGGTGCATGGAGTTGAAAGGGGCCAACCGCGGGCACGTCGGCGAGGCCCAACCCGATCGATGGAGCCTGACGCGCGACCATGAACTAGCGGCCAAACGATGGGAGATTGACCCGGATGCGGACCTGGCTTGCACGCACAAGACGGCGGCTTAAACTTTGAAGCCGCAGGAGCAGGAGGACCAGCAGCGGGGTTCAGAAGAGGAGCCGTTTGCGGACCTTTCCGTGAGTTTCAAGCGCAGCTAATAGCGCAGCGTGGCGCTGCTCCCTTGGCAGAGCAAGAATTTCCCGCAATGGAATCCAAGTCCGAAATCGGCTTGTCTCCCGGGGCGGCTCACAGATGCTGCTGCACCCACTCCAACGTTTGTTTCAACCAGTCGAAATTGAGATGGCCAGTGAAGTATGAATATTCGATCGCAAACAAGGCGGCGAAGACGAACGCCCACTTCGCGCAGCACATCCGGGTCTTGCGGTCCTTCGCCAACCAGAGCGCCGTGCCCGAATTGAAAGCGGCGACCAACCCCAATCCCCACAAGGTCAATTTCTGAGCCTTGGGCACAGAGGAAAGGAGCAGACTGCCGAAACGGGCGCTCGTAATGGACGGGATGCCGATGAGGATAACCACCAACAGGAAGCCGTTGCTGAGCTGGATTGCCAGTCGCTGCATAGCAGTTGTTTCGACGCGGTCGCGCGGACTTTACTGCAGCATCGCGTTTGCGGCGAGGGTTCACTCCAACCGAGGTTATTGCTTGACGGTGAAGGTGAATCTGTTTGCATAACGGCCATGCAACGTAATTTTTTCACGGTCCTGGCGCTCTCCAGTTTGCTCTTCGCGGGCGCCGGTTGTGTGACGACCGAAAAAGGGGACCTCAAATTTGGCGTGCCGGGCAAAGACACCATTGTGAGCCGATATGAACTGCCTTATGACAAAGTCAAGACAGCGGCCATCGCGGTGCTCAAGCGCAACGGCACGCTCGTGGGGGATGATCTGATCAAGAAGGTTCTCGAAGGGCGGATCGACACAGCATCGGTGTTCGTGAGTTTGGATGACAGCGAACCCAAGATCACCAAGATCAGCGTCCAGGTGCGCCGCGGCGCAGTGGCGGACATCGACCTGGCCAGCGAACTGCAAAAGCAGATCTACGGCGAGTTGATCACCCACTGAGCCGGGGAGGGCCTTTCAGGCCGATGTTTTGTTCGTAGGTGCCCAGTTTAACGACCTGGCTTTCTTTCCTCGCCCGCAATTCCAGTTGAAGGTGGACCATGCGATGCTTCGCGGTTTCCGCCGCGGCCAACTGGGGAAACAAATCGACGATCCGTTGCAACGCCTGACGCGCACTCGCCACATCGCCTGCGTATTGGACATGGAGGTCGGCCAGCAGATTGAGCCAATGCACGGCGTGCTTTGGCGGCACGTTCGGCTGGGCCAGCAACTGTTCGACCTGCTCCGCCGCCAGGTCCACTCGCCGGTAATGCGCCGCGTAAATCCGCGCCAGATTCTCGCGCGCTTCGCTGTCCTGGGGGCGTTCTTCCAGGTGCTTGACCAGAGATGCCGCCGTCGCAGCCGGATCTTCGGCGGGTGGCTTCAAGTTGGACAAATCGTTCCTCAGACCGAGGCGTTGTTCGTATTGCCCCAGTTTGAGCCGGTGCGGTTCGTTCTTTTCCGCCAGCATTTCTGCGGTGCTCAAATGAGCGATGCGTTGACCGGCCAAGTAGGCCTGCTCGGTATCCGGAAACAGGTTGATAATGCGTTGGAGCGCCTCGCGCGCTGAATCCGGATCGTGCCCCTGTTTCAAATGCCAATCTGCCAGGCGATTTAAGGCCAGCGCCAGATTCACCGAGGACGGGTTGGGCTCGGTCAGCAGGCGGTCAATCGTCATTTGCGCCCCGGGGAGATCATTCAGGTTTTCCGCTTGCACTTCGGCCAGCATCAGCATCCCGCGGAAGTCACCCGGGAATTTCGCCAATTGCCTTCGTATTTCGGCGACAGCTTCCAAATATTTGCCCTGTTTCCGCTTGGCTTCTGCAATGGAGTAAAAGGGCTGCGGCGTAATTTCGGCGCCCCCTCCATCGTACAATCCACCGATGGGTTTCCCGAGCAAATCGGCGATGTTACTGCCCCAAGTGATCCCCAAAACAATGCCGCAAACGGCGCAGGCGATACCGATGATGAACGCGGCACCATAGCCGCCGCCACCGCCCGAATTCGAG
>JACXTT010007212.1_pt1 | contig 15718 bp, 8 predicted proteins | sample 9270951 | NCBI WGS metagenome assembly JACXTT01 (sample SAMN15532306, study PRJNA645909) | rock metagenome | isolation source: weathered quartz diorite | place: Puerto Rico | collected 2017-06-21 | reverse complement strand
AGGACCTCGGCACACAAACGATGGAAGGCCTTCTCGTGACTGGAACGCGCACGACCCGAACGATCCCCGCGGGCCAGATCGGCAACGACAAACCCCTCAGCATCGTGACCGAAGTGTGGACGTCGCCGGACCTCAAGACCATCGTCTCCAGCAAGCGCAGCGACCCGCGCATGGGCGAGCAAACTTTTCAGCTCACCAATATCGCGCGTACCGAGCCTGACCCCTCGCTCTTCAGCGTCCCCGCCGATTTCAAGGTGATCGACGGCCCGCAGAAGATTATCTATCGCACGAATCAGTAGACGAGGCTTCGGCGTCGCAGAAATTCGGCAGATTGAACACGTTCGGCTTCACGGGAAAGATGGGATTAGAGAACATTCTCAAACGACACTTTCCGATCGTTAGTTCGAGATTTTGGACAGCCAAAACTTCAACGCGGCCCACCAGCCTTGCAAGAGTCCGTATCTGCTTGCGTTCCACCAACTTCTTTTCAGAATCCGGACAACGACGCCATATCCTTGCGCTGGCGCTGGTACTGTGCGCCCCTGTAAACACCCAAGATTCGGATGGACAATATCTTCAAGATCTCCCAGCTTACTGAGCCAGCCTCTTCCGATGAAGTGCTGCCGAGCCATATGGGTCGGGGTTCCGTCTTCATCAGCATAGATAGCTACCTTTTGATAACCGAATTCAAAAGAGGCTTTCCCACACGGCTCGTACCCTAGTGTGGCAAAGGCCTGTATGAAGCACTCGACCGTTTCCTCCCTTGGAACGGAGGGAGGCCAATACGCTATGGCTCCAAGCGGGGGCTGGCCGACTGGCCACCATCTTCGCGTGGTGTCACAAGCTGCCCAGGCGATACACTGGTAGGCAATGCTCTGCGGGCTATTTATAGACCAATCTAAATTCCTAAGGTTGGGAAAGTCGTTCTCGCGCTTCGCACGAGTCCATAAGGCAGGAAGCGAAGTTCGGGGCACTTTACAGTAACCCTTTCTGTTTCCCCCAGTTCAACCACGCGTCGATCATTTTGTCGACTTTACCCCCGTCCCCTTCCTTAACTGGATTGGCTTGGGTAATAGCCGCGAGAGCCCAAAACCAATCCCGATGATTTTGCTGTAGGTCACGGAGTAAAATTGGCACAACATCGGCACCCATCCCTATTATTGCTTGATAGCTGGGGTGCATCGCTCTTTTGGTAACTGAAGAGAGGTAGGCAGTTTCTCTTTCCCATTTGTCCGCTTGCTCGTGGAATCGCTCCTTGAGCGACAGTTCAGAAGTGGCGGCTCGGGCGACGAGCAGGGCTTTCGCGACGCTCTCATTGATGAGCACGAGTCTGCGTTGAACATCATCCTTTGGTCTCCGAGCTTTTCGCCATTCCGACACAGGTTCCGATTCGGACCAGTCGCTTGGCCTCGGTATTGGACAATATGAGCTCATTCAAATCGCTTTCTATGACAAATCAGTCAGACCGGCCGACTTCAGTAGAGTCTTGAGACTTGCGGACTTCGTTTCGGCTCGTTGAACGATCCTTTTCATCTTCTGAAGGTCATCGTCGTCAAGGACGACATAGAACTCTTTGTGCTCTCCAGACTCGTGGTACTCAATTTCAAGCGTATGAGCGATTGCGCAGCCTACTGGAGGCTCATTAGGATTGTCAAATATCGGCCGAATGTCGGAAAGAATCTTGGCGTCATGGAGCGTGTTCGGATAGTCGAGCCTCAATCGCTCCACCTTCGACGATATGAGCACTGTCTTGACGCTAAGCAGCTTCCTCAATCGCTGCTCGAATTCGACTTTCTCTTCTTCACTAAGAGTTAACTCCTTCCTCCCACTGGCCTGCATTGCAGAAGTCAACTCGGATAGGTGTTCAGACAGCGGAGTTTCTTCGTCAGCTATGAAGGCATAAAGTGAAAATAATGTCCGCAGGATGCTCTCAGCGTCGCTGCGGTTCAGCGTGGGTACGTCCTTGATGACGGCATTGGTCACATCTTTCACTCTTCCCGCGGATTTCGCCTTCTCCAAGGCGACCACGAGGGAGTTTAAGTCCGATGGCGAGAGCTTCTTGATATTGGCAAAGCCCTGCCGATATGGTGCAGGAATAGTTGTGATTGCCACCAGATTCTCCCGAGAGGCCTTCTCGCCCGGTCCGCTACTCTAATATAAGTATAGCGGAAGGGGGGTGTTTTCTTGAAATTGAGGCGCAATAGACTGTTTCCAGAATGAGCTGTCCGTCTGAGACCCACGCACCTTGCGTGCGCACCCCCTTGGCTGTAGCATCTCAGAATCAGGTTCGCAGGACGGGCTGCGGCTGAAACTACGCTATCCCGCGGGCCGTCTTTGATTATGGGCGGGCTACAAGTATAGCCCGCACCCGTTAGGAGCTAGCCTATGAGGCTCCTCGTCCCTATTTCGGCGCTTGCGCTGCTCTCCGGCTTGGGCACTGGCCTCGCGGCCTTCCAGCGCGGCGGAAACCAGCAGCAATTTGACGAGTACGGCGCCCGGGAAGCGTTTACTACCTCTGTAGATCTCGGCTCCGGGAAATATGAATATTCGTGGTCGCGGCTGCGCTACTCGATGGCAGGGGGCGGAGGCGGTGGGTACGGGTACGGGCGCTGGGCCACCTGGTCGCGGGATTATCCCAAGGCTGACCGGCAATTCCTGATCGCGATGAAGCGCCTGACGCGCGTCAACGCGCGGCCGGTCGAGCAGGTGGTGGACCTTGACGCTGACGGCCCGCAGGCCATCGAAAATTTCCCGTGGGTGTATGCAGTGCAGGTGCAAACGTGGACGTTCAGCGAGCCGGAGGCCAAGCGCCTGCGGGAATACTTGCTCAAGGGCGGCTTCCTGATGGTGGACGATTTCCACGGCGCGACCGACTGGGAACACTTCATGAACGGCATGCTCATGGTTTTCCCCGACCGCTCCATTGAAGACCTGAACGATAAAGACGAAATTTTTCACGTCCTCTACGATTTGACCGACCGCTTCCAGGTGCCGGGCGAGCAGTACGTCTGGACGGGCCGGACGTATGAGAAGGACGGCTACGTCCCGGAATGGCGCGCCATCAAGGACGACCGGGGCCGCGTGATGGTGGCCATCTGCCACAATATGCACCTGGGAGACGCCTGGGAATGGGCCGATGATCCTCGCTATCCGGAGAAGTTCGCGTCGCTGGCGTTTCGGCTGGGGATCAATTACGCGATGTACGGCATGACGCACTGACGGCGAACTTCGGGCCGCGATCCTTGACGCAGGCGGGGCTCCAAACGGAGCCCACGCCGAGCCTGAATTTTTCACAAGTGGCGCAGGCTTCAGCCTGAGGGTTTCATCTTGCGCGAAGAAATTCAACCCCCACAGGCTGAAGCCTGCGCCACTTCGCGCTTGGGACAAACTGCATCCTAAGAACTTGATATGTTCGAGCTGCTATTCAAATATCCGCGCGCCGTCTTTGCCAAGGGCAGCTTCGTCCTGCTGGGTGCGTGGCCCTGGTGGGTGCTCCTCCTGCTTCTGTTGGCGGCGGGCGCGGGTCTTGCCTGGCTGGTGCGCTCAAAGCTGCCGCAGGCCGCCTCAACGGTCAAAAATTGGCGCGCATGGGTCATCTGGTTGCTGCAATTTGCGCTGGCGGCGTTCGTTTTGCTCTTGCTGTGGCAGCCTGCGATTCTCGTGGCGCAGCTACGGCCGCAGCAAAACATCATCGCGGTGCTGGTGGACGATTCGCGGAGCATGGCGATCGCGGATAGCGGCTCGACGCGGGAGGCGGACGCGATTCGGGCGCTGCAGGGCGGCGTCCTCGACCAGCTGCAAAAGAAATTTCAGATTCGCGTGTACCGGCTGGACCGGCAAATCTCGCGCGTCGCAAAGGTTGACGACCTGAAAACCGGGCCGCCCGCTCCCGCGACACGCATCGGCGACGGCCTGAAGCAGCTCGCCGGTGAAGCCGCCGACTTGCCAATCGGCGCGGTGGTGCTGCTCAGCGACGGCGCGGATAATTCCGGAGGGATCGACCTCGACACCATTTCCACGTTTCGCAGCCGCCGGATTCCCGTGCACACCGTTGGCTTCGGCGCGGAAAAGGTCGCGCGTGACGTCGAGATCAACGACGTCGCGGTTGCGCCGCGCGCGCTGGCCGACTCGCGCCTCGCAGCAAAAATAAGCTTCCATCAGCGCGGCTACTCCGGGCAGAAGGCCATGCTGACCGTGCGCGACGGCGGAAAAGTTCTGGCGGGGCGGCAAGTCACGCTGGCCGCCGACGGCGCAACGCAGAACGAGACGCTGCTCTTCAACGCTGGCGACGCCGGAGCCAAGACCCTGCAGTTTTCGATCGATCCGCTGCCGGGCGAGGAAAATCGCGACAACAATTCGGTCTCGCGCCTCGTCAACGTCGAGTCGGCCAAGCGCCGCATCCTGTACGTCGAGGGCGAGCCCCGCTGGGAGTACAAATTCATCCGCCGCGCGGAGCAGGACGACCGCCTCGTCACCATCGTCTCGATGCTGCGGACGAGCGAGAACAAAATCTACCGCCAGGGGATCGAAGATCCCAAGGAACTCGCAGACGGGTTTCCGACGCGCGCCGAGGATTTGTTCGGCTATCAGGCGATCGTGATCGGTTCAGTCGAGGCGAACTATTTCACAGCGGCGCAGAAGGAACTGATCCAGCAGTTTGTGGATCGGCGCGGCGGCGGATTGCTTTTCCTCGGCGGGCGGGCGGCGCTTGGCGACGGAGGCTGGGCCGCCTCAAGCCTTGCCGATCTGCTGCCAGTCACGCTGCCCAACAAGAAGGGCACGTTTCACCGCGATCCGGCTACCGCGACTCTCACGTCCGCGGGAGCAGACAGCATCATTACGCGGCTCGTCGAAGAGCCCTCGGGCAACGTCGAGCGTTGGAAAAAGCTTCCCTACATGATGGACTATCAGGAAGTGGGCGCGCCCAAGCCAGGCGCGGTGGTGCTCGCGGAACTGACCGCCGGGGGACGGAAAATGCCGCTGCTCATCACGGAAAATTACGGGCGCGGGCGCACGGCGGTGCTGGCCACGGGCGGCACCTGGCGCTGGCAGATGAGTCAGCCGCTGGAGGACCAGACGCACGAGGAGTTCTGGCAGCAGCTGCTGCGCTGGCTCGCGACGGATACGCCGGGGCGCGTTGTGGCGACGATTCCGAACCAGATGATGTTTGACGACGGGCGCGTGCAAGTTTCCGCTGAAGTGCGCGACAAAAATTTCTTGCCCGCGGCCGACGCGCACGTCGAGGCGCATGTTCTCGGGCCGGGCGGCGCCGCGGCTCAGATCGAGATGACGCCCGACCCGAACACGCCGGGCACGTATCGCGCGGAGTGGTCCGCAGACCAAGCTGGAACATACCTCACCGAGGTGATTGCCACGCGTGACAAGGACGAACTCGGTCGCGACGTGCTGAATTTTGCTCGCATGGATGGCGTCGCCGAAAATTTTCATACCGAGCAGAATCGCGAGCTGCTCGAAAAGCTTTCCGCCGAGACAGGCGGGCGCTACTGGACGCCACAGGAGTTTTCCAAGCTGCCCGGCGAAATTTCGTACTCCGAAGCGGGCATCACCGTACGCGACACGAAGGAACTGTGGAACATGCCGATCGTTTTTCTGCTCCTGCTGTTGCTGCCGACCGTGGAGTGGCTGCTGCGCAGAAGGTGGGGCGTGGTATGAAGGCTTCTTGTAGCACAGACTTCAGTCTGGGGGGGGCGGTGATTAGCACGGTCGATCGGGCTCGAACCAACCCCCACAGACTAAAGTCTGTGCTACCTGTGTTGCGTCAAGCCGCGATGGGCGGTATTCCCAGGCTGATCGCGTTGTGCTGCGCCATAGGCGTTGCGCTCAACGCGCGACCGGTGCACGCTGCGCCGTATTACGTCACGGTCGCGGGACTTGGCGGCGAGGCAGACTACGAGCAGCGCTTCACGGCGCTCGCGAAGGACCTCGACAAGATTTTTAGGGCTGCGGCGAACGATGCGCATGTCTACACGCTCACGGGAGCTGACGCGACCAAAGCTCACCTCACCGAAACGCTCACCCAGATCGCGCACGAGGCGAAGGCCGAAGATCAATTCATATTGATCCTCATCGGCCATGGCACCTACGACGGCGAAGAGTACAAATTCAATCTGCCCGGACCCGACATTTCCGGCGAAGACCTAGCCATTTTGTGCGACCGCATTCCCACGAAGCGGCAGCTTGTTGTGAACACAACGAGCGCAAGCGGCGGCTCGATCGGCGCGCTGCAAAAAGCGGGGCGCATCGTGATCGCCGCCGCGAAGACCGGCACCGAGAAGAACGCGACGGTGTTTGCCCGCTACTGGGTGGACGCGCTGCGCGATGCCTCCGCCGACACGGACAAGAACGAAACGATCACCGCGCTCGAAGCATTCGTGTTCGCGGATCGCAAGACCGCTTCGTTCTATGAATCGCAGAAGCGCCTGGCGACGGAACACGCGGTCCTGGAAGACACAGGCAAGAAGGAAGCGGTTCGCACTCCTTCGGCGGAAAATGGCGAGGGTACTTTAGCCGCTAGTTTCGCGATCCTGCGAATCGGCTCCGCGCAAAAAGCGGCAAACGATCCCGCGAAGCGCGCGCTACTCGACAAGAAAGAAGAACTCGAGCGCAAAATCGATCTGCTGAAGTACCAAAAGGCCGCGATGTCCGCGGACGACTACAAGAAGCAGCTCTCGGACGCACTCTTGGAGCTGGCGAAAGTGCAAGAGGAACTCGACAAGTGAGCGGCCGGTCTACAAGACGAGCCGTACGGATTTGTTGGTCCTCGGTCGTATGCGCGGCGTGTCTTGCTGGCGCGGGCCTCACGCGCGCAGCGACGCCTGATGATTGCCATGCGCTGCGCAAGCACGGCCGTCACGCCGAAGCGGAGAAATGCTACGAAGCGCTCGCCGCCGCGCGCGACCCGCACCTGCGAGCCGAGGGCGAATGGGGCCTCGAAAGGTATCAGGAGGCGAACAACGAATTTCGCCTCGCGGTGGATCAGTCTCCGGCGAACGCCATGCTGCGCGTCCGCTGGGGGCGACTGATGCACGAGCGGTTCAACAACACCGAGGCTGACAATCTCTTTGGCGAGGCCCTAAAGCGAGACCCGAAAAACGCCCAGGCCTATTACGGACTCGCGCTCGTCAGCGCGGACGGGTTTGACAGCAAGGCCATCGAGTACGCGAGCAAGGCCATTGAGCTTGACCCGAAGCTTTATGAAGCGCACGAGCTTCTCGCCAGCCTGCTGCTCGAAGACTCCAACGATGCGAAGGCCTTTGAGGAAGCCGACGCCGCTTTGAAAATTTCTCCTGAGGCGCTCGACGCGATGGCTGTCCACGCAGCCATCGAGGTTCTCGCCGATCGCTCGCCCGATGCGTGGTTCGAGAAAATCCGCCAGATCAATCCCGCCTATGGCGAAGGCTATGCGCTCGTCGCGCATCATTTGGTGATGAATCGCCGCTACGAAGACGGCATCGCGTACTATCGCAAAGCGATCGAAGCCAACCCGCGGCTGTGGTCCGCGCACTCGCAGCTCGGCATCAACCTGATGCGCGCCGGCCAGGAAGACGAACCGCGGAAACAGCTCGAAATGTCGTACGACAACGGCTACCGGAACGAGGAAACGGTCAACAGCTTGCGCCTGCTCGACAGCTACAAGAATTTCATCACATTCAAAGATGGCGAGACGGTCCTGAAGCTGCACAAAAAAGAATCGCAGCTCCTGCATCCCTATTTTGAAGCGGAGATGAAGCGGATCATCGCCGCCTACAACGTGAAATACAAAATGACGCTGCCCGGCCCGGTGCAGGTCGAGGTGTATCCCGACCATGAAGATTTTGCGGTGCGCACGATGGGCATGCCGGGACTCGGCGCGCTGGGCGTCACGTTTGGCGAAGTGATCGCCATGGACAGCCCGTCGGGCCGCCCTCCGGGAGAATTTCACTGGGCCAGCACGTTGTGGCATGAGATGAGCCACGTGTACATTCTGACCGCGACGAATTTCCGCGTGCCGCGCTGGTTTACTGAAGGGCTGGCGGTCCACGAAGAAACGGAGGCATCTCCCGAATGGGGCGACCGGATTACGCCCGACATCGTCGTGGCGATCCGTGAGAAGAAGCTCCTCCCTGTCGCCGAGCTTGACCGTGGCTTCATCCGTCCCGAGTATCCGACTCAAGTGATCGTGTCTTACTATCAGGCGGGCCGCATCTGTGACTACATCAAGGCGCACTGGGGCGCGGACAAGCTGCTCGACATGGTGCACTCGTTCGCGCAGCACAAGACCACGCCGGACGTCGTCCGGCTAGATCTCGGCATGGCCCCGGAGGAATTTGACAAGCAATTTCTCGAATGGCTGGACAAGGACATTGGCCAGACCGTGGCGAATTTCGACAAGTGGCGCGCAACTTTGAAAGACGTGGCGCAGCAGGCCAAGAACAAGAACTACGACGAAGTGCTCAAGGAAGGCGAGGAAGCGCGCCTCCTATATCCTGACTACATCTATCCCGCGAATCCCTACGAATTCATGGCGCAGGCCGACATTGCCAAGGGCGACAAGCCGGCGGCTGTGGCGATTCTCACAGCGTATGAAAAAATCGGCGGCCACAACCCCCCGGCACTGAAGCAACTTGCCTCGCTCGAGGAAGAATTGGGAAAACCCGCCGACGCGGCCGCTGCACTCGATCGGCTGAACTACGTCTATCCAGTGGACGAAGACCTCCACCACCATCTTGGCGATTTGTGGTTGGCCCAGAACAATTTCGCCGGAGCGGTTCGCGAATACAATGCTGTAGTCAACATGAACCCGCTCGACAAAGCGTCCGCGCAGTTCAATCTGGCCCGCGCGTATTTCGCGGCGGGCGAAAAGGACAAGGCCGAGGACCATGTCCTCGCGTCGCTTGAAGCCGCGCCCAGCTACCGGCCAGCGCAGAAGTTGCTTTTGCAGTTGAAGGACTCCAACGAAGGGAAATAATTCATGGCCTCCATCGCACAGCTCGATGCCGACTCCGCGGAACTGAAAAAGCGCATTGAACGCTTTCAGACGGTGCGGGACAACATCCTCAGCCAGGTCCGCCAAGTCATCGTCGGGCAGGATGAGGTGCTGGACCAAATCCTCACGTCGCTCTTCGTCGGCGGCCACTGCTTGATCACGGGCTTGCCGGGCTCCGCGAAGACACTCATGGTCCGCACCATCGCGCAAACGCTCGGCCTCATCTTCAAGCGCATTCAGTTCACGCCGGACCTGATGCCCTCGGACATCACCGGCACGGACATTATTGAAGAGGATCCGACGACGGGCCACCGGCGGTGGACGTTCGTGCCCGGACCGATCTTTGCCAACATCGTGCTTGCGGACGAAATCAACCGCACGCCGCCCAAGACGCAGGCGGCGATGCTCGAGGCCATGCAGGAGGTCTCCTGCACCGTGCGCGGCAATCACTACACGCTGCCCTCGCCGTTTTTCGTGCTGGCCACGCAAAACCCGATCGAGCTGGAAGGCACCTATCCGCTGCCTGAAGCGCAACTCGACCGTTTCCTCTTCAACACGGTGCTGGATTATTTGAGCGCCGCTGACGAAGTGAAAGTCGTCGACCTGACGACCACGACACGCGTCGCCCAGGTGGACGCCGTCACTTCGGCCGAAGAAATTCTCGATTTCCAGCAGCTCGTGCGGATGGTGCCGATTGGCGATTCCCTGGCGCAATACGTGGTCAATCTCGTGCGCGCGACGCGCCACAACAGCGGCTCGGCGCCCGACTTCATTCAGAAATACGTCAACTATGGCGCGAGCGTGCGCGCGGCACAATTCATCGTTCTGTCGGCGAAGGCGCGGGCGCTTGCTCATCGGCGTTACCACGTTGCGTACGAGGACATCCTGGCGCTGGCGATTCCAGTGTTGCGTCACCGCATCCTGCTGAATTTCCACGCGGAGTCGGACCGGATCGATTCGGACGAGATTTTGAAGCGGCTGCTGCAGCACATGCCGCCGCCAGCGAAGGCTTAGAGATTTCGAACCCTGGGAGCGCCAATCTCTGATTGGCGTTCTTGGAAGACGCCATTCGGGAGAATGGCGTTCCCTGACACTTAGGAGGCAGCTTCCAGATGTTGCAGCGCTTCCTCGATCCGCAGGTGCTCGCCGGAATTTCCGGTCTGGACTTGGTGGCGAAGACCGTCGTCGACGGCTTCGTCGCTGGCCTGCACCGCTCGCCGGACTTCGGCTTCAGCCAAGAATTTGCGGAGTACCGCGCCTACTCGCCCGGCGACGACCTGCGGCACGTGGACTGGAACGTTTTTGCGCGCACCGAGCGCGCCTACCTTAAGCGCTACCGCGGTGAAACGAACAGCATCCTCACCGTGCTGCTCGACGCCAGCAACTCCATGAAATATTCATCTCACGCCGTGAACAAGATGGACTACGCGCGCTTTACGGCGGCCTCGCTTTTCTATCTCGCGATACAAAACCAGCGCGATGCTGCAGGCCTAATTGTTTTTGACGATGAAATCCGCACCTACATCCGGCCGTCCACGCGGCAGGGCCAGCTCTATCGCCTGCTGAGCGGCCTCGAGAACGCCGAACCGCAAGCGCGCACCGACTTCGCCAAGCCGCTGCACCATTTTCAGCAATTCCTGCGCCGCCGCGGCATCGTCGTTTTCATCTCCGACTTTTACGATTCCCCGGAACACATCGTCCGCACGATTGAGCCTCTGCGCTTCCACGGAAACGAAGTCGTGCTGTTTCACATCCTCGACCCGCAAGAGATCAAACCCGAATTCGGCGAAGCCGCCACGCTCGTCGATCTCGAAACGCGCGACCGGATCGAGATCACCCCGGAATACGTGCGCGAGGAATACCGCAAGAAATTTGACGCGCACGTCGAGACGCTTCGGGACAAGGCGCGGGGCGCGGGAATGGACTATCACCTGCTCGTCACCAATCGGCCCCTCGACGACGCTCTGCGCGAATACCTCTCGATCCGCCAAGGGAGGGACTAAGTGGGTTTCCTCACGCCGTGGTTTTTGGCGGGCTTAGCGGCGGTGGCCATTCCCGTCTACGTCCATCTTCTACGCCGCCACACAACCAACCCACATCCCTTCAGTTCGCTGATGTTCTTCGAGCGTCGCACGCAGAGCTCGATCCGGCATCGCCGCCTGCGCTACTTGCTTTTGTTCTCGCTTCGCACGCTGCTCTTTCTGCTGCTGGTGCTGGCGTTCGCGAATCCGTTCATCAACCGCACGGCCGCCAACATGAGCAGCGAAAAACTCCTGCTCCTCGTCATCGACAATTCGTTCAGCATGCACGCAGGAACGCGCCTGGCCGACGCGCGCCGTGAGGCTCTCTCCGTGCTTGGCTCCCGCAGGCCCACAGATAAGGCGCAGGTGATGGCTCTCGGCTCGCAAATCCAGGTGCTGACGCAGCCGTCGGTCGATCCAGGCTCGTTGCGCGCGGCGATCGACAGTTTGCAGGCGGGAGATTCACGCGCGAGCTACGGTGAACTCGCTCGAGCGGTGCGTTCGCTCGCGGACTCCGTGCAGACACCCATCGAGCTGCACTTCTTCAGCGACATGCAGAAATCTTCCATGCCCGCGAATTTTTCGGAGCTGGCGCTGCCCGTGAATGTATCGCTCGTGTTGCATCCGGTGGTGAAGGACAGCGTGGCGAACTGGACGGTGGAAAGCGTCAACGCGCCGGGACAAATCTGGGATGTGAAAAAAGCGCGCGTGCAGGCCGTCATCGCGGGATTCGGTACCCCCGCTGCGACGCGCACCGTTTCCCTCATCGTGAACAGCAAAACGGCCGCCACCAAGGCTGTTACCGTGCCCGCCAATGGCCGCGCCACGGTTGAATTCCAGTCGCTCGACGTGCCCTACGGCTTTACCCGCTGTGAAGTGCGAATCGACTCGGCGGACGCCTTCCCAGCCGATGACGTGAGCCTGTTCGCCGTCGAGCGCTCCGATCCGCGCCGCGCTCTGTTCGTATCGGAAGCAGGAGATTCTCGCTCGCCCCTCTATTTCCGCTCGGCCCTGGGCTCCGCTGCCGAGTCCGCTTTCGTTCTCGATGTTGTCAGTGCCGGACAAGCGGCGAATACCCTGCTGTCGAAGTACGCCTTCGTAGTCCTGTCCGACCTGATTTCCGTACCAACGTCTTTTGAGAGCGCACTGATGAAGTACGTGCAAGCAGGCGGGAGCGCCTGGATCGTGGCGGGCACTTCGGCGGCGCATAGCGCGCACGTTCCCGTCTTCGGCGGCACCATCCTTGAATCGCGCGACTATTCCCGCACGAGCGACCGCTACCTGAACGTCGCCGACGCCGATCCCACGCATCCTTCAGTGGAAAAAGCGGACCGCTGGTCCGGCGTGAAATTCTATTTTGCGGTCCGTGTCGACCCGACGAACGCCCGCGTCATCGCACACCTAGCGGACCAGGCACCGTTGCTCCTTGAAAAGAAAATCGGCGAGGGCAATGTCCTGCTATTGACGTCCGGCCTCGACAATCTCACCAACGACTTCCCGCTGCGCCCCGCGTTCGTACCCTTTGTCGAGCAGACCGCTTTGTATCTGGCCGGCATTCAGCGCCGCAGCGGCTCGCGCGTGGTGGATTCTTTCCTCGAGCTGCGCAGCTCAAAGGAACAGTCCGTAGGCGTCGAGGTGATCGACCCGGAGGGCCACCGCCCCCTCTCTCTTAAAGAAGCAAGCTCCGCGCAAACGTACCAGCTCTCGCGCGCCGGCTTTTACGAGCTTCAGCTGGCAAATGGTCGCCACGACGTGGTCGGCGTCAATCCCGATCGCCGCGAATCAAACCTCGAAGTCATCCCGGACGATGTTTTGGCCCTTTGGCGCGGGAATTCCGGCGCCGGAGCGCAGCAGGCCGCAGCCGGAGGTTCCGGCCAGGAACAGACCCAGCCATATCGTATATGGTGGTATATTATGCTTTTAGTTCTCGCCGCGGCCCTCGCCGAATCCCTGCTGGCGAACCGATACCTGGGCGCGCAACAGCAGGAGGATCTATGAGCCTTCGCGATCAGCTCAACTCCTATATTCACCAGCTGGAGAGGCGCCTGCGCGTGGGCGCCGTCGTTCGCGGCGCGGCGATCCTTACCTCGGCTGCCCTGGTCACAACCGTCATCCTGGTTCTGATCACGAATGCGTTCGCATTTTCACAGTGGAGCATCACCAGCGGGCGCGTCGCCCTGCTCTTCTCGCTTGTGCTGGCGGTAACCTTCGGAATTGCTCTGCCCCTAAGAGCGCTCAACCGGCGTCGCGCCGCCCGCCAAGCTGAGGACATGTATCCCGAATTTAAGCAGCGCCTGGTGACATTTGCCGAGCGGGACGCCCAAAAGCGCGAGCCTTTCCTCGACCTCCTGGCGCTTGACACGCTCGACGTGGCGCAAAAGGCTGAGCCCAAGTCACTCGTTCCGGACGGCAGACTGGCGGCGTTTCTGGGCGCCGGAGCCGCGTCGCTCTGCGTTCTCCTGTGGTTGATTTTGGCCGGTCCGGGATACTTCGGGCACGGCGCCGCCCTTCTTTGGGCGGCTACTCCGCATGGCGGCTCGGCTCCTTTTTATGACATCCAAGTTGTCCCGGGCGACATCACCGTCCGGCGCAATTCCGATTTGATGGTGACCGCGGTCCTGATCGGCTTGCAGTCGGACAACGTGAGGCTGTACGCGCGCTATCAGAGCGCTTCCAAATGGGACCAGGTCCCCATGCGCCCTCAGACCGGAGGCTCGGGCTTTCAGTTCGTCTTCGCGGGCCTGCCCGAAAGCGTGGAATATTACGTCGAAGCCGGCCCCCTCGATTCAAAACACTTCAACATTCGCGTGCTCGATCTCCCGAGCGTGAAAAACGTCCGCGTGACGTATCGCTATCCCTCCTGGACGCATTTGCAAAACGTTACCGAGGAGCGCGGCGGCGACCTGCGCGCTGTTGAGGGCACAGAAGCAGACCTGGAAGTCGAAACCGACAAGCCTCTACGCGACGGCGTCCTGGTCCTGAACGACGAGCAGCAGATTCGCCTCTCGCCCGGCCAGGGGAACTTTTACAAGGGCACGATACGCATGGAAAAGGACGGCGTGTACCACGTCGCCGCTCTCGATCAAGGGCAGCCGGTGCGACTGTCGAATGATTTCTTCATTGAAGCGCGCAAAGCGGAGCCGCCGAACGTGATCATTGCGCGCCCCCTGCACGATTATCGCGCGAGCCCCATCGAGGAAGTGACCGTCGCGGTGAAGGCCGACGATGAATTCGGCCTCTCGGAGATGACGCTGCACTATTCGGTGAACGGCGGGGCCGAACAGACGCTGGATTTGCTCAAGCAGAAGGGCGCAAAGCAGGCCGACGGTTCCACATTGCTTTCTCTAGAGGATTTCAAGCTTGTGCCGGGCGACGTCGTCAGTCTCTACGCGATCGCCAAGGACGCGCACGCCGAGTCGCGTACCGACATTTCGTTTGTTCAAGCGGACCCGTTCGAGCGCGAATTCTCCCAGGCTCAGGCGATGGGCGGCGCAGGCGGGGGCGGCGGAGGGATGGGCGATCAGAACGACATCTCCCAGCGCGAAAAAGAAATCATCGCCGAAACCTGGAAGCATCAGGGCGATAAGAGAGCGACACAGCAAGAAGCGGCCGATGCGGCGAAATTCCTTTCCGGCGTCCAGGCCAAGCTGGGCGAGCAGGCGAGGTCCCTTGCCGGGCGCATGCAGAGCCGCGAGTTGTCGCATGAAAATGACGAATTCAGCAGCTTCGTGAAGGACATGAACGCGGCCGCCCAAGAGATGGGTCCAGCCTCCGAAAAATTGCAGCAGCAGAAGTGGCAGGAAGCCCTGCCCCACGAACAGAAGGCGCTCCAGAACCTGCTGCGCGCCGAAGCCACGTTCCGCCAGATTCAAGTTGCCTTCGGCAGCGCGGGCGGGGGAGCTGGAGGAGCCGGCGCCGGCCGTGACCTCGCCAGCCTCTTCGACCTTGAGCTGGACACCGAAAAAAATCAGTACGAGACCGCACAGACCGCGGGCTCCGCAAGCCAGCAGGAAAAGGCCATCGACGAGGCGTTGCAAAAACTCGATCAGCTCGCGCGCCGCCAGGAGGAGCTGGCGCAGCAGCACAACAACCAGCAAAGTTCCGAGCAACGCTGGCAGCAGGAAATGTTGCGCCGTCAAGCCGAAGAGCTGCAGCGCCAGATGGAGCAAATGGCGCGCAACAACGGCCAGGGCGGCTCGTCCTCAAGCTCACAGCAAGGGAACGCGCAGGGTAGCTCTGCCTCTGGTTCGTCCGGCCAGTCAGGCGCGGGAGGAAAATCAGGCGATCCGCGCGTGCAGCAGGCGCTCGACCGGCTCCGCCAGGCAACCGACGACATGCGCCGCGCAACTTCTCCCCAGCAAAGTGAGGCGGAAGCACGCCGCGCTGCCGATCGCCTGAAGGAAGCTAGCGGCTTGCTCGGCAGCATGCGCCAGCAGCAATCGGCGACGAAAATGGATTCACTCGCTGAGGAAGCCAGCCGTCTCCAGCAGCAAGAGCAGCAGCAAGCCGACCGCATTCGGCGGGCGTTCGGGCAAGGCTTCGGGGTGCAGCCCGGCGCGCAAGAGCGCAGGAATCTCGCCGAGGACCGCGACAAACTCGCCGCGGAGCTCGGCCAGATGGAAAAGAATTTGCAAGACACGGCGCGCGAGCTCGCTACGAATCATGAAAACGCGGCGTCGACGAAGCTTCGCGAAGCTCTTGGCGACATGCA
>JACXTT010007211.1_pt1 | contig 15718 bp, 12 predicted proteins | sample 9270951 | NCBI WGS metagenome assembly JACXTT01 (sample SAMN15532306, study PRJNA645909) | rock metagenome | isolation source: weathered quartz diorite | place: Puerto Rico | collected 2017-06-21 | reverse complement strand
GCCCCGGTGAAGAACCCCACGAAGGCGTTGTACTGCTGGGTGGCGCTGTTGGCCAGCACCTGGTCGGGCGGGGTCACCCGCACCCGCACCGGCCCTCGCTGCTGCGCCAGGGGCGGCAGCTGGGCAAAGCTCAAACAGGCTGTAAGAAGTAAGAATGCAGATAGTACAGAGACACCGCGGCGTACCATACACGCCTCCCAGGGGTTTTTGAGCAGAGGGGATGTGCTCAGGAGACTAATGATATCTCCTGCGCGGAAAAACTCAACCCCCTTGAGGGAGGGTGCTGGAGTACCGTTACCCCGCGGCGCGCGCCGCCGTTGCCGGTTTGGCAGCGCGCTTCTTTGTGCTGAAGGTCATGTGCTGCTTGTCCGCGTCCACCAGCACGTGTTCGCCCTGCACTACCTCGCCGTCGAGGATGCGCAGCGCCAGCGGATCCTGCACCAGCCGCTGGATGGCGCGCTTCAGCGGGCGCGCCCCGTACGCCGGCTCGTAGCCTTCTCGCAACAGCAGGTCGCGCGCTGCGCCGGTCAGCTCCAGGGTGATGCCACGCGCCGCCAGCAGGTTACGCACGTCGGCCAGGCGCAGCTCCACGATCTTGCTCAGCTGCTCCCTGCCCAGCGGGTTGAACACGAGGATGTCGTCCACCCGGTTCAGGAACTCCGGTTTGAAGTGCCCGCGCATCGCCTCCATCACCTGCTCCGAGGCCCGCGCGAAGGCCTCTTTCTTCTCCAGGTCCACGCCCTGCAGGAACGCCGCTCCCAGGTTCGAAGTCATGATGATGACCGTGTTCTTGAAGTCCACCACCCGGCCTTTGCCGTCGGTGAGCCGCCCGTCGTCCATGATCTGCAGCAGCACGTTGAACACATCCGGGTGCGCCTTCTCGATCTCGTCGAACAGCACTACGGTGTAGGGACGGCGCCGCACCTGCTCGGTCAGCTGCCCGCCCTCCTCGTAGCCCACGTAGCCCGGGGGCGCGCCGATGAGCCGCGCCACCGCGTGCTTCTCCATGTACTCGGACATGTCGATGCGCACCATGGCATGCTCGTCGTCGAACAGGAACTCAGCCAGCGCCCGCGCCAGCTCGGTCTTGCCCACGCCCGTCGGCCCCAGGAAGATGAATGAGCCGATGGGACGCCGCGGGTCGCTCAGCCCAGCGCGCGAGCGCCGGATGGCGTTGGCCACCCGCTCCAGCGCCGCGTCCTGGCCCAGCACCCGCTGCTGCAGGCGCGACTCCATCTCCACCAGCTTGCGCACCTCGCCCTCTAGCATCTTCGAGACCGGGATGCCGGTCCATTTGGAGACGATGCGCGCGATGTCCTCTTCGTCCACCTCTTCCTTCAGCAAGCGGCTCGCGCCTCCCTGCTTCTCCATCGCAGCCTGCAGCTTTTCCAGCTCGGCTTCCGACTGGCGCAGCAGCCCGTAGCGGATCTCCGCCACCCGCTGCAGGTTGCCCTTGCGCTCCTCGCGCTGCTCCTCCAGCTTCAGCTGCTCGATCTTCTCCTTCAGCGCCCGCACCCGCGCGATGGATTCTTTTTCCTTCTGCCAGCGCGCCTTCAGCGCGTTAGACTGCTCGCGCACCTGCGCCAGCTCCTTGTCCACCGCCTTGAGCCGCTCGCGCGAGCCGCTGTCGTCCTCGCGCTTCAGCGCCTGGCGCTCGATCTCCAGCTGCGTCGCCCGGCGCTCCATCTGGTCAATCTCGGTGGGCATGGAATCGATCTGGATGCGCAGCGAAGCCGCCGCCTCGTCCACCAGGTCAATGGCCTTGTCGGGCAGGAAGCGGTCCGAGATGTAGCGGTGCGAGAGCGTGGCCGCCGCCACGATGGCCGAGTCCTTGATGCGCACGCCGTGATGGACCTCGTAGCGCTCCTTCAGCCCGCGCAGGATGGCGATGGTGTCCTCCACATTGGGCTCGCCCACGTAGACCACCTGGAAGCGCCGCTCCAGCGCCGCGTCCTTCTCGATGTACTTGCGGTATTCGTTCAGGGTGGTGGCGCCGATGGCCCGCAGATCGCCCCGCGCCAGCGCCGGCTTGAGCATGTTGGAGGCGTCCATCGCCCCCTCCGCCGCCCCTGCGCCCACCAGGGTGTGCAGCTCGTCAATGAACAGGATGATCTGACCGTCGGACTCCTCGATCTCCTTCAGCACCGCCTTCACCCGGTCTTCGAACTCGCCGCGATATTTGGCGCCGGCGATGAGCGCGCCCAGGTCGAGCGCCACCAAGCGCTTCGAGCGCAATACCTCGGGCACGTCGCCCGAGACGATGCGCTGCGCCAGACCTTCCACGATGGCCGTCTTGCCCACGCCCGGCTCGCCGATGAGAACAGGATTGTTTTTCGTGCGTCGCGAAAGCACCTGGATCACGCGGCGCACCTCGTCGTCGCGCCCGATCACCGGGTCCAGCTTGCCGCGGCCGGCCAGCGCCGTCAGGTCGCGCGCGTAGCGCTCCAGCGCCTGATACTTTGCTTCCGGATTCGGGTCGGTCACCTTCTGCGTGCCGCGCACCGCGGTCAGCGCCTTCAGGATGGCCTCGCGCGTCGCCCCGTGGCGCTTCAGCGCCTGCCCGGCGGCGTCCTTCGAAAGCCCGGCCAGCGCCAACAGCAGGTGTTCGGTGGAGACGTACTCGTCCTTGAAGCTGTCCGCCTCGCGGAAGGCCTGCTCCACCGCCTTGCCCGCGCTCGCCGAAAGATTGGCCTGCATGGCGCCGCTGCCCGAGACCTTGGGCAGATTCTCCAGCTCCGCGCGCACCTCGCCGGCCAGCGTCTCGACCCGCGCGCCGATCTTCTCCAGCACCGGCGGAACAATGCCCTCCCGGTCGCCGAGCAGCGCGTCCAGGATGTGCAGCGGCAGGAGCTCAGGATTGCCGTGCTCGGAGGCAAGATGCCCCGCCTGCTGCACCGCCTCCTGCGCCTTCAGCGTCAGTTTGTCCCAGCGGATCGCCATATTCGTGTCTTCAAATCCCTATCATGCTACTAAAAAAAGGGAGGTGAACTCTCTTCGAGCCAGCCTCCCGTTGACCGCTTTTCGCGCTTGTCTTTGCTTATGCAGCCTGCGCTTTCTTGCTCTCGAGGGTCTTGGGGCCGCCTACGCTGATCTTCACCTGCTTGGGCTTCGCCTCCGCCCGCTTGGGCAGGGTCACCTTCAGCACGCCGGCCTCGTACTTGGCCTCGACCTTGCCCGTGTCCACCGAGTTGGGCAGGGTGAACGAGCGGGTGAAGCTTCCGAAGCGGCGCTCGATGCGATGGAAGTTCTCCTCTTTCTCTTCCTTCTCGAACTTTCGCTCGCCCTTCACGGTCAGGATGTTATTTTCCAGCCGAACGTCCAGGTCCTTCTCCTCCATCCCCGGCACCTCGAACTTCAGCACCAGCTTGTGGTCGTCCTCGTAGACGTCGGCCGCCGGCATGAAGCTCCCCGTGGCCGGCGCCTCATCGCCCCCGCGGGCGAAATCGGCCAGCACGCGGTTCATCCGGAACTGCAGGTCCCGGAACGGGTCCCAACGAGTGATATAGGTCATGGCTTTTCTCCTCTCATGAACTGGTGGTCGCGCAATCCGTGCGGTAGTTGATTACAAGTGCTTAGATGAATATATTAGTATATAAGAAGCATAAAATATTAGTGCATTATAATCATATATAAACGGTTATCATTCAATAACTTACGTTGATAGCTATGCCGTTATCCTTGGAGAATGAAGCATTTCAGGTAAGAGGTTTCTGGTATGGCGAGCGATACAGGATGGTCCTTCGCCTGGCCCCTTTTCTCCACGATTCTCATGATCCGGCGCGTGTCGGCGGCGGCTGAGGCCAGCATCGTCTGAAAGTCAGCCTCGGGAAGATGATAGGAGCACGAGCAGGTGATGAGCGTCCCGCCCGGGGCCAGCATCTTCATGGCGCGCAGGTTCAGTTCCTTGTAGCCGCGCACCGCGCTCTCCAGTTCGCGCTTGCTCTTGGCGAAGGCCGGCGGGTCGAGGACGATGGTTTCGTACTGCTTCCCTGCGGCGGCGTAGTCTTTCAGCAGGTCGAAGGCGTTGGCCTCCATCCACTCGATCTCCGGCCGGCCCTCGTTGCGATTGAGCGATTCGTTCTGCTCGGCCGTCTCCAGCGCGGGACGCGAGCTGTCCACCGCGGTCACCGCGCTGCTCCGCCGCGCCAGGTGCAGCGCGAAGCCGCCCTGGTAGCAGAAGACGTCGAGCGCGCGTCCGCGCGCGTGGTTCTCGGTCGCGGTGTAGTTCTCGCGCTGGTCGAGGAAGGCTCCCGTCTTCTGCCCTCCTGTCGCCTGGTAATGAAAGTTCACGCCGTTCATGGTGTAAGTCGTGGATGCCTTTGTGCCGTGCAGCAGGCCTCCGGCGCTCACCGGCAGCTGCTCGAGCTCGCGGATGCGCGGCTCGACCCGCTCCACCACACTCTTGATCCCGCCGACCTCGCAGAGCACATCCACCACCAGCTGCTTGCGCTCCGCCTGGTCCCAGGCCTGGGTAAGCGCCTGCAGGACGGCGACCTCGCCATAGCGGTCCACGATGAGGCCGGGCAGTCCGTCGGCCTCGCTGAAGACCAGACGGCAAGCGCTGGAATCGCGCACCACCTGCTCGCGGTAGCGGAAGGCCCCGCGCAGTCTCTCGCGCAGAAGGGAGTCGATCTGTTCGGCGGAAACCGGCTCGGCGGTCAGGAAACGCAGGGCGATCTGCGAGGCGCTGCTGTAGAACGCGGTGCCCAGCGGTTTGCCGCGCGCGTCCAGCACGCGCACCAGCGCGCCTGGCGGCAGGCCGTCGCCGGCGTTGACGTCCGAGCGGTAGACCCACACATGCCCGGCGCGCAGGCGCGCTGCGCCCCGGGGTGTGACCGCCACCTGGTTCGGGGAGAGGGTTTTCAGGGCGTCTTTTTCTGCAGCGCTTCCAGTTCGGTGCGCGCGCGGGCCGCGTTGGGACTGGCGGGCGACTCCTCCAGGAATAGCTTGTACTCCGCGATGGATTGGTTGTCCAAGTTCTTCTTGTGCAGGGCGCGCGCCGCCAGCAGGTGCACGATGGCGTACTGGCCGTGCGCCTGCGCGTGGACGCGGTGCGCGTTGTCGATCACGCTGTCCATTCGGCCCACCATGAACTCGGCCAAGGTGGCCAGGGCGAGGGCGTCGAGGTTCTCCGGTTCGGCGCTCAGGGCGCGGTCCAGGTAGCCCTCGGCGCGCGGATAGTTGCCCTCGCTGATGTCGAGGCGCGCCAGGTTCACCAGGGCCAGTGCCAGGTGGTCGTCGTTCTTCACCGCCGCCTCAAAAGCCTTGCGGCCATCGTCCTTCTTGCCGGTCCGCATGTAGACCACGCCCAGCCCGTTGTAGGCCCGCGCGTAGGTGGGATAGCTGCGAATGGCGTTGTCGAAGTGCCTGTGGGCATCGTCCATTTTCCCGTCGTTGAGCGAATCCATTCCCCTGTTGTACTCCCTCTTCGCGCCATCCGGGACGCTCAGGTCGCTCGCTGAAACCGTCTGGCCCGCGCCCTTCGGGGCTTGCTCGTCGGCTTTGTGTTTTCTCTTCACCTGGAACTGCTCGTTGTGCACCGTTTCGCGGAAGATGGTGAACGTCCCGCTGGTGTAGGACTGGATCTCGCTCCCGGTGATGGTGACGCGGAAGTCTCCCGATGCCACCCGGAACTCGACCGTTCCCAGGTCGTCGGTGAACGCCTGGTTGAGATAGTTCTCGGCGGCATTCTGCAGCTGCACGTTCAGCATCTTTCCCGCCGGATGGCCGTCCTCGTCATAGAAGATCTGGATCTTCAGTTGGGTCGTGGGGTTGGAGGAGTCTCTTTGCGCGGGCACTGCCAGGCAGAATGCCAGCAACAGCAGGAGGACGGGGATACGGCGTGGGAACATGGCGGTTCCCTCCTCTTGGGACCAGGCGGTTCAGTGCGCCACGGGGGCTGGTGCACCTTGGTCGGAGCTCTGGTCGGGGGCCTCGGTCTCGGTCCGGCCCTTGCGCTTGCGCGGACGCGACGGCGCGGGCTCCGGGGTATCGTGCGCCGCGTCGTGGAACAGGATGCGTCCGCAGGAGTCGCATGTCAAGAGCTCCTGCCCGGACCGCACCTCGTCGTACTTCTGCGGCCGCAGCATCACGTTGCAGGCCGAGCATTTCTGCTCGCGGACCTCGGCCAGCGCGTTGCCCCGCGCCTGCATCACGCGGTCGTAGTGCTCCAGCAGCGCCGGCTTCACGCCGCTGCGCAGCTCCGTGCGCCGCGCCTGCTGCTCCTCGAGCTCGCGCTGGTCCACTTCGGTGCGCGCCCGCGCCTCCGCCTGCTCCTTCTCGATCTCGCGGGTCTCTTCCTTCAGCTCCGCCTCGGCGTCGCGGATCTCCTTCTCCCGCGCCTCGCTCAGCAGCATCAGCTCCAGGATCTTGTCCTCGGTGGCGCGGATCTCTTTCTGGGCGAACTCGATCTCGTGCTGCAGCGCCTTGTACTGCTCGTTGGTCTTGACCTCCAGCGACTGGTCCCGGTATTTGGAGATCTTCGTCTGTTCGGCCTGAATGTTGGCTTCGTGCTGGCGCCTGGCAGCCTCGTCGGTCTTGGCCGCGCCCTTGGCCTTCTCCAGACGTGACTTGGTCCCGGCCAGCTTTTCTTCGATCACCGCCACCCGCTTGGGCAGCGCGGCGATCTCCTCTCTCAGGCGGCGGATCTCGCGGTCGGTGACTTCCAGGGCCTGGAGCTTTTCCAGTTCAGGGTGCATACGGAGTGGAAGGGGCTACGCCTTGATTCTAGCACGCGGCCGCGGATGGCATCGGCGGCCAGTGGACAGTTCTGGCTTTCCTGCATCGCTACGGTGATGCTCTAATGATTTCCCTGGTCATGAGGCACAGTGCAGGTAGCGGTTTGCATGGCCGTGTTTCCGGCGATATCGGCGGCGCTTGCGGTCAGGGTGTAGATGCGTCCTGTGCCGCTCCCCAGGCGCTCGGTGCGCAGTTGTACGACGCGCGGCTGCAGTCCGTCACCGCTGATGACGATATCGGGTTTGCTGGGGTCGGAGGGCTCGTTGCCGGCGCCGCTCACGCTGAACGAGGCCAGCCCAGGATAGAGACATTTGTATTCGCAGGAACAGTGATACTGATTGCGCATCCAATTTGAGGATCAAACGTAGTCACCAGGCCATCACCGGCAAAACAAGCGAACTGGCCCAAGCTGAACTTGCTCGTGACAAGCAAAAGAATTGCTGTGAACAAAGCTCTTTTTACAGACATACAAACACCTGCGACGCTCTTCGGATTGGACCTGCGGAGGAGTATTTAATGCACTTAGGGGAGAATTGAAGGTACGGTTTCAACGTGCTTATGTCAATAGAAGAGTCAAGCGCGAGCCGCCAGTGTACACTGCTAGGTTTCCTGCGAGGTTCTTGTGCGCTTGCATCGCTTGTCAGTGTTGCTTCTCGCTCTGTGCGCGATCGGCCCCTGTTCCGCTGCGCAGAACGCAGACCCGCTCACCATCGAGCGGATTTTCGCCGCCGGCGGCCTGACCGGCCGCGAGCCTTCGAGCATCGAGTGGAGCCCCGACGGCAAGCGCATCTCCTACGTCCTGCGCGACGACTCCGGCGAGCACGGCCAGCTCATGTACGTGGACGTCGCCACCGGCCAGTCCGCCGTCCTGGTCAGCGAGGAGAAGCTGAATTCCCTCCTAGCGCCCGCCTCCAAGCTCAAAGACGAGCGCGAGAAAGAGCGCCGCGCGCGCTACAGCGTCGCCGGCTACCACTGGGCGCCGGACGCGCGGCACATCCTCTTCGACTCCAACGGACAGCTCTGGCTCTACAGCCTCGACACCCAGACCGGCATCCCCTTCACCTCCACACCCGAGTCGAGCGGCGACCCCAAGTTCGCGCCCGACGGCTCCCGCATCGCCTACCTGCGCAAGCACAACCTCTACGTCCGCCCGATCTCCGGCGCCAAAGAGCGCGCGCTCACCCGCGACACCGATCCCAACCTGCTCAACGGCGAGGTTGACTGGCTCTACGCCGAGGAGCTCGACGTGCGCAGCAACTACTTCTGGTCGCCGGACAGCCGCCGCATCGTCTTCCTCCAGATGGACCAGACCCAGGTGCCCACGCACGCCATCGAGGACTTCATCCCTCCCCACCCCACCGTGGACAACCAGAAATATCCCCAGGCCGGCGAGCCCAATCCCGCCGTCCACCTCGGCGTGGTCGCGGCCGATGGCGGCCGCGTCCGCTGGATCACCCTGCCCGAGCAGAAGGAGGGCGAGGAAGATCCGTCGGTGGTTCCCGCCGGCTCCAGGCAGGACATCTACATCCCGCGCTTTGGATGGCTGAATGCGCAGGTCCTCTACGCCCTGGTCCTCAACCGCGCCCAGGACGAGCTCAAGCTCTATTTCATGGATGCCGGCTCGGGCCGCTCGCAGCTCGTGCTCGATGAGAAGGACGAGGCCTGGGTGGACGTCAACGACGATCTTCACTTCCTCTCATCGCAGCCCGGCGGCCGCCCCGACCAGTTCCTCTGGTCGAGCTGGCGCGACGGCCACACCCACCTTTATCTCTACCGCTTCAACGCCGCCGATCCCCTCAGCGGGCAGGCCAGCCTCGTGCGCCGGCTCACGAGCGGCGAGTGGGAGGTCACCGGCGTGCGCTCCGTGCAGGGCGGCCGCGTCTACTTCACCGGCAACAAGGACGACGCCCGCCAGCGCCAGCTCTACTCGGTCAAGCTCGATGGCAGCGGCTTCGCGCAAGTGACGGGCGCCGCCGGCACGCACGAAGTCACCATGTCCGATGGCGTAGCCGGCTTCTACATTGACCGTTACTCCTCGCTCATGTCGCCCGCGCGCGTTTCGCTCTGCCACGAAGGCGGCGCCTGCGAGGCCTTCTGGGAACCGCGCAGCGTCGCCGGTTTCAATCTCGCCGCGCCCCAAATGCTGGAGTTCAAGGCGGAAGACGGTACCGCCCTCTACGGCCAGCTCATTCTGCCCACAGGCACGCCTCCCGCCGGCGGATTCCCGCTGCTGCTCTATCCCTACGGCGGGCCGGGCGCGCAGACGGTGCGCAACGCCTGGGGCGGCAGCCGCTTTCTCTTCCATCAAATGCTGGCGCGCAACGGCGTCGCAGTGCTCACGGTGGACAACCGCGGCATGGCCGCCCGCGGACGCAAGTTCACCGCCGCGCTGCGCCGCAACTTCGGCGAGACCGAACTGAAAGACCAGCTCGCCGCCCTCGACCAAGCACTCCAACGTTTCCCGCAGCTGAATTCTAAGCGTCTCGGCTGGTGGGGATGGAGCTACGGCGGCTACATGACGCTCTTCGCCCTCACCCACTCGGACCGCTTCACCGCCGGCGTGGCCGTGGCGCCGGTCACCGACTGGCGCGACTACGACTCCACCTACACCGAGCGCTACATGGGCCTGCCGCAACAGAACAAAGACGGATACAAGAAAAGCTCGCCCGTCAACTTCGCCACCTCGCTGCACGGCGCATTGCTGATGGTCCACGGCACCGGCGACGACAACGTGCATCCCCAGAACACCCTCCAGATGACCCAGGCCTTCATCAACGCCGGCCGCCGTTTCGAGCTCATGCTCTACCCGCGCAAGACGCACTCCATCTCCGGCGCCGAGGCCCAGACCGACCTCTTCCACCGCATCCAGGACCACTTCGAGCGGCACCTGCTGGGCGCGCCGCCGGTGAAGCCGTGAGCCCTCGGCTCCAGCTCGGCGACTTCCAGCTCACCATCGTCAGCGACGGCAACTACTACCTCGACGGCGGCGTGCTGTTCAGCGTGGTTCCCAAACCGCTCTGGTCCAAGCGCATGCCGCCCGACGAACTGAACCGTATCGCCGTGGGCGAGAACTCGGTCATCGTCCGCACCGGCAAGAAAACCGTCCTCATCGAGACCGGCATCGGCAACAAGCTGAACGACAAGCTGAAGAAGATCTTCGATCCCAGAGAGAAGCTGCTCGAGAACCTGGCCGCCGCCGGCGTTCGGCCGGAACAGATTGACGTGGTCATCAATTCGCACCTGCACTTCGACCACTGCGGCTGGAACACGATTCGCAAAGAAGGAAAAATCGTCCCGACCTTTCCCAACGCGAAGTATTACGCGCCCCGGGGCGAGTGGGAGGTAGGACGCGAGCAGCGCGACCGCGCCCGAATCCGTTACATGAGCGAGAATTACGACCCGCTGATTGAATCCGGCCAGATGCAGCTATTGAGCGGCGGTGAAACCATCCTGCCCGGCATCTCGGTGCGTAACTATCCCGGCCACACCCGCGCCATGCAGGCCATCATTCTCGAGTCGGGCGGAAAGACTGCCTGCTACATCTCCGACCTCATCCCCACCACCCGCCACCTCGAGCCCACCTGGATGACCGCCTTCGACCTCTATCCGCTGGAGACCATCGAGAGCAAGAAGAAGTACTACGCCGAGTCCATCCCCGGACGCTGGCTCACCATTTTCACCCACGAACCCGACATCCCCTGGGCCTGCATCGAGCACGATGAAAAAGGAAACCTGGTGGCCCGCCCGCCGGAGTAGCGATTTACCGCAGAGGCGCTGAGACGCCGAGAAGCTTTGATTTGTCATGCTGACCCTGAGCGGAGCCGAAGGGGAAGCATCCCTACTGCGGCACGCTTCTTCGGCAATACGTGGAGCAGGGCTTCAGCCCTGCATCAAAACGCACTTCCCTTTTGAATTGTCATCCGAGCTTGAGGTGCAGGGGGGCGTCTGAGCCCGCTGCCGAAATCCTGAGCGAGCCCCGAATCCTCGGGGCGAGTCGAAGGAGCCCTTACCGTAGTCGAGGGACCTTGGTTTTTCTTAGGCTGTGAGAACCGCCGCTCTCTCGAAGAACCGGTCCACGTTGCCGAGGATCTCCGCCCCGCTGCGCGCCTCGTAGATGGACTTGCGCAGCGCGGCGCCGCCCGGGACACCGTGCGTGAACCAGGCCGCGAACTGCTTCATCTTGCCCTCGGCGCCCGGCATCTCCTCCTCGAGCAGCATCTCGAAGTAGGTGCGGATGAGCTGGTAGCGGTCGGCCTCCGTGGGCTGCGCGTAGCGGCCGGTGGCGGTGTACTCGGCGATCTGGCGGAAGATCCAGGGATTGGCCGGCGCGGTGCGGCCGATCATCACCGCGTCGCACCCGGTGGCCGCCACCATCGCCGCCGCGTCCTCCGGCGAGCGGATGTCGCCGTTGCCGATCACCGGGATGCGCACCGCTTGCTTCACCGCCGTGATCCACTCCCAACGCGCGTCGCCGCTGTAGCCCTGCTCGCGGGTGCGGGCGTGCAGCGCAAGAGCATCCAGGCCGCAGGACTCGGCCAGCCGCCCCAACTCGACGCACACGATGTGGTCGTCGCTCCAGCCCAGCCGGAACTTCACCGTGAACGGGATGCGCACCGCCGCGCGCACCCGCTCGAAGATCTTGCCGAGGTGCGGCAGGTCGCGCAGCAACCCCGAGCCGCCGTTGCACTTGACCACCTTCTTCGCCGGGCAGCCCAGGTTGATGTCCACCAGGTCGAAGCCCAGGCCCTCGACCAGGCGCGCCGCCTCCGCCATGACCTCGGGGTCGCTGCCGAAGAGCTGCGCCGAGACAGGGTGCTCGTCCTCGTAGAAGTGCAGGTAGCGGCGGGACTTCTTGTCGCGGTCGCGCAGCACGCCGTCGGCCGAGGTGAACTCGGTCATGATGAGGCCGCAGCCTGAGAGATTGCGGATGAAGCGGCGGAAGACGGTGTCCGTCACCCCCGCCATCGGCGCCAGGATGGTTGCCGGCGCGATGCGCACCCGCCCGATCTGGACAGACGCCGCCACCTGCGCGCGCAAGGTCGCAGCGGGCGCCACCGCGGGCTGGTCCCAAAACTTCTGCATGGGCTTATTCTAACGAGGCAGGAGTCCCTTGCGGAAATCTTGTTCAGAAGAACTGAATTGCAGGTTTGATCCGCGAGGATCCGCGTGAATCCGCGGCGTGATGTCTACTTCTTCTCCACCTTGGCGTACTTCTTGCGGAAGCGCTCCACGCGGCCGGCGGTGTCCACCAGCTTCTGCTTGCCGGTGAAGAAGGGATGGCAGGCGGAGCAGATCTCCACGCTGATGTCGCCTTTGTTGGTCGAGCGCGTCACAAAGTTGTTGCCACAGGCGCAGTGCACGCGCACCTCGTGGTAGTCGGGATGGATTCCGGCTTTCATGTGTCCTTAACCTCTTGTCGCGAAAACTTTATTTTATCGCAGGCCGCCGATTGCAGCAACCGCGGTGCAGCCCACCGCCAGGACGGTGTGGCACAGCCGCCCCCGGCTGTGCGCGTTTGGAGCGCGTGCGACCAAGCGCGCAGTCGAGGGACCTTGGGTTGCATATCCCTGCCTCGCGGCTTACACAGCACCGCCAGATCCTTCGCCACGCTCAGGATGACATCTTATTTCTTGACCAAAAGCTCTTACTCCGCGCCTCAGCGCCTCTGCGGTGAGTAATCGCCCGCTTTCCCACATTGCTTCCACAGAACCACCCGTCGTACAGTCAGGCTGATGTCCACCCAGGTCGCCACCTGTCCGCTCTGCGGAGGCACCGGCTGGAAGCCGCATGAAGGCGCCACTGGACGCCGCGTCACCCGCTGCGACTGCACCGCCGGCACCCGCGCCGCCCGCCTGCTGGAGCGCGCCCGCATCCCGGCGCGCTACGAGCACTGCGAGCTGGCCAGCTTCCACACCGAGATCGAAGGCGCGCGCCGCGGACTCTCGCCCGCCCGGTTGGCCGCCGGCCGCTTCGTCGAGGAGTATCCGCTGGAGCGCACCGGGCTGCTGCTCGTGGGCCCCATCGGCGTCGGTAAGACGCACCTTGCCGTGGGCATCCTGCGCGAGCTCATCCTCAGCAAGGGCATCGGCTGCCTCTTCTACGACTACCGCGAATTGCTCAAGGAGATCCAGAACTCCTACAACCCGAGCGTGCAGGCGACTGAGATGTCCATCCTGCAGCCGGTCTTTGACGCCGAGGTGCTGGTGCTCGACGAGCTCGGCGCCGTGAAGCCCACCGAGTGGGTCTGGGACACGGTGAGCCACATCCTCAACACCCGCTACAACCACAAGCGCACCACCATCATCACTACCAACTTCCCCGACGCACCCGCCGCCGGGGCCGTCCGCGATCTCACGTCGAAAGCGGCGCGCGAGGAGACCCTGGGCGACCGCATCGGCGAGCGCATGCGCTCCCGGCTGCACGAGATGTGCCGCATCGTCGAGATGTCCGGTGAGGACTTCCGCCAGCGCGCCGGCAGCGCCACCAAGCGCACCGCATTAGAATGAGGGCGTGCTCACGCACTCACTGGCCTTCGAGCCCGATGCCGGCGCGTCATTCTTCGAGCAGGTTCCCGCGGCGCCCGCCGTCTTTCTCCTGCGCGGCGATGAAGGCGATGCAGGCGAGCCTTACATCAGCAAGAGCGCCGGATTGCGGCGCCGCCTCGAGCGCCTGCTGGCGTCCGAGTCCACCGGCAAGCGGCTCAACCTGCGCGCCTCGACCCGCCGCGTCGAGTACAGCCTCACTGGCTCCGACTTTGAATCCACTCTGCTGCTTTACCGCCTGCTGCGCGAGAATTTTCCTGAGAGCTACCGCGACCGCCTTCGCCTGCGCCCCGCGCCGCTCATCCGGTTGAACCTGGATAATCCCTTTCCCCGCGCCTACGTCACGCGGCGCATCGCGCGGCTCGACGGCCGGTCGCGCTACTACGGGCCCTTCCCCTCGCGCGCCGCGGCGGAAAAATTTCTCGACGGCGCGCTGGATTTTTTCAAGATGCGCCGCTGCGACTTCGACCTCGCTCCCGACCCCGCCTTCCCCGGCTGTATCTACTCGGAGATGAAGATGTGCCTTGCGCCCTGCTTCAAGGGTTGCACCGACGATGAATACAAGCACGAGGTCGTCCGCGTGCAGGGTTTTCTGGAGACCAGCGGGGCCTCGCTTGTGCGCGAGACGGGCGCTGCCCGCGACAAAGCGTCAGAAGAATTGCAGTTCGAATCCGCCGCCGCGTTGCACGCCCGGATGGATAAGCTGCACGCGCTGCTCGGCCACGCCTCACTGCCCGAGATCGCGCGCCCGCTCGAGCGTCTCACCGGAGTCCTGATCCAGCCCTCGAGTAAAGACCAGACTTCGGCCCAGCCCAGCGCCGTCACTCTTTTTCGCCTCGACGGCGCCGCTCTCTCCCAGCCCGCGCAGTTCCCCGTGGAAGCGCATGCCCAGGCCGCGCCCGCGACGGCAGGCAAGCAACCGCAGTCCATGGAGTCGCGCGTCACGGCATTTCTCGCGGCCATGCCGCCCGCCCGCGCCGCATCCGCCGCCGAGCTGGTCGAGCACATCGCGCTGCTGCGCCGCTGGCACTACCGCACCCACAAGACGGGCGAGCTTTTTCTGTGCGACCAGCACGGCGAGCTGCCGCTGCGCCGCGTCGTGCGCGGCATCGGACGCGTCTTCCGCGGCGAGAAAGCGGATGAGAGCATCAACGCGCAGCGGTGATCAGACAAATCGTTGACGAAGTGTCATCCTGAGCGAGGCGCTTTGCGCCGAGTCGAAGTTGAGGCGCACAGCGGGCGTCTGAGCCCGTTGCCGAAATCCTGAGCGACTCGAGCGAATGCGAAGGGGAGTCGAAGGAGCTACGAAGGACCCCGAGGATGTTCCCCGCGCGATAGCAGCTTCAGGGAATTCCAACCAAACCCTTGACCCCTGTCATCTTGAGCGCGCGTCTTTCGCCCGCGTGTGATCGCATTACTCGCTGGGTCAATGAACCGCTGACGCGGTCTGCGCCGAGCCGGTATCGAGCGTGAGTGCGGTCTGCTGCTTGGTGAGCACGAACAGGCGCTTGCCGTCGGCGCTGAAGCGCATGAAGGCTGGGGAGCCGCCCAACATCCACTCGTCCAGCTTCCGCATCGAGGCCAGGTCGTAGAGCGCCAGGGCATCGTTCTCTCCCTCCACCGCCAGCAGCCCGGTGCGCGAGACCTCCGCCCGGTTGCCCGGCAGATGTCCCATCTGCTCGCCGCTCTCCAGCGCGTACACCAGCAGCCGGTTGTGGTTGTCATTGATCACCACGCGCCCCTGCGCGTACATCACGTCCTGGATACGGAACGACTCCTTGCCGGTGTCCAGCAGCATGCGCCCCATGGGCTTGCCGCTGCGCAGCTCGAGGACTTCGACGTAGTAGGTCCCTTTCTTGTCCTGCATGGCTTTGAAGCGCTCGCTCAGCGCCGGATTGTTGCGGATGGCCTCGTGCGCCGTTTTGGTTTTCGTCTCCCACACCAGCGCCAGCACTCCGTTGCCGCTGTCGGTGAATCGTTCGGGCGCCTCCCCGGGGACGGTGCGCGTCCACAGCACGCTCTGGTTGCGCGCGTCCTCCGCTTCCAGCGTCACGTCCTCCAGGGGGGAGCCGTCTTTCTTCTTCGGGCGCACCACCATCAGCACCGGGCCGCGCTGGCGGGCGTCCAGGTCCTTGTCCAGCGCCACGCCGGGCTCAGTGACCTTGCGCACCGGGTCCATGCGCGCGATGGTGCGCTCGGTCTCCTCGTACTTGGGAAAGTCGGCATACACCAGCCCGTCGGGCGCGAAGTAGGAGCCGCGGAAACCGCGCGAGAGGATCACGCGCGTGCCCTGCCGCAGGTCAAAGACCGCGCCGCGCGTGCGCGAGGAATAGGCCAGCCAGTTGAAGTCTTCCAAGATGTCGGCCGACCCCAGCCCGGCCAGCGGCGAGCTCGGCAACCTTACCCCCGCGATAGTTGTCGTCCCCGCGGGGGCCCGC
>JACXTT010007210.1_pt1 | contig 15718 bp, 20 predicted proteins | sample 9270951 | NCBI WGS metagenome assembly JACXTT01 (sample SAMN15532306, study PRJNA645909) | rock metagenome | isolation source: weathered quartz diorite | place: Puerto Rico | collected 2017-06-21 | reverse complement strand
AAGTCGCCAGCTCGGACGGCCAATCGTTCGCGAGCCAGCCCTATCCAGTGGATGCGATCATGTGCGGCGACCACGTGGTGTGGATCAACCGCAACATGGTGGAGGCGCAACTGTCGCTCCCGCTGGATACGGTCAGCCAGGCTGTCGCGCCGGTAACGCGCTGACCTGGGCGGCGCGAGCTACGGGCACTCTCTATGGAGGATCCTCGCTGCGACTTCTACGACTGGGTGAGCCATACCAGATGTGATCAGGCGGCACGTTGGGTGACGCATCAGAAGTCACAGGACGCGGGCCGTCACGAGCGTTATTATTGTCACCGGCATCGCCCGCCGCGGGCGCATCTCATCGGCGCGCCGGGTGCCGCGCAGGATCCCAAAGGACGAATGACCAAATAAGGAACGCGTGACGCCAGGGTTGCTGTGACTCCCAAGCGCTATTGGGCTCGGCTGCGGGCGGACATCGATCGCCCGCTGCGCCGTGGCGCGTGGTACCACGTGAAGAAGCTGGGGCCGCGTGAAGCACTCCTCGACGTGAGCGGCGAAGCCGTGGACGTGCCACGGCCACTGCTCGATATCATCAGTCGACCGCCGCACCGCTGGTCGGTCGTGCCGCGTCCCAAGAACCCGGCCCGGTTTCCCGGCGTGACCGAGTACGGGGTCTGCCCCAACTGCCGCGAGCGCGTGCCGCTCACCGAACGCCTGGCGGCGCTGCGGTGCCGGCACTGCAACGAAGTGTTCGACGTCGCCTGGGAGGAGCAGTACTTCCAGGGCGTCTAGGCCAGTCCCAATCGGCGCTGCAGGTGCGCCTGTACCGGCGGCGTGATGATCCCGCGCTTGACCGCATCCGCGAGCGCGGCGGTGGTGGCCGCGCGATCGGCGTCGATGCCCTTCTCCCGCAGCTCCTGAATGATCCGGGCCAGCCGGCTGTCGTACTCCTGCGGCTTGAGTTTTTCGGCATCCGACACCTGCTTCAGCTTCTCCAGCTCCTGCACAAAGCGCGCGATTGTGACCGGTGCCATTGACAACCTCCGTAGGGGTCTCAGGCCCATCAATCTAACCCGCAGGCGCGAGTCGGCTTGAGGTTTGACTTCCCTTCCGGGCTCCATTAGCCTGGGAGTCCCCCGAACCGGAAGGACGATGGCGAACGAAGCGGCATGGGCGGCGCGCCTGGCGCGCTACAAGGGCCCTGAGCTCAAGCGGAGCGTCTGGCAGCTCGCCAGCGCGACGGCACTGTTCGCCGGCGCCTGGGCGCTCATGTACCAGAGCCTGCGGGTCGGCTACTGGCTCACCCTGCTCCTGGCCGTGCCCGCCGCCTTCTTCCTCATCCGCCTGTTCATTATCCAGCACGACTGCGGCCACGCCGCCTTCTTCCGGTCGACGCGGGCGGCCGACATCGTCGGCTCGATCCTCGGCGTCCTTACGCTCACGCCATACCACTACTGGAAGAAGACCCACGCGCTCCACCACGCCACCTCGGGCAATCTCGAGCACCGCGGGTTCGGCGACATCGACACCCTGACGGTGGACGAGTACCTCGCCCGGTCGCGCTGGGAGCGGTTCAAGTATCGCGTGTATCGCCATCCGGCGGTGCTGTTCGGCGTGGGCGCGGTGCTGCACTTCTTCGTACGGCACCGGATTCCGACCATCGTGCCGCGCGAGTGGACGCGCGAGCGGCGCAGCATCTTCTGGACCGACGTCGGGTTGGCCGCGGCGATCGCGCTGATGGGAACGCTCGTCGGATTCCGGGAGTTCGCGCTGGTGCAGCTGCCCGTGACGCTCCTGTCCACGTCGCTCGGCGTATGGCTGTTTTACGTGCAACACCAGTTCGAGCCGACGTACTGGGAGCACGACGAGCGCTGGGCCTACGACGCCGCGGCGCTACAGGGCAGCTCGTATTACCGTCTGCCCAGGCTGCTCCAATGGGCCACCGGAAACATCGGGCTCCACCACATTCACCACCTGCACCCGCGGATCCCCAACTATCGCCTCCAGCAGGCGCTCGACGATCACGCGGAGCTGCGCCAGGTCCCGACGCTGACGCTGTGGGAAAGCTTCCGCTGCGTCCGTCTCACGTTGTGGGACGAGCGGGCGCGAAAGCTGGTACCGTTCGCGGCCGTCAGAACTTGACGATGTCCCGGCTCGCGACCTGACCCGCGCGCCTGAATCCCTCCGGCGGAATGAAGATCACGGGTCACGCGTTGGCTCAGCCGCGCAGTGCGGCGACCAGTCCGAGGACGGCGATGACGACACCCAGGGCGATCTTGGCCGCGGCGGCGGTCGCGCGACCCACCACGGCGCCCCACCCGACGCGCACCGCCGTCCCCGGTGTGCGGGACAGGGAGTACTCGAACACTAGCGCGCCGGCGAACGAACCGAGGAACGCGCCGATCATGCTCCCGACAATGGGCACGGGCACCCCCATCGCGGCGCCGACGATCCCGCCGACCAGCGCGCCCCACGCCGACCGGCGCGAGCCGCCGTACGTCCGCGCGAAGCGAAATCCCAGCCACCACTCGATGATCTCCCCCAGGAAAGCGAGGCCCAGGGCGACTCCGATGGTCGCGACCCCGACCGAGCGGAAGTCCGTGAGCCAGCCGTAGCCGACGATCCCCGCCACCATGACCCACAGCCCTGGCAGGCCGAGGGGAACGAGCACGAGTCCGAGGATGGTGCAGACGCCGAGTAGCAGGACAGGAAGGACGTGACTCATGGTCTCCTATGCCGTATCATCTTCTCATGGGCGACAAGGGCATGGAACAGCTGCGCTCGCTCTTGAAGAGCTACGACGAGCGTACCGCGAAGTTGCAGGTCGAGGTGAAGCCGGCACAAGACGAGGGCGAGCGGCGCCGGCGGGCGTGCGGCGATCGGCTGCGGACCATCGTGCGATCGGTGTTGGACCGATTCATGGACGCGCTCAAGAACGCCGGCCACGGAGCTGCCATCGAGGATGAGACTACCACCGCCGGTGCGTATCCCACTGTGGCGCTCACGTTCACGCCGCGCACGCCGGCGGGCACAGCGCTCGCCTCCACGCTTACGTTCAAGTGCGATCCCCGGCGCGGCATCGCGGTCGCGCGGGACATCAAACACTCCCCGACCAAGGGCCGGGCGGTCACGAGCAGCACCGACCGCATCGGGACGATGAAGGTGGAAGCCGTCTCGGTCGAGTGGGTCGAGACCAAGACGTTGAGCTTCATCGAGGCCGTGCTCAAGGTCAACTGAGTGTCTTGACCGGGCAGGGCTCCTCCCCTACCGTGGACCGTCTCCAACCCCTTGAGGCGACGATGGGCGTGCGCTCCGGCGGGCTATCCGCCTTTCTGGTCTTGCTGGTGGTGTCGGGTTGCGGCGGCGGCAGGCGCAGCGTGCTCGTGCCCCCGGCACTCGACCTGCGAAGCTACGGGAGGCTCGGTCTCGTCACCTTCACGGTGGAGAACGCCAAAGGCTCGCTCCACGAGTTCGCGACCGAGCGGTTCTCCGAGGACATGCTGGCGGCGCAACCCGGCATCGAAGTGCTCGAGCTCGGCACGCAGGACAGCTTACTGCGCCGTGTCGGGGAGAATGAGCTGGGCATCGCCGCGGCCCAGGAGCTCGGCAAACAGCGCGAGGTCGGCGCCGTGTTCGCAGGCCATCTCAAAGTCACCAATCCCAAGGGGACGGGCGGACTCGCGGGGCTCGTGACCCCGCACCTCGAGGCCACCGTGCGGGTGGACCTCACGGTGCGGCTGCTGTCGACTCGTTCTGGGGCCACCCTGTGGCGCTCGAGTGCCTGGGCGACCGAGCGGGTCGGTCATGTGGCGCTGGTGGGCGGCCAGCTCGACTTCTCCGCGAAGGATCCCAAAGAGGCGTACGGGCCGCTGGTGAACACGCTCATCCGTCTCGTCACGCAGGACATGCGGTCGACGTGGCAACAGCAATGAGCAATTAGCGATCAGGACGGCCGCGCGATCTCCTCGAAATCGCGCGCACTCAGCTCGAGCAGCGCTGCGCCCACGTTCTCTTCGAGGTGCTTCACGCTCGAGGTGCCGGGGATCGGGAGCATCACGGGCGAGCGCCGCAACAGCCACGCGATCGCCACCTGCGCGGGCGTCGCGTGCAGCCGGCCCGCAACCCTGGCGAGCGGGCTCGACGGGCGCAGCGCTGCGCCGGCACCAAGTGGGTTCCATGGCAGGAAGGCCATGTTCTCTCGCTCACAGTAGTCGAGCACGCTCTCATGCTGGCGGTCAATCGCGCTATAGCGGTTCTGCACCGAGACGATCGGCACGATCTTCCGGGCTCGCTCGATATCGTCGACCGAGACTTCCGAAAGGCCGACGTGGCGAACGTTGCCCTCCGCGTGCAGCCGCTTGAACACGCCGAGCTGGTCCGCGAGCGGCACTTCGGGATCGATCCGGTGCAGTTGGTAAAGGTCGATGCGCTCGAGCTTGAGCCGGCGCAGGCTGCCTTGGAACGCCGCCAGCAGGTGTTCCGGCCGCCCGTTCGTCCTCCACTGGCCGGGCCCGGGGCGCACGAAGCCGGCCTTGGTGGCGATCACCAGCCCTGGCGGGTAGGGGTGGAGCGCTTCCGCGATGAGCAGCTCGCTCACCTCGGGGCCGTAGGAGTCGGCGGTATCGATCAGGTTGACCCCGAGCTCGACGGCGCGGCGCAGCACGGCGATCGCCTCGCGCCGGTCCCGCGGCTCACCCCAGATCCCCTTGCCGGTAAGGCGCATGGCGCCGAAGCCGAGGCGGTGGACGGGTAGGTCGCCGCCCAGGGGAAACGTGCCGCTCTTGGCGGCGGAAGCCGCGGTTTCACTTGTTGAAGTCATGCGTTAGGAACCCGTCGGACGGTGTGCCGGTTCCGGTGGCGACGGCGCCACAGGCACGTCGTCAGCGCACCCCCGCCCCCCGCGCCGCCGCGAGCCTCGCCTGCTGCTCGGCCGAGAGCGTGTTCTTGATGTTGATCAGCAGCGAGATGTGGGCGCGCTTCACCTCGCGCTCCACGCCCAGCACTTCGTCGACCTGCGCAAGGGCCGCGGCCTGATCGACGGCCGGCTTTTCCAGGAGCGAGGCGAGACGCTGCGACTGCTCCTGCATACGCCACTGCAGATCCACCACCTTGCTCTGGAAATCCTGGATCGCCCTGGTGATGGCGGCGCGTTGCTCGGGGCGGAGGCCGATGTCCTGCTGGTGTTGCATCACCAGCTCCGGGGGAAACAGCACGCGGGCGAGCGGATCCTCAGGAGCCTGAGGCGGTTGCTGCGCCACCCCCGCCGCCGTCGCGACAACGAGCAGAGCCAAAGCCGGAACCAGGCAGATACGAAGTGTTCTCACAGAGTCCTCCGGTCGAGGCCCCGGGGCCCGAGCTGCGGGACGCTGCGCAGCAGCTCATCGCCGGGGAGATTGAGCAGGAAATCGGTGGGTGCTTGCCACCGTACGGTCGCGAGATCGATCTCCAGGCGGTCGCTCTTCTGCGCACGCCAGGTCGAGGCGACTACCACAGCTATCACCGCGACGACCACCGCGGCGACGAGCCTCAGGGTGCGGCGTCGCGCTACGCCCGCCCGGCGAGCGCGTGCCGCAGCAACGGTCGCCTGGAACGACGGACCGCCGGCTGCGTCTTCCCGGCGCAGCGCCGCGAAGGCCTGCTTGAGGTGCTGATCGTCACGCTCGATCATTCTGGCTCTTCCTCCAGCAGCTTCTTGAGCGCGGCCTTGCCACGCTCGTAGTGAGTGCGGGCGGTGCCCAAAGACACGCCCGCGACGGCGGCCGCCTCGGCGATCGTCAGGTCCTCGTAGAACACGAGATGCAGGACCTGGCGCTGGCGGGCCGACAATCGCCCGAGCGCACGCACCAGCCGGGCCGTTTCGTCGGCCCCGACGAGCGCCGCCGCGGGGTCGGGCCTGCCGTCCACCGCCTCCGGGCCGAGCAGTAACGACGCGAGCGGAAGCCAGCGCCGCAGCGCGGCCCGACGTCGCACTTCGCGCGCCGTCCGCGCGATCACGCCGAATACGAACGTGCGGAGGCTCGAGCGTCCGTCGAAGCGCGCGCGGCCGTCCAGGAGCTTCAAGTAGCTCGCCTGGAGCACGTCCTCGGCCGCGCTACGATCCCAGCCGCAGCAGCTCAACGCCCACCCGAACGCGGCGGCGTGCAGCTCCTCGAGCTCGGCCGGCAGGTCGGAAGGTGACATGAGGCTCGGTATCGACTAATGAGTGTTCGTAGAAGCTCGACTATATGACGCGGCATCCGCGCGCGGGGTGTCGCGTTCCCGCCCTACGATGCCGCATTTCCGCCCTACCCCGACCCCCTCGCGCGACCTAATCTGCGATATCGACCCCGACCGGAGGTTCGCCATGAAGACCACCGCATTCGCCGCCCTGCTCCCAATCGCGTTCTGCACGGTGCCCGGCATCTCCACCGCTCAGGACACCCTCGTCGTTCAGTACGCGGCGAAGCTGCTGTGCGGCGGGTCGAACCGTCGGGGGGTCGCGCCGGGCAGGTACTTCACGGCCGTGAATGTCCACAATCCGTACCGCGACTCGGTGTTGTTCCGCTACAAGTTCGCGCTCACCCGGCCGAACGCCGTACCGGGACCAATTACGCCCTGGACCGGCGCGACGCTCAAAAGCGATCAGGCGCTCGAGATCGAGTGCACCGACAGCCTGATGCGGATCGGGGGCGGATTCGCGAAAGGATTCGTTGTCGTGGAGACGCAGCGCGAGCTGGACGTCGTCGCTGTGTACACGGCGACGGCCGCGACGCGCATCCAGACGATGGCCATCGACCGCGTGCCGCCGAGGCGGACCGTCCTGCTGCCCTAGGGCTCGCCGACCTCGCGCCGGTGCAGCTGGCGCACGGTCTCGATGGTATCAGACTGGTCCGAGCGTTTGTCCGGGCGGTAGCGCACGATGCGCGCGAAGCGCAGCGCCAGACCACCCGAATAGGTGGGGCTCGCCTGGATGCCGTTGAACGCGACCTCCACGACCAGCTCGGGCCTCACGTACACCACGTGAGCGTCGCGTCGGGTCTCGAGCTCGAGCAGCTTGGCCGTCTGCGACTCGAGCATTTCGTCCGTCATCCCTTTGAACGTCTTCCCCAGCATCACGAACCCGCCGGCGTCCGCATCGCGGGCGCCGAGGTGGAGGTTCGAGAGCCGGCCGCGGCGGCGGCCATGGCCCCATTCGGCGGCGAGTACGACCAGGTCGAGTGTGTGGGCCGGCTTCACCTTGAGCCAGGCCGCGCCGCGCGCGCCCGCGTCGTAGCGCGCGCCGAGCGCTTTTGCCATCAGCCCTTCCTGGCCCGCCGCGATCGCCCGATCGAAGAACGCCTCGGCTTCGCCCGCGTCCGAGGTCACGAGGCGGGGCACCCGCTGCCCGGCCGGCACGGCCGCCGCGAGGGCGGCGAACCGCCGGGCATAGGGCTCGTCCAGGAGCGACGCGCCCTCGGCATGGAGCAAGTCAAAGAAGAACGGCGTGAGCGGCAACTCGGCGCGTAGCCGTGCGACATCGAGCTTCCGTCCGAAGCGGCGCATCGTCACCTGGAACGGCAAGGGCATGCCGTCCGGGCGCAGCGCGATCGCTTCACCGTCCAGGATCGCGTCGTTGAGTGGCAGCCGGCGGACCGCTTCTACGACCTCGGGCACCGCGCGCGTGACGTCGTTGAGCTGACGAGAAAACACGCGCACCTCATCGCCCGACTTGTGGACCTGGATGCGCGCGCCGTCGAGCTTGTGCTCGAACGCCGCCTCGCCGCCCAGGCGTGTCAGGGCGTCGGCCACGTCATCGGCGGCCTGGGCCAGCATCGGCTGGATCGGGTGGAACAGCTCCACGCGAAAGCTCGTGAGGCCGGCTGCTCCCTGGGTGAGGGCGGCCCGGGCGACGCGCCCCAGGTCGGCGGCGAGCATCGTCGCCCGGCGGACCGTCTCCGCGTCCAGCCCGGCCGCCCTCGCGACCGCCTCGGTCACGAGTCCCTCGAGCGCTCCCTGACGCAGCTCACCCATGAGCAGGCGCAGCAAGAAGTCCTGCTCCTCGGCCGTGCCCCGGGTGAGCAGGTCACCTAGGATCCGCTCTTTTTCCCGAGCGGAGCCCCTACCGGCCGCATTCGCGAGGCGTTGGAGCGCCGCATCCAGTGCGTCGAGCTCGAGGCTGGGAGCGTCGGCCGCGTGCTCGGGCTTTGCGGCCTGCAGGGTGGCGTAACCGATCCCGATCCGCCCCTGGCGGAGGGAACCCGACAGGAAGGCGATCGCGATCTCGATCTCTTCCGGGCTCGCGCGTTTCAGCAGGTCGGCGACGAGCGCGATCTTGGCGAGACGACCTTTCGTTTCCGCGACGCGGCGCGAGGTCTGGACCAGCTCATTGAGCAGCACGGGACACGCGTGCCGGCGTTAGAGGACCACATCGCCGCCCGGATCGGTGCCGCGCAAGCGTTCGAGCCGGTCGCACGCCTGCTGCAGGCGGCGCTCGCGCTCGGCGTCATCGATGGTCGCGCTGGACCAATCGGGCTGGCCGGCCGCGTCGAGCCGCACGCGCAGCACGAGGCCTTCGTGCACCCTCAGCGGGAGCGATCGCTTGAGGACATCGAGCCCAACGCCGTCGTCTCCGACCAGCACCGCGACGGCTCGCTCGAGCCGATCGACCGAGTAGAACGCCTCCCGCTCGGTCAATGACCGGCCCTTCAAGGTGCGAGGATCTTCCGGACGTTCGAGAGGATCGCCTCGAGCTGGCTGTCCACCCGGCGTTTCTCGAACAGCCGGCCGCGCAGCCAGGCGATGAGGGACCGCGGGGCCCACACGTCCCGCACCGTCACCGCGGTCGCTTCCGCGGCTCGGTCGAGCCGAAAGAACGTCTTCCAGCCGTTCCGCTCACCGCGCTCCACCCAGCCGAACGCGGTCGGCGGCGTGAAGTCCACGACCTCGAACTCGGTCGTGCGCTGACCGAACCGCACCTTGAAACGCACGCCCTTCTTGAGGGGCTTGTCGCTCTGGGTCCCGGCGCATCCAGGGAGCCACTCGGCCATGCGACTCGGGTCGGTGAGCAGGGCGAACACCCGCTCGATCGATACGGGGACGGTCTGGATGACGGTTCGGCTGACAGGGCGCATGAACGGGGCTCGAAGGTCGGTCTAGGCTCGCACCCGAATGCTGCGGTGTCAACCGGCTAACGCGTGAGCACGGGTAGATAGGCTTTCCACGGGCCTACGGCCGTCGTGTACTGCTTTGCCATCACGCGCGAGATCTGGGCGATGTGGCCCAAGTCGTGCACCACCCAAGACGCGAGCAGCTGCGAGAGCGTCACCTGACCCAGCTCGGGATGTCGGCCGCGCAGCGCCAACTGCTCCCGGGTCAGGTGCCACTGCCGCAGCGTCGCGAGACCTTCAGCGCGCAGCTCAGCGAATCGATCGAGCCGCTGCTGGAGCGACCAGCCGGCGAAGCGCCGCGCCTGCGCGAACCGGTCGAACGGCTCGAACGGCTGCGATTCCCCCTTGCTGAGGATGATCTTCGCCCGCGGGATCCAGTCGGTTTCTTCGCCGTGAATCAGGTGGCCGACCACATCCTGCGGGCTCCACGTGTCGGGACCCTCGTTGGCGCTGGTCCAGGGCGCGGGGAGACCGGAGAGCAGCTCCCGCAGTGTCGCCGGCGTGCGGCTGAGGACTGCCAACCCTTTGTCGAGATCGAATTCCATCACAGGTTCATCCGTTTCAGAAATGCGGCGTAGCGCGGCTCATCCCGCACGACGTCGAAGATCGGGTCGACCTTCATGTAGGTCAGCCAGCCCCGGCGGTCTTCGTATGCGCGGTCCAGCCAGTGGAACACCTGATCCATGTTCTTCAAGCCGAGATGCGCGATGCACAAGGCGACCGGTGTCACGTACCGCTCGCGCGCGCGGGCTTCGAGCTCGGCGACGATGGCCTCCGCCTCGGGACGCCGCCCGCTCAGGGCCAGCACGTGGGCCACGCCCGCGGTCGCGTACGACAGGTCGGGTGAGAGGGTAATCGCCTCGCGGAACGCGTGCTCCGCCTCGGCATAGGCCCTCTGTTGCATGAGCACCAGGCCCATCACCCGGTAGGTGTCTTCCGACGTGGGGTTCATCGCGACGGCGCGCCGCAGATGGTACAGCGCCTGGTCGTAGCGTCGGGTGTAGTAACTGATCCAGCCCACGCCGCGTCGCACCGAGAGCGACGACGGGTCGAGCTCGACCGCCGTCAGCACTTCCGCCATCGCCTGATCCGCCTGCCCGTTCACGACCAGCAAGTGCGCAAGCCAGTGGTGCGCCGTCGCAAAGCCCGGGTTCAGCTGGAGCGCTCGGGCGTACTCGCGCATCGCTCCCGCCCAATCCCAGTCGTACACGTGCAGCACCCAGGCGAGCGACGTGTGGGCCTCGGGCAGACTCTCGTCCAGGGCCAGCGCCTTGAGCGCGTATTCGCGTGCGAGCCGGTACCCATCGGTGACGGGCACGCTGCGGTAATCCACCTGGAGTGCGTACGCGTCCGACAGGCCGGAGTACGCGAGCGCGTAGTCGGGATCGTGGGCGATCGCCTGCTTGAAGAAGGAGATCGCCTCGAGCACGCCCTCTTGGCTGCGCTTGTTCCAGCAGTAGCGCCCCTTCAGGTACAGCGAGTACGCCTGGAGGTTGTGAGTGTAGCGCTGCGGCGTCGGATCGGCGATGTCGGCCAGGAATGTGGTGCGCAGCGTGCTGACGATGGTTCGCGCGATCTCGTCCTGGATCACGAACACGTCGTCCAGTGCGCGATCGTACCGTTCGGACCACAACGTGCGTCCGTCGTCTGCAGCGGCGAGCTGGGCGGTGATGCGCAGCCGGTCCCCGGACTTCCGCACCGTCCCCTCCAGCACGGCGGAGACTCCGAGCAGCGCCCCGATGGCGCGGATATCCTGCGGCTTTCCCTTCAGGGCGAAGGCGGATGTGCGAGAGGCGATGCGCAGGCCGTCGACCTTGGTGAGGGCGTTGATCAGCTCGTCGCTGATGCCATCGCTCAGATATTCGTTCTCCGGGTCGGCGCTGGCGTTCACGAACGGCAGCACCGCGATGGAGCGCGTCCTGCTTACGAGCGACGGTACGGCCGCGGCTCGCGTGTCTTCCAGCGCCGCCGTGAACTCCGCGACGGTCTGGAACCGGTCTGCCGGTGCCTTCGCGAGCGCGCGCTGGAGCGCCTGCTCGACCGCCGCCGGCACGTCGGGCCGGTGCGCGCGGAGCGGCGCGGGGGGCTCGCTCAGGTGCCGCGCGATGATGACGCGGGCGCTCGTTCCTGAAAACGGCGGCGCCCCGGCCAACGCTTCGTAGATCACGCAGGCGAGCGCGTACTCGTCGCAGCGGCCGTCCAGCTCGCGATCGCCCGCCGCTTGCTCGGGACTCATGTAATCCGGCGTCCCGATGGCGAGCCCGACCTCGGTGACGTGGTCGCCACCCGCCTGGAAGATGGCGCGCGCGATCCCGAAGTCGGCGAGCACCGCGTGCCCGTCGGCGAGGAGCACGTTTTCTGGCTTGACGTCCCGATGAACGAACCCCTCGCGGTGCGCGTAGTCGAGTCCCGCGCCCAGCTCCCGAGCGATGCGCAGGGCGTCCTTGAGCGAGAGCCGCTTCTCGCGCACGAGGCGCTCGCGCAGCGATTCCCCGCGGACGTATGGCATCACGTAGTAGAGGGATCCCGCCGCCTGGCCGGAATCGATGAGTGGGAGCACGTGGGGGTGGGTGAGCCGCGCGGCGATCGCGATCTCTCGCAAGAACCGCTCCGCGCCGATCGCGGCCGCGACGTCGGACCGCAGCACCTTGATCGCGACCTGGCGGCTGTGCCGGAGGTCCTGCGCGACGTACACGGTGGCCATCCCGCCGCGGCCTAGCTCACGGTCGATCGTGTAGCGATCGCCGAGGGCGGCCGAGAGTGCTTCCCGCACGCGCTCCAGCGAGGCACGCTCCATAGATGAAGAAAGTTATCCGGCCTTGCGCCCGGGGTCACCGGGTCTTTGTTTCTCCAACGATGCGCCGGACCGTGGCCCTCCTCGCGCCGCTCCTGGCTGCGCCGCTCCCGGCGCGGGGCGCGTGGGTATCGCGAGCCGACAGCGGCCGTCGGGTCGCGCAGACAGCGGCGGGTCATTGAAACGGCGCGCGGCGATCGGCGTCATGGCGGCAAGCGCCGCCGCGGTCATGTTGCGGCGGCCGCCCTCGGCCATCGCTCGCGCCACCCCCGTCACCAAGCCGATCCCGTCCAGCGGCGAGAAGATCCCCGTCGTCGGCTTGGGGAGCTGGATCACCTTCAACGTAGGCGACGACCCGGAGCTGCGCGACGAGTGCGCCGCCGTGATGCGAGCGTTCTTCCAGGAGGGGGGCCGTCTCATCGACTCCTCACCGATGTACGGTTCCTCGCAGGGTGTCATCGGCTACGGACTCGCCAAGCTGGGCCGCCCTGCGACGCTGTTTGCGGCCGACAAAGTCTGGATCTCGTCCGGCTCGCGGGGGCCGCAACAGATCGAAGAATCCCGGACACTGTGGGGTGTCCCGCGGTTCGATCTGCTGCAGGTGCACAACCTACTCGACTGGGAGGACCACCTGCCCACACTGTTCGCCATGAAGGCCGAGGGTCGAGTCCGCTACGTGGGTGTCACCACGTCGGAGGGTCGCCGCCACGGCGAGATGGAAAAGATCATGAGAAGTCAGCCGATCGACTTCGTGCAGGTCACCTACAACGCGCTCGATCGCGAGGTCGAGGAGCGCATCCTCCCGCTCGCCCAGGAGCGCCGCATCGCGGTCATTGCCAACCGGCCGTTCCGGCAGGGGGCGCTCATCCGGCAGTTCGAGCGCCACAGCCTTCCCGCCTGGGCCTCGGCGCTGGGCGCGGCCAGCTGGGCGCAGTTCCTCCTCAAGTTCATCGTCTCACACCCGGCCATCACCTGTGCCATTCCGGCGACCAGCAAGGTCGCACACGTGGTGGAGAACCTCAGCGCCGCTGCCGGACCGTTGCCTGACGCCGAGCTGCGTCGCCGCATGGCAGCTTACGTCGAGTCGCTCTGATGTCCGAGTGGTGGAAATACCACATTTCGGACTTCCTGCTGTTCTCGCCCCGGACTTACTACCGGATGATCGAGCGCCACAACGAGGCGGTGTGGCCGGGGCAACTCGCAACGCTGGCGCTGGGCGTCGTCATTCTTGCGCTCTTGTACCGGCCGGCGCCGGAGCGCCGGCGGATCGTCGCCGGCATCGTCGCCGTGCTGTGGGCGTTCGTGGCGTGGGCGTTCCTGTGGAAGCGATACGCCACCATCAATTGGGCGGCGACCTATTTCGCATGGCTGTTCGCCATCGAATCGCTGCTCTTGGCGAGGCTCACTTTTCGACTCAGGCGCGATTTCGCCGGCAGAGTGGGCGTGGGTCTGTTCCTGTTTTCCCTGGCAGTCTACCCGCTGCTCGCTCCCCTCTTGGGACGCGGTTGGAGGCAGGCGGAGCTGTTCGGCGTGGCGCCGGATCCGACGGTGCTCGCAACGCTCGGCCTCCTTCTCATGGCGGAGCAGTCTCCCCGTTGGTGGACCTTGCTCGTGCCGCTGGCCTGGTGTCTCGTGAGCGGCGCGCTGCTCTGGGCCATGGGGTCTCCGGAAGTCTGGATCCTCGGTATGGCGGCGATTCTCGCGTTAGGCGCCCGTCGCATCCAGCGTGCCGCGCCTCAACCCTTGGCCTGACCGGCCCTTTCGAGCTGCGCGAGCTTCATGCTGTCGAGCAGCTTGCGCAGCGCCGCCGCATCGTCCGTCAGGTAACCCTCGAGCTGGACGATGAAGCGGTTCCCCACCAGGACCGAGATCTCGCACGACTTGTTCTCGGGCGTCGTCGTCGCTTGCTCCAGTCCCTTGTACTGATTCTGGACCTTGATGGTCTTCTTGTAGCCCTCGTCGGTCTCCTCGTTCACGTCCATCGCGAAGCCAACGGCCGCGAGGCCGCCGGCCGGGTTGCCGGCGAGATCGGTCACGGTGACCGTGATGGAGGGTGTGCCTCCTTCCTGCTCCGCTTGTCGCTCGTACACGACCTTCGCCTCCGAGGACGACATGCCCATGGCGGAGCTCGTCTGACCGGTGGGTCTCTTGCGGATGTACCCGGGCAGCTCTACGGTGGGCAGGAAGGTTTGCAGCGTTTTGAAGTTGACGACCGTCTGCTGCGCCGGCGTGGGCGTCGCGACTGCTACGAGAAGCGCGACGGTGACCGGCATCGTGCCTCGAGTGCCGGACTGCATACATGCCTCCAGGTGGGAAGCCCGCTGCTGAGTACGACAATTCTACCGCGAAATCCACCGCTCGCGAGCGTGCGTTATTGCGCCGCCCGGGGATCGAGTGAGAACTTGAGGCCCATGCTCCGTCCCTTCGCCCTGGTCGGTCTCCTCATCCCCGCAGCCCTGGCGGCCCAGGCAACGCCGTGCATTTCGCGGCGCTCGGGGAGTGTTCCTGCGGCCTACGCTGACGTCGTCGCCCGCGAGCGCACACTCGTGTGCCAGCGACTCGCGGCCAAGATCCCCGGGGTGCAGGTGGCCGTGGCGGTGAATGGGAAGGTGGTGTGGTCTGAGGGGTTCGGGTACGCCGACGCCGAGCGCCGGCAGCCCGTCACGCGCGAGACGCAGTTCCGAATCGGGAGCGTATCGAAGCCGCTCACGGCCACCGCCGTCGCTCTGTTGTACGAGCAGGGAAAGCTCGACCTCGACGTACCGGTGCAACGCTACGTGCCGTCGTTCCCGGACAAGGGCTACCCCATCACCACCCGGCAGCTCGCCGGCCACCTCGCCGGCATCCGGCATTACAAGGACCAAGAGTTTCTCTCGAACCGCCGCTACGCCAGCGTGCTCGACGGGCTCAAGATCTTCCAGGACGACTCGCTGCTGTTCCCGCCCGGCACGCGCTTCTCGTATACGAGCTACGGATGGAATCTCGTCTCGGCGGTAGTGGAGGGCGCATCGGGGGACGACTTCCTGCACTACATGTCGGCCCACGTGTTTCGCCCGCTCGGCCTGACCCACACGGCCCCTGACCGCGTGGACAGCCTGATACCGGGCCGCACCCAGTTTTACGATCGCGACAGCGCGGGGAGTTTTCACATCGCCCCCGCCGTGGACAACAGCTACAAGTGGGCGGGCGGCGGGTTCGTCTCCAGCGCCGAAGACCTGGTGAAGTTTGGGTCCGCGCTACTCCAGCCGGGCCTCCTGAAGCCCGAGACGCTGGACCTGTTATTCACGTCGCAGCGCACCAGCGCGGGGGAGGAGACGGGTTACGGAATCGGCTGGTTCCTGAGGACCGACAGCTTAGGGCGTCGCTGGGCGTTCCACGGCGGCGGCTCAGTGGGCGGGACGGCGGCCCTCGGCCTGGATCGTGATTCCCGAGTGGTCGTCGCCATCCTCGCGAATCTGTCGAACGCGCCGCTCGACCCGGCCCAGGAGATCGAAGCAGCGTTTGATCGGGAGGAGGTATCCCATGGTCCGTGATGCGCGGCTGAAGGCTGCTTTGGGTGCGGAACTTGCTCACTCGCGCACGGCCGGGCTAGCTTGGTCCGGCAAGGAAGCGCGAGGAGATTGCATGAGCGCCATCGATGACGCACAGCAGGCCAACCGGCGTTTCGCCCAGGACTTTCGACTGGGCCCGCTGCCCATGCGCCCCGCCAAGAAGCTCGCCATCGTCGCCTGCATGGACGCGCGCCTGACGATCGAGCCGGCGTTGGGCTTGCAGCCGGGAGACGCTCACATCATCCGCAACGCGGGCGGCATCGT
>JACXTT010007209.1_pt1 | contig 15718 bp, 14 predicted proteins | sample 9270951 | NCBI WGS metagenome assembly JACXTT01 (sample SAMN15532306, study PRJNA645909) | rock metagenome | isolation source: weathered quartz diorite | place: Puerto Rico | collected 2017-06-21 | reverse complement strand
TTTTCCGTGATGGTGACTGCGGAATGGCATGTCGCGATAGGTAATCTTGTGCGCTAGCCTTTTGTACCCGGTGACGTGCTTGGCCGGGGTCATCTGGAGAAAGACATGATGCGGATCGATTTTCTAAGCGACGACTGGGTGAAAAACCAGCAGAAGGCAGGAAAGCTTTCTCTCCCGCACGTCGTGGGTCCGGAAGGAATCCTGCTGACAGCACCATCGGAAGAACTAGGCAAATTTGCCATCGAACACTCGGAAGACAAAGAAGCATTCTCGGAGCAATTCATTTTCAAACGGAAGAAGTAGCCGCACCGGCCAGGTCGTGACCAGATTAGCCGTTCGCGGCAGTGGAAGAATGTCCGCCGAGCAGAAGGTTTCTCAGTTGTTCCGAGTCGGAAGTCGGTGCGTAGCAGGTGTTGCCGACACAGACCAGAGCGAGGGCTTGGTCCTGTGGAAGATGGGGGATTGTTTCGCCTAGAGCGGTCGGCAAACTGGAGGGCTTCATGTCCGGCAAAATACGCAGAACGGATTTGCCGAGACGGAAAACGGAGTTTGCAGCGGATTCGAGAGCTTCGCTACACGAATCATTCGGTGCGCCAAGAATCACGACTTGCGGCGGGTGATGCGCGAAGAGCAGCGCCGCCAAGCCGTAAGTTGCGGCAAACATGCCGTATTGGGGCGCGATGCCGGCGAAGGCCTCCAGGGTTTTCTGGGCCCACGCAAGATATTTCGGTTCGTTGCTGAACGAGTGCAGCCGAATCAGGGCAATCGCAGCGACGGAGTTGGCTCCCGGCGTGGGTGAGTCCTGGAACGGCTTGCGGCGAATTTCGAGACCGCCCATCGGCGGAGCGTCTGATGAACGGTCGAAAAAGCCGCCGCGTTCGGGATCGCCGTATTTTTCGATGGTGAAGTCCATGGTGCGCTGTGCGGCGCGCATATAGCGGCCGTCCAGCGTCGCCTCGTAGGCGTCGAGTAAGGCCAAAACGCCAAAGACCTGGTCATCAAGTGAACCTTGGAGTGCAGGAGGGCCGATGCGGTGCGCGAAGCCCTTTTCCTGCGACCATGCTGCACTCAGCATGCGATCCAGGGTTTTCAGCGCAAACGCTTTACAACTCAATCCCAGCGCGTCCCGCAGAGTGCGGGCCGCCTCCAGATAGGCCGAGACGAACATCGCGTTCCAGCCGGCATACATTGTTTCGTCGATGTACGGCGTCGGCCGAGGCCGACGCGCCGCCAGCAGTTTTTCTTTGCCGTATGCAATGGTCTGCCGCACGACGGATTCGTCGATTGCCAATTGCGCGGCGATTTCTTTCGGTTCGCGAGCTACCCACAAGACGTTTTTCGCGGGATTGTGGTGCATCTCGCCGTGCGCTTCGACATCGTAGTACAACTCCATGATCCGGGCTTCGTCTGCGAGCAAGACAGCGCGCAGTTCGTCCAGTGTCCAGGTGAAATAGTCGCCGTCGTCGTCCAGCGAATAGTCGGCATCCTGGCTGGCATAAAACCCGCCCAGGTGCTGGTCGGAAAGAACTTCGTTGACCCAGTGAATGATGGACTGTGCGGTCTGCTTGACCAGCGGATTCTGCGTCACTTGCCAGCCGCGCAAATAATTCTTTAGCAGCTCGGAGTTGTCGTAGGACATTTTCTCGAAGTGCGGAACGAGCCACTTTTCATCCACGGAGTAACGATGAAAGCCGCCAGCAAGCTGGTCGTAGACGCCGCCGCGCGCCATTTTCTCTAGAGTGGTTTCGGCCATGGCTAGCAGGTGCTTGCCGCGGTCCGCGCCTCCGGCGGATACCCGCCGATATTGCTCGAGGATCAAATCAATCGAAGAACAGTGTGGAAATTTCGGCGCTTTGCCGAAGCCGCCGTGCCGGATGTCGAACAGCTGGGTCAAAGAACCGATTTGCGAGTCCGCGACCGCGGCATCGAATGCGCCATGCGCGCCGGTGAAAATCTCCGACTGCGCCACCGCTTCAGAAAGCGACTCTGCCGCCCGCACCAAGTCGGCGCGACGGCCTTTGAACGAATCGGCCACGGCCAACAGGACGCGGCGAAAGCCGGGCCTGCCGAACTGATCTTCTGGCGGAAAATAGGTGCCACCAAAAAACGGCTTGCCGTCAGGAAGCAAAAAGCCCGTCAACGGCCAGCCGCCCTGGCCGGAGATGGTGCTGATGGCGGACTGGTAGCGCGAATCCACGTCGGGCCGCTCGTCGCGGTCCACTTTGATGGCCACAAAATGTTCGTTGATGATTTTGGCGATGACCGGATTTTCGTAGCTCTCGCGGTCAATGACGTGGCACCAGTGGCACCACACCGCGCCGATGTCGAGCAGTATCGGTTTGTCCTCGGCCTTGGCGTGCGCGAAGGCTTCGTCGTTCCATTCGTGCCAGTCAATCGGCTGGTGCGCCGAGGAACGGAGGTACGGGCTAGTGGAATTCTGCAGACGGTTCGCTGGATGCTCGGTCAAGAATGCTCGCTTTGAATCTAAGCAACTCGCAGAAGTGAACTCTGGCGTTATTGCACGGTGTCGTTGGGCCCCAGGTCGCGCGGATCGATCGGCTTGCGGCCCGCGAAGCCTTCATCCTGGCGATGATAGTAGCGAATGCGATCTTCGCCGAGTTTCCAGCAGAGATAGACCTCTTCGTTATTAATGATCGAAGGAAAATCGAGCAGCCCGATGTCCAGGTCCTTGATCACGCAGCCGGTTTCCAGAATCTTGTCCAGCGAAGATTTCAGCGTCTCGGCCAGCCGCGTATGCTCGCGCCGCAGCTTGGCCAGCGACTCGTAAGGTACGATGACTCCACCCATCATCATAATTCGCGCTGCGACCGCGGAAAGGTCGTTGTCGAGTCCGGACAGTTTCTTGCGGCATTCGATCGCTTCGACCAGAAACGGCTCGATTTCCCGGCGCGCCCGTTCCGCTTCGGTCAGCGTGAACAGGCGCTGCTCTGGTTCCGGCGTTTCGTCCTGCGGCAGATCATCGTCTTCGTCGGCCATGGGTCTCCCCTGGGCGCAAACCTGGGGACTGATTTGATGCTAGCTCAAACAGAGCATGCGGTCGAGTGCAGTTCGGGCGAATTTGCGCGTGCGGTCATCCACTGATATCTGGTTGACGATTTTGCCGGCGGCCAGGTTTTCCAGCGCCCACAGCAGATGCACCGGCGTGATGCGGTACATGGTAGTGCACACGCATACGCTGGAATCGAGCGACATGACCATGCGATCGGCCAGCTCCTTGCGCAGACGGTTGACCATATGAATTTCTGTGCCGACGGCCCACTGAGTCCCCGGCGCCGCGGCTTTTACGGACTTTATGATTCCTTCGGTTGAGCCGATTTCGTCCGCGGCTTGCGCGACTTCGAACCGGCATTCCGGATGAACGATCACACGAATTCCCGGGTGCTTGCGGCGCACCGTAGCGACGTGTTCGGGTGTAAACCGCTGATGCACGGAGCAGTAGCCCTTCCACAAAATGACTTTGGCTCTGGCGATCGCTTCCGGTGGGTTTCCGCCGAGTTCTTCGTACGGATTCCAAACGATCATTTCGTCGAGCGGAATGCCCATACGGAAACCGGTATTGCGCCCAAGATGTTCGTCGGGCAGGAACAGAATTTTTTCGCCGCGTTCGAAAGCCCACTTCATGACCTTTGCGGCATTCGAACTGGTGCAGACCGCACCGCCGCTTTCGCCAGTGAAGGACTTGATCGCGGCCGTGGAATTCATGTAAGTGACCGGAATGATCTTCTTGGTATCGGTAACAGCTGCCAGCTCGCTCCAGCAGGCTTCCACCTGGCCGATGTCGGCCATGTCGGCCATGGAGCAGCCAGCACTTAGATCTGGCAGCACGACTACTTGATTGCCGCGGCGCAGAATGTCCGCGCTCTCCGCCATGAAGTGCACGCCGCAAAAGACGATGAATTTGGCTTCAGCTTCGGCGGACTGTTGGGACGGCTTCATGGAATCGCCGCGAAAGTCGGCGAACTTCACAACCTCGTCGCGCTGGTAGTGGGGGCCGAGGATCACCACGTCTTGGCCGAGCTTGGCTTTGGCCGCGGTAATGCGCTCGTCCAGAGTGTTGTCCGGAACGAGCAGGTAGTTGTCAAAATCGCAGCCGACGCCTTTTTCCACTTCCGGAGCGCGCAAGGTATCGGGCTGCTCGACTCCGATCAGCGTAGGTGATTTCGAAATTGTAGTGAGGTTGCTCATGCTTTGGCTTTGCCTGGCCTAGCCGCCGATGAAAACCATGGTCCGCGACGGCGGCACAAAATCAGGCTCGTTGATGCGGTGCCCTTTTTCCTTCTCGCTCACAACCGAGCGGATGTAGGTTTGCAAGTCGGCATCATCCGCATTTTCCCTCAGCAGGCCGCGCAAATCGTAGTCGTCCTTGCTGAAAAGGCAGGTGCGCAGTTTGCCGTCGGCAGTCAAACGGATGCGCGAGCAATGCCCGCAGAACGGTTGGGTGACCGGAGCGATTAAGCCGATTTCGCCGGGCGCGCCATCGGCGAAACGATACTTGCGCGCGGTTTCGCTGGCTTCGTGAGGAATCTGCACCAGCGGCCAGAGCGCATGAACCCGCCGGTGGATTTCGGCGGCAGGAACCATCACATCGCGCGACCAGTGGCGATCGGCGTCCAGCGGCATAAATTCGATAAAGCGCATGATGACGCCGCGCTCGCGAGCAAACTGTGCGAAGGCTTCCACTTCGTCGTCGTTGAATCCGCGTACCAGAACCGCGTTGACCTTGGCCGGCCCCAGACGCGAACGCTGCGCCGCATCAATGCCCGCCATCACCGAAGCGAACGTCTTGGTGCGGGTGATTTTCTCGAACTTCACCGGGTCCAGCGAATCAAGGCTGATGTTGATGCGATTCAGCCCGGCGGAAACCAGGCGGTCCACGTGGCCAGCGAGTTGATGGCCGTTGGTGGTCATCGAGAGGTCTCCGAAGCCAAGCCCGGCCATCCGCGCAACAAAATCCTCGATGCCCGGGCGCACCATCGGCTCGCCCCCGGTGATGCGAACTTTGCGAATTCCCAGGCCGTGAAAGACTCTGCCGAGGCGTTCGAGCTCGTCCCAGGAGAGAATTTTATCGTGCGCCTGATAATTTTCTGGATCGGCAGACCGGCAATAGATGCAGCGGAAATTGCACCGGTCGGTCACCGAAAGCCGGAGGTCGGTAATCTGTCTGCCGAATTTGTCACGCAGCGTCATGGGCTTGGCTGGACCATTGGCGACTAAAAAGCAAAAGCCCGATCCGCAAGGAGAATCGGGCGCACACCGGAAACATGGATGCTTCCGGGGATGCGCTCCTTTCCAGACCAGCCATCCTGTACAGAACGTCTGGCGCGATTCGGCGCCTCAGCCGTTTCGCTTGCGGGAGGCTCCGGCGTTTCCGCCTGAACCCTCATCCCGGAACTCCCCGGGAACGCCAGGGTAGCCATGGGATGTCTCCCCGCAGGCCGCCCCGGTCGGAGCTACAGGAGAAGTTTACGCCTCTGCGCTGCCCTGCGCAAATAGACGGTTTTTCGTCCATCTTAGCCCTGCCGAACCGCTTCCGCGGTCTGTGATAAAGTTTGGCGACGCCATGCGCATCTTCATTTTGGGGGCTGGGGCCACGGGCTCCCTTCTGGCACAACTTCTGGAACGGCAGGGTCACCACGTCTGGTGCGGAGACCGTGATCCCGTGCGCGCGCGACGGTTTTTGGGCAAGAAGAGTCCGATCGCGGTTGCCGAAGTGAACGCACGGAACTTGCGCGGAATTGTCAAAGCGGCCAAGGGCTGCCAGCTTCTGATTAACGCCTCGGCCTCCGTTTTCAACGAAATCGTTATTCGAGCAGCGCTGCGGCTGCGTTCGCACTATTTGGACCTAAGCTCGCACCTGACCCGCCATCCGTTTCACGCCGAGCAGTTCAAATACGTCAAGAAATTCGAAGGAAAAAATCGCGCAGCGGTGATCAACGCCGGCGCCGCTCCTGGATTGACCAATCTGCTCGTAAAACGGGCGGCTGACCAGTGCGATGAAGTTGTTTCCGCGCAGATTCGTCTGTTTGAAAGCTCCGAGAGCGACGACCCGATTTCGCAATGGTCGCCGGAGGTCTCTTTCGACGAGGCGGTTTCCCATCCGCGCATTTATCGCGGCGGCAAATTCCAACTGGCCAAGCGTTTTTCAGAAATTGAAAAATTCCGTTTCATGGATCCAGTCGGAGCGGCGAGGGTCGTGCTGGCGGCGCAGGACGAAATCGCCACATTGCCGCGGTTTATTCGGATGCGCGACCTGGATGCCAAAATCGGCGGAAATGAAATCGATCGCCTGCGCCGCTGGCACAAGCAGGGCAAGCTTTCCAAATCGCGCGGCTTGCGGCGGCGTCATTTTCCGGAGACTTCCTCACCGCGAGCCATCGCCAAGCTGATTCGCCAGGGGCTACTGCAGAACGCACGGTTCGCAGCCGCGGTGCTGGTACACGGCATTCAGCACGGAACCAAGGAAGACGTGCATGTGCAGATTCGCAGCGACGTGCTGTTCCCTTCCCTTTACACCATTCGCCGCCAAGGGCGCTTCGCCACGCCGGTTGCGTTTGCCACGGCGCATGTGGCCGCTCAGTTTGTAAAACATTTTCCGCGTAAAGAATCAGGCGTCTTCGCGCCGGAGTCGCTTCCGGATGAGATCCCCCGCGAAATTCTGGCAGGCGTTCGCGCACAAGGGCTGAAAATCCTGCACAAGGTCACAATTCTGAAAACCAGCCTGGATGATGAAGAAGAGCTGTAGCTAAGGCCGCGCTTCAAAAACAAGGTTGAACGGCGTTTCTGTTGCCCGCCGGAAGCGGGTGAAACCGCCTGACGATACCACGTCGCGCAAGCGTTTTTCGCCGGCCTGCGCGCCCAGCGCCAGACCCACTTCCTGGGAGAGAGACGCAGGCGTGCACAGCAAGGTTGATGCGCCGTAAAACGCCCGGCCCACCGGGTTCAAGTTGTCTTCAATCTTGTCGCCGGCGAACGGCTCGACGATCATCCAGGTGCCATCTTTTTTCAGGCTGCCGTGCACATGAGCTGCCGCGCCCGCCGGATCGCCCATATCGTGCAGGCAGTCGAAAAAGGTGACGAAATCGTAGTCCCGTCCGGGGTAGGTCTTGGCCATCGCCACTTCGAAGATGATGCGGTCGGCGACGCCCGCTTCCTGCGCCCGCTGTTTTGCGGTTTCGATGGACTTATCGTGATAATCGAAGCCGACAAACTCCGACTTCGGATAGTGCTTGGCCATCAGGATGGTTGAGGCGCCCAATCCGCAGCCGACGTCCGCGACACGCGCACCGGCTTTCAGTTTTGCGTCCACTTCTTCAAGTGCCGGAATCCACGAAGCAATCAGGTTTGCCGCATAGCCGGGGCGGAAAAACCGTTCCGTGCCGACGAAGACGTTGCTGTTGTGCTCATGCCAGCCCATTCCCTGGCCGGTTTTGAAGCGCTCTTCCAGGAGATCCTTGGCCAGAACCGCACCCAGCGCGACCTGAAACGCTCCCGGCAGGAAGGCCGGGCTGTTGTCGTCGGCCAGCGCAAAAGCCTGTTCTTCGGTCAACGAGAATTTGCCGGTGGCGGCATCGTAGGTGACGTAGCCTCCGGCAGCCTGGCTGCAAAGCCATTCGCGAACATAACGTTCCGTGGTATTGGTCCTTTTCGCCAGTTCGGCTGAGGTTTGTGGCCCACCGGCTTGCAGTCCTTTGTACAAACCGAGCTTGTCGCCGATGCAGATGAGCGCGGCATGGAATGTCGCCCCGAAGTCGCTGACCCCCTTCCCCAAAAGCTCATGCAGCTTGTCCATGTTGATCGCCATTGTCCCTCCGTCAGACTGCAGCCTGATTCGCGCAGCATTGTAGGACATGGCGTTTAACGGGACAAGAATTTGCGGTGACGGGGGCCACACCCCATTGGAGCGGTTCCAATGGGGATCTTCGAAACCTGGTTTGCCTGCGCCGGAGCGAACTTAGTTGCCCGCAGGCGCGCTCTTGGAGTGTCCCGAGAAATGGATCGTGATCAGGAAGCCGTTGGTTCCCTCATAGGAGAACTTGTGGCCCTTGCCGTCGAACTCTTCGTGCTTGCTCTTCCACATTCTGAATCCGTCGTTGGATTGTGCCGTCCAGTATTTCAGATTCTGCATCACGATCTCGCGACTTGGATCGTCGCCTTTGTCTTTTTCCAGCACAACTTCGCCCTTCCCATTGTCCATCTTGGCGCGGGCGATACCACTTTTATCGTCAATGTTCCAGGTGAAGCCTTGCGTGTCTACATCGAACTTTTGCCACTGGAACGGATACAGCTGGCCAATGATGTCGTTCATCGCAGCCTTTTGCTCGGCGGTTACCGTCGGGTCGTAGTTGAGAACCGCCCAGGAATCCTTGCCGGTGCTCCAATCGCTTCCGAGGTCGGTCGCGATCCACACTTTCGTGCCGTCGAGTTTGACGTTCTTGTAATGACCCTGGTCAACCTTCATCACCAAGTTGGCGCGGCAGAAATGTTCGTTGCCGTGATGAGTCGAATGCGTGTTGAAGTAGCACGGGCAGAACATATCGCAACTGCAAGCTTCGATGTAGGACGCTTTGATTTCAAAGTCCGGCTTCGCCGTCGTTGCTGCTTTGTCTTGCGCAGCGCTGACCGCGTAGCTGAGGACAACCAACAACGTCAGAACAATGGAGAAAACAAAGAAAAGCGTTCGCCGCATGAGGACCTCCTTCGGCGCTGTTAGGTAGGGGCCCGACCAGAGTTAGGCGGGATTTTAGTCCTGTGTCGGGCCGGGAACAAGAGTTTTGCAGGGCGAGTTGGGCGACGGTGTTAGCGACTTTAGCAGCACCGACTGACGCGGGAGTAGCGCTTCTGGAGTTCTTCCAGGTAAAACTCCTCTCGGCTCAACAGTGCAGCTTCGCAACCACGTCTTTTCTGGGCTCGGGTGTAGCGTTCATAAGCCGCATCGCCGGACCATTCGCGGAGGCCACGCCAGATGCAAACCAGCATCCGCTTGAGGCGATCGTAAACCATCTTCGGTTCACCCGACATCAGTCACCCTCCGCGCCTGCGGCCCAGTGCGTCGCTACATAGGGCGCCTCTTGCAAAACCGGGTTGCGGCGCCCGCTTAGAATGGCGCTCCACTGCACCAGCGCTTCCACCACAAGAACGAGAATCATCGCCGCAAAGATTCCCGTGACCACCGCGTCCAAACGTTGGTTGAAGATCAGCCGCTGAGTGTCTGCAATTTTGCCAGCAGGAATCTTCCCGGCAGCGATCTGCGCGGCCATGGTATTGGCCGCAGACAAGAATCCGATCCGCGGGCTCGAGTCAAATATCTTCTGCCAGCTCGCGGTCATGGTGATAATCAGGAGCCACGCCATCGGCACCAGCGTCACCCAGATCCAGCGCAGCTTTCCCATCTTCATCAGGATCGTCGTCGCGACCACCAGCGCTACCGCCGCGAGAAGCTGGTTGGAAATTCCGAACAGTGGCCAGAGCGAATTGATTCCGCCCAGCGGATCGAGCACGCCTTGATACAGAAAATAGCCCCAACCGCCAACAATCAGCGCGCTCGAGAGTAGTACAGCTGGCATCCATACGGTTCGGCCAAAGGGCTTCCAGACGCGGCCGCCCAGCTCGTGAATCATGAACCTCCCGACGCGGGTCCCGGCGTCCAGCACCGTCAGAATAAACAGCGCTTCGAACATGATCGCAAAGTGGTACCAGATGCTCAGCAGCTTTTCGCCACCGATGGTGTTGGAAAAAATCTGCGCCATGCCGACCGCGAGCGATGGCGCGCCGCCGGTGCGATTGAAGAGCGTCGTCTCACCAACAGCGTGGGCCAAACTCGCCATGGTCGCCGGATCAACCGAATAGCCCCAGCTGGAAATCGTGGCCGTTGCGGCTTCCGGCGTGGCACCTACGACGGCTGGCGGGGAATTGATCGCGAAATAGACACCCGGCGTCATTGCGCAGGCCGCGACCATGGCCATGATTCCAACGAACGATTCCAGCAGCATGGCGCCATAGCCGATAAAACGCGCGTGGCCTTCACGCTGAATCATTTTTGGCGTCGTACCGCTTGAAATCAGCGAATGGAATCCGCTGATCGCGCCGCAGGCGATGGTGATGAAGCAGAACGGAAAAATCTTGCCTGCAAAAACGGGTCCAGTTCCATCCACGAATTTGGTTAATGCCGGCATGTGCACCGCCGGTCGCACGATCAATATTCCCGCCGCCAGGGAAAAAATCGCACCGGCTTTGATGAACGCACTCAAATAGTCGCGGGGCGCCAGCAGCAGCCACACCGGCAGCGCCGAAGCCGCAAATCCATAAATCATGATCGCCAACGCCAAGGCGATACCGCTCAGCGTGAACACATGGGCCCATGCAGGCGAGTCCGCGACCCACTGGCCCGCCACGACCACGAACAGCACCAGCGCCACGCCGATCAGCGAAGCTTCCAGCACTCGCCCAGGCCGCAGGAAGCGCAAATAAATCCCCAGCAGCATGGCGATGGGAATGGTCATGGCCAGCGTGAACGTGGCCCATGGCGACGACTTCAGCGCATTCACCACCACCAACGCGACCACCGCGAGCAAAATCACCATGATCGCCAGCACCGCGATCTGCGCGATAACCCCCCCACGCTTGCTCACTTCGTCGCGCGCCATTTCGCCCAGTGTCTTTCCATTCCGCCGGATCGAGCAAAACAAGATGATAAAGTCCTGGACGCATCCCGCGAACGCGCAGCCTGCGATCAGCCACAGAGTTCCCGGCAAATACCCGAATTGCGCGGCCAGCGTCGGACCGACCAGCGGTCCCGGTCCGGCAATTGCCGCGAAGTGGTGGCCGAACAAAACCCACTTGTTGGTCGGCACAAAGTCGCGACCATCGTCCAAACGTTCGGCCGGCGTGGCACGGGTGTCATCGAGCGCCAGCACCTTCGCCGCGATGAACGCGGAATACAAACGATACGCCACCAGGTAGCAGCACACCGCCGCGACCACGAACCACGTCGCGCTCAGCGCTTCGCCACGATAAATGGCGATTTTGGCGAGCGCCGTCGCACCAATGATCGCCAGCACCACCCACGTTGCAACTGCCAGCGTTCTGTTCACTTCGCGGCCCCTTTTTGCGCATCCTGCATAAATTTCGCCAGGTCCTGCCTTAGCTTGGCCAGCGAAGGCAGGTGCACGTACATCATGTGGCCCGCTTCGTAGTAGCCGCCGGAAAGATGGTCGCGCAACGATTCATCCAGACTCAAATGGTCAAATGTATATTCCGCGGCGAAAAACGGCGTCGCCAGATCGTAGTAGCCCTTGCCAACAAAAACGTGCAGAAACGGATTCTGGGTCATCGCCAGACGCAGCGTCTCCGCCACGTTCACATAGCGATTCTCGTAAGGCTCGAAACTCCAGGGACGTACGCGCGCGGTCAGGTACTCGTAGAACAGATCGCTTTCGAACTTCAAATCGCCGCGCACGTAATCATGAAACGTGGCCGTAAAGGGCCCCACGATTGCCGCAAGGCTCGGATCGTAATCCGGGCTCGCGCCTGCAGAGTCTTGGTCAATTCCCTTAAAGCGCCCGTCCAACCGGCCGACGGTGCGGCGCTGATCGCGCAGCAGCTCCTTATCGAATCGCATGATTTCGATTCGCAGATTGCTGCGCTGCAGATACTCGGGCGAGAGCCCAGTCAGCCGGGCCAATTTCTGGGCAATTTCCGCCCGCCGTCCAGCGGGAAGTGGATCGCCGCTCGTCAGCGCGTCGCTGTATTCATGGGATGCAAATTCGCGCGACTCCTGGACCGCTTTTTCTAGGCCGCCCTGCTCTAGATCCGCCGGCAACTTCTTGTGGTACCAGGCTATCGCGGTGTACGTCGGCAAATACAAAATGTAGGGCAGATCGTTGCCGGTATCGAACTCCGCCGTCTGGAAATTCAAAATGGAAGAAATCAGGATGATCCCGTTCAAGTACATTCCATAGCGCTGCTGCAGATAGCCGGAGAGTCCGGCGGCACGAGTCGTTCCGTAACTCTCACCGGCCAGAAACTTCGGCGAAGTCCAGCGCTTGTTGCGAGTCGCATACAAGCGGATGAAATCACCCACCGATTCAATGTCCTGCTGAATCCCGTGATACTGGTTCGCAGTTTCGCCAGGCACCGGCCGGCTATAGCCGGTGGAAACTGGGTCGATGAACACCAGGTCGGTCTGGTCCAGCAGCGAGTATTGGTTGTCCACCAGCTTGTAGGGCGGCGGGAGCAGCGAACCGGCGTCGCCCATCGCGACGCGCCGCGGTCCGAACGCGCCGAGGTGCAGCCAGATCGAAGCCGAGCCGGGTCCTCCGTTGAAGGTAAAAGTCACCGGACGTTTGGTCACATCGCCGACGTCGTCCTTGCTATACGCGATATAAAAAACGCTGGCCTTGGGAGTGCCGTCTTCCAGCTTCAGCAGAATCGTTCCGGCCGTCGCGGTGTATTTGATCTCCTGGCCGTCGATCTTGATGCTGTGCTTAGTCTGGACAATTTTTTCTTCCGGCTTCTTCTCGTCCTTCTGCTCTTCTTTTTTTTCGTCCTTTTTTTCTTCTTTCTTGTCTGCGGACTTCTCGCTCGACTTCTCCGCGGCCTTTTCCGGCGGCTTTTGCGCGAGTGCGCTGGTCCCGACAGCCCAGGGAAACATTCCGGCGATCAGCAAGGCAGCGAGTTTCGACATGTGGCGGTCTCCTGCGAGCGGCGAAATAGCTTGCGCACCGCATCGTAAGCGAGTCGTCGCGGACCGTCAATTTATCTGCGCCGTTATCTGCGCCGTTATTGACCGCAAGGCCGTACCGGATTCGCCGTAGCGAAAAGGGCGACACAATCACGACAAACGACCTACAAATTTTCGACGAGCCGTGGATTCGATGGTGACACTCCGCTTCTTCCGTTTTTCTATCGTGGATCTGGCTTCACCGGATTGATGACTGGGGTGCCTCGAAGGGTTCGAGATGTGCTTGTAGACTCCGCGCAAGGCGTCTCCGGTCCGTCCAAAAAAAGGAGACAATTTATGAGTGAACTTGGCCGAGCTGGAAGAGCCGGCTCGAATCGGCGGTCGTTCCTGAAGAAGGGCATGGCCGCCGGTGCGGTTTCGATGGGCGCCGGCCTCCTCAGCGGCAGCTCTCCCGTATTTGCACCAGAAGAAAAGAGCGGGCGCCTCACCCCGGGAGACGCCGCGATGCTCCGGTTCGCCGCGGCTGCGGAAATCATCGAGACCGATTTCTGGGTGCAGTACAACGAGCTAGGTGGTGTGCCCAATACCAACGAAGTGCCGGGCGGCAGCGGCAACACCCCTTACACCAACGCGCTGGTAAATCTCGACACCGATATGCCGCAATACATTCACGACAACACGGACGACGAATTCACACATCAAGACTTCCTGAACGCTTACCTGGTCTCCAAGGGCGCTAGCCCCATAAGCTTGGAAACGTTTCGCACGTTGCCGGGAAGCTCTGCCACCGGTTCAAGCGGAAGGATGCGCATCACCAACCTGATGCAGCTAACGGTGGACACTACCTGGTGGACCCGCTACCGGAGCGGGGATCATAACCCGGATCTGGAACCTAATTTTGCGTTTCCGCAAGCGATTCCCACTCTGGCCACGGGAAAACACACCGCAATCCCAAGGACAGATGCGGACACGAGCGATCCTACCGTTGTGCAGGCCATCGCCAACACCGCAGGCTTTCACTTTGCCACCATCGAACAAGGTGGCACCACGCTGTATCCGGCAATGGCGCAACGGGCGACGCACCACGAAGTGCTGCGCATCCTGCTCAGCATTGGCCCCACCGAAACCATGCATTTTCAGACCTGGCAGGACAAAGCGGGGAACGCTCCCGATTCCATCTTTTTCGATCCAATCAACAACTCCAACGTCGTTTTCGACGTGCAGAGCGCGGCGCGTTTTACGACCGAGGACTTCAAGCCCAACCTCATCATGCCGGAACCCTGCCCGTTTATCAGTCCCAATCTCCCGCGCTGCTCGGTGATCCGTCCCACGGAAACCAAGGGCATCGCTAAGGGAGTGGTCAAGTTCCTGACCGACATGGGTTTGTTCATTGGCCAGTCGGCGGCATTCTTCGCTCTCTTGAATGATCTCGCCGAAGACGCCGACGCCGCTCGCCGCGGCTTCTGAGCTTCAGCAACCCCCGTCCGTCCCTACAATGACTTTCGGCCCCGGTAACGGCGCATCCAGTTGAGCCGGGGCCGAAAGCCCGCCTTATTCGAAGTGTTGTTGTGGCGAGTATTCGGACTTCTCACAGTGATGTGAATCTCAGCAGCGGATACAGGTCGCGGAAGATCTTGGCAGCTTGCGATGAGAAGGAGGCGCGCGTGGCGCCTGCGGGCGAAAGCTTTTTGCGGACAATCCAGCCTTGCAGCCTTGGCCACTCTTTGTTTGTTGGCCAGCCTTGGTTCTTCGCCCATTCGCCTTTTTTCAATTCGTACCAGTAGCTGTCGTATTCTCTGCCGAGGCGCTTCTTTTGCAGCGCCAACAGCCGCGGATTCGCGGCCAGCTTCGGTTCGGCGACCAGGGCGATGGGTGAAAGTTTGCGCTTCGGCATGGCATAAATGCGAAAGCCGATCGTTGCGGTGTCGGCCGCAATTCCCACATAGAGCTCCCCGCCTTCCATTTCGCCCGGCAGCGGCACGCCTACTTTCAGATACATGTGCTTGTGATAGAGCGTCTTGTCTTTGGCGAACCGGATGTCACGATTAATGCGCGAAAAGTTCCCGCCGCTTTTGGCCAGCACGTTGAAATTCGGATCGAGCGTCAACAGCACGGGCGACAGCTCTTCCAGCAGCGCGCGAAACGGCTTGGTTACCACTTCCTTGTAGCGCTCCCGATTAGAATCCATCCACGTCTTTTTGTTGTGCCTGCCCAGATCCTTGAAGAACTGGAACGTTTCCTTGGAAAAAATCGCTTGCGCCGCAGCCATTGCGTCCTCTCGGCTTCACATCGTTTCCACACTCCAGCGAACATAGCACACCCGACCCACATCAGCACACGCCCATCCAGATTGGCTCTTTGCGCCAAGCGCGACAGAGGGCACGATGTATCGTGCCCCTACGGGGCTAAAGGATCGCGATGAGCACATTTACACCGACGGAACGGACGCAAGTGAAACGGTTGCCGAAGCGCGGGGCCTATGACCGCGAAACGGTTTACAAGATTCTCGACGAGGCGTTTGTGTGCCATGTCGGCTTTGTGGCGGACGGCCAGCCGTACGTGATTCCCACGAACTTTGGCCGCAGCGGCGACACGCTTTATCTCCACGGTTCGGTGGCCAGCCGGATGCTGCGTACGCTCAGCGCTGGAGTTCCGGTGTGCGCGACGGTAACGCTCATCGACGGCCTGGTCCTGGCGCGCTCCGCGTTTCATCATTCCGTGAACTATCGGAGCGTGGTCATCCTCGGCACGGCGCGCCTGGTAGATGTCGCCGCGGAAAAAACGGAAGCGCTGCGGCTCTTCACCGAGCACATCATGAAAGGCCGCTGGGATGACATCCGCTGGCCGAATGAGCAGGAACTGAAAGCCACCACGGTGCTGGCGCTGCAGCTTGAGGAAGTTTCCGCCAAAGTACGCACTGGCGGCCCGGTGGATGACGAAGAGGACTACGCTCTGCCGGTGTGGGCGGGCGTGTTGCCGCTGCCGGTCGCTATCGGCACTCCGACGCCGGATGCGCGG
>JACXTT010007208.1_pt1 | contig 15719 bp, 7 predicted proteins | sample 9270951 | NCBI WGS metagenome assembly JACXTT01 (sample SAMN15532306, study PRJNA645909) | rock metagenome | isolation source: weathered quartz diorite | place: Puerto Rico | collected 2017-06-21 | reverse complement strand
GGCCTCGCCCTGGCGGCCGTGGACGCGGGCGGGGACGGGGCGGAGCGCGCGGCGCGGGAGCTCCGGCGTCTTCTGAAGACTGCGCCCGGCGATGCGGTGGCCCTGTACCACCTGGCCGCCCTCGCCTTCGCGGCGGGCGACAGCGAGGCGGAAGCGGGTGCCTGGGAGGCGCTGATTGCGGCGCACCCCGACGATCTGCTGGCTCTTCACGGCTATCTGGACTGTCTCGAGAGACGGGGCGGCGAGGCCCTGGGAACCGCCGCGGGAGCGCCGCCGGGTGGCGACGGGTCGGAGCCGTCCTCCCTCCTGCGACGACGGGCGCTTCTGCTGGCGGCTGCGGGCCGCCGGGACGAATCCGCGGAGACGCTGTACCGGTTGCTGCGGCGCGATCCGACCGACCCGTGGAGCCTGCAGATCGCGGGCGAGATTCTCTATCTCGACCCCCCTCTTCTCAAGGCCCTGGATGCGAAGCTCCAGACGGAACGGGCGGCCGCATCGTCCGCGGAGGGAGCGACCGGCGCCCGGCGCGTGCTCCAGGCCCGCTTCCTGTGGTGGTCGGGGCGCGGCGAGGAGGCCCTGATCGCCTTCCGTCAGGCGGTCGCAGCCGACCCGGGCTCCGCGATGGCGCGCTCCGCTCTCGGCGAGGCGTACCAGAGGATCGCCCACGACCCGGCCCTCGCGCTCGTCGAGCTGACCCACGCCGTCGAGCTCGATCCGTCACGGCTCGCGTCCCACGTGGACCTGGCGCTCGCGCTGCTGCACGCCGGGAAGCCGAAGCAGGCGGAAGCCGCAGCGCGGCGCGGTCTGGCCGCGTCGCCGGGAGCGGCGCCGCTGCTGTCCGTCCTCGGCGCCGCCCTGGCGGATCAGGCAGAGTTCGAGGCGGCCGTCCAGGCCTACGGATCGGCGCTCGCCTCCGACCCCGCCGACAACTTCGGGCTGGCGCGCGCCCAGCTGCCGCGCGCGCTGGCGGCGCTCGGCCGCAACGTGGAGGCGCGGCGCGCGCTCCGGGGATTGATCCCGCCGATGCCCGATCTGCTGTACGGCGAGGCGTGGGCGTTCGCCCGCGACGCCTACTTGAACGGCGCGCACGACGGGCAGGACTGGCTGGCGTGGCGTGCCAGGTTTCGCGGCGCGCTCCGGACGGAGCAGGACGCCTATCGCGCCATCACGACGATGCTGGCGTCGCTCGGCGATCCGTACACGCGCCTGCGCGACCCGGAGGAGAGCGCGGCCCTGTTCCTCGCCCGGCGCGGGGAGTCGGTCGGGACGGACGCGCTCGGGCGAGCCACGACCCAGAGCAAGACCGTCGTGACAGGCGACCTTCCGGGAGGTCGCGGCTACATCCGCCTGAGCAACTTCACCGATCCGAACGTGGTCGCCGAGGTGCGCGAGGCGCTGCGGAGCATGGCCTCGAAGGAGGGGATCGTCCTCGACCTGCGCGGCAACAGCGGCGGCCTGGCGCGCTCCGCCGACGCGATCGGTGATCTTCTCGTCGGACCGGGCAAAGAGACCGGCGTGGACGTGGAGGCGTCGGGCGAGGTGCCCCAGATCACGGGGGGGGACGGCGCCGTCACCGACAGCCCGCTGGTCGTGCTGGTGGACGGCCAGACCGGCAGCGCGGCGGAGCGTCTGGCGCGCGGACTGCAGAGCACCGGCCGGGCGACCCTGTCGGGCGACCCGACGTACGGCAAGGGGAAGGCGCAGGTGTCGCGCGTCCTGCCCGGCGGGACGACCGTCCTGGTCTCGACCAGCGAGATGCTCGGGCCGGACGGCCGCCCGTTGCAGGGGCGCGGGCTGCAGCCCTTCGTGAAAGTCAGGACGCCGTAGGCGCGCGGGGGCGCATGCTAAGATACGCCGCCGATGAGCGAGCCGACGCCGCCCTCCGCCGCGCCCCGGGTCTCTGGAGTCGAGACGGCGGCACGCGACCGCGGTCGCGCCGCGGCGGCTCTCGCGAGCATCGCGCCGGCGGCGCCGGCCGGCGGTCTCGGCGGTTTCTGGGCCAACGCCTGGCCGTTCCCGTCCGTCGTCTTTTCCGCGTTCCTGATCGCCTGGGGCGCGGAATGCGCCCAGTTCCTGGTGTCGCAGGGCCTGGCGCTGGCGATCCTCGCCTGGCTGCAGGCGCTTCCCGAGTTCGCCGTCGAAGCGGTCATCGCCTGGTCGCGCCAGGTCCCCTACATGACCGCCAACTTCACAGGTTCCCTGCGACTGCTCGTCGGTCTCGGGTGGCCTCTGATCTTCGCGGTGGCGGCGGCGTCGTCCTGGATGCGGGAGCGCAGAGTCCTGAAGCGCATCCATCTGGAGGACGAGCAGTGCATCGAGATCGTGGCGCTGGGCCTGCCGATCGCTTATTTCCTGGTGATCTACGCGAAGGGAACGCTGGCGCTCTGGGATGCCGCCGTGCTCGTCGCGATCTATGCGACCTACCTGTGGGTCCTGCAGAGAATGCCGCCCCGTGACGCCGAGCACGTCGAGGACATCGAGGCGGTGCCGCGTGCTGTGATGCGTCTCGGCCCCCGCCCGCGCGTCGCCGTCATCGTCGCGCTGTTCGTCGTCGGCGGGGGCATCCTGTACGTCGCCGCCGAGCCGTTCCTGCACAGCATGCTGCGGTTCGCCGCGTATCTCGGCGTGTCGCAGTACCTCTTCATCCAGTGGGTGGCGCCGTTCCTGTCGGAGTTTCCCGAAGGGCTCAGCATGACCTACTGGGCGCGCACCCCGAGGAAGGCGCCGATGGCGCTGATGAACCTGGTGTCCGCCAACATCAACCAATGGACCATGCTCGCGGCGATGATCCCGATCGTGTACAGTTTCAGCATGGGAGCGCCGAGCCAGGTTCCGTTCGACGATCTCCAGAGGCGGGAGATCCTGCTCACGATCGCGCAGTCGATGCTGGGGATGCTCCTCCTGGCCAACATGTCGTTCCACGTTTTCGAGGCGGGCGGCATCTTCGCCCTGTGGGCGGTGCAGTTCGTGCGCCCTCATCTGCATACCGAGGTGACGATCGTCTATTTTTCCTGGGTCGTCTACGAGTTGTTCATGACCCTGGTCGTCCGCCACCGGCTCGCGGCCCTGAGCGCCTTCGCCCGCGTCTGGCGGGCGCAGGGCGCGCGGGGACGCGGGTTGCCCGCTCCCAACCGCTAGCGGTCCTGGACTCTCCGTGACACGCGGTCGATGGACGGCGCTCTTCGTGACGGTCGTCGCCGTGACGGCCGGCGCCGTCGCGGGACTGCCGCGGGCCAAGCGGTGGGGCGAGGAGGCGCTGCGCCGCTCCCTCGAGAAGCGTCTCGCGGCGATCGTCGGCGGATCCGCGAGCATCGGCCGCGTGCGCGCCGAGTTCTATCCCACCACGCTGCACCTCGAGTCGATCGAGGTCCTCCGGCACGGGAACCGGGGCTCGGAGGCGGGCGCCACGATCGACGAGGTGTCGCTGCGCGCCGGACTGCTCACCTTCCTGCACGCGAACCGCGGTCCGTTCACGGTGCGCGTCAAGCGCCCCCACCTTCGAGTCCATTTTGCGGAGGGCCGTCCCTTCGCCGGCGGGTCGGAAACGTCGGTGGACCCGACGGCTCTCGCGATGATCCCCGCCGGCTCGACCCTGGAGGTCCGCGACGGCATGGTCGAGGTCGATCGGGAAGGGGGTCCAAGCGCCCGGATCGAAGGCCTCCTCTTCGAGGCCGGCCCGCAGCCGATCGGAGGGCTGGCCGGTCATGCCGAGTTCTCGTCGGCCGCCTACCACGGTCCCGGAGGCGACTGGACGGGGCTGAGCGGGGCCGCGGATTTCCAGGCGCGGTCCGGAGAGATCCGTCTGTCCTCTCTGTCGATCCACTCCGAAGGGATCGGGCTTTCCGGCCGCGTCACTCTCCTCACCGGCGGGCCGCTCTCCGTCGAGGGGGCGCTCGACGCGGGGATCGAGATCGACAAGCTGGCCCGTTTCTTCCCGGAAGGGGCCTCTCCCGCCGGTCATCTCAAGGTCGCCCTGACCGGCGGTGTCCGGGACGGCAAACCGCAGGCACGCGGCGACCTCGAGGTCACCGACCTCACCCTCTGGGGCTTGACGGTCGGCACGCTGCGCAGCGATCTGATCGTCGATGACGCGGTGCACCTGAAGGGGATCCGGGCCCATCTCCTCGGCGGCGAGGCCACCGGGTCGAGCGACATCGCTCCCCTCAAGGATCGCATCCAGGCGGCCGGCGACCTGAGGCTGGACGGCATCGACGCCGCCCAGATCCTGGAGTATGCGGGCTGGGGCGGGCCGCCGCTCACCGGCACCATTCATTACAGCGGGCAGCACACCATCGACAGCAACGGTCTGGAGAGTCTGCGTGGCTCGGGCGTCATCGACGCCGTGGGTCACGTCCGCTCGGCGCGCGGGGAGGACCTCCCTCTCGAGGTGACCACCGACCTGTCCTCGGAGGGGGAGACGCTCCGGTTGGTGAACGGCTCGTTGCGCGCCGGCTCGACGCGCGCCGGCTTCTCGGGAACGGTGACGCGCGGCGAGGGAATTCGTCTCAAGCTGAGCGGCGGCACCGGCAACCTTTCGGAGATCCTGCCGCTGTTCGCGCCGTCCAGGAAGAAGCCCGCCGCGGGCAAGGGGGAGGGTCCCGCGGGCTCGCCGCAGAAGCCCCCGCGCCCGCGGGCGCGCCCACCGGGCGCCGGCGATCGCTCCACCCGCCCCGCCTCGTTCCGGATCTCCTCCCCGGCCTCGTCGATCCTGCTGGCCACCTGGCCACCGCGCGGGGCGTCGCGCGTCGCGGCGGCGGACCGTGCCGCCACGCGGCCGGCCCTCTCTCCCGACTCCGAGGCGGAGGCTCCCCTGGAGAGGATCCTCGACGCCCTGGGGGGACGCTGGGAGTGGGACGGGGATCTCGGTTACGACAAGGGAGGTCTGGCGTTCACGGGCACGTTGCGGGGCGTCGATCTGACCTATCACGGGGCGCCGATCGGCTCGGTGCAGGCCGGGATCGTCTACCGCAGTGACGTCCTGGCGATCGAGCACGCGGCGCTGCGCCTGGAGCCGGACGCGACCATCGATCTCGAAGGGCGGATCGATTTCCGCGGAGAGGGCTCGGTCTCCCTCGCCGCCGACGCCACGCGCTTTCCCCTCGGGCCGATCCTGGACCTGATCGGGGCTGCGGCACCGGTCGAGGGGCGGCTGAGCGGACGGATCGATCTGGGCGGGCGGCCCGGGGCGCTGACCGGTCGCGCCCGGGTGGAGGGCGCGCCGGTCGCGATCGCCGGGGTCGCGTTCGACAGCGTGCGTGGCGATCTCGTCTTCACGCCCGAACTCCTCGAGATGCGCCCGCTGCTGCTCACCCAGGGTGCCGGGCGGCTGCAGGTCGATGGGCGGATCCCATACCGGGACGCCGGCTGGCTGCCGCAGAAGGGCGAAGAGCCGCCGCATCTGATCCTCGCCGGCACCGATCTCCAGGTGTCGGCCTGGACGAAGACGCTCGGCGGTCTCGCCCTCGATGGGAAGGCGACCCTGGAGGGGCGGGTGAGCGGGGCCCTGTCCGCTCCCGAGGGAACGATCACCGTGCGCGCCGAGGGCGCCACGGCGCGCGGGCTCGCGATCGGCGACGTCGGCGTCCGCGTCGATCTGTCGCGCGACACCGCCACGGTCGACCTGCAGGCCCCTGGACGCGGGCTGACGCTCGGCGGCACGATCGGCCTCGGCCCCGGGAAGCCGGTCGATCTCCGCGCGACGCTGAGCGCGACGGACGTGCGCGGCGAGGATCTCTGGCGCGGACTGTCGCAGGAGATCCGCGTGTCCCTCGGAGGGGAGATCCGGCTGCGCGGCCCGCTCGGATCCCCCGAGGCTCTCGAGGGTCGTGCGATGCTGGACCACGTCCGGGCGAATCTGTCAGGCGTCGTCCTGGACGCCCAGGGTCCCGTCGAGGCGACCCTCTCAGGCGGCGCCCTGAAGGTGGCGCCGCTCGTCCTGACGGGCGAGGGCACGCGCATCGAGCTGCGCGGAGCCCTGGACCCGGGCGCCGCGGGGAGCATCGACGTCTCCGCCGGCGGCACGTTCGATCTGAGGCTGCTGCCCCTGTTCGTGAAGAACCTGCAGGCGTCGGGACAGGGGAAGGTCTCCCTCACGATCGGCGGTCCGCTGGCCGCCCCCGTGTTCCAGGGACGCGTGCAGGTCGAGGCGCAGGCGATGCGCCACCCCGACCTGCCGTTCCCGATCGACACGCTGCGCTGCTCCGCCGTGTTCGAGGAGAGCCGGCTGCGTGTCGACTCGTTCGATTTCCTGGCGGGCGGAGGGCCCGTGACCGGGACCGGCACGATCGAGCTGGGGGATCGGGAGCGCTCGGAGTCGCCGTTCACGATCGGACGGGCCACGATCCGTCTCCACGGGAGCAACGTCAAGACGGAATTCCCCGCGGGCTTCCGCTCGACCGCCGACATGGATCTCGTCCTGCGGGCGGAGGACGGCGCGACCTCGCTGTCAGGCGAGGTGGACCTGGTCCGGGGCGTCTACAGCAAGGACTTCAAGTTCGACGCGGTGCTCGGCGGCACGCGGGCGAGCGAGGTGTTCGCCTCGCCGGCCACCGGCGTCTTCCCGGGGATCGCTCTCGACCTGGTGATCCGCGCCACGCAGGACGTCTGGCTGCGCAACGACTTCGGGACGCTCGAGGGTCAGGGCGAGCTGCGCATCCGGGGAACGACCGATCACCCTTCGCTCGCCGGCCGGATCAGCGCGGTGGAGGGCGGCACGATCCGGTTCCGCCGGGTGCCCTACCGCATCCTGACCGGGACGGTCGACTTCGCCGACCCGCAGGAGGTCAATCCGATCTTCGACCTGCAGGCGGACACGCAGGTCTCCGAGTACCAGGTGACGCTCCAGGCGGAGGGGACGCTCGACGATTTTCACTACGAGCTGTCGAGCAACCCACCTCTGCCGGAGCAGGACATCGTGGCGCTCCTCCTCACCGGCCGGACGCTCGGGCCGATCAACAGCGAAGGCGGGACCCTCGCCGAGGAGACGATCTCCTCGGTCACCGGCCAGTTCACGGGCGAGCTGACGGGAAGGTTCTCCGGTCGGACGGGCATCGACGTCCTGACCATCGACCCGCTGCAGGTGAACGCCAAGGGCGATCCGACCACCCGGATCACCGTCGGAAAGCAGGTGACGCGGGACCTGTTCGTCGCTTATTCGAGCGACGTGGGCTCGACCCAGGGCTCGGTCTATCAGCTCGACTACGCGCTCGACCGCGACTTCCATTTCACCAGCATCCGTGACCAGGACGGGTCGGTGGGAGGGGATTTCAAGTACATCCTGAGAGGGAGGCCGCCCGCATCGCCGGGCGCCGCCGGCCCCGCCGCCGCACCGCGGCTGGGGGCGATCCATCTCGACGGGGTCCTGCGCTTCAAGGAGCGGACGGTGAGGCGCCGCCTGCGCGTGCGGGAGGGGCGCAAGCGGGACCGCGCGGCGATCTACGACGGGGTCGACCGCCTGGTGGAGTTCTATCGCCGGCACGGCTACTGGATGGCCGAGGTCGACTACCACGAGGCGCCCGGGGCGGTGGGCGCGGTCGACGCCACCTACCACGTGCGCACCGGACCGCGGGTCACGATCGAGCTCCGCGGGACCGGAGGCAAGTCGGGGATCAGGCAGGAGATCGCGCCCCTCTGGCAGCGGGGCCTGTTCATGGACGATATCGTCGAGCAGGCGCGGACCCTGATCGAGAAGCGGCTGCGCGATCGCGCCTACCTGAAGGTCTCGGTCGCTGCCGAAGTGCTGAGCAACGACCCCGATCGGTTCCAGGTGCGCTTCACGGTGCAGGAGGGGCCGAGGGCGCGCGCCTCGTCGGTGCAGATCGCCGGGACGGGGCAGCTCCAGGAGCGCGAGGTCCGCAGGGCGATCCGGACCTCCCCGGACGGCTGGTTCACCCGGGGTCTCGTGCGCGAGTCGGTCCTGACGGAGGACGCCGCGGCGATCTGGGCCCTCTACCTCACGCGCGGCTTCCCGACGGCGTCCGTTCCGCCGCCCGCGGTCTCCCTCGACGACAGCGGCCGGCACGCTCAGGTCACGTTCCGCATCGAGGAGGGGCCGCAGATCCTCTTCGGTCGGCCGCATTTCGAGGGGCACCGGCTGCTGACAGCCGAGGAGCTCGAGTTCGCCGCGGGCGTTCCCAAAGGCGCGCCTTATTCGGTCAGCGCCCTGGACGCCGCCACGGTGCGGCTGCGGCGCTTCTACGACACGTCCGGATACCCGGACGCGCGCGTCACGGTCCGGCCCCTGCAGGTCGCGCCCGGGGGGACCGGGCGTGTCGAGGAGCCCGTCTTCGTCATCACCGAGGGGGCGCACCAGAGGGTGGGGGAGGTCTCGACCGCGGGCAATGTGCTCACGCGCGACCACGTCATCCGCAAGGCGCTCCGCATCGAGCCGGCGAGGTCGTTGAGCCGCGGCGGCCTGCTGGCGGGCCAGACCCGCCTCTACGGCCTGGGCATCTTCCAGTCGGTCTCCGTGGAGCCGGAGCCTCCGTCCGAGCCGCACGAGACGACCGGCGCGTCTCCTGCGCAGGAAGAGACCGCGCCTCCGCCGGCCGACGTCCGGCGCGACGTCCGGGTGTCGGTGCGCGAGCTGGCGCCGCTGACGCAGGCGTTCGGTCTCGGGTACGACAGCGAGGAGCGGCTGCGCGGCCAGTACGAGATCTCCAATCGCAACATTTTCGGCAGCGGACGCTACCTCGGTTTGCAGGCGAGGGCCAGCAGGCTGCTGCAGCGCGGCACGCTGGTGTATCGCGAGAAGGGCATCTTCGGAGGCCGGTTCGATGTCCTGGGCTCCGCCTTCGGGGAGGACGAGAGGCGCCCGGCGTTCGATGTCCACACGGTCGGAGCGTCGATCCGCATCAGCCGGAAGCTCACCAAGGCCACCCGGACCCTGTACCGTTACACGCTCCAGGACGTCAACCTCTCCGACGCCTCCGCCGTCTTCGACGAGTCGACCCTGCGTCTGGCGAGCGTCGCGGCCTCGGAGATCCACGACACGCGCGACGCGCCGTTCGATCCGCTCCACGGGCATTATCTGAGCGGCGAGACGGAGCTCTTCAGCCGCGGCGTCGGCTCCGAGGCTGAGTTCGTGAAGATGCTGGCGCAGATCTACGGGTTCAAGCAGATCGGCCGGCGGACCGTCTGGGCCCAGGCGCTGCGCGCCGGGGCCGCCATCCCGTTCGGGGTGTCGAAGAAGGACCCGGCCTCGACGGGCGATCCCGTCTCGGGAATCCCTCCTTCGGAGCGCTTCTTCGCCGGGGGCGACACCACCGTCCGGGGCTTCTCCCGCGATCACCTGGGGCCGCTCGACGCGTCCGGCGATCCGATCGGCGGCGAAGGGCTGTTCCTCGTCAACGAGGAGGTGCGCTTCCCGATCTACGACAGCCTGGGAGGCGTGGTGTTCTTCGACGCAGGGAACGTCTACAGGACCCTCGACGACTTCGACGTCACCGATCTCCGCCGCGTCGCCGGCGCCGGGCTGCGTTTCGCCACGCCGATCGGGCCGTTCCGCGTCGAGTACGGAGCCCTCCTCGATCGGAAGGAGGGCGAAGCCCGCGGGCAGTTCTTCTTCTCGATCGGCCAGGCCTTCTGAGCGGCGCGGGGCGGGGCGGGGGCTCAGTGACGGCTGAGATGCTCCGCCAGGGTCCGGCCGGTGGGCGCCTTGCCGGTCCGCTCACCATCCTCGTCCATGCGGGCGAAGGCGCGCTGGACGTAGCGCACGCCCAGATAGCGCAGCGGCTCGGGCTCCCAGGGCGGAGGACGGTGCCCGACGATCGGCAGCTCCGTCAGAAGCGAGACCCGTCCGAGGAGGAGGTCGGTGAGCGCCCGCCCCGCGAGGTTCGACGCGGACACGCCGTGACCGGTGTACCCGCGCGCCGAGGCCACGCCGCTCTCGCGATCGTAATGCACCGTCGGCATCCAGTCGCGCGGCATCCCCAGCGGCCCGCCCCAGGCGTGCGTGAAGCGCGCGCCCTCGAGGGCAGGGAACCAGTCGCGCGCCATGCGCCGCAGCATCTCGTGGGTCGGCGGGTCGCGGTCGTAGGCGTCGGCGATCGCCGAGCCGAAGCGATACGGGGCGCCGCGGCCTCCGAACAGGATCCGTCCGTCGTCCGTGCGCGACAGGTAATCGATCGAGATCCGGAACGACGCCAGGCACTCACGTCCCTGCCAGCCGATCGCGCTCCAGCGCGAGGCATTCAGGGGCTCCGTGAGGACGATGAGCGAGTAGACGGGCAGGAGACACCGGCGCAGAGCGCGCAGACTCGTCAGATACGCCTCGCCTGCGAGAACGACCGCCCGGGCCCGCACGTCGCCGCGCGGCGTGCGCAGGGACGGCCGCGCGCCGGGCGCGAAGTCGGTCACCTCGGTCTCCTCGTAGATCGTTCCCCCCAGCCGCTCGACCGCGCGCGCCAGGCCGCGCGCCAGCCGGCCCGGATGGACCCGCCCGTACTGCGGGGAGAACCAGGCCCCCAGCGCCCCGCGCACCCGCACCCTCTCCGCGGTCGCGGCGGCGTCGAGAAGACGCTGGTGCGCGCCAAGCCCGAAGCGCTCGAACGTGTGGGCGTACTCGTGCATCAGGGCGAGCTGGTAGGGGAATCGCGCCACGAACAGAGCTCCGACCTTGGCGAAGCCGGCGTCGAGGCTCTCGGCGACGCAGACGCGGCCGATCTCGTCCACCGTCTCGTCGAGCGCCCGCTGCATGGCCAGCGCCCGGTCGCGGCCGTACATGCCGGCCATGGCGTCGAGGCCGATGTTCAGCTTGCTGGAGCACCAGCCGCCGTTGCGTCCGGACGCGCCGAAACCGGCGATGCGGCGCTCCACCACAGCCACGCGCAGCGACGGCTGGCTTCTGAGGAGGTAGTACGCGGTCCACAGACCGGTGTAGCCGGCTCCCAGGACGGCCACGTCCACGTCGATCGAACCGTCCAGCGCGGGTCGGGGCGTGAGATCGTCGCCGCAGGTCTCGAGCCAGAAGCTGGTCGCCGCGTACGGTGACGTCTCAGTCGGAGCCACAGCGGGCGTGCTCATGGAGGGGGCAGTATGTCATATCGCGCGGGGTGCCGGGACGCGCGGGAGGTCTCAGGAGGCGGAGGGGCGGACCACCACGACGGTCTGGTCGTCCCGCGGCCGCGCGCGCCGCGAGAACGCCTCGACTCTCTGGAAGATCAGCTCGTTGAGTGACCGGGCGGAGAGCGTGTGATTGTCCGCGATGAGCCCCTGCAGGCGCTGCACGCCGAAGTCCTCGCCGGCCGGGTCGGTGGCCTCGGTGATGCCGTCGCTGTAGAGGACGATGACGTCCGAAGGGCGCACGCGGACGTACCCCCGCTCGTAGCGCGCGTCCGGGTTGGGGCCGAGCACCAGACCCCCCAGGCTGAGCTGCTGGAACCGGCCGTCCTGGAAGAGCAGGGCCGGTGGATGACCGCAATTGCAGTAGATGAAATTGCCGTTCTTCTCGATCTCTCCGTAGAACAGCGACACGAAGCGCGTCACCAGGGTCGAGCGGTTGATGATCTTGTTCAGCCGCTCGATGGTGCTGACGATCTTCAGGTGCTCCGTGATCCCCATGCGCAGCCCGGTGATCACGTCGCGCGCCTGCAGCGCGGCCGGGAGCCCGTGGCCCGACGAGTCGGCCAGGGCGATCCCCAGGATGCGATCGGAGACCTGGATGAAATCGTACAGGTCGCCGCCGACCGTCTCGGCGGCCACCGTGCGACCGTGGATGTCGTAGTTCAGGAAGGCCGGCGACGAGCGGGGGAGGAGGGAATGCTGGATGCGTCGCGCCTCTTCCAGGATGTTGTACAGCCGTTGCTGCCGGATCTTCTGCCCGATGATGTGCTGCACGGCGGAGAGCAGGTACAGCGTCTTCTCGCGGTCGACCTCTCCTTCGATGCTGAACGAAAGGATGTACCGGGACTCGGGACCGATGGTCATGGCGGCGAAGACGGAGACACCGAGGGCGTCCTCGATCGTGTGGTCGAAGCCGGGGTCGGTCTCCTTCATGATGATGATCCCGCGCTCCAGGAGCTGCTGCACGGCGGCGTAAGTGATCGGCACGGCGTAGCCGAGCCTGTCCGGCGGATGGTCCCCCAGCCATCGGCGCAGCACGTAGTGCCCGTCGTCGACGCGCTCGTACAACCGTCCCGCCACGAATCCGAGCTCCTGGCGGAAGTCCTTCAGGAGGATGCGCAGCATCGCGTCCAGCGAGGCGGTCAGGTCGACGCCGTCCTCGGCCGCGCCCAGCGCCGCATCCAGCTTGCGCCAGAGCGAGCGATAGACGGAGGATCGCTCGGCGGCCTCCGGGCGGTCGGAACGCGCGTCGGTCGTGGTTTCCGGCCGGGTTGTCTCCATGATCGCGTCGATGGTACCACACCGGCCGATCGTCCACGGGTGCGACGCGCGGTCAGCCTCCCAGCCCGGCGAGACCGCTGCGGGCCGCGCTGTCGCCGGGGTCGGAGGCGATGGCACGGCGGAAATGCTCGCGCGCCACGTCGGCGTCCCCATGGGCGGCGTAGATCTCGCCGAGACGCGTGTGGGCGCGCGCGTAGCTGGGATTGATGCGCACGGCCTGCTCGAACGCCTGGACCGCCTCGTCGAGGCGATCGAGGTTCTTCAGATCGACCCCGAGCAGATAGTACGCCTCCTCGCCGTCCGTCCGGAGGCCCCGGCGGATGACCGCCACCGCCTCCTCGTAGCGTTTCTCCCGGTGCAGGAGGATCACCTGCGCCTTGTACGACCGCCACAGGCCGCGGTTCGCCTCCTCCGCCCGCCGATAGGAGGCGAGCGCCTCGTCGGCCCGGCCCAGCTTGTCGAGGCTGTTGCCGCGATTGATCCACGCATAGGCGTTGCCCGGCCACTGCGCCAGCGAGCGATCGTAGGACGCGATCGCCTCCTCGGTGCGTCCCCTGTCCGACAGGAGGTTGCCGATGTTGTAGTGCACGTTCGCCTCCGCCGACACGCTCCGGCCTCCCAGCGGGAAGAACGACACGAGCGCCAGTCCCAGCGCCAGGGCCAGGACGCGCTTCTCGCGGGCTCCGACGGCGCCGTCCCGGCGCGCGGCACGCCAGACGCGGTCGGCGAGCGCGCCGCCGTAAATCAGCAGGGCCGGCACCAGCGGCTGGCGGTACCGCGACGACACGTAGAACAGGAGAGGTATCGCGGCGGCGGAGACGGCGTACAGGAACAGGGCGACGCCGGGGGGGCGCGGCCGGCCGACGCCGACCATCCCGGCGAAGCCGGCGCCGGCGATCGCGGCAAACGGCAGGAACAGCAGACGCAGCCACGGGATCTGATCGCGCTCCAGGTAGAGGCTGTATTCGGTGGAGGCCTCGTAGTCACCCAGGAGAGCCCCGAGCTTGCGGAGCTCCAGAATCAGCCAGGCGCCCGGAGAGGAGCGCACGAAGGCGAGCCCCTTCCGGAAGAAGTGGGCGCTGACCTCCGAGCGGCTCATCACGCGCCCCGTCTCGCGCTCCGCGATCGAAGTCTCTTCGATCGCCTGGCTCTCGGGCGAGCCGCTGAATCCCGGCGCCACGTTGTACAGGCCGGCGGCGTTCGGATTGTTCCCCTGGTAGAAGGTGATGCCTCCCTGGCCGGAGAGCGGCAGAAAGTCGCGGGCGACATACAGGTTGTGCGCCGCCACCGGCGCCATGCCGAGGAGGGTGCCGGCGAGCAGCAGGCCGGCGGCCCGCGCCCGTCGCGGCCCGAGATAAGCGGCATAGAGCGGCGCCAGCAGCACGGTTCCCGGAAGGCACATCGTCGCGACACCGATGGCCAGGCCGGCCACGGGCCAGCGGCGGTGAGCGCCTCGCCCCCCGGTGGCGGCGGCGCGCTCCGCACCCACCAGCAGCGTCAGGGCGACGAGGTCGAGCGTCAGGCCGAGGGTCGTTGCGAGCACCTTCAATTCGAAGAATGCGAAGGGCCCGTACAGCGCCGCGCCGCAGGCGGCGATCAGACCGGCGCGCGCGCCGAACACGGCGGAGCCGATCCGGTGGATCAGCACCAGATTGAGAAGACCGAGCGCCGCCTGCAGCAGGTAGACGATCGCCAGGGAATGGCCGGCCGCCTTGAAGAGCAGCGCGAGAGCGTAAGGATAGAGAGGAGGGAAGTAGAATGCTTCCCGGCCGAGCCAGTGCCCGGACGCGATCGACCGCGCCCAGGAGTCATAGACCGAGGAATCGAGGATGAGACCGTCGAAGAAGATGCTGTTTCCGGCGACCAGGTAGAAATACACGGCCCGGAACAGGGCGGCGGCCGCAAGAACGAGCGCCAGCGGCACCGGAACCGCCCAGGCGGATGGCAGAGGCGTCAGGGTGACGGGAGCGGGCTTGACCCGCTCCCGCCGTCCGGGTGGCGTTTGCCGCACGTCATCTCCAGGATCGCCTTGCCTTCGCCCGTCGGGCGATTTATTGTCTCGGCATGACCGGGCGGATGCACCACGGGCGATCATCATGAGAATACAGCAGAAAGCGCCGCGCATCGCGGGCTGGGTCGTCGTCATGGCGGGGGCGGTGGCGCTGCCGATGGACGTCGGCGCCGTCCCCCAGCAGGCGATCCCGCCTCCCGGGGCCATCACCGCACTCACCGTGCCGGTCAGCGGCATGACCTGCGTCCTGTGCACCCGCGGGGTCGAGGAGTCGATCAAGCGACTCGACGGTGTCGTTGGCGCTTCAGCGGATCTGGCCACCGGTCTGGTCCGTGTGCAGGCGGAGGAAGGGAAGTCGCTCAATATCCACGACGTGAAGGCGCGCATCCAGGCGGCCGGGTTCAAGGTGGGGGGAGAGTGCCAGGTCGAAGGGGTCGGCCGGTTCAGCATCGGTCCCGAGGGTCGCATCACGTTCCGCATGCCCGGGACGACCCCGGCCTATCAGGTCCTCGAGGACGACGAGCTGCGCCGCCTCTTCAGGAGTCATGCCGGGCTGCGCGGAGACTATTTCCTGGTGTTCCGCCTGCACGAGCATCCGCGCTGGAAGCCGCCCGCCATCGCGATCGTCCGCGCCGAGTACCGCGGGCCGGCGTCGCCGGAGTCGAAGCGATGAGCGGCGCTCGGTGCCGCACGCCGACGCTGGCGTTCTGCCTCGCCGCCCTGTGCCTCGGGGCGTCGTGCGCCGGCGATCACGCCGCGCCGAACGGCGGCCGCGCCGCTCCGGCGGGCGATCCTGTGGCGACGTCAGTGCGAGCCACGGGCGAGCGGGAGGATCCGTACGCCGGCATCGTCCTGCAGGACACCCAGGGCGCCTCGGTGCCCTTGAAAGAGTACAGAGGGAAGGTTCGACTGTTCGATCTGTGGGCGTCCTGGTGCGGTCCGTGCCGCAAGGGCATCCCGCATCTGAACCGACTGTACGAGAGCTACCGGGACCGCGGGCTTGTCGTCATCGGCGTCTCGATCGACGCGCGCCCCGAAGACGTGGTCGAGTTCACCCGCGCCGTGCCGATTCGCTACCCCTCCGGGATGATGAACCCGCAGCTCGAGGCGCTGGTCGGCTACCCCGATGCGGTGCCCACCACTCTCCTGGTCGACCGCTCCGGGCGGATGCGCCGGAGGTTTCTCGGTTACGTCGATCCGACCGTCATCGAGCGGGAGGTCGTCAAGTTCCTCGACGACTCCGGCCCCTAAATAGGAAACCGTGAATCGGGATCACCGTAAGTTATTTTTTCTTCGTGACTTGAGTGATTGATCCCGGGTTGGTGTTCAAGTAAAAGGGCCTCCGGATTTTTTCGGCGCGCTGGCG